>Ga0187852_1002299_pt1 | contig 15839 bp, 9 predicted proteins | sample June2016WEW_6_40_FD_134511 | JGI IMG/M metagenome (GOLD analysis project Ga0187852, IMG submission 134511) | Peatland microbial communities from SPRUCE experiment site at the Marcell Experimental Forest, Minnesota, USA - June2016WEW_6_40 | ecosystem: Environmental > Terrestrial > Soil > Wetlands...
CGACAAGAGCATTCTCGCGTGATCCGCATCACCAGGGCCAGCCGCAACACGTTGATAGAACTCTTCCGAAGACTGTGGAGAAGCCGCATCTTGTCCGGCACGGTGTTGGCAAGGGTTCCTGGTATGCCCTGCCATAGCCGCACGTGGCACATCTGTTTTTATAGAGATGAGTAAAAGGATGGAAATCGCACCCAACGAACGTCGCGCCTTACGGTCAATAGCAATGCCCATTGCGTCTTTCGGACTCTGAACACTGCCTGAGAGCCAAAGATCGTTGCGGTTCACTGACCCCATGGATATTGGCGTAATTATTAATATATAAATAGTAAATCCTTCTGGTTACCTGGACATCGTTGCGCAATTGACCGCAGATTTTTATTGACAGGACCAGGTGAAGTCGTAGAGTATTTTTCGCAACAAAAAACCGCTGTTCAGTGCCGTTATGGATTTGTGCCGCTGTGGAAATGCTGCGGCACTCAGGACTGCCGCTCAATCGCCAGAAGGCCCACAAAAACACCCGCCGCCGTGTATGCGCGCAGGCCGCATACTCGCATCACACGCCACCACGGTCAATCAACTTGATTGTGAGCGGCGAAGGTGCATCCGGCTACTGTTTTCAGGAGCCTGTTGCTGCCCGGGGGCAGTGACCTGAGCGGCACGGGCAATCAGGCAGTTGAGACCCGGCGGCTCAACACATGGAAGAAGGGGAAGATTTCCTCAGATCGGTGGGGTGGAGAATGAAGGCAAGAGCATTATTCGCAGCAGTATGCGTCGTCATGATGATCGCTTTCTGCGCTCCTCAATCCAATGCGCAGGCAGCCCCCGGCGTCTATGCGGACGCCACTCATCCGGCGGGCCCGCCCGACCCCACCAAGCTCGACAGCATCTGGCAGGTCGATCCTCTGACCGGATCGCTCAGCGTCACGATTCCGTTCACGACCACGCCCGCCGGCGGCCGCGGCCCCAAGATTCCTTTCACGCTGCATTACAACTCCGCCTCGACGATAACCTTGCAGTCTCAGGGAAGTTACAGTGTCGGCATTCCCGGCATCATGGCCATCACGACCACTACTGCGCTCAACAATATCGTGCAGCAGTTCAGATGGAGTCCAACACCTATCGGTCCTACTACGGGCCCGGTAGGCCCATGGACGACCTCGGGGCCATTCCTGTATAGCGCCGTAACCACGATTCCGAACCAGGAGTTTACGGAAACGGTAGGGAATGTCAATGTACAAGTCACTTATGGCTCGGGCTGCACGATTTACGGGCCGTTCATCTACACGGATGAGAGCGGCGCGGCGCACGACATGAATCTGGAATTGACGAATGCCGGTTCGTCCAACACCAATATGGCGCCGCCATGCTCGGGCACGGTAAGCGGGGATGCATTCGTCCCCTGGGGACCGACCTCCGCCACCACCGACGGTTCCGCTCTGGCCACCACATGGAGCCAACCGATAGGCGACACAACACTCAACGGCTTTGCACCGAATATCCTGTATCCGGACGGCACACAGTTCTACACCGGGACGGCGCCGGGCGGCACCCTCGAAGATTCCAACGGCAACCAGGCAACGTTCGTCGAAAGCGGCAACACCTGGACCGCGACCGACAGCCTGGGCCGCGCGGCATTCACCACCACCATACCCGTCGGCTATGCCGGCCAGATTCCGCCGGGAACTTACAATGTCACCACCGCCGGGGAGTCCGGCAACAGCGAGTCCTATTCCGTGGTGTTTTCCACAGTTCCCCTGGGCTCGTTCACCATGCCCAACCCCATCGGAGGAACTCTGGCAACCGCCGGGATACGCAACCTGGGCTACTGCCTGACGAGTATCACTTGCACGACAGAGTTCGGCATCATTCAGCCGACTCCGGGAAGCACGCTGCCCGCGCTGACCTCGATCACCCTGCCGGACTCGACCCAGTATCTCTTTACCTACGACACAATTTACGGGACCATCTCCAAGATCGAGTTTCCCACCGGCGGATACGTGCGCTTTGTCTGGGGCATTCGGGGCGACACCGGCGGTTACGGGGCCTACTGGTATATTTCGACCCTGGTGGTGACGGATGTTTATACCTCCACCGGCTCCGGGAGTGAGAACCACTGGCATTACAACTTTCCGTCCTACTCGACCACCTCCGGACTCACCTCGACCGTAACCGCTCCCGATGGAAGTACCACGGCCTACACCGGCGTCCCGATCTTTTACACCGGGCCGTCGCTCTATCAAATGGCGGCGGCGCCGAGCTGGAAGGAGGCCAGCCGCCTGGAATACTCCAGCAGCGGAACGCTCATGAAGTCCGTGGCGACCACCTACGTCGGCGGGAACGGCAACGGGCTTCCGGCGCAGGTGGCGACCACGCTCTACGACGGCCCCACGCCTCTGCAGCAGTATGTGCAATACGCTTACGATTCGTCCGTGAGCACCACCGGCTACCAGATTTCGTATGCCAACGTCGTTGAAAAGGACGAGTCGGACTTCAATCCCTGCTCAGGGACGCCGTGCCCGATGCCTACGACGGCGCCGAGTTTTCTGCGCAAGACCTTCACCAGCTATGCTTACGCAAACACCGCCTTATACCCGGCGTGGGTGACGGCGCATATCGTCAACAAGCCCTTCCAGGTGCTGGTCACCGACGGCAGCAACAATCCGTATTCCTTGACCACCTACTCATACGACCAAAACGGATACACGAAGACACCTTCGGCCGGTATTCAACACTACGACTATACAAACTTCGGCTCACTTTCGCTGCCCCGCGGGAATCTGACCACGGAGAGCAAGTGCATCTCCGGCATCTCGGCCACCATTACTAATGGCAGCTTTACTGCGAGTTGCGGCTCTTCCTGGAATACCTCCTACTACTACGATGGGACCGGGCAGCTCACGCAGAAGGTCGAAGCAGCGGGCACATCCCAAGCCGCGACGACTACCAACACCTGGGGCGAGCAAAACAACGGGTTTTTGACCCAGGTGCTGCACCCCGACGGCAACAAGGACTCCTATACGTATTGGCAGCCGATCGGCGCGATGGCCTCCCATACGGACTGGAACGGTCAGTCAACGGGGTTCGTCACGAACTACGATTATACCGACCCGTTGAACCGGATTCGGAGCGTCACTTTGCCTCAAACCACCGATGGCACGACCGGAAATGCAGGCCGCGGAACCACCACCTATAACTACAACGATTCCGCCGGAGATTTTTGGGTGCAGGAGAAGCACACGGTGGATACGGCGGGGACCACCACATCGGTCACCAAGTATTACGACGGCCTGGGACGATTGGCAACGACCGTCACCGCGGTTCCCACCACGCAGTGCAGCACCGGAAATATCCAGGTCCAGACGACATACGACACCATGAGCCGCGTGTCCTCGACATCGAATCCGTATTGCTCGACCTCCGACCCGACGTATGGGATTACGCAATTTGCCTACGACGCACTGGGCAGGAAGATCAAGACGACATTGCCTGACGGCTCCATCAGCACCATTGCCTACGCCGGCAACGCAACGGAGACGACCGACCCACCCAACGGCACAACCAGCGTGCAGCACATCCAGCAGTCCGATGGCCTGGGCCGGTTGACCAATGTGTGCGAGGTCTCCGCATCGTCTCTATCGTCGGTAAGCGGCGACACGCCCAGCGCCTGCGGACTCAACATTGGCGGCTCCGGCTACCTGACCAGCTATGCCTACGACCCGCTGGGCAACATGCGCAGCGTGAATCAGCACGGATTGACGCGGACGTTCACATACGATAATCTTTCGCGGCTGCTCACGGCGATGAATCCCGAGGTGGGTACAGACACTTACGCCTATTCCAGCTCCAGCAGCGCCTGCTCTCCAAGCGCCGATGTGCCCTGCGCCAGGCAGGACGCTCGCGGCGTCATCACCAGCTATACGTACGACAGCATGAGCCGCCTGACCAGCAAGTCGTACTCGACGGCGGCTACCAACACAACCGGCGCCATCTCCGATCTGACCTCCTGCTACCAGTACAACACGCCGATTGCCGGTTATTCCGATACCAATCCCAAAGGCCAGCTAACGGCGGAGTGGCAGCAGGCGGGAAGTTGCCCAACGACCGCGCAGACCACGATTCCCTCCGGCGTGGGCAGCATTCGCATCCGCAGCAACCACGACGCCATGGGGCGGGTGGGCCTCGATTCTCAGTGCCTCACCAACTCAGACTGCACCTCGGGGAAAGGCAACTTCGTCTATACCTACAACCTGCTGGGCAACCCGGTGCAGTCCAACAACGGGGATTTTGCGGCCACCGTCGGCGCTTTGCAAGTCGCCTCCACCTCGGGCAACGGCACTCCAATCGCTGCTCCCTCGATCACCTGGAAGACCACCTACGACATGGCCGACCACATCGCCAGCGTCGTATTTCAGGACCAGCCGTCCACCTCGATCTTTCCCGCCAGCACCTACTCCTTCGCGCCTGCCCCGCTACAGCCCACCAACTACGACCCCTTCGGCCACATGACGACGGCAAGCCTGGGCATTCCCAACGGCTCCTCCACGGCGGCCGTCACCATCGCGCGCCAATACGACAATCGCGGCCGCATCACGAATGAGACCGATGGCGGCACCGTCGTTGCCTCTTCCGCCTCCGGCAGCTCAGGCTCCATCACGCTCTCGGGCGCCGAGGCCGGCCCGCTGACCATCGCGGCAACCCCCGGCACGGGAGTTCTCACTGTGACGGGATCGGACGGCTCCAACGTAGTTTGCACCACAATTACCAACCAGTACACCACCTATACCACATGCAACAACGTGCCCGACACCGGCACGCTGAGCGTGACCGTCAACGGCTTCACTTCCACGGCCAGCTATGGCTCCGGCACCGCCGATTCCACCATCGCATCGCAAATCGCCTCCGGGTTCGCCGCCTCGGGCTCCCCGGTGACAGCCACCGCCAGCGGATCCTCCGTCACGGTGACCGCCAAGGCCACCGGAACGGCCAGCAACTATCCCATTACCCTCTCGAGCGGCGGCGGGTACGTCATCTCCGATCCCAGCTCAACCCTGTCCGGCGGTACCAATGCCGTTACGGTCTACGACGCGGGCACCGCCACGGCCACCATCAGCGGCGGCTCGCCTGCAGTCAACTACACCACCGCGGCCGTCAGTTGGGGCCAGGGCGACACCACCGCCACTCTGGCGTCCAAGCTGGCCTCGGCCATCAACTCTGCGGCCGGGTCCGTTGTTTCAGCCAGCGCAAGCGGCGGCACGGTCAACCTGCTCAGCAAGGCCACAGGCACGGGCGTCGACTACTCGGTCTCGGTTTCCATTGCCGATACCCAGACATCCAGCTACCCCACGCTCTTCCCCAGCGCCTCCTTTACCGCCAAGGCCGTCAACATGACCGGCGGTGCGTCTGTGGGCTTCGGTCCCGGGACCATCTACTCCTATCAGGTGCCCTCTGGCGGCTACGCGGCCAACGGAAATATACTTCAGCACAAGGACCTGGTGATGGGCACATGGAACTTCACCTACGACGCGGTGGACCGGCTGATGACGGCGACGCCGGGCGGCAGTAATCCCACCGAGTACCAGGGCAAGTACGGCTGCTGGACTTACGACTCCTTCGGCAACCGCACCCTGGAGGCCTTCTCGACCGTAGCTTGCACCGGCAGCAATCCCACGCCGCAGGCCAAGGCCGTCTACAATCAGGCCAACAACCGGATTCAGTCCATCTCCGGAACCACCTCAGCGACCTTCATCTACGACGCCTCGGGCAACACGCTCTACGACGGCAACAACTACTACTGGTACGACGCCGAGGGGCAGCTTTGCGCGGTGCAGAAAGCCATTGGCGGGACCATCACGCAATACGTCTACGACGGGGAGGGGGCGCGCATCGCCAAGGGGACGCTGGCCTCGGCGCCGTCTTTGGGGGCCACCTGCCCGTCGCCGCTGGGCTCGGGCTTCGCGCACACGGCGCGCTGGCTGGTGGACCAGGGCGGCGAGCAGGTGACGGAGTTCGACAACGGCAACTGGGCGCACTCCAACATCTGGGCGGGGGGCAAGCTGACGGCCACATACGACCTGAAGGGCATCCACTACGAGCTGGCCGACCCGCTGGGCACCAAGCGCGTGCAGGCCAACGCCGCGGGCCAGGTGGACGAAACCTGCACCAGCCTGCCCTTCGGCAACGACGTGGGCAACCCCATCGCCGCCAACTGCACTGTGGTGGCCAACTCGCTTTCCACCGGCGACGACGCCACCGAACACCACTTCACGCAGAAGGAGCGCGACACCGAATCAGGTAATGACTACTTCTATGCGCGGTACTACTCGTCGACGCTGGGCCGCTTCACCACCCCCGACTGGTCGGCGAAGACCGACCCGGTTCCCTATGCCGTCTTCGCCGATCCGCAGAGCTTGAACCTGTACGCGTATGTACGAAATAATCCGCTGACGCGGGTGGATGCGGACGGGCACGCCTGCAAGGAAAACGATGGTCTTTGCCAAGCACTAGCCAAGGCCTGGGATACGATTCATCAAATTGGAGTTGCAACTGTTGGGGCCGCAGTGGGATATGCGAAGGGAGATTTCGGGCCGCTGCCACCGAAGAGTCTCGCCGAACATAAAACCGTTAAAGCGCCGGGAACTCCCAAATGGCACTGGAGTCAGAAGACAGGCAGTATGGACGAGAAGGTAGATGGTATGCTGGTTCAACACGCTGGAACAGGGTACTCGGGACAGGGCACGGGCCTTAATAATCCACTCGCCGACGATGTCGGCGATAAGGGTAAGCCGAATTGGGGTCCGACGCCGGCAGGGGATTATCAAATTTCACCACCGTCCACCGAAGGGCATTTAGGACCTGTACATATGAGGTTGACTCCTGACGATCCGAATAATGTGTATGGTCGAGGACCATTCCTAATTCATGCTCCGGAAAAGGGAGAGCGAATCGGAATTGATCCTCCAGTTTCTTCTGAAGGATGCCAAGTCCTTGATGGGAAGGCTCGCCTGGCTGTTGCCGGAAGTCACATTACGGATGAGGTGGTGGAACAATGAATTGCGGACCCCGCACGTCGCACATTGTGTTCTTGATGTCTTTTCTTGCCGCGATGCACTGCACGACCGCGGCCCAAAACGCCGGACCAGCTACGACGGATCGGAGTAAGGTCATTGTCGGAGTGCTTGAAGATATCGCAGGGTACTGGATGGGTAAATCTGAGTACCGCGCGGTTCGCTTGGTATTCGAAAAGGATGGTGCCGTTTGGAAGCCATTCCCGATAAATGCTCAGGTCCAGGCTAAATTGGAATCACTCGCACAGGTATATCCAACGGGAATGCGATTGACAGTTGCATTTGACGGAAGGTCGCTGGGAACTGTTTCTACCAAGCCTCTCGATACCTTTGGCTTCTTCGGCGATGTTGAGGCGGAAAACATAGTGGCGTCCCAGGGAGTTCCGACCGTCGGGAAGAAGTCGATGGAATATGCGGGGTTTCCTTCCGAACCCGTGTATCGGCCTCTTGTTGCAGTATCGCGGCCATACTTTAGTGATCCGGACGGATGGAAGCGGTCAAGCCCATCAGCCGAACAGATTGCTGCGGCTCGCGAACAGTTTAAGAGCAAGTTTCTGAAAGTTGAGAATTGTAGAAACTACACCGAGAATGTCCCAAGGTTATGGCGCTACCGCGATGAAGACATCAAAGTAAACAAGGCATACTCGTCGCGGAGCGGGACTCTTCTGATCGACATAAGCTTGGATGGTTACGCTTGTGATGGACCACTTGAGAGCGGCGGGCCATTCGACCATCAGTGGTATTTAATTAGCCCCTCAGGAACAGCTAGGTTTATCGGCACAGAAATGTGGCTCGTAGATGCGGGCGACTACGATAATGACGGCGAATCTGAGGTCATTTTCGCAATCAATGCATACAACACAGGAGGGTATCGGTTGTTCTACCACGGCTTCGAGAAGAATGCCGAATACATCTTCCACTACCACTGATCACGCAGAAGGAACGTGATACCGAATCCGGCAACGATTACTTCCTGGCCCGCTACTACTCGTCGGCGCTGGGCCGCTTCACCACCCCCGACTGGAGCGCAAAGACCGACCCGGTTCCCTATGCCGTCTTCGCCGATCCGCAGAGCTTGAATCTGTATGCGTATGTGAGGAACAATCCGCTCACGCATGTGGATCTGGATGGGCATACCTGCAAGGCCGGAGACTGGGGCTGCAATGCGTGGAATGCCGCAGCCCAGACCTGGAATACGGTTCACGGCATCATAAGTCCTCAACAGATGCAATTGCCAACCCCGCAGGCACCATCGGCCCCTCCAATTCCTTCGGTGACCACAAGCATTAGTGGAGGAACGACCAGCTTGACAGTCTCTACGCACGACAAAACGACCACAACGACATGGGATTCGCTTACTAAGGCCACCAGTGACTCGCTTCCAGGAGCCGGTGGTCCACTAAGTACAACTATCACCGGAGTGTTAACGGATCCTGGACATGCTAATAGGCGCGAGTTTGGACCCGAAGGAGCGGCGATCAATACGGCGGATGATCGTCGGCGACTGCTTCACGGAGGAGGTAGACGATCAGACTGGTCTGATCCAAACCAGACTTTAATACCTACGCATGGGTGTACTCGTTTGCACAATCAGGATGCAATAACTCTCGGGAACTTTGAGAAACAATACGGTATGCCGATTGAATGGGAAAGGACTCAATAATGAATATCCGTGTGTTCTGCTCAATATTCTTATCCTGCGTGTTGACTTGCTTATGTTCAGGTCAGGCGCGTTCAAAGGCATATGTCGGCCCGAATGCGTTAGGGCCATATGAGTTGGGAAAGAGAACCTTGATGAGCACGATATTTGACCACCTCAAGGTTTCACCAATAAAACAGGTTAGCCCCATTTGTTTTCGATCCACAGATGGCACCTACATGTGGATCGAAAGAATGGGCGTAGATACGAGCGAGGAAAGGGCACTTGTAGGGAGCATATTGCTGAGCGTTTTCCCAAACTGCGTAGCAAGTCCAGTTTACGACACATCGGAAGCCGTTGGAAAATGGCAGACTAAAGAGGGGCTAGGACTTGGCAGCACGAAGCTGGATGTTTTGAGGACTTATGGCAAACCAACAGAGGACAACTTGATAAAGGGAGACCTGTATCGAGGTATTATTGTAGGTGATTTTCGGAATGGTCATTACTCAATCAAACCTAAACCCAATATAGGAGAAGAAGTGCTGGAATATTCTGCAACTGATACTCTATTATCGGCAGATTTTGGACTGCATAATGGGGTTGTAATCTGGATAGTGATTTCAGAGAACCCATGAACGGAACCTGCCCCTCGGGCGGGTTCCCGCATCTGACCATCCTAAAATGAGTGGGTGGCGGGTGGGCGGGTGGCCCAGATCTGGCCACTCAATAATGATCGGGTGCCGCAGGCGGCCACGCCGGGCGGCAGTAACCCCACCGAGTACCAGGGCAAGTACGGCTGCTGGAGCTACAACCGGGGCCCCCGGCGACAGGTCTTCGTCGCTGGGGTGGAGAACCGGGGCCCCCGGCGACGGGTCTTCGTCGCTGGGGTGGAGGACTCATTCGGCAACCGCACGCTGGAGGCCTTCTCGTCCGCGGCCTGCTCGAACAATCCCACGCCGCAGATCAAGGCTGTTTATAACTCGGCCAACAACCAGATACAGTCCGTCTCCGGAACCACCTCGGCGACCTTCATCTACGACGCCTCGGGCAACACGCTCTACGACGGCAACAACTACTACTGGTACGACGCCGAGGGAGCGCGCATTGCCAAGGCAACGGTGTTCCCCCGATACGTCACCGCTCATTTTGCACCGCGTTTCGTGAGGTAGCCTCAGGGCAAATGTTCAACAAGCATAAGCCCGAGAGAGATTGGATCGTGTGGTAAAGGAGACAGCCGGTCCGGTTTGGCACCCAGGCGCGCCAATGGACACGAGGTCGATTCCACCTTTCCGAGAAACTTGGGTCCAACTTGGGTCCAATTACTCCCGAAAACCGGGCAAAACGGGCCTACTAGACGCACTACCAGCCTAAACGAATCAACAACTTAGCAAATCGTTGTCTGTTTCGGGACCAGGGGGTCGGAGGTTCAAATCCTCTCTCCCCGACCAATGTTTTCAAGCACTTACAGACTCATAACGTACTCGAAAGTGGACCCTCTGGTATTAACCCAGGGGGTCTAGTGCTGGAAGGTGCGTCAATACTGGGTTTCTAGCCGCATCCTGGATGCAGCCCCAACTACAAAAACATCTACAGTCGGAAGAGATGATCCAGTCTTACATTCAGACAGCGAAACTGGATCCGCTGCCCATCTGTTTGATTTGAAATCAGATCGGCATTTTGGCGAGGAACAGCTCAGCGATTTTGCGCCATATGACCACTGGCTCGTTGCGGCTGGTGCAATCGGCGTTCCAGAGCCGGCCAGAATCGGTGCAGGTTGTCAGATGTGTAGCGCAGTCGGTTCGGGGCTACAGCGAAACCACGATTGGTGTATCCAAGGTCACGACCCTAAAGTGTTGATTTCCTTAAGAAATCGACACCCTGTACAAGGTTTTCCGGGGCACGGTTATCGTGGTTTCGCTGTAACCAGCTCGATCTTGATCTCCGGCGGCGTCAAGAGCGTGTTGTGAACCAGACAGTGATGCACGGAGCGCATGAGACCTTCAGTCTGTTCTTCCGTTAGCGAAACGGGAGATACAACATGAACGCAGAAGTTGCCAAGCCGGGCAGGTTGTTTCAACTTCTCGGCGGTCACCGTGACCTCAACACCTGTCTCCGCGAGATTGCGGGTCTTCAGGTATTGCACGGCATAGAAAGCCGCGCAGGAACCCAAGGAGGCCAGCAGCAACTCTGGAGGCGTCATGCCGGAGTCTTCGCCGCCATTCTCTGCTGGCTGGTCGCAGAGAATCGTGTGCGACCGGGACTGAATGGAGAACTTCACCTGATCAAGATGCGTAATCTTCACTTCCATGATGGTTTTCCTCGTTCATTAGAAGAAAGACACAACGGAGCCGATTCGTTACAGAACTGCGGGAACTCTTTCTGTACCCGGAAGGCCCAGCAAGCGAAGATACTCTTGAGTGAGGATAGAACGCATGCGAGACGCTACCGCAGAATCGCAAGGAACATCGAGCGAGCGGCAGCGGTCGATGGCGGCGCGCAGGTCGCGCAGGAATGCAACGCAAGCTGGGCAGGCGTCGATATGCTGGCGCATCTGGTCGCAGGTGCGGGCTTCCACTCTGCCATCTAGATACTCTGAGAGGTTGGCGAACAGGTCGCGGCATTCCGCGGAGCGTTGCCCACCCTTGACCTTGGCCCCTTTGGGCTTCTTCGCGAAGGGTTCGGCATGATTCGGATGCTCAGTAGCGCCACTGAGGAGTTGGTTCATCTCCTTGCGCACGGAAAGGCGCGCCCGATGCAGGCGAACCCGGACCGTCCCTGGCTGCAGATCGAGAATCTGCGCGACTTGTTCAGTTGTCAGCTCCTCCATGTCGTGTAGCACAAGAACGATGCGCAATTGCACGGGGATGCGCAAGACCGCCTGATGCAATAGATGATGCTGCTCGGCGTGGAGCAGATTGCCCTCGGGACTTGCGGCGGCATCCTGCAGCAATCGCCCCAACTCCGCTGCGTCGGGCATCAATTCATCCAGCGAGAAGGTCTGGCTGGGAGCATGAGCCGGCTTACGGCGCATACGCCAGCAGCGGTTTCTGGTTACGGTATAAAGCCAGACGGCAAGAGCCTGCGGGGTCTGAATCTTGGCCAGGTAGCCGAGCGAGCGCGAGAGAACCTCTTGCATGGTGTCCTCTGCGTCTTCGCGATGCCCGCAGATTTTCATGCTGAAGGAATAGACCGTGTTCTGTAGCAAACCGATTGCCTCTTCGACAGCTTCGGGAGTGTTGCGGCGCAAGAGGTCTGTGGCTCGGATCAGTTCAGGTCGCATCGCACGGGGTTATCGAAAGCAAGACCAGTATATTCTCCCCAGATGCGTGGACTATAGCGGCTTCTCCTGGATGATCGCCGGCTCACAGCGGAGAGCATTCAGAAGGACGCTCACTGTACACAGGAACGCGCGGTGCCGTTCACTTGTAAAGAGGTCTCGATCATCTCAAGACAGATGGGGGATATCTTTTTCAGCCAATATCGCTTCTCGCCGCTTTCAGGTTTGGAGCCGGTGGCCAGCCATGCGCGCAACAAGGCAAGTGCGAGACACATTTCAGCTCCAGGACGGCTCTCCTCAAGCCGGAACATCTGGCGGTAGACCTCATCTTTGACCCGCTCACTGCGATTGTTCCGCGAATTGATCGGCCGATTTATACCCTTTCGCGCCGTCATTTCAGTTTCTCCCCTTGAACGAGCCATGAGTACTTGCCGAGATTCGCAGTTGCAATCTGCTCGAAGCCCGCGGAACGCAGGCTCTCGATAGCGCGCGATGGGTCCACTCGATGAGCGAGCGGAGGGCCGTGCTCTGGCTCGACGTCTGTTCGCCAATCGAGGATTGCGATTCGTCCGCCTGCCTTAAGAACGCGGCTTGCTTCCCCTAGAACGGCAATCTGGTCCTCTATCTCGTGCCAGACATTTGCGAGAAAGAACAAACTGCAACAAGATGCAGGCAGACCGGTTTGGTCAGCTTCTGCATGAACGAGAATGACGTTGGAGAGTTCAGACTGATCGATTCTCTGCTTGAGCAGTGAGAGCATCTCGGCCTGGGCATCAACGGCATATACCCTGCCTTCCGGGCCGACAGCCTCCGCCAATGGCAGCGAGAAATACCCCGTGCCTGCGCCCACGTCCGCTACCGTCTGCCCCGCGTGAAGGGTCAGCGCGCCGAGTACCTCCGCGGGTGGAAGCCATTCCTTACGTGCAGGATCGTCGAGCCGGTGCGCCTCCGATGCTGGAAATCGTCTGTCGTGCATATCGTCCTTACCTGGCGCCGCAGCCGGCATCATTCATCCCCATGGCGCGAAAGATACTCATGGCAGGACACCAGTTTGTGAATGTCGATTGCAACAGGTTGAGTCCGACGAATGCTGTCAGCCAGAGCCAGTTGGGCGATAGGTAATGAGCGAGGGCAAGCGATAGCAGAATTACAAAGCCCGCCATCAGTCGTAGGGCTCGTTCCACGGTCATAAGGAGTCTCCTAAATCGGTTTCGGGATCGGTTTCGGGTTGAGGGATGGGCACTGCGTGGCGCCCGATGTGAACCATGAAGTAGAGCACTGGAATGGTCGGCCAGGAGAGGAAAGTCGAAGCAACAGCTCCCGCAATTAGCGACAATGCAAGCCCCTGAAAGATGGGGTCGGTAAGAATCACGCTTGCGCCGACAACCACCGCTGCCGCAGTCAGCAGCATGGGGCGGAAGCGCGTAGCGCCGGCATCGATCACCGCTTCGGCCAACGGCATTCCCTGGCGAATGCGAAGCTCGATGAAATCGACGAGGATGATGGAGTTGCGCACGATGATTCCGGCTCCGGCAATGAAGCCGATCATCGATGTCGCCGTGAAGAATGCGCCCAGCATCGCGTGTGCCGGCATAATGCCCACCAGCGTAAGCGGAATCGGCGCCATGATAATCAGCGGCACGATGAAGGATCGGAACCAGCCAACCACCAGCACATAAATGAGAATAAGCACGGCGGCAAACGCCAGCCCCATATCGCGAAAAACCTCGATGGTGATGTGCCATTCGCCGTCCCACTTCATCGAGTAGTGGTCCGTGGACTCCGGCATCGACGCGTTGTAGCGGGCCAGGGTATATCCGGCTGGAAGAGTGAGATGGTCGAGGTCCTTGTTCATCTTCAGGATGGCGTAGACCGGGCTTTCTTCCGCTCCGGCTACGTCACCGGTGACATAAACCACGCGGCGTAGATTCTTGTGATAGATGCTGCGCTCAATGGTTGTGTGTTCGACGATCATCAACTCCCGCAGGGAGACCATGGCGGCGTCCGCGCCGGGCAGGCGTATATTCTCCAGGCCTTGCTCCGAAGAGCGATCCGCACGGTCAACTTCGACAATTGCGGGCACAGGCTCGCGTGCGGTTTGATCGTGGATCAGGCCGACCTCCGTGCCTGAGAGTGCGAGCGCCAGGGCGCGAGTTACATCGGAGACAGCAATGCCATGCTGCGCCGCCTTGACCTCATCCACCTGCATCACCAGCCTCGGTTGAGGATCTTCAACGTACCAGTCGGTGTCTACTACACCTGGAGTGTGCTGAAAGATCGACTTGATCTGTTGAGCGACTTGAGTCTGACCATCCAGGTCGGGACCGTAGACCTCAGCCACCAACGTCTGGATGACCGGAGGCCCTGGCGGAACCTCGCTGACCTGAATGCGTGCGCCGTACTGATTGCCGATTGCGTCCAATAGCGGACGAAGCCGCTTGGCGATTGCATGGCTCTGCACGCTGCGCTGTTTTGCAGACAGCAGGTTTACCTGGATGTCGGCTTGATTCGGCTGGCTGCGCATATAGTAGTGACGCACCAGACCGTTGAAGTTATAAGGGCCGGAGGTTCCAGTGTAAGTCTGGTAGTTCAGTACATCCGGCTGCCGCGCAAGCTCATCGCCAAGCGCTTGTGCAACGCGCGCTGTCTGTTCAAGCGGCGTGCCGTCGGGCATATTGATGACAACTTGCAGTTCGCTCTTGTTGTCGAATGGCAGCATCTTCACCCGCACCAGTCCCAAGGGCACCAGCGCCACCGAGATCAGAAAAAGCACAGCCACGCCAATAAAAAATAGCAGGCGATTGCGCCTGGATTGGATCAGCGGCGTCATGATGCGGCGATAGAGCCTGGTTCGCCAGTTCTCGGTCTCCGGCTCCAGTAGCTTGGCCCCTTGAAGATGCCTGCCAAGCAGCCGGAGCGCAGCCCAAGGCGAAACTACAAAGGCAACCAGCAGCGAGAAGAGCATGGCCGCCGAAGCTCCCACGGGGATGGGCCGCATGTAGGGTCCCATCAGGCCGCGGACGAAAGCCATGGGTAGTACCGCCGCGATTACGGCGAAGGTGGCCAGAATGGTCGGGTTGCCCACCTCGGCGACCGCTTCAACCGCGACCTCGCTCATCGACCGGCCATGGTTCTCCGGCAGCCGGAAGTGGCGCACCATATTCTCGACGACAACGATGGCGTCATCGACGAGAATGCCGATACTAAAAATCAAAGCGAAGAGTGTTACGCGATTGATGGTGTAGCCGAGGAGATAGAAGACGGTCATGGTAAGCGCGAGCGTGACCGGAATAGCCAGCAGCACCACACCTGACTCGCGCCACCCTAGGAAGAGCGCGACCAGCAAGGTTACGGACAAGGTCGCGAGCAGCAGGTGCTCAAGCAGTTCATCGGACTTGGCCTTGGCGGTCTCACCGTAATTCCGGGTGGTCGTCACCGTCACGTCGTTGGGCACCGTCACGCCCTGCATCCGATGAACGCTCTTGAGTACGGCGTTGGCGATATCGGTGGCGTTGGTGCCCTTGCGCTTGGCCACGGTGATGGTCACCGCGGGGTACTGGCGCGCTGCCGATGCGCCTGAGTTCGCCGTGCCATAGACCACATAGTTCGCCGGCTCCGCGGCGCCGTCGGCGATCTTCTCGGCAACGTCACGCAGATACACCGGATGCCCGCGAACCACGCCCACCACCACGGCTTCCAAATCCTCCCGGCTGGTGAAGAGGTTGCCCGCGTCAACCCGGACCTCCTGGTTGTTCTCGGCAAAGCTCCCTGCCTGCACGCTCGCATTTGCAGCTTGCAGATGACCGACAATGGCCATCGGCGACAGGCCGTAGGCACTTAGCTTCTCGGTGCTGAGGAC
>Ga0187852_1002300_pt1 | contig 15836 bp, 15 predicted proteins | sample June2016WEW_6_40_FD_134511 | JGI IMG/M metagenome (GOLD analysis project Ga0187852, IMG submission 134511) | Peatland microbial communities from SPRUCE experiment site at the Marcell Experimental Forest, Minnesota, USA - June2016WEW_6_40 | ecosystem: Environmental > Terrestrial > Soil > Wetlands...
TGAGTGGGCCACCTGCCCATTAGTGACATGGTACGGACTGGTGGTTCGAGAGTAACAGGGGTGACTTATGTTCCTCCAGCACAGTAGGAGAAGCATTCCGACGATCTTCCTCCTAGCGATCTTCTGCTTGTGGCCGTGCGTCGCGGGAGGTCGAAACGCGATCGGGCAGCAACGCTCTCGCTTGCATCTAAGCGGCAGGATCGTCGCAAGAGTCTTCAATCCCGTTTCGGGCACACTCAATTTGAAGTGGCAGGTTTTCATCTTCCAGGTCGGGTCGGAAAAGGGAGAGAGCCATCAGTATCTTTCAAAAGTTGAATACGAATACACAGATGCCGACGGTCCGCTGACCGAAGCTTTTTTTGATTACGCGAAACACTATCAGCTCAACGTTAGCCGGGACCCAAGCTGTGATGAGAGCCTTGCGTCTCTTTCTATACTCCGTGCTCCGGACGAACGAAACAGCGCCTTAATGACTAGGAATTTGCTGCAAGCCTTGCCGGGGGCCCCCGCCGACGCGCTCAGCACGCGCGAGACTCTACCGTGCTTCATCTTGCGGCTAGGCGGCTACAGAGTTCTCAAGCGGAGGTAGGATGTGGCTGTCCCTCGGGCGGGTGGCCCCGGTCCCGGTGACTTTTCCAAACCACGCTGAGGGTGCCCCCGGGCAGGTGGCCCGGTCATGAGAATTGCAGAGAGCCGTAAAAGCTGTGCCCCGTTCATCGCGTTCTTTGCGATGAGCGGGCGTTGCGATAAGATCGTGGCCGGACGAGGACGGAGTCATGCCGAGCGGCCTGAAGCGGTTTCAAAAAGCGGAATCGCTTCACTTCATCACATTCAGTTGTTTTCGCCGTCTACCGCTGCTGGAAACACCGGGAGCCAGGGAGACGGTCGAGGCCGTCCTGGAGCAGACGCGCGCCAGGCATCATGCGCGAGTTTACGCCTACGTTCTGATGCCTGAGCATCTTCACCTGCTGGTCAATGAGCCGCCGCGGATTCTGCTGGCGCAGTTTCTCAAGGCCGTTAAGCAGATGACTTCGCGCAAGCTGCGAGGACCGCGCGAAAAGTTCTGGCAAGACCGCTACTACGACAGCAATGTCCACGGAGAGCAGGCCCGCTCCGAAGTGATCCGCTATATACATCGCAATCCCGTGGTTCGCGGACTCGTCGAGAAGCCGGAAGACTGGTTGTGGTCGAGCTACCGGCATTACGCAACCGGCATTGGGGGCACGGTCGAGATCGAATCGCAATGGACAGCGTATTGGCGGGGCAATCAGTTGCCGGAGGGAGTGCGCTTAAAGGAACGCGAACGATCGTGCTTTCCCACCCAAGCCGCAAAAGACCCGGCTTGGATAGGGCACTCACAGTCGCGAGGGAGCGCAGAATGAAGAAGAAGAGTACGTGAGTGGGCCACCTGCCCACCGGCCTCACGAAGTATCAGATAACGTCCCGTCTGTCCCCGGGTTTCCTGCGAGGGTTCAAGGTTTGAAATAGACATTGTTGGTGACCTGCTCAAAAGGAGATTTGATTGAGGACAGGTCGGAACCCGTTCGGAAAATCAGGATGTATTGGTAGTGAGAATGTTGACCAAACCGAACTTGCACGTAACTTGGCACACCGATCTCATGAGAGCCACTCGGCACAATTTCCCAAAATGGGTAGTCGCTCAGGGCTTTGCCTAATCGAGCCAGGCTCGGTGCCGTTGACAAGTCCGCGTCATCAAGAGACCTCCATTCCGTGTCACCAAACCGGATAAATAGGCTGTCAGCTTCTGCCTGGATTTCTGGTTCGCTCGAACATTTCTCCAACGTCTGCCGCACATCGGCCGTTTTCATGGGAACCAACCTGCGACTGGATATATACGATCTGTAAGCCCCATACCAATTCAGAACGGCACACAACGACAAGCCGACCAATGCCAGACAGGAAAATAAGCCGACCCATACCAGATAGGAATATGTCTTTGTTTTCATGCTCGGTTTTCTCGACTTAGCGTCTGCCTCCCGACGATCCCGAAGAGCCGGCAGGTGGCCCACTCAACTACTCGCCTTTCATCTTTACACAAAGTCGAGTGCCCCATCCAAGCCGCGTCCTTTGCGGCTTGGGTGGGAAAACACGATCGTTCGGCTTCCTTGAACTAACTAAATGAACAGCACTTTACAGCCAACGGCCAATTGTCAAATTACAATCTGTCTCACCCGAGGGGTTCACCCCATGCCAAGTCAACACCCATCCCCTCGACTCCCACCCCATCCCATTCACCACAAAACACTTATTCCCCCGCCCAAATTGCCGATTATTTCCGCCAAGTCCCTATCCTTATCTCAAGAGCTTTAGGAAAGCCACGGAAGCAGGCGAACGGCTCCAGGCCTCTGATTCCTAGTCCCTGATCCCTTCTCCCTACAGCGGAATCCGAGCAGGTGTACCCAAAAGCACGCCCCTCAAGTGGCTTTTTCAACAAGAAAAAGCCACCTTGCAAGAGTTCACACTGGGCACGATGGCTCGGGTTCCGCTCTAGTCCCTGCCTCTCCTAACTCCTTTGCTGCGAGGAATCTGCAAATAACTCCTTCGCCAAGAGGAATTTGCAGCGGGAACCACCCGCCAAAGGCAACAACATACTTGACTAATGATAGTATGAGATTGCCGTGACAGGGCACCCGGGGCGGGAAAGTGATAAGTCTTGGCTACCGTCGATTCTATTGACCAGCTCTCTACCGATCATCTCCTCGACAATCAAGGCTGCGTCTGTGAGCCTTGGTGTAATGGGGTGGTGTCCCTGCTCGATATGCTTCAGTTTTATGCAGAACAATTTGCCAAGAATTTTGCTCAGCTCAATGCGTTTGAGATAAGGCTTGGGCAGGAGCCGCGTGACGCATTTGTGAAGGTGGAGGGTATTTTGTCGCTCAACACATACCTTCTCCAACTCCAGAATGATTGTGTACTGTATAAATTTGCATCGGTCGCTCTCCAATGTGATCGCATCATCGAAAAACTAGGGAAGACCCAGAGACAGCACCCCCGATGCGGTGATCTGCGGGACGATTTGAATAATCTGCGCACGCGAGTCGAAGATGAGTTTCAGACACATTATTTCCTCCATCTCGACATCAAACAGGCTGACCAATACCAGAATCCGGAAAGGGAGTGGGAATTGGTTACAGGGCGTTTTTCTAAGGTGCGGTACAACGTCGAGGAGAGCGTTAAGTGTTTTGCACTGGAACGCTATGGCGCTGCCGTGTTCCATGTTTTACAGGTAGCCGAATACGGCGTGATAGAAGTTGCCAAGTTGCTCAATGTGGAGGGTGACAAGCCAGGATGGGGGAGCCTTAAACGTCTTCAAGGGCTGATTGATGTTCCCTATCCCCAGCGTACACCTCTGGCCCAAGAGCACTCCACACTACTTCAAAACGTCGTTCCATTAGCCTTCGTTATAAAGGATAGTTGGCGGCACAAATTAGACCATGTAGACAATCAGATTATTTGGGTGGACACCGACTTTAGTCCACAGGTAGCCGAGGACATCATTTCTGCTACACGCGCCTTCATGCGAAAGCTAGCACACGATTTTCCCAGACAGAGAATGAATAACAGAAGAACAAGACCCTAACGGAACAGAGCAAATATCGAACGGAGGGTTTCTAAATGCAGTCTACTGCGGCTCAAATAGCTCTCGAAAAAGAATCCCCAAAACTTCGTGAGGATTGGCTAATTCCAGTTCGCGCGCGAATGATTGCAGAATTGGACCGTATGGGCCTTGTGGAGACAGGTCCGCGTTCACATCCCAACCTATCGATTCCTCGGTTGATCGAACATCTACTGGCAGTCGGTTTAGGTAGAGTTGATAGGCCACTTTGATCGCCTGAAAGCGGCGAAAAGCGGCGGCTATCTTGAAAGCCATTTCTTTGTCTGTCATCGTTTCTCCAATCGCGCTATGATAACGGCATGAAGACGAAGCCGCAGTCAGCCGAATACGCAGCGTTTGAGAATCTGCTCGGCAAAGTTCTCTCGGTGCCGAAGTTGGAAATAACGCGCCGGATTGAAGAGGACAAGCGCGAGAAGCGAACGCCTAAATCCTCTTCCCCCGTTTCTGTCTCCCGGCCCAAGCCAGCCTAGACCGTCGTTTCTCCCACCTTGCCGGTCAGTTCTGCATATGTGAGGCGTTTCCCTGCCACTTGCGATACTGCCAGCGCGAAGCGATCCGCGTCAGTCAAAGGATTGTCTTTGGTCGAGCGGTTGTTATAGCGGAATACCTGCTCACTCAAATACTGGTCAAGATGAAAAGGCTCTACGGCAACGTAGGTGCCGCGCAACGTGCGCCGGAGAAGTGACCAGAAGTTCTCAATTCCATTAGTGTGGACTTGACCGCGAACATACTCCTGCGAGTGGTTCACAACCTGATGCACGTAGTTCCTGCTCAGGCCGTCATAGCAGAGAGCCTCATCCGAATACACCTTTGCGAACGGTGTCACGTTCTTTAGAATCGCTTCCTGCAAGGTTGTGCGCTTGATATTGGGAAGAACCTTTGCGCGGACCTGCCGTAGTTCGCGGTCCAGCATCCCATGAACGGCAGTCTTGCCGACCATGCCGCCCTTGAATCCGTCCCGTGCCTGAATCTTCGCCTTGCGATCCTTGTGTATCTTTGTGGGGTTGGGTCCAATGAAACACTCGTCAGTCTCTACAGGTCCACCGAACCCAAACTTGTGTGTGCGAGTGTCCCGCAGGGCTTCTCTGAGCCTGTGAAGCATGAACCAAGCCGACTTCTGAGTTACGCCTACGCTCCGGGCAAGCTCGTAAGAGGAAATGCCATTCTTGCAGTTCGCCAAAAGCCACATCGCAGTCAGCCACTTGTCGAGTCCGATTGCCGAATCCTCAAAGATGGTTCCCACCTTGACGGAGAACTGCTTGCCGCAGTCCCGGCATTGCCACCGCTTCTGGTTCTTTAGCCAGTGCTGGCGGTCATTCGCGGCGTTGCACTTGGGGCAAGTGGGACCATCGCCCTCAAGCCAGCGCATCCCGGCAACGGTATCAATGCAAACCTGCTCATTAGAGAAGTATCTGATTGCATCTGCTAGGGTTTTGACTTCGTTTTTCATGGCACAATCAGAATCTCACAAGATTCGTCATTAGTCAAGTATATTATTGCCCCGCCAAATGCCTGAAAACGAAGAATTTATTTACAGAGATGGAGGGGGGTACCCCGGGAGGAAACCGGCAAATGAGCTACATGGAGTGCCGCCACATCAAATCCAACGGATGTAAATGCGAGGCCCCGGCCCTCCGCGGCATGCCTTATTGCTACTTCCATGCGCGCCTGCACCGCGCCCTCCGCAACCAGAAAGCCGAATCTGCCTCCGTTCCCGCACCCATACCCGATGCCGTGCTCGATCTTCCCGCTGTCGAAGACCGCACCGCCATCCAACTCGCCCTCACCCAGGTTCTCCAGGGCATGGGCTCCAAGCGCATCGACCCGCGCCGCGGTACCCAAATCCTCTACGGCCTCCAGATTGCCGCGCAACTCATCGATCCTCCGCGGACCATCGAGGACTCCGAGTACGTGCAAAGCCTCACCACCAGCGAAGAAGGCGACGAACTCGGCCCGCAGCAATTCATCTGCGACAAGGACGAAAAATGCGACGAATGCCTCTACAAGTCCGAATGCTGGGACCAAGACCCCAAAACCGCCGCCAATGACGACGAAGAAGAAGAGAATGATGACGATCATGAAGAGGATGAAGACGACAGAGATAGCAGCGACGGTGAAGATGCAGGCGAGTAATGTCTACCGCAAAAGGGCACGGCCCTTCATCCCGCGAAATGACGCAATCGAAGCCGGCTTTGTAACAAGGGCACGGCTCGGGAAACCAAGCTACGCGGTCGCCGAACACAAACGCAGCAAAGAGGGCACGGCCTTTCAGGCGCGAATAACTCAATCGAAGCAGGCTTTGTAACAAGGGCACGGCTTCAGCCGGGCCAAGAGTTCAGCAGAAAAATTGGGGGGCTTTAGCCCCTGAGGCATGCTTTTTCCAAATTGACCCACTACCAAGCTGCGCAACTGTGCGGCAAAGCAGCTCGGCTTTCTTGTTCCCTCGGTCCCTTCTTCCCTGCTTTAATCGAACACAACGGTCTTGTTTCCGTAGCAGAGTATGCGCCGGTCGAGGTGCCAGCGCACGGCGCGGGAGAGCACCATACGCTCCAGATCGCGCCCCCGGGCGACGAGATCTTCCACCTGATCGCGATGCGAGATGCGCGCCACGTCCTGCTCGATGATGGGGCCGTCGTCGAGAACCGCAGTCACGTAGTGGCTGGTGGCGCCGATCAGCTTGACGCCGCGTACGTGAGCTGCGTGGTAGGGCCGCGCGCCGGTAAACGCCGGCAAAAACGAGTGGTGCACGTTGATGATCGCGGCCGGATAGCGATCCACAAAGGCCGGCGAAAGGATCTGCATGTACCTCGCCAGGACGATCAGCTCGATCTCGTTCTTTTCGAGCAGTTCACGTTGCCGGGCTTCGGCCGCGGCGCGCGTCTGGGCCGTCACCGGCACATGCTCAAAGGGCACGTTGTAGAACGCCGCAAGGTTGGCGACGTCGCGGTGGTTGGAAATGACGAGGGGAATCTCGCAGACCAGCTCGCCGGTGCGCCAGCGGTGCAGCAGGTCGGCCATGCAGTGCAGGTATTGCGAGCAGAAGAGCGCCACTCGCGGCCGGCGCAGGCTCGAGGTGAGCTTCCACGTCATGTTGAGATCGGCTGCAAGCGTGGCAAAGGTGGCGCGAAAGCCCTCGAGGTCGAAGCCGTTGAGTTCGAACTCCACGCGCATGAAAAACAGGCCCAGCTCCTGGTCGCGGTGCTGGTCGGCATGCAGAATATTCGCCCCGCGCTCGTAGAGCAATCCCGAGACGCGCGCTACCAGGCCCTTGCGATCGGGGCAATCGATCAACAGTACGGCGGAATCTTTCATGGTTCTTTCAGATTACGACATGGACGCAACAAAAATGCAGCGGGGCCGCTGAAGCGGCCCCGTAGTTGCCAAGCGTTGTTCCCCAGTTCAAGGTAGGTCAGCGCGCCAACTCGCTGCTTCCTTCAGTCGTAATACTCCAGGCCAAGATGCGTAATCAGGTCCGCGCCCATGATGTGCCGCAGCGTGTTCTTGAGCTTCATCGATTGAATGAACAGATCGTGCTCGGGATAGAGCCCGGGCGCGCTCTGCGGCGACTTGAGGTAGAAGCTCAACCACTCCTGAATGCCGATCGAGCGCAGTTCCGGCGTGCGCCTCGCGAGATCGAGGAAGAGCACCAGGTCGAGCGCGATGGGCGCGGCCAGGATCGAGTCGCGGCACAGGAAGTTCACCTTCATCTGCATGGGATAGCCCAGCCAGCCGAAGATGTCGATGTTGTCCCACGCCTCTTTCTCGTCGCCGCGCGGCGGATAGTAGTTGATGCGAATCTTGTGGTAGATGTCGCTGTAGAGATCGGGGTAGATATCCGGCTGGAAGATGTATTCGAGCGAACCGAGCTTCGACTCCTCTTTCGTTTTGAAGGATTGCGGCTCGTCGAGCACTTCGCCGTCGCGATTGCCGAGAATGTTGGTGGAGAACCATCCGCTGACACCGAGCATGCGCGCCTTGAAGGCCGGCGCCAGCACCGTCTTCATGAACGTCTGACCGGTCTTGAAGTCCTTGCCGCAGATCGGCGCCGCGTTCTTCTTCGAGAGCGCGATCATGGCCGGAACGTCGACCGTAAGGTTCGGCGCGCCATTGGCGAAGGGCACGCCTTCCTTGAGCGCCGCGTAAGCGTAGATCTGCGAGGGCGCGATACCGATGTCGCTCTTCTCCAGGCCCTTCTCGAAGGCCGCGATCGATTGATGCACCGCGGTGGGCTCCATGAATATCTCCGTCGAGCCGCACCAGATCATCACTACGCGGTTCACCTTCTTCTTGAAGGCGCGAATGTCTTCCCTCACTTGCTCGGCCAGCTCGAGCTTGTTCTTGCCCTTCTTCACGTGCGTGCCGTGCAGCCGCTTGACGTAGTAGTTGTCGAAGACCGCTGGCATAGGCTTGATGGTTTCGAGAAACGGCTTCAGCTTCTTGAGGATCTCCGGCTTGAGCACCGCGGCATGAGCCGCCGATTCGTACACGTTGTCCTCAAAGATGTCCCAGCCGGTGAAGACGATGTCGTTCAAGTCGGCCAGCGGAACAAAATCCTTGATAAGCGGCGAGGTGTTGTCGGTGCGCTTGCCCAGCCGGATGGTGCCCATCTGCGTCAGCGACCCGATAGGCTTCGCCAGTCCGCGGCGAATCGCTTCCACGCCGGCAATCATGGTGGTGGCGACGGCGCCCATGCCTACCACCATCACCCCCAATTTGCCCTTCGCGGGCTCGACCTTCGATCGCGCGGCCTTGCGCCTCGCAGATAACTTCCCAACACGAACTACGACCTTCTTGCCGCCTTTTCCCTTCGTTACCATGGTTTCTCCTGCCCTTCTTTTTTGTGAAGATGATTTCGAGTTCTCGTACCACGGGAAACTTCGCTTGCTACTCCCTACTCCCTTGTTTCTTCCACCGCTGGATGTGCGTCCACAGGAACCACGCGAATAACACCGCGAGCGCGAGTCCCACCACCAGATGGAAGCGATGAAACATCTCTTCGACGCGCGGATCGGTGTGCCAGCGCTCGCCCAACTCCATGCCGATCCAGGCCAGGCAGAAATACCAGGTAAATGAGCCCAGCGTAGTGTAGATGTGAAAGCGCAGCCGCGGCATCCGTCCGATTCCCGCGGGAAACGCGACGTAGGTTTGCACCAGCGGCATCATGCGCCCCGCGAGAATCGCGATCGATCCGTACTTCTCAAAGAACTTCGTCATGCGATCGAGATCGTGGTGGCTCATCAGCACCCACTTGCCGTAACGCTCGACCATCGGCCGTCCGCCATTGGCGCCGATCCAGTACGCGATCGCGGAACCGCAATTGCAACCCAACGCGCCGAAGGCAGCTACAAGAAACAGGCCGAGACCGACGTTACCGGCTCCGAATTGCCCCGGAGGCACAAGCTGGTTTGCGGCATTCATGTGGAAATAAATCAGCGCTCCGGAAAAAGGCATGATGACTTCAGAGGGAATGGGAATGCCGCAGCTGTTCAACGTGATGAGCCCGGCGATACCCAAGTAGCCGCCGGCGTCGATGACCTGAATGACAAATTGAAATATGAGTGCGACAATCTTTTCGCTCATGCGCGTACCTAGTATATAGGTGGTTTGCTGGCCGCGGCGGTGGCGCGCAGCGTTGAAATGAAAAATAGTTATGCACACGTTTGCATTCCTCATCATTCAGGGCCATGCACACGTCTGCAAATCGCATTTGTTAGGATGAATTGTGGTTGCTTGATGGTTTATGAGGAGGTTCCCTTGCCCGAATTTCCCCCCGTACCGCTCACTTTGGAAGGTGCGAGCGTACTCCACCAGTTCTTCCGCTTCGACTGGAAATCCTGGCACGGCTGCGCGCCGGGCGAACGCAAGAAGACTATTGCCGATGCGATTACCTTCTTTGGCACGCTTGAGCGTTCAGGCGTGGACGCGCCGGTGAGCTCGGCGCTCTATTCGCAACTCGGCCACAAGGGCGATCTGATCTTCGTGCACTTCCGCGATTCGTTCGATGCGCTGAACCAGGTCGAGCTCGATCTTCAGCAAACTGCGCTCTCCGACTTCCTTACGCCGACGCACTCCTATGTGTCGGTGGTAGAGTTAGGCCTCTACGAGTCCAGCCGCAAGACCTACGAGGCCGCGGCGGCCAAGGGCTTTGCGTCGCACTCCGAGGAGTGGAACGCCGAGATCGCCAATTCCCTCGCGCGCGGCGCCGACGCTATGAAGCCGCGCCTCTATCCCGCCATTCCAGACTCGAAATTCCTCTGCTTCTATCCCATGGACCGCAAGCGCGGCGAACAGGTGAACTGGTACACGGTTCCCTTTGCCGAGCGCCAACGCATGATGCATGAGCATGGGCTGATCGGCCGCCGCTATGGCGACCAGGTGAAGCAGATCATCTCCGGCTCAATTGGCATGGACGATTGGGAGTGGGGCGTCGACCTCTTCGCCGACGATCCCGTGGTCTTCAAGAAGCTGATCTACGAGATGCGCTTCGACGAAGTGAGCGCGGTGTATGCGCTGTTCGGGCAGTTTTTTATTGGCATTCGGCTGCCCGTGAAGAAATTGGGTGCTTGGCTGGAAGGGAAACTGTAGAAAACACTCAATCGAACTCCGGCTGACTCGCTGCTTCGACAATCACCACGTCAACCAAGGTCTTGTCCGGCTTCAGCTCCAGGCCAAGTTGCTCCCGCAGAGCAGTAAACAGGCCGGGATAGGACGAGCCCTCGGAGATGCCGTTCTCAACATTTCTCATCCACTTCAATTGGAAGTCGTACCGCCCTTCAAGGCCGGTGCGATCGACGATCAGGCGATTGTCGTTCTCAGGCATCCTGGACAAGTGATCGGCAAACTCGCCCATCGAGACCGTTGTCGCGGCCATCTCTGCGATGGCAGATTCCGGAACGGAGCGCACCGGAAGACCGTGCGTTGTCTCGTTCTTCGGCGACTGCGTAAGCCTCGCGCCTGACTTCGCGACTACCAGCGCGTAGATCGGCGATTTCCGCTCGCTGCGGCGCAGCCTCAGGCCGAACCTCTCCGCGAGTAGCGACTGCAACATTGCGTTCCATTCCGTGTCCCTCTGCTCGTCGGTCATCTGGTTCATCTTTGCCACTTCGATATCGTCTACCTTGGCCTCGATATCGAAGGCCTGGCTGTCGACCCATTTCGGGCCGCCTACCACCTGCATATCGAATCTCAACGCATAAGCAATACGAATCATCTGCCTAAGCGTATAGTTTCTGATGAAGAAACGCCCCGGCGAGCGATCCCAGCGATGACTGTTGTCATCAGGCCTGCTTGGCTTGATCGAGGCAACTTCAAAGATGAGTGGCGCTTCCTTGGCTGCTGTCGCGCGAGTCGTCTGCTGGGAATTCACCGGCGCCGCGCCGAACACAGGGCACATCAGGAAGATGAAGACTACGCGACACTGCCGCCCAAGCGAGCGGATAGCTGAAGCTCCGTGCGACTCTGGGTTGGGCGGCGCGTTGCGTACGTCTAGTACCATGGAGCAGAATATTGTTCCAGAAGAATGACGTCCACGAAGAGGAAGCCCGCGAAGAATGCCACAGTGAAGCGCGAACTGAACCGAACCGCTGCACCAAAGACGCCGAGAAGGCGCGGTCCGCTCGCTTCGGAGCGCGTGGCGGCGATCCTGAAAGCCCTCGACGAAGCCTATCCTGATGCCGGGTGCGCGCTCCATCACCGCACGCCGTGGGAGCTTCTCGTGGCAACGATCCTCTCCGCACAATGCACCGATGTGCGCGTGAACATGGTGACGCCGGAGTTGTTCCGGCGCTTCCCTTCTCCAGAGGCGATGGCCAGGGCGAGCTTGCCGGAACTAGAAAAACTGATTAAGACGACCGGGTTCTTTCGCAACAAGGCCAAATCGATTCAGGGAGCGGCGCGCAAGATTATTGCCGACTTCGGCGGCCAGGTTCCGCAAACCCTTGCCGAGCTCATCACGATTCCCGGCGCGGCGCGCAAGACGGCCAACGTCGTGCTCGGCGTTTGTTTTGGCAAGGCGGAGGGCATCGTCGTCGACACGCACGTCTTCCGCATCGCGCGGCGGCTGGAGCTGGCTAAAGGCGATACGCCGCAAAAGGTCGAGCAGGAGCTGGTGCAGGTGATTCCGCGCGGGCGCTGGATCGCCTTCTCGCACCAGATCATTCACCACGGCCGCCAGGTGTGCGTGGCGCGCAATCCGAAGTGCAACATGTGCAATCTGGAGCCGCTGTGCCGATCGAAGGACAAGACGTGGGAGAGCTAGAAGAGCGAGTCAGCGGGCTAGCTAAGCTTCCTGGCAGGACAACTAACCACGAAAGACTTGCTCGACTGCGGCGATCAGGCCGGGAACATCCGAAACCTTCGCCGCCGCAGCCGGCTCCCAACCGAGTTCGCGCAAGGTCTGGCTGGTGATGGGCCCGATGGAGATGGCGCGGACGCCGACAAAGGGGAATGGGACCCCTGCTTCACGTGCGGCTTCGGAAAGATGCGTCACGCTTGAGGAGCTGGTGAAGGTTGCGGCGTCGATTCCCTTCTCCAGCGCGTTGCGCAGCAGCTCGGGCGCGGCTTCGGGCATAACGTTTCTATAAGCATCCACTACGTCGACTTCTGCTCCGGCCGCGCGCAACGCATCGGGAATTACGTCGCGTGCGATTTCGGCGCGGGCAAAGAGAACTCTCTTGCCAGCTACCTCACCGGCCAGACACCCCACCAACACCTCGGCCAAGTACTTCTCAGGAACCAGGTCTACCGGCAATCCAGTCTTGCGCACGGCTGCGGCTGTGGCTTCGCCCACTGCGGCCACCTGCAGCCGCAGACCTGACGTGAGCGGCAAACCAAGCAACTGCGCACGCTCCTTGAGCGAACGTACCGCGTTGGCGCTGGTGAGAATCAACCAATTGTAGGCATCAAGAGAACGTAAGGCATGGTCAAGCGGCGCGAAGTCTGCCGGAGGTTGAATCTCCAACACGGGAACTTCCACCGGCTCTGCGCCCAGGGCGTGCAACCCTTCGCTCAGTTTGCCTGCCTGGTGCGCGGCGCGCGTGACGAGGATGCGCTTTCCCTCGAGCACGCGGCGGCCGGCAAGCGGCAGCGCAGTCATCAGGCGGCTCCGCCTGGCGCTTCGCCGACAGCCGCAAGCAGCGGCCCCGCGCCAGCTTCGATCAGCATTGCCGCGATTTGACGGCCTAGAGCTGCGGGATCGTTCTTCTCGCGCACGGCTTGATGATAAGCGCGCACGGTCGCGCCGCTCCAGGGACTGGCAACGACGGCAAAGACCTCGTCGCGCGGCCGGGTTTCGTTGGCGTCTTCTCCGGCTGCAAACGACTTCAACCGGCAGTGGATCCCGATCGGCACCTGACAGCCGCCGCCGAGTGCTGCCAACGCCGCGCGCTCCACAGCAACGGCGAAACGCGTATCGGCGTGATCGAGAAAGCTCACCGCCTCGATAGTCACCTCGTCGCGCTTGCGCGTTTCGATGCCCAGCGCGCCCTGACCGGCAGCGGGACAAAACTCTTTGGGCGAAAGCCGCTCGCGCACCCAATCGGTCCGGCCCAGGCGATCGAGACCCGCCGCCGCCAATAGAATCGCCCCCACCTGCCCCTCGGCCAGCTTGCGCAAGCGTGTATCGACATTGCCGCGAAATTCGACCAAATCGAGATCGGGGCGAAGCCCCTTCAACTGCGCGCGGCGTCTCTGGCTGCTGGTGCCAACGCGCGCCCCCAAGGGCAGCGCGGCGAGATTGGCGTGCTTCACAGACACAAAGACATCGCGGGGATCGACGCGCACCGGCGTGGCCGCGAGCACGAAGGGGTCCGGCAATTCCGTGGGCAGGTCCTTGAGCGAATGTACGGCGAGATCGATGCGTCCTTCGGCCAGCGCTTCTTCAATTTCCTTCGTGAACATGCCCTTGGAGCCGACTTGCGCGAAAGTGACCTCCTGCAGGCGGTCGCCGGTGGTCTTGATGATTTCGATTTCAACCTCGTGACCCGCGTCGCGCAGCAATCCGGCAATGTGATGGGCCTGCCAGAGTGCGAGCTGCGATCCACGGCTCCCGATGCGCAGCTTCATTTGCGCGCCCCCTTGCCGCCCTCAAAGACTCTGAAATTAACAACTCGCCGGTCAACATCGCCCTCGGGGCCGGACTCGGCGCTCGGGCCTTCGAGCGAAGATTTCGCCGGATCGCCGGCGCGCTCGGCCTCAGCCTGCGCAGCCATCGAAACCGACCACTCTTCACACAAAACTTCGAGCCGAGTCTCGTCGCCCTCGCGCGCCGCCTGCTTGAGCGCCTGCATGGGCGGATGCAGAAACTTGTTGACGAGCCCACGCGTGAGCGCCTCGACGGCGGCCAACTGCTCTTCTGTGAGCGCGCCCAGCCGCTTATGCAGGCGCTCGATCTCCGCCACGCGAATCTCTTCGGCTTTTTTCTGCAGAGCCACAATAGCCGGCGCGGCACTCACCGTGCGCTGGCGCTGGTGGAATCGTTCTACCTCCGCGGCAATCAGCGATTCGGCGTCGATGGCCTGGCGGCTGCGCTCTTCCATGTGCGAGACCGCCACCTGCTGCAAGTCGTCAATGTCGTAGACGAAGATGCCGTCGAGCGAGTTCATCTCCGGATCGACGTCGCGCGGCACGGCGATATCGATGAAGAACATGGGCCGGTTGCGGCGCTTGTGCAGGAAGGCCTGTCCGTGTTCGCGGCGGAAGATGGGATGCGGCGCGCCCGTGGAACTGATGACAATGTCGGCGCGGCTGGCGGCTTCGTAAAGCTGGTCGAAGTCGATCACCTGCGGCACGATCGGTCCCGCAATCTCCTCGGCCAGGCGGCGCGCGCGTTCGGCGGTGCGATTGCTGACCAGGATGGCGCCTGCGCCCTGCTGCACCAAGTGCCGCGCGGCGAGTTCGCTCATCTTTCCCGCGCCCACCAGGAAGACTGTACGTCCCTCGAGCGAACCGAAGATCTTGCGCGCCAGATCGACGGCGACGGATGCGATCGAAACCGAATTCGAGCCGATTCCTGTCTCGCTGCGCGCCTTTTTCGCCGCCGCAAACGCGCTTTGCAGTAGGTGTTCCAACTGGCTGGAGACGGTTCCCACAGCGCGCGCCACGGCGAAGGCCTCTTTCACCTGGCCCAGAATCTGCGGCTCGCCGACGACCATGGAATCCAGGCTCGCGGCCATGCGGAAAAGGTGGCTCACCGCTTCTTTGTCGTGATACTCGTAAAGGTGCGGTGCGAGCACGTGGGCGTCGATGCCGAAGTAGCTCGCGAGAAAGCCCGCGACCGGCACTTCGGGACCCTCCACGGCCGCCACCAGCTCCACGCGATTGCAGGTGGAGACGATCATGCACTCGGCGACTCCCGGCGTCGAGGCCAGGGCGCGCGTGGTCTCGGCCAGCTCGTCGCGGCCGATGGCGATCTTCTCCCTCAGCGCAATAGGCGCCGTCTTGTGGTTCACGCCAATGAGCGCCAGCGTCATTGGGGACCGAACCTGTGCACCTGGCTGAAGAAGTTGACTGCCCAAACCGCCATCATCACCACCAGCGCCGCGCCGGAGACATAGGCGGCTTTTCGGCCGCGCATTCCCATGCCGCGGCGCAGCAGCAGGAGCGTGACGTAAACGAACCACATGACGAACGAGGCAAGGATGTTGGGATCGAGAAAATAGGCGGCGCCCAACGCGGTTTCCTGCACTAGAACGGTGCCAATGAGTAAGCCCACGGTCATGCAGGGAAATCCAAATTCGAGCGTCGCCAGGGCCAGCCGTTCCAGGGTATCGAGCGGCGGCAGCCAGTCCAGCGGAGCCCACCGGGACTTTTCTCCCGGTTTGTGCTTTGCCTTGATGCGCCGCTCCTGCACGAGGTACATCGCCGAGGCCAGCAAACTGAACGCGAGGGCCGCATAAGCTAGCAACAGGGCGATGATGTGCGCCACCAGCCAGCTCATCCACACCGTCTGCGAGGGGAAACGGTAACGGTCCGGCCCCAGCGAGGGGATGAAGACCAGGAAGAAGGTCGCCGGCAGGGCAAAAATCCCCAGGGAGATGGCGTCGTAGAGCCACCAGATCAGAAAGAACAGGCCAGCCACCACGAAGCCCAAGAGCGACTCGATCTCGCGCACCCCCACCGGCATCCAGCGATGCGCCTGCACCAGCATCTCCACTACCGAGACAAAATGGAAGAAGAAGGCCAGCCCGCCCAGGTGAACGCA
>Ga0187852_1002301_pt1 | contig 15814 bp, 17 predicted proteins | sample June2016WEW_6_40_FD_134511 | JGI IMG/M metagenome (GOLD analysis project Ga0187852, IMG submission 134511) | Peatland microbial communities from SPRUCE experiment site at the Marcell Experimental Forest, Minnesota, USA - June2016WEW_6_40 | ecosystem: Environmental > Terrestrial > Soil > Wetlands...
ATTGCGGCCATTGAAGAAGTGGTTTCGACCGCCCGGACGATTGTCTGGAACGGCCCGGCCGGCGTTTTCGAGTTTCCCCGCTTCGCCGTCGGAACCAACGCCATCGCCCATGCTGTTGCGGCGAACCGGACAGCCATCTCCATCATCGGCGGCGGCGACTCGGTTTCGGCGATCAACAAGACCGGCCTCGCCGACCAGATCACCCACATCTCCACCGGCGGCGGCGCTTCGCTTGAATTTTTGGAAGGCAAGAAACTCCCCGGCGTGGAAGCGCTGACGGACAAGTAGCATCTGTGGCGTGGCCAGCTCGCCTTCGGCGCTGAGTCACCGATCATGCACAAAATGACGCATCCGGCAGATGAGCGCCGGATGCGTTTTTCTCGTGGCGTGGTGGGGGACACTATGTTGCCAATCCAATTGACCGGTATTCGTTTATGAACACTTAAGAGGAACCTGTATGAGGAACGGAAACCTGCCGGGTGCCCCAGGTCCTGCTTTTGGGATCTGGGATTCTGGAGCCTAGACCGTCGCGTCCATCGCCCGGAAATATCCCTTCCCTGCAAGCTCCAGCAAAGCCCCATCCGCGGTAACCAGCGTCGCGCCCAAATGCCGCGCCGTCGCAACCAGAATGCGGTCGGCGGGGTCGGGGTGCATCTCCCAGGGCAGGCGGGTGCTGGCGACGGCGATCTCCGGCTCCAGCGGCGCCAGTTGCACACCCGGTTTGGCCAGCGCCTCGCGAATCCACTGCATCACGTCGGAGCCAAGCTGCAGCCGGCCCTTGCTGACCAGCAGTGCGATCTCCCAGGGCGTGATGGCGCTAACCGCAATCCGGTTCTCCCATCCAGCCCTGTTCAACGCCTCGGCGGTCTGCACTCCCAGCCGGGGAGCCTCCTCCACCATCCAGATAAGCGTGTGCGTGTCAACAAGTAGATGAAGGCGCGAGCCATCCCTCTCCGAAGCTGTCATTTCATCGCATCCCACTCAACATCGATCGGAGAGATCATGTCACCCATCCATAGCACACTGCCCTTCATCGACCCGACGATATTCTGCTGGGCCGGGATCGGTGTCACCTGCGCCACCGGCTTGCCGTGCTTGGTGATCACCAGCGTCTGGCGCTCCTCGGCGACTTTGTCCAGCAATTTCAAGCACTTAGCCTTGAACTCCCCGGCTGGAATCGTCGTTGCCATCAAATTCCTCCCATAGTCACTGACTATAGTCATAGTCTAGCACAGATCTTCGGCCGCGTTGTGCCCGCCGTCACCCTGTCTCTTGAATTCCATCCAATAGAATCACCTTGAGGAACCCCCAAAAATGCCCCGTAAAGCCCTGATTGCCGCCAACTGGAAGATGTACAAGACGCCTGCCGAAGCCAAGGCCTTCGTCGATGCCTTTTTGCCCCTCGTAGCCGGCCACAACCGCGACGAGATCGCCCTGTTTCCCTCGCCCGTTCTTCTGCCCACGGTGATTGCCGCCGCCAAGGGCTCGAACGTGGCTGTCGGCGCGCAGAACATCCACTTCGCCGAGGAGGGCGCGTATACCGGCGAGACCTCTGTGGGCCAGCTTCAGGCCGTGGGCGGAACGCATACCCTGATCGGCCACTCCGAGCGCCGCCAGTACTTTGCCGAGACCGACGAGATTGTCAACAAGAAGCTGCATACCGCGCTCAAGCACGGCGTGGTGCCGGTGGTCTGCATCGGCGAAGTGCTCGCCGAGCGCGAGGCGGGCAAGACGGCCTCGGTTCTCAAGACGCAGATCAGGGGAGCTTTGGCCGGCATCACGGCAGAAGCGGCCGCGCCGATTGTGATTGCTTACGAGCCGGTCTGGGCCATCGGAACCGGCAAGACCGCCACGCCGGAAATGGCCGTGGACGCGCACAAGATCATCCGCGCCGAGGTGGCCAAACTGCTGGGTCCCGCAGTCGCAGCGGCCATGCGCATCCTCTACGGCGGCAGCGTAAAGCCTGACAACGCCACTGCGCTGATCGGCCAGGAAGAGATCGACGGCGCTCTGGTGGGCGGCGCCAGCCTCAAGCCCGACTCCTTCACGGCCATCGTCAAGTACTGATCTATGCCGAGCCACCTGTACGGCCGCGAATTCAACTTCGCGACCGTACGCATCCTGGCTCATGGTCCAGTTCCCGGCTTAAAACTTATCTTTGCCGCCGCCGCACAGTTCGACCGCAAGGTTAAGCGCCTTGGCGACGCGGTCGGCAAGCGTGGCGTCGGTGAAACGGAAGACATCCTCCTCGCCCTGCGATGAACGCACGATGAGCGCTGTGACGGAGGGGCTGGTGGATACGGTGATGATGTTGGGGTGGCCGTTCTTCGCGGACCATTCGGTTTCAGCCTTTTCGTAGGGCTCGACCACAATCTCCCGGACATCGCGCAGCGAGAAGACGCTATCCTCGTCCGTGTAGGTTTTATCACCATTTGCCGCCTTGCGATGGAAGGAGATACGGCATTGGTTCTGATCGGCAACAACATTGCCAATCTCGGATGTGAGTGTGTCGGTCCATGTGCTGCCGTTGCTTGTGTCCTGGCAAAAATCGCCCCAGGCGACCTTGCCGAGGCCGTTCAGATTGTCCTGGACAAATTGCATGGACTCGGCGAGGGATGGGCCGCTGGCGGCAGACACGGCGGCGGGCGGTTGCTCCGCGGGCCTGGCGGCCGTTTCGCCCTGAGCCAGCACCGCGTACAGCTCGGCTTCCGTCGCGCCCGCCTGCTTGAGCGCGATCAGCGCATCGGCGGAGGTATCGAATCTGCCGGTTATAGCGTGGATCTTATACAGGACCACGCTCTCAGGCATTCCTGCCCGCAGCAGCTTCAGCACTTCGGCGTTTGAGGGCGCCTCATATGCCGGTCTGGGCGGAGGCGCAACGGGCTGTTGTGCATAGAGCGTGCAAGCGATTCCGCACCAAAGGCTGACTGCAAGCCAGTTTCTCATTTTCATGATTTCGTCTCCTTTTCATGGCAACGGAAGAAGCAGGAATTTCTACCCGCTTCCACCCTGGACTGGCCTGCGCCGCGAAGGCCGCCTGCTGCAAGCCCGACTCCTTCGCCGCCATCGTCAAGTATTAAGCCTCGTCCTCAGACGCGCAGCCGAAGACCGAAATCTGCGGCTGCGTCTGAGGGCTCGATGGGAGAAGCCAGCCTAAAACGTGCCCCTGCTGCCGCCGCATAGTTCCACCGCGTGCCCCATGGCTTTCGTGACACGGTTGGCCGTGTCTTCATCGGTAAAGAAAAAGTAGAACTCCGCTTTCTCCTGCCCTCGCACCATAAGGTCGAAGATAGGCGGATCTACCTTCGCGGTCCAGGTTGTATGCCCGGCGGCCGCATCATTCTTGTTCTGGCGCTGGTCGCCTGTAGTCAGCGTCACGTCCTGCACATCGTGCAGGCTGAACGAAGCGTCGTCATCGGAGAGCTTTACGCCATCCCGCGTGATGTTGTAGTGATAGCCGATCGTGCAGGCCGACGCGTCGGCAACCACTTTGCTGGCCTCGAAGCTGAGCTTATAGTTCCAATTCGTCCCATCGGCACTGTCATGATAGTAAGTAGTCCAATTCAGCTTTCCTTGTTCGTTCAGCTTGGATTGGATGAGCTGCATCGTAACCGCCAGGGACGGCCCGCTATCAGCGGGTTTGGACGCGGGACTAGCGCTCTGCTGTCCCGACGCTGTAATGGAGAAAATTCCACAAACCAGAGTGGCAACAAGCCAGTGCTTCATTTTCATGTTTCTATCCTTTCCATGCACATATCGGAATCGCTTGATACTTCATGTCCCGATTTCAAGCGGTCTAACGGTTGTCGAACCGCGGCACATCCCGGTGCAACGCCTTCACCTGGTAGCCGGCTTTCTTGAGCCGCTTGCTAATCTCCTCGGCCATCATCACGCTGCGGTGCTGGCCGCCGGTGCAGCCGAAGGCCACGGTCAGGTAGCTCTTCCCTTCCTCTACGTAGTGCGGCAGCAGGTAATGCAGCAGGTCCGTTACCCGGCACAGAAACTCCCTGCTTTGCGGAAACCCGCGCACATACTTGGCCACCTTGGAGTCCAGGCCGGTCAGCTTGCGAAACTCAGGCACAAAGTGGGGATTGGGCAGGAACCGGACATCGAAGACCATATCCGCGTCCAGCGGCACGCCGTTCTTGAAGCCAAAGCTCAGGCAGGAGACCAGCAGGCGCTTGGTCTCCCGCTGGTGGCCAAACCGGGCCTGGATGTGGGCGCGCAGCTCGTGCACGTTGAAGTTCGAAGTGTCGATCAGGGTGTCCGCCACATTGCGGATGGGGTCCAGCAGTTGCCGCTCCTCCACGATGGAGCGCGCCACCGTCTCCGACCGGCCCAGGGGGTGCGGCCGCCGGGTCTCGGAGTAGCGCCGGACCAGCACCGCGTCCTGCGCGTCCAGAAAAACCACGCGCGTAGGCAGAAGCTTCCTTACGCTTTTCAGGATCTCCGGAAGGCGGTCGAGAGCCGTTCCCTCGCGTACATCCGCCACGATGGCGGCCTTCTCCACTTCCGCGGACTTGCCCACCAGAGCGGCAAAATCGGGCAAAAGCTCCAGCGGCAGATTGTCCACGCAACCGAAGCCCAGGTCCTCAAACGCCTTGAGCGCCGAGGCCTTGCCCGCGCCGGAGATTCCGGTGACGATGACCAGTTCCTTTTCCGGCTTCTTCAACGACTTGGCGGATTTGGCGACGGCATGAGGCGCTTTCGCCCGGTGCGCCGGTTTTGAAGGCGTCATGCGCTCATGCTACACCGAAGGGCCGGTCTGAGCCACCGGACGCGGTTACCCGGTATCCTCCGAGTTTGATCCCTCGCGCCGCCGCGACCCGCGCAAGGACGGGACTGCACTCGGAATCGGGATCAGGCGGATGCACGCTAGGGAATCTCCACCAACTCCATCTGCCCGTCGCGCCGGCGGTAGAGCACAAATATATCTCCGGCAGGATTGCGGAAGATGAGCAGGTCGCGGTCGCGGAATTCCGCTTCCTTCACAGCCTCCTCGACGGTCATGGGCCGCAGGGCAATCGCCTCGCCGCTCTTGAGGATGTGCGGCTCAACCACCGCGGCGCGGGATGGGAACGAGTGCACGGCGATCGACGCGCGGGGCTTTGTGGCGCGGGCCGGCTTGCCCTCCCCGGCGGCAGCTTCCGGTTGAGCGGGTCGAGCCTTGGGCCGGGTCACCGGGGGGGCGGTGAGCACCTTCTCCTCCTTGGGCAGGCGTTTGCGCTCCAGACGCCGGTCCCGGTAGCGGCGCGCCTGGTTCTCGGCATGCTCCATCGCCTCCCGTAGCGCAGCGTCCAGAGTATCGGCCTTGCCCGTGGCCGCAATCGTCTGTAGCCGCGCCTGTATGGTCACCTCAACAATCTGCACGTGCCTCTGCGCGCCGAAGGTGATACTGGCGCGAGCGGTATTGCCCAGAATGCGGTCAATGCGCTCCATCCCCTCCTTGGCCTGCGTGCGCAGCGCCTTGGAGATCTTCATTTGTCTGGCGGTGAACTCCACTTCCATGGTCAGCCTCCGCTTCTCGTTCCCGCAGCACTTTCGGCTGGAGAACTACCGATTTTACATCAGCTGTCATTCTCATTAACTTGCAATTCCCGGTCCGTCCTGCCCTCTCTTTGCCCCCGAATGCCGGATCACCGAACCGGCTATGAAATCCGAGGTAAAGAGAGCCCAGTATATGCCTGGAATCAACTTGCTGAAAACGTCAGGGACATCGCGGCGTGGAAATCTTTTACCGTTGGCAATCGAAAACGGGAAAACCGTTAGGAATGGATCATCGTGAATGGGTGTGAGAAGAACCACCCGAGGGGTACTACGCGTTATTGATATCAGATTGTCCGGCGCAGGCTCCTGTTGACCGGAAGGCGAATGCGTCGGGCCGGCTCTCTTACAGAGGGAGTGGGTCATTGTTTCCCCTTCGATTCAGGAGCCGCGCCCAACTCCTGCCGCAGATAACGTTCCATGCTTCCAGCCATAAAACGGAGTTCGTTGATCACCCCATTGAGCCCTTCTACCGCATCCTCGGGGACGGCCCCGCAGCCGCGCATATATCTGGGCTTGAGTTCCTCGATCGCGATGTCCACAAATCCAAGGTCTGTCAGCAGCGATCGTGTTACAGGAATCTCCGGAGGTTCCGGCTTCATGTGTTGCCAGGCCAGAGTTCGCAGCAGTTGAGACCGGAGATGGATTATATGGTCTTCTATCACGCGTGCCTGTGCCGGAGTAATATCGATGACGTAGCGCGGAAACGGTGATTGCGATGTTGCGGAATGGAGAGCGTGTTCCATGTCGCAGAGCAAGCTGTCAATGTATTTGCACGTGATGTTCAGGCGTCTCTGCTGGGCATCGTTCAGTTTTCCAGGGAATCGCATTCTTACGATCTCCGATTCTGATTCGGGCACGACTCCTCCTCCCCATCAATGCACGATCATGACCGGACAATGCGCATACTTGAGAACTCGCTCCGAGTTCGAGCCCAACATCCAGCGATGAAGGATGGTGTGGCTGCGCTTGCCAAGAACAATGAGACTGGCCTGGATGGCGTCCGCCCGGTGAAGAATCTGTTCCGCCGGGTGGCCCACGACAATTTCGGTCTCAAGCTCAATCTCCTTTTGCCCGGCGCGCTCGCGGAGCGGCGCGAAACAGCGCTCATAGCGTTCGCGCGCGTCTTCAAGAACGGCGTTGAACTCCGCGCTCTCGGCAGGTTCCGGCGGACGGATTACGGCCACAACGTACAGCTTGGCTTTCATGTCCCCGGCCATCGAAAGGGCAACATCCAAAGCGTGCTCGGCATGCGGAGACGCGTCGAATGCAACCAGTATTCTTTGAAATCCAACAAAAACCGTGCTTCCCATGGATTTGACCTATACCTATTCTGCGGCGGCCTGCCGCTGAACTGCATGCTCCGATTTCTTGCTTGTTAGCGCGTGGGGAAGAAGATGCCGGGGCAGAAAGAACGAGTTAGCAATCACGGTCGGAATCACCGCACTGGCGATGACCGTGCCTACCAGGTAGGAATACTGGGCCTGGGTAATTATATTATGACTCAGGCCAAAGAGCGCCGAGATGGTGCCAAAGGTGAGGCCGGTCGACATCATCAGCGTGTAGTAGGTTCCGGAGTTGCCTTCGTAACGATGCGCCCGGACTGCCGGAAACACAACCGCAGCTTTGGTCAGCATCTTCGCCATGAACAGGATGAGCATGGTGGCGGGAGCTGCAATCAGCGCGGGCACCGAGACAAACGATCCGGCGCGAATGAAGTAGAACGGCGTGAGCAATCCGAAGGTCAGCGTGCGCAGGCGGCGGATGAGCGAGTGGTCTTTGCCCACTGTTCCCCCCAAGACCATGCCGATCAGGTAGGCCGGGAGCACCGCTTCGCTGCCAGCCCAAACGGCCAGTCCGCCCATAGCAAACAGAAGAAAGAGAATGTACTTGGCTTCAAGTTCGGAGACGCGCCCGCCGTACTTCCTGAAGAACCGCGGCGTGAGAAAAGGCAGGACGAAGAAGACCGCGACGGAAACCACGACAAAGATCAGCGTCTTGATGGTAAACGGGGAGAAGATCAGTCCCAACGCAATCACCGTTCCGAGATCATTGATGAAGCAAGCGGCAAGGATCGACTTACCGTACTCAGTAACATTAAAACCAAGTTCCAGCATTACGGAATAGACCACGGCCACCGAGGTGGTGGAAAGAGCGACGCCGCAAAGCCAACTGGGCATGATGGACCAGTGCAGCACGAAATGCGCGATGGCCGTGCAACCGAGAAATGGGCCGAAAAATCCCGCCAGTCCGATGACCAGCGTTTCGCGCCACTTGGTCTTGAAGATGGCGGGATCGAGTTCCGCGCCGGCAAGAAAGGTCAGAACGATGGCCCCGGTTCCCGCCAGAAAAGCGATCCACTGCGTGTTGCCGAGCAGTCCGCCTTGCACAAGGAACACGCCGATGACCAGTTGGGCCGCCGTGCCTACCACGATTTCAGAAAGCGCCGTGGATATCCTGAACCAGATCGCCAACAGCGTCGCAGCCAGCGCCAACCCCACCCACAGAGCAGAGAGAGCCCAAGTGTTCGTCATCAATGCAAACTCCTCAATTGTCGTTCAGGGAACTGACCGGGACATAACTCCGCAACAGGATTCCCTGTCAGGAGTTATCATCTGTCCGGCCTATTGGGTAGACAGCGGTTAAAGGTGAACTCCCTCACCGTAACCAACACTTCATTACACACCATTTGGCGCGCCGCCGTCAAGAACTGGACTGGAACAGCGGAGGCGCAGGCCAGCAAACATCGAAGACCTTAGGCCCGATTTCGCTGTGATTTGGAGGTTGGCGAAGGCCGTGCGTGGAATGGAGATTCTCCCCACCCGGATATTGAAAGGCAGTGGCTTATAGCACCCTTATCGAAGCCGGACTGGACTGTCACTGTTATTGCCAAACACTCCAAAAGTTCTTCGGAATGTATGGCGGGGACGACGAGGCTCGAACTCGCGACCTCTGCCGTGACAGGGCAGCGCTCTAACCAACTGAGCTACGTCCCCAGATACAACCTTGACATCTCTATTCTATCGCCCGCGAAAGCAATTCCACCCCATTTGCCGAAACTTCTCCGGTTCCCCTGGCTGGCTGCTCACAGCCGCTTCCGAGCACTCGCGGGCGGAAGCGATTTTGCTTAGCGACATGAATAAGTGTAACAGAAAAAACGAGCTTTGGGCGGCCACTCCGGCACATCGCGCCCCTGCATTTTTGCGCAGGAACGCATCGGCGAGCGCCGCCACCGGCGCCTCCCGCCGCGCTCAAGCACTATGCGGACAAGGCAGTCCGATTGCCTCGCCTTGCGGAGGTGTATCCCATGTCCACCGAGATGCCGCGCACACATTGGAGCAGATGGTTGGCGATCGACGGCAGCTTCTGCGCTGTCACGCGGAACGACGGCCCGGAGACGCTCACCGCCGCCACCGGCAGGCGCTGCGCATCCAGCAGCGGCACGGCGATGCACCGCAAACCCTCCTCCAACTCCTCGTCGTCCACGGCATAACCGCGCCGCCGGGTCTTCTCCATCTCCGCGCGCAGAGCCTCCAGAGTGGCGATGGTGCGGTGCGTAAAACGCTCGAAGCGGATACGGCGCATAACATCGGCGGCCCGTTCCTCGGGCAAAAACGCCAGTATAGCCTTACCCACCGAGGTGCAGTACACCGGGTTGCTCGTCCCGATGCGGGTAATCATGCGCACCGCGCGCGCAGGTTCAATCTTGTCGATGTAGATCACCCGCGCTTGCTCCAGTATGCAAAGGTGCGCTGTCTCCTCAGTCTCGGCAACAAGGCGGCGCAGGTGTGGCTGGGCGCGGTCGCGCAGGTCGTACTGCTCAATCGAGCGATTGCCAAAGTCAAACAGCCGCAGGCCCAGGCGGAATTTGCCGTTGGGGGTGCGTTCCACCATGCGGTGCCGCTCCAGAACCATGAGGAAACGGTGCGCGGTGCTCTTGTGCAGCTCGAGAGAGGAGGCAACCTGCGCCAATCCCAGCGGCGTATCGCTCTCTGCAAGCAGGTCCAAAACGGCAAACGCGCGGTCCAGGGCCTGAACTTTGTAGGTGCCTTGCGGGGCTGCATCTCGCATTGCGGTCCTCTATTTCGCTTTGTGGCTTCAATCTCAGTTTGCCGGGACTGGGATTCCGTGTCAAGTACTGATACGCAATTCCCATCTGCGAGACCGTGCCGGCAAGTGGTAACAACGTCTCCCAGGCACTCAGCCTACGCCGGCACGACATCTCCCTCGCCGGGCGCGAGGAACAGATTCGCCTCCAGCCCATGCTGGCGCGTGTAGAGGTCGTAGTAGCGGCCGCCCAGCGCGAACAACTCCGCATGGGTGCCCCGCTCCACGATGAGTCCCTGTTCCACCACCAGAATCTGGTCGGCGCGGCGGATGGTCGAGAGCCGGTGCGCAATCACAAACGTCGTGCGCCCCTGCATCAGTTGGCTCAGCCCCGCCTGAATCATGGCCTCGGACTCGGAGTCGAGCGAACTGGTCGCCTCGTCGAGGATGAGGATGCGCGGCTCGGCAAGGAGCGCGCGCGCAATGGAAAGCCTTTGCCGCTGCCCGCCCGACAGCTTCACGCCGCGCTCGCCCACGATGGTGTCGTAAGCATCCGGGTAACGCTCGGCAAACTCGTCCACGCGGGCCGTGCGGCAGGCAGAGAGAAACTGCTCCTCGCTCGCATCGGGCCGCGAAAACAGGATGTTCTCGCGAATCGTTCCGTCGAAAAGAAACGAGTCCTGCAGCACCACGCCCAACTGCGACCGGAAGGTGTTCAGGTCCAGCTTCGCAAGGTCCACATCGTCCACTGTCACGCGGCCCTTGGTCGGCGTGTGAAAGGCGCAGAGCAGGCTGATGATGGTGGACTTGCCCGATCCCGAGGACCCCACCAGCGCGGTCACCATATCCGGCTCGGCCAAAAAACTAATCCCGTGCAGCACCGGCTTGTCCGGGTCGTAGGCAAACTCCACATCCTCAAAGCGCACCTTGCCATGGATGGGCGGCATTTTCACCGTGCGGCCGGGACTTTGGTTCTCCTCCAACTCGGCCATGATCTCGTTGGTGCGGTCCAGGCCGGCAAAGGCCTCCGTCAACTGCGTGCCGATGTTCACGATCTGGAAGACCGGGGCGATCATGAAGGCCAGAAACATGTTGTAGCTGAAGTAGTCGCCGACGGTCCAGGTGTTGCCCAGCACGCGATGGCCGCCCAGCCACATGACCAGCGCCGATACAAGCCCCAGCACCGTGGTCGATGCGGCGCCGAGCGCGCTGGTCATGGTCAGCGACTTCATCACGTTGGCCAGCAGCCGGTCCACCCCCGCAGAAAAGACCTTGGCCTCGCGCTCCTCGGCGTGATAACCCTTGATGACCCGCACGCCGCCCAGCGACTCGGTGAGACGGCCCGTGACCTCGGCGTTAATCTTGGACCGCTCGCGGAAGATGGGGCGGATGACCCTGAAGGCGTACTGCAATAGAAAAACGAACGCGCCCACCACGGCGAAGACGGTCAGCGTGACCGTAACGCTGCGATGCAGCAGATAGAGAAACGCCAGCACGGCGGTCAGCAGGCCGCCCACAAACTCCACCAGCCCGGTGCCCACCAGGTTGCGCACTCCTTCCACGTCGGTCATGATGCGCGCCACCAGCGTGCCGGTGCGGTTCTCGTCGTAGTAGGCCACGGGAAGCAGGCCCACATGCCGTTGCACCTGGCAGCGCATCTGGGCAATCAGCCGTTGGCCGGCCTTGGAGAGCAGTTGCGTGAGCGAGAAGGAAGTGATGGCCTGCACCACCATGGCCGAAAAGACCAGCGCGATGATGCGGGGCAACAGATCGGGCCGCGGATGCAGCGGAGAAAGCACCGTGTCCAACAGCGGTTTGGAGGTAAACGGCAACACCAGGCCGGCGACGCGGTTGATGGCCATCAAGCCCATCCCGGCCAGCAGCAGGCCCTTGCGCGGCGCCACCAGCGCCCAGACCTGCGGCCACAGCTTCTTCAAATCGGGCTTGCGCTTGGGCAGATCGGCCTGACCCGCGCGCGCGCCGCCGCCGCGCGGCGACCGCTCGGAGCGCGCCCCGCCCATGCCCAACGTGCCGCCCCGCATCGCGCCCATGCGTTTACACCTTCCCCGTGCGCCGCGCGGCGATGAACGAGCGAACGCACAGAATCACGTAAATAAGGAGCAGGCCGGCCATTGTGAGCTTGGAAGCCAGTGCGATTCCGTTGATTGAAACAAAATGCGGCCCGGTTATGGCAGCTGAAACACGTGACGCGGCCACGAAGCTGCGAATGATTTCCGCCGCTCCACCCAGAAAGCCCACGAGGCCGATGGTCACATTGATGTGCATGAACAGCTTGCGCCGGCCCTCGTTGGGGCTGATGGCCAAAGAGCCAAAGATGCCCAGCAGCAAGCCGATCCAGGTGGGAATCAGCGCGGTAGGGTGCGCGCTGCCTGTGCCCACGTAGCCAACCAGGCCCAGAGCAATCAAGAGAACCGCAAAAACCAATGTCACCTTTGCCAAAAAGAGACCTCCATCCCGATATACGGTCAGGATACCAGTTGCATGGATGCGGCTCAGGCCGGCGAAGATGCGAAGATCGGAGGGCTGCTTGCGCGAACCGACAGGTTCTCTACCGCTGAATGCGCGCCGATCCCCCTTTGGCGAAGGCGCGCACCTGTTCTATGGTGGCCATGGTCGTGTCGCCGGGGAAGGTGGTCAGCAGCGCGCCGTGCGCCCAGCCCAGCTTGACGGCCTCTTCGGGCGCCTCGCCGCTCAATAGGCCATAGAAAAAGCCGGCCGCAAAACCGTCTCCGCCGCCCACGCGATCAAACACTTCCAGCTCAGCCGTAGGCGCAGTGCAGGTTTTGCCGTCGATCCACGCCACCGCGCTCCAGCTATGGCGGCTCGTGGAGTGCACTTCGCGCAGCGTGGTGGCCACAACCTTTACATGCGGATGCTTCTTCACCACGTTGTCGATCATGCCGAAAAACACGCTGGGGTCGAGCTTCGATTTGGCCGCGACCTCCGGCCCCGGAATGCCCAGCCCCTTCTGCAGATCCTCTTCATTGCCCACCAGCACATCCACGTTCTCCACGATCTTGCCTATGGTCTCCACGGCCCGCTCGTTGCCGCCGTGGATATTCCACAGCTTCTCGCGAAAATTCAGGTCGAACGAAGTGACTGCGCCCGCGGCTTTGGCTGCCTTCATCATCTCCGCGGCCAGCGGAGCGGTGGTTAGCGAGAGAGCCGCAAAGATGCCGCCGCTGTGAACCCACTTCACGCCGCCGGCAAAGATTCGGGCCCAGTCGAAATCTCCCGGCTTCAGTTGCGCCGCCGCCTCGTTCGCCCGGTTGTAAAAGACCACCGGAGCGCGCACGCCGAATCCCCGGTCGCTGTACACGGTGGCCATGTTGGGCCCGTTCACGCCGTTGTGCTGGAAGTGCTTATAGAACGGCTTCACGCCCATGGCGCGCACGCGTTCGGCGATCAGGTCGCCGATGGGATAGTCGGACATGGCCGAGGCGATGGCCGTCTTCAGCCCAAAACAATCGGAAAGGTTGGCCGCCACATTGAACTCGCCGCCGCTGACGTGAATCCTGCACTCGGTCGCCTTGCGGAAGGGAATGATCCCCGGATCGAGCCGGTGCACCAACGCGCCCAGCGAAAGAAAATCCAACTCAGCGTCCTTGCGAATATTCAGTCCGTAACTCATCGGTCGTTCACTCCGTGTGTTCAATGGACAACTGCAATTTGTGTAATCGGAAAAACGAAACTCGTTGCATCGCCGAGTGTGTCAGCCCGCACGCGCGGCCATCTGCTTCACATCGGCGAGAATCTGCTCCACTGTCCACTCGTTGCCGGGATAGAAGCGCACCACCTTGCCGTCCGGGCCGATCAACGTGGTCGAGAGCGTGTGCGTGATCGTGCTGTCCGCGTTGTTGGTCATTCCCAGGTCGAAAAACTTCGCCATCTCCGCGAGCACCGATTTGTCCGGCACCGCAAAGTCCCAATGCGCAAAGGCGCTCTTCGCGCCGCTGCCGATATAGGTTGCCCCATAGGCCCGCAGCCGTTCCGGTGTGTCGTACTTGGGGTCGAAGCTGACCGAGAGCAGATGCGTTTTGGCATAGAGCGCGGAGTCGGCCGCCAACTGCTTCTCCAGCGCGGCAAAGTTGCGCGTCACCCGCGGGCAAAAGTCGGGCGACGGGCAGCGCGTGTAGATGAAGGTGATCAGCAGCGCGCGGCCCTTGAACTGGCCGAGATGAATGGGGCGCCCGTCCTGGTTGCGCAGCTTGAAGTCCGGCGGCGCATCTCCCGGCGCCGGAACGTGATAGGAGACCGGCGGTTTGTAATCCGGCTTGGCCTGCGCCACCACCACGATGTGATCGAGCAGATAGTCGGCGTTGGGGTCCGGCGAAACCAGCACGTCGGCCGTAATCACGTCACCCGGATGCAGCTCGCCCAGAATGCTCGCGTCCTTCAGCTTGTAAGGCATGGTCATGGCCTCCATGAAGCCTGGAATGGCCTCATGGTCCAGCGTCACCTCACCCCTTGTCGGGTCGGTTGAAACCACCTTGCCGCGCAGCTTGTACACCTTGAAGGCCGCGCCGGCGGAAGCCTGCGTGGGAGCCTTCTGGCCGGAGTGGCATCCGGCCAGCACAACAACAGCGAGCAGCGAACAAGCAAGCAATCGGCGCATCACAGGCTTAGTGTACAACCGCTTGCCGAGCCTGCCGGTGAGGGGATTTCCCGGAGCATGCCTCAGCAAGAGATCGAAGCGACAAGCGCGCATGGCTACTTCAATCGAATGGAACCGCCCGCCGCGGTGTGCGTATTGGAAGGTATGGAAAGTGACGCTTCCTCCATCCGTTCTCAGATATATGTGGGCGCCTACCTCGCGCTCTGGACGACGGCTCTCGTTTTGTTGCGGACCTTTGAGAGGTTTGAGACAAGCGAAGCGCTCGCGACAATGGTGATCCTCGGCGTAATCCTCCCCGCGCTCGCCATGTTGGCCACGCGTCGGGTGTCGGCATTACCCTATGTCGTACGCCAGCCGCGAATCGAGGCTGCGGCTTTGCTGATCTACTTGGCGGCAATCGCATGGACGCTCGTAACGGGGTTCGGCTGGGTAGCGCGCTTGGGCGCCGAGCCGTTGCATTCGATTGTGTTGCTGGGCATAAAGCTCATGGAGTTCGTCGTCGTTCCCGCAGCCGTCATCTTGGCCGTGGGACGCTACAAATTCGCCGAGTTGGCGCCGATTTCGCTGAGGTGGCGCGATCTCCTTCCTGCACTCTGGATGTCGTTGGCCGTCCTCCTCATGCAATCCGTCCTGGGGCGCGGCCTCGAAGATATTCGCGGAGCGCATTTGCCGGTATGGGTGCTTGCTGCCGCTACGCCCCTCAGCTTTGTCTGGCTGATGATTGAGACCGGTGTGGTCGAAGGGTTCTTCTTCCGCGTGCTGCTGCAGGAACGGCTGGCGGCGCTGCTGCGGTCGCCTTGGGGCGGGCTGGTCGTGGCGGCTCTGCTCTTCGGGTTGGCTCACGCGCCTGGTTTCTACTTGCGCACGGCAGCGACACAGGAAGCTCTGGGCGCTCATCCTTCCCTGTTGATGGCCGTTGGGTATTCGATCGTGCTGACCTCGCTGGCCGGGATGTTCCTCGGAGTCCTGTGGATGCGAACGAAGAATTTGGCGGTGCTGGTGATCTGCCATGCTGCCGGCGATTTACTGCCCAACCTGGTGCCCTGGGCAAGAGCCTTCCACCTGGCGCGATAATGCTCGAGGCAATTCCGGCTGCATCGTTTGCAGTCCGGCCCGAAGTCCCGATGGCACTCTCCTCGTCCGCCAGCGTATAACGCTGAAATGGGGCAACAACCGGAAGCTGAGCCAGGATGGGCAGTCGGGATCGACGCATGGCTGCGTGGCGGCGGCCTGGTGGTTACGGCCAGCGACCGTGCTGCCCGCGCCCTTGCCTCCGCCTTCCATCGCGCCCGCCGCGCCGAGGGGCTCACCGCCTGGCCCGCGCCCAACATTCTGGACTGGAAGAACTTTGTCCGCGCCGCCTGGGAAGAACGCGCGCTCGACAGAGGGGACGCCCGCCTGCTGCTGAACCCCGCGCAGGAGCAATCGCTCTGGTCAGCCATCGCCGGCACAGGCCGGCAGATGGCCACTCTGCTCGAAGGCCCGCGCCACCGCCTGGCCGCCCTGGCCATGAAAGCCCACGAACTGCTCTGCGGGTACGAGCCCCGCTTCCTTCGCCCGTCTGCGCGCACCGCCTGGCAGCAGGAC
>Ga0187852_1002302_pt1 | contig 15813 bp, 12 predicted proteins | sample June2016WEW_6_40_FD_134511 | JGI IMG/M metagenome (GOLD analysis project Ga0187852, IMG submission 134511) | Peatland microbial communities from SPRUCE experiment site at the Marcell Experimental Forest, Minnesota, USA - June2016WEW_6_40 | ecosystem: Environmental > Terrestrial > Soil > Wetlands...
ATGACGTACTTGAGCGCGGTATCCGGCGCACCGGGCTGATTGGCGGGGATGGAGGACGGCGGCAGATCGACCAGTTGGTAGCGCTCGTCCTCCACCGAACTCACCTTGCGGTCCCAGGAGCGCGAGACATCCCAGAAATCGTTGGCCTCGATGCCGTGGCCGTCGGTGTAGGCGCCAGTCCCAATGGTGGCGTGGCCGGGGGCGGTTTTGGTGTTGGCGTAGTCGAAGTAGCAGTCGGTGAACCATGCGCCTTCCTCGGTGAAGAGCCGGAAGCCGCGGCCCTTGAACTCGTCGCGATCGCGGTACAGGTAGTCGCCGCGGAACTGATCGATGACCACGACGACGATCAGCTTCGGTTTACCTGCGTAAGCCTGGGCATACGCCGGGACTGGCAAAAAAACCGTGAGAAGGACAGCGGCGAAGAAAGTCAGCAGGGCAATCGGAAAGCGCGGCCGTGGTTTCATGATCGGATGATGCAACGGCGGGATTGGGGCACGTGTCAATACAGTGTTAATCGTGTGCTTGTGTTGCCGGAGGCCGCGACGCCTGAGAAGCCAAACCATAGACCGCTTATCTCCGAATTGACGTTTTGCACAGCGTTTTTCCCTTGACACTCGACAGGAGTCTGAGTCAATCTATTGTCGAATATCGAGGGGAACGAAATGCCGCCATCAACAGACCTGTTGCAGGGAACTCTGGATTTGCTGATTTTGCGGACGCTGGCTCTGGGACCGATGCACGGCTGGGGCGTGGCGCAGCGCATCCAGCAAGTGTCTAAGAATGCGTTGCAGATCGGCCAGGGATCGCTTTACCCGGCGCTTTACCGGCTGGAGTACAAGGGATGGATTCGCTCCGATTGGGGAATCAGCGAGAACAACCGGCGGGCGAAGTTCTACTCGCTGACCGCGACGGGCCGGAGGCGGTTGGAGACGGAGTTGGAGAGCTGGGATCGGCTGTCGGCGGCCATCGGGCTTGTCTTGGGAAGGATTCCGGAGGCAGCGTCATAATGAGGGAACTGCTGAGCCGATTGCGCTTTTTCGTCTGCCATGCGTTGTGGCCGCGCCAGCCCAGGGCCGAGCTGGACGAGGAACTGCGCTTTCACCTGGAGCGGGCGACGGAGGAGAAGATTGCTGGAGGGATGGCGGCTGACGAAGCGCGAAGGCAGGCGCTGATCGAGTTCGGCGGCATCGAACGCACACGCGAGCAGTGCCACGAGCAGCGGCCCGAGTGGTGGCTGGGGACCGTGATGCAGGACGTGCGCTATGCGGTGCGCGGCTTCCGGCGCAATCCGGTCTTTACCGTCACGGCGATTGCCACGCTGGTGCTGGGCATCGGGGCGACCTCGACCATCTTCTCCGCGGTGAACTCGCTACTGCTAAGGCCGCTGCCATATTCGGATGCAAACACCCTGATGTGGGTGTCGAATAATTGGCCCAAGATTCATATGGACCGAGTGATGTCCCCTAACTTTGTTGCCGCGCGGGCCGAGAGCAAATCCTTTGTGCAACTCGCCGCGTACACCTACCTCGACGGCAACCTGACCGGCGCTGGGGAGCCTGCACGGATTATCCGTGCGAACGTGACGGCTAACTTTCTGCCTATGCTGGGCGCGGCGGCGCAGATTGGCCGGACGTTTTCCGACGACGAGGACAAGGCGGGTGGATCGAATGTAGTGGTATTGAGCAACCGGCTGTGGCGCGGCCAGTTTCACGCAGATCCCCGTATTGCGGGCAGGGCGGTGGTTCTGGATGGCGTGGAACAGACGGTGATTGGTGTGTTGGCTCCGCGCTTTCGCTTTCCCGACGTCCAGCTGGAGCCTGATATCTATACGCCCCTCGGTCTGGAATCTACGGCGAGCGTGACGGACAGACGCGTTTTTCTCCTAGCCGTGATTGGCCGGCTGCGCCTCGGAGTGAGCGCGCAACAGGCGCAGTCGGAGATGCTGTCATTTTTTCTGGCTCGCACACAGAACTATCCCGCGGGCTTTGCGCATATGGCGCAAGGGCAAGAGGCGGCTGTCGAGCCGCTGCAGCGTCATATTGTAGGCGACAATCGCAAGCCGCTCCTCATCCTGCTTGCTTCGGTAGGGCTGGTGCTCCTGATCGCCTGCGCCAATGTCGCAAATCTGCAGCTGGCGCGCGCGGCGCAAAGGCAGCACGAGACTGCAGTGCGAGGCGCTCTGGGCGCATCCCGCATGCGCCTGGTTAGGCAGTTCCTTATCGAGAGCCTGATCCTCTCGCTCTTCTCCGCGGCTTTGGGGCTCCTGATAGCCTGTGTGTTCACGTCCCTGATCCGGCGCCTCCAGATACCTGAAACGCCCCAGGCCGCCCTTTACTCCGAGGTTGCTCAGATGCTGCGCTTGCCCTTTGGCAAACTCACTTCTGCGATTGAAGTCGATGGCTGGGTTCTTGCCTTTACGGCGGGTGTTGCGTTCCTGACGACTGTACTGTCTGGACTCGTGCCGGCACTCGGTGGAACTCGCACTGATCTGAGGAGTACGTTGCAGTCAGCCGCCCTTCGCGTTACATCAGGACGCGAGCAGCGGTTTCTGCGGCATTCGTTGCTGCTGGCGGAAGTCGCACTGGCGGTTGTACTTTTGGCATCCGCCGGCCTTCTGGTCCGCAGCTTCGTCAACGTTCTCCATTATGATTCCGGCTTCGACCCGCGCAACACGCTCACCGCGGTTACGCTCCTGAACTCATCCCGCTATTCGACAGCCGAACGCAGGGAGGCCTTTGTAGACCGGTTGTTGCCAAGACTCTCCGCGCTCCCGGGCGTCACCGCTGTGGCCGCATCCAGCGCGCTCCCCATTCAACCGTACGACCTAGGTAGCGCCATCACGTTTGAAGGCGTTCCTGCTCCGCCCGTGGGAATGCGGCCCGTGGTATCGGTTGTCAGCGTCACTCCGGATTACTTCCGCACCCTCGGCACACCGATCTTCCAGGGGCGACCGTTCAATCTTTCCGATACGGCCCAGTCGGCTCCAGTGGCCGTGGTGAATCGAGCCTTCGCGAATCGCTTTTTCGCGGGTGACGCCTTGGGCAAACGATTCCACTCGATGGCCCGGGGTTCCGAGCAACCAGCTATAACGATCGTCGGAGTTGCCGAAGACGTCCGGCACGGCGGCCTGGAGCAGGACGTGCAACCCGAGATGATCGTACCCATGGCGCAGGTGCCGCAACCTTCAGTCAGCATCGCGGTGCGCACCGCAGGCAGTCCCGTGGCGCTTGCCAATGCCCTGCGCGAAGCTGTAGCCGCAGTTGACCCCGAGCAGCCTGTCTTCGATATCGAAACCATGGATCGGCGGGTGTCGGAGGCTGTTGCGCAGCGGCGATTAATCATGATGTTGCTCGCCTGTTTTGCAGTGCTCGCCGGGGTTCTGTGCGCGGTAGGCGTCTACGGAGTCTTTTCCTACTCGGTTACGCAGCGCATGCGCGAGATGGGCATCCGCCTGGCTCTCGGCGCCTCACGCAGCGGATTGCTCCGGCTGGTCGTGACGGAAGCAGCGCGGCTGATCGCAGTAGGTGGGATTCTGGGAGTTGGCGCCGCGCTTGCTCTGAGCAGGCTGCTGTCGAGTTTGCTGGTTGGCGTGACACCCCACGATCCGCTTTCTTTCTCGCTCGCGTGGGCGCTGATGACGGCGGTAGCGCTGCTTGCAAGCACGATACCTGCGGCGAATGCGGCACGAACGGATTTGGTTTCTGTGCTTCGTTCCGAGTAGAGCGTGTTTCAAAATGGCATGACGGATATCGGTTGTAACCCGCCCGGGCAAAGCCCATACGCTTCTCCGAAATGGTTCTTTCCACAGCCAACGAAACCGTGCCGGGACACAAGGCTGGTCTCGTGGAACACATCGGACATTCCACTTGCGCGGAATGCCCGATGTTCTGTGCTTGCAGTTGTGTGGCTGCAGCGAGGTGGGCTACACGGTCACCGGCTCGCTGGCGCTGACTTTTACGGGGGTTAGCCAGCCGAAGCGGTCGGGTTTGAGGCCGTTGGCGATGCCGAAGAATTCGTCGGCGATTTTTTTCGTGATTTCGCCGGGCTTGCCGTCGCCGATGACTATCCGGTCAATAGAACGGATGGGGGAGACCTCGGCGGCGGTGCCGGTGAAGAAGACTTCGTCGGCGATGTAGAGGAGTTCGCGGGGGAGCGCCTGCTCGGTTACCGCAAGGCCCAGGTGGCGGGCGATGGTGAGCACGCTGTCGCGGGTGATGCCGGAGAGGGCGGAGTTGGCCAGGGGTGGGGTGTAGAGCACGCCGTTGCGGACGATGAACACGTTCTCGCCGGAGCCTTCGCTGACTAGGCCGTTCACGTCCAGGGCGATGCTTTCCTGGTAGCCGTTGATCTCGGCTTCCATGTGCATGAGCTGTGAATTCATATAGTTGGCGCCAGCCTTGGCGAGGGAAGGCATGGTGTTGGGGGCCAGGCGGTTCCAACTGGAGATGCAGATATCCGCGCCGCCGTGGCCGGGGATGTACTTGCCCCAGGGGAAGTTGGCGATGTAAACCTCCACGGGCGAACCCTTTGGGCTGACGCCGATTTCGCCGTAGCCGCGCAGCGCGATGGGGCGAATGTAACAGGGCGTAACGCCGTTGGCTTCAATCACATCGACCACGCCAGCGCAGAGCTCTTCCAGGGTGAAGGGCAGCTCCATGCGGTAGATCTTGGCCGAGTCCAGCAGCCGCTGCATGTGCTCCGGTAGCCGGAAGACGGCCGAGCCGTGGGGCTGGCCGTAGCAGCGGATTCCCTCAAAAACACTTGAGCCGTAATGGATGACGTGGCTCATCACGTGGAGGGTGGCGCTTTCCCAGGGAATGAGGTTTCCGTTGTGCCAGATCTTCGAGGTGGTTTGTATCGGCATAGGGGTACAAATACTCCTTGATCCGCGACTTGCACGGGTAGTTTACAGGGTATCGCGATTCAAGGCAGCATGTCACGGGGGGTGTCGCGCTGGGCAGGGCAAGGGGATACCAAATTGGTACTCGATCGTGGTCAAGGGAAAGGGGTTAGAAGCAGGGACTAGGGACTAGGGAATAGGGACTGGGGACTAGGTGGAAATTGAGAAGTCGGCCTGTGGGCGGACTGATGTGTCGGTCTGGAGTACGACAAAGACCCCGATTGCCTAGCAATTCGAGAGAAAGTCGGCCAGGGGATGGAGAGAACCATGATGAATGGACGCCTGGAGGTCTTCCGATTTGAACAAAACAAGGAGAAATAAGGTGTTTTTAGGCCATTTTTGATGCCTTTTTGCGCGCATTTTGTACACATTTCGTGTACAGATTGCGGGTTTGGAGGGACATCGGATCGGTGAATGCAGGGGGGTATCGGGACCAATCCCCAAAACGGGCGGCGATATTCCGAGTTGACCACAAATGGGAGTACGTCGTCCTGCAAAGAAATTAAAAGAACTTATTACTTGCCAAGGGGACAAAATGGGGACATAATGTCCTCTTAGATGCCCCGAGAGACACTGCCATTCCGACCAGAGCCTTTGAACCTTCTAATGAAGGCCAGGAAGCATTTCACCCAGCGTGTGCTTGCACAGAAGCTGGACGTGAATCGAAAAACCATCTCGCGCTGGGAGAATCGTCAGATCGCACTGCCATTCTATGTTGTGCCTGCGCTGAGGGAATGTACATCATTCAGCCAAGCGCAATAGTTACGTGTCGCCCTGTAGTTGGATACGTCCGACATCACATTTATTGAAATCAACGCTTACCAATAAATACTATGTTTCTCCATGTCAAGTAGTAGGTCTGCAACATCTCTTTGGATGGCGTCACTGGCAGGAAGTTCTGTTTCTGATACCTCAAAGAACTCATGCATTTCGTGGTCAAGTTCAGGGTCGTATGGGAAATTCTTAAAAAACAGGTCAGGTATTCTCAGGTCGGATGCTTTGAAGATATAGTCAGAACCCAAGAAGCGGAATATCTGCTCGCGGATTTCCTCTGGGTTACGGCTTAGTCGGTTCCCGAATACGACCTCACCATAGTTCTTGAAGTTGCCCATGTCTCGATACATGTAACGGAACTCAATGTTCATGATGACGCGCCCCCTCAACAAATATTATCTCACGGTGAAATCTCAGAAATTCCGGATCGGGAGAGAATTTTTCCGGAAGACTTATTGCTTTATCGGCGTAGTCGTGAAAAGTATGACGAAGATAAGGATTTGGCTTAATCATTCGCATTCGTTTAGATAGCATGAGGCGAAAATCAGGTGAGATTGTGATCAGACCGAGGTCAAATGCGCGATCGTGAATAGAAGAAAGACATAGCCCATTTCTCGGATTAAGACGGTTGCCTACGTCGGTTTTCCACGGGACAATATGGCTAGCGACAAGCAGTTCAGGAATAGCGATTCCTGATATGCAGCACTTGTATTCGTAGGAACTTAGGACGGCGGCCCGGAAGAAGCCTTGGCCTAATCGGGCCTCTATCAGCGCACTTCTTGTTCCCCCTAGGTAACTCGTCGAAGCATCTGAAGATGCCTCTTGAGAATCGTCGAGGATTGGACCGCTAGCGAGGGCATGTTCAGTTCGTGCAATCTCTTCGGCAAAGCGACTCCAATCATTCGTCATTTCATCCCACATTTCTCTGTCGGCTTGAGATGCTCCTGTCAACCCTTTGCGCCCGGTCGACCTAATCGCAGGATCAAGGCTGGCAATATTGGTCAATTTCATCGCCAGCGCGGAAGGTGATCGACCGATTATCCTCGCATAGCGAATTATCTGTGGATTGCGAGAGTCCATTTTCCCAAAAGGAATGTTGCAGTACAGCTTGAACGCCAGAATCAATTGTTCGCGGGACCATCCAACACGCTTAGGCAATCTCTGCCTCCTTCGAATACTGCACCAGCTATATTACATAATGCGAGAAGCAGGCGACTAGGGCCAATCATCACATATTGGCTTATGGCCTTTTCTTATGCAACGGAGGGAGCAGGGGCCTTCAGGCCCCTGAATATCGTGGGCTAGATGCGGGGCCTTTAGGCCCGGGCCTTATTCTCCCGGACCGGCAAAGTGGAGAGGCATGGGGTCCCATGGTCCAAAAGCAGCGGAACTGAATGGGTATGCTTCAGGCTTTGCCACGAGCCCCCGCCGCACCGGGTTCTCCTCGATATACCGCACACAGCTCATGAATTTTTCTTCGCTCATAATCCGGCTCTCGTTGAAGCTGCGCATCCACACGTCGTGCTTGCTCTTCATGCGGAAAGAAAAGCCGCCCTTGATGAACTGCATGGCCTTTTCCAGCGACACATCGGGCGCGGGCGTGATCAGAGCGTGGATATGGTCCGGCATGATGACGAACGCGTGCAAGAGGAACTTTCCCTGACGGTGATAGTCGAGGATGGTTTGTTCCAACAATTCCGCCGTGGCCGTGACCTGAAAAAGGCGGCGGCGTTCGGCTGTCACGGCGGTGACCAGATACGTCCGAGTTTCTTGTGGCGCGAGCCGCATCAGAGCAGCATACACGAAAAGCCCGTGGCTAAAGCCACTACGATTGCATGCCTGCGTTCAGGGGCCTGAAGGCCCCTGCTCCCTCCGCCCGGGAAGTGGTCGGAGCGGAGAGTCCGCCTTCCCCCGGCTGAAGGTCGCTCACGCCCAGACTTCCTGTTCCCGGGAGAGGAACAATACAGAGATCGGACCTTTGATTCACTCCATCTGACTATGCTCGGCGTCAAGAGTACCTGCAAAGATCGCTGGCGCCAAGTGCTTGCCGAGGCGATGCGGATCGAACGGAAGCACCTGTTGACGTTAGAGACTTCCATCAGCGTCAATCAAACCGACGAAATGCAGACCAATCGTCTGCAACTAGTGATTCCCCGAAGTTTGTATGACACGTACAGCGATGCGCAGAGAACCTGGCTCCAGGATCTCGCAGGATTCATAGGCACCGTACGGGAAAAGCAATTTCGGCGGGGCTCACCTGATGGTCGACGTTCACACACCTGAACAGCGAAGTCGCAACATGGCTGCGATACGCGGCAAGGACACCAAACCGGAAGTTCGTGTCAGGTCGCTCCTGCACTCGATGGGCTACCGCTTCCGGTTGCACCGCAAAGACCTTCCCGGCAAACCGGACATAACCCTGCCCGGACACAAAGCGGTAATCTTCGTGCATGGTTGTTTCTGGCATTGCCATGAGTGCCGCTTCGGAATGGTCAAGCCAGCGACCAGGTCTGTATTCTGGGCGGAGAAGAGGCAATCCAATATGGCTCGCGACCTCAGGAACAAGCAAGCCCTTGAGGCCCTTGGCTGGCGCGTAATGGTCGTATGGGAATGCCAGACCAAGGAGCGTGACCCTCTCCGCGAACAGCTTACTGCGTTTCTCCCGCCGCCGCACAAGAACTAGCCAACGCCCCAGGATTCGGGTTGATCCCGGCACAGCCGGTGTATCGGAAGGGTTCGGCTGGAGATGAGGAGCTGAGCGGGGATTCTGCCGGGGTTCAAGAGGTTGCGGAAAGACTCGGGATTTGGGGTGAAATGGGCGGAAAGCGTTCCTGCGGGGATGAATGGATGGGTTAAAACCCATCCCTACCAGCCCACGTTGATTTTGTTGGATTTATGCGGGGGTTGAAACCCCCGCCTCCCTCCGGATCGTAATGCCCGGTCCAAGCGCGGTTGGGGTTCGTGGTTTCCCACCCTTTCCGCACAAAACGCGGAAAGGATGGGGCACGGAGCTTTTGGGGTGTTGGAGGGAAGGATGTAAAGGACCATAAAAGACTGTAGATATGGGTATCCCACCTTAGCGGCAAAAACAAAAACGCCGCGAAGATGGGGCACCCGCGCCTAAGATGGGGCACCCGGCGTCCCGGCGTCGGTTCGTGGTTTCCCACCCATTCCGCACAGAACGCGGAATGGATGGGGCACGGAGCTTTTGGGGTGTTGGAGGGAAGGGTGTAAAGAACCATAAAAACTATAGATATGGGTATCCCACCTTAGCGGCAAAAACAAAGACGCCGCGAAGGTGGGGCACCCGGCACCCCGGCGTCGGTTCGTGGTTTCCCACCCATTCCGCACAGAACGCGGAATGGATGGGGCACCCGGCGTGTTTCAAAAATGGCTCAGCAGATGAATTAGCACCCGCAAGCCGGCTTGGCCGCTGGCTAATCTGCGGACTCGCCGACTCCGTCGGCGAAGACTTCTTCTTCCACCTTGGCGCGCTCGATGAGCTTGACGGGATAGTAGGCATTGCGGGTGTATTGCTTGACCATGCGGTTGGTGTTGAAGTAGGAGCCGTTGAAGGCCAGGGTATTGCGCATGAGGCGGGCCCACTTGTGGGGCGCCTGAAGAAAGAGCGGAACGACGGCGGTCTCCAGCTTGTTGTAGAGGGAGTTGGCTTCCTCGGCATCGTTGGCGCCGTCGTCGATGGCCCAGCCGGTGTAGCCCTCGATGCAGCCCTCGATCCACCAGCCATCGAGAATGGAGAGGCTGGGGACGCCGTTGAGGGCGGCCTTCATGCCGCTGGTGCCGGAGGCTTCATAGGGGCGGCGGGGCGTGTTGACCCAGACATCGACGCCGGCTGTCATGAGGGCGCCCAGGTCCCAGTCGTAGTTTTCGAGATAAACGATTCTGAGCACGTCGCTGGAGAAGCTGGCGGCATCCGCGAAGACCTGCTGGATGAGGGCCTTGCCGGGATCGTCCTGGGGATGAGCCTTGCCGGCGTAGATAATCTGCAAGCCGCCGGCGGCGGCGGCAATTTTGGCCAGGCGCGCGGGATCAGTGAAGAGCAAGGTGGCGCGCTTGTAGGTGGCGACGCGGCGTGCAAAGCCCAGCGTAAGCACCTCGGGATTGAGCACCAAGCCGGTGCGCGTGGCAACCTCGGTGAGCAACTCGCCTTTGGCGCGGGCGTGGGCGGCAAGAATGTCGTTGTCGGGCAAGTCGATGGCGCTGCGCAGGTAGACAGAGTCGCGGCGCCAGGCGGGAATGTTCGCGTCGAGCAACTGCTGGATGGGCTCGGAAATCCATGTGGGCGCGTGAACGCCGTTGGTGATGGAGTTGATGGCAAACTCGGGGAACATGCCGCGGGTGACCTTAGCATGTTGGATGGTGACGCCGTTGGCATAGCGCGAGAAGCGCAGCGCCAGTAGCGTCATGTTCAACATGCCGTCGCGAAAACAGCCGAGCTTTTCCAGGCGCGCGGTCCGCTCGCCACCGAGAATGCGGATGGTCTGCTCGGTGGAGAAGCGATCGTGGCCGGCGGGAACAGGGGTGTGGGTGGTGAAGACGCACTTGCGGCGGACTTGCTCGATGTCGTCTTCAGTGACGGCGCCGAGCGGCCCCCCGGCCAACTGGCTTTCCAGCAGCGCCAGGGTCAGCAGCGCGGCATGGCCCTCGTTCATGTGATAGACATTCACGTCGTGACCGAGGGCGGCGGCCATGCGCGCGCCACCCATGCCCAGCACGATCTCCTGCTGCAGGCGGTAGTTGGTGTCGCCGCCGTAGAGGTGATCGGTGAGCCCGCGGTCCCATCCCGAATTTTCTTCCAGATCTGTATCCAGGAGGTAGATCGGCAGCACGTGCCCGTAGCGGCCCACCATCTCATAGCGCCAGGCGCGCACCGTCACAATGCGGCCTTCCACGGAGACGGTAACCCGGGCCGGCTCCTCGACGCAGAAGTCGGAGGGATTCCACGGCTGAATATCCTCGCTCTGCACGCCCTTGCCGTCAAGATGCTGCTGGAAGTATCCCTTGCGGTGCAGGAGCGTGAAGGCCACCAGAGGAATTCCAACATCGGCCGCAGAGCGCATCGTATCTCCGGCCAGCACTCCCAGGCCGCCGGAGTAGGTGGGCATGGCGGGGTTGATCGCGATCTCCATGGAGAAGTAGGCGACCTGGCCCGCAACGGGGAAGGTTTCGTACGAAAACGGCTTGGACGATGTCGATTGCATGTCTCTCATTGTCTCCGTGCCGAGCTATAAAATCTGCAAAGCGACGTTCTGCGCATCAGGGATCCGGAGAGGCATTCCGCGCGCAGTGCCCGGCACGGTCCTGAATTGAGTCAAACTCCGTTCATTTTAGCAAGGGAGCCGGTTCTCAAGTGGCTAATTTAGACCATGCAGGACGTGCCCGGAATCACGATTCCGTGAACTTCAGTAACACATTTGCGCCATTCATGACCGAGGTAGACAAAGCGCGGTCCCCGGGGTCTGGCGGAGGTTCAGGGGCACTCTCGCTGTGAAGGCGGCCTATTTGACCGGGTGAGCGCCTCCCGAGGCGTGGCAGATGTGAATCTGCGGGACGATGCCGGTTTGGGCCGCGTAACGGCCGGCGAGGGCTTCGACAAAGGCAGCGGCGTGGTCCTGTTCCACCAGGTTGATGGTGCAGCCGCCAAAGCCTCCGCCCGTCAACCGCGCGCCGATCAGGCCGGGCAAATCCTGGGCCAGGGCCACCATGGCGTCGGCCTCCACGCAACTGCCCTCGAAGTCCCGGCTGTAACTGGTGTGCGCCTCGGCCATCAGCCGACCCAACTCGGCCAGGTCGCCCTTTTCCAGGGCCTTTTCAGCAGCCACGGTGCGCAGGTTTTCGCTGATGACGTGGCGGGCGCGCAGGAGCGATTTGGGCGCCATCTCGTGGCCCCACTTTTCCAGGTCCTCCAGCGTGGCATCGCGCAGGAAGGGCACACCGGGACGGTGGCTGGCAATGACGGCGCAGGCAGCCTCGGACTCGCGGCGGCGCGTGGGATAATCGCCCCCGGCAACGGAGTGCTTGACCATGGTGTTGGCGATCACCAGCGCGACGTTGGCCGGAATCGGCGCCAGCTTGAAGCTCAAATCGCGGCAATCCAGCAGCAGGGCGTGGTTCTCTTTGCCGTGGACGGAGATGAACTGGTCCATGATGCCGCAATTGGCGCCCACAAACTCGTTCTCCGCCCGCTGGCAGAGCCGGGCCAGAACAGGCCCCGGATAGCTGGCGCCGATGAGCGACAGCACGGCCAGCGCCGTGGCTACCTCGAGGGCGGCGGAACTCGACAGCCCCGAACCCAGCGGAACATCGCCCCACAGGCTCAGGCTGAAGCCGGGAATGGCATGGCCCTCCCCGGCCAGGATGGCAACTACCCCGAGCGGGTAGTCGGTCCAGTGCCGGCTGCCTTTGGCGGGCAGCGCCGCTGCCTCAAAGGCCCGCTCCTGGCTGTAATTCTCAGAGTAGAGGACGATCTTGCCGTCGGAGCGCGGCGAGATGCCGGCCAGAGTGGCAAAGTCGATAGCCGCGGGCATCACAAAACCCTCGGCATAATCGGTATGCTCGCCGATCAGGTTGACGCGGCCCGGCGCGACAAAGATCGCCGGTTCGGCCTGAAAGCGGGCCAGGTGCATGGAACGGAAAACGGCAGGATCGTGCATTTCGGGTCACTCCCTAGATGGATTCAAACTCAACAATCATAGGCCAGGAAAAGGTTTCGCCGGGAGACAGCGCGCGGGACCAGGGTCCGGTCTTCGCCAATGAGTCCACAGGCGCGGTAGCCGGCTCCAGGGCGACACAGACCTGCTTCGGTCCGGGGCGGTCCGGCCAACCGCCGTAACAGATCCACAACCCTAAGTAGGGCGTGGCTGCCGGATCGAAGCTGACCTTGATGCGCAGGCCGGCTTGAGGCCGCTCCAGCGCGCACCAGTTCTGGGATGCGGAGAGCGGTCCGGCAAAGAGCTTGTCACCGATGCCTGAAGCAGGCGGCTGCGCCAAGCTTAGGTCAGTCTGGCTGCCATTGGCCAGCGTGGCTACGGGCCAGGCGACCCGGTCGCCGTTCTTTCCCAAACGGCCCCCGCCGGAACCCTCCAGGAGCAGCTCGCGAATGGAGTCCGGCAGCACGATGCGGTCTCCCGCCTCGGCCACAAACAAAGGATGCGCGGCCCAGGACCATGGCGCCGGGTAATCGCCGGTGTTGGTCACTGTGTAATCCAGGTTCAGTTGCCAACCTTTGGCCGACTCGGCTAAAGCAACTGCCCGCTCCAGCGCAAGCGGCAGAGAAAAGCACTTTCCGCGGAGGGTTGCCGAAGTTGCGTTGGCTGAAACCTGCTGCCACTCTACGCGCCACAAGTCGCCGTGATCGGGAACCGAGGCCTGGCCCGCCGCAGTCTCCACCGTGCAACCGGCTACCGAAGGCAGGCACTCGTCCCAACCGCTGGCGTCCCCGGCATCGAAACTCATGGTCCGGGTGCGCGGGCCGCAGGGGGCGAGCGGGGCCTGCAGCAACTCGCGGTCGTTCACGCGGATGGAGGCGATCTTCCCGCCCAGGCGGGGCAGGATGGTCACCGCGCAACTTCCCGCCCGAATGAGAACGTTTTCTTCCTGGCGCCCAATCCCATCTGTCTCTGCCATCCGCCTACCCTCCCATGACTTCCGCGCTCGCCGCGGTCAGTCTTTCCCAGATCCTGTCCAGCCACGCCTGGTGCTCGGGCTTCATCAACACCGAACGCAAGCAGGTGACCAACCCGGTTGCGCCTGCGCCGCCGTCCGCGCACTGAAGCCCCTTGACTTCGAACCAAGCCACCGGCAATTGTACAAGGGCCAAGTGCAAATCCCTTGTGGCGCACGCAACAAAGATGCTTTGCGCCAACTCCGAGGCCCGCTGCGGGGTTTCCGCCTTCACCTTCCACACCACAATATCCAGCTCCGGCGCCCCCGCGGCCAGCGGCAGGAAGCGGTCATCCTGACGCAACCGCCGGTCCAGCTCCAGAGCCGCGGCACGGCCGCGAGCCAGCCCACGGGCAAATTCGCCTCCCGGCACGAGCGGCAAAAGCCGCTGCGTGGCCCACAAAGCCACCGCCGCGGCTCCGGCCCGCGAGCACTCCAGGCTGATCTCTCCCAAGTGCAATTGCTTTGAGGTGAAGTAGGTGTACGGCGAATCGTGCCTGTAGAAGCGGCCCACCGCCGGGTCGTGGAAGAGCACACAGCCGCAACCGTAGGGCTGCAAGCCGTGCTTGTGCGGATCGACGACGATGGAGTCGGCCTCGCCAATGGCCGCGAAGGCCCGCCGCGCGGGCTCGGCTAGAGGGATCAGCCGGAAGTAGCCGCCGTAGGCCGCGTCCACGTGGATGCGGAAGCCGTACTTTTGCCGGAGCGCCAGGATTTCAGGCAACGGATCGACTGCGCCGATGGCCGTTGTGCCCAGCGTGACAACCACCGTGCCAACATCGCCCTTGCGCAGCTCAGTCTCCAGCGCGTCCAGATCCATCCGCCCGCAGTTGCCGGCTGGAATGCTCGCGTACTCCAGCTTGAGCACGGCGGAGATGCGTTTATGGGTGTAGTGCGCCTGCTCGGAGCCTACAATCCGCTTGCCGGGCGCAAGTTGTCCGGCCACCCACAGCGCCTCCAGATTGGCCAGCGTTCCGCTGGAGGTCAGGTGACCCAGAAAGGAGGATCTCTCCCAACCGAACATGGCCGCGATTTCGGAAACGGCCTCAATCTCCATCTCCGAGCTGGCCCGGCCACCGTCTCGCGCATGGTTGTTGGGATTGATGGTCATGGCCAGCGCGTAGGCAGCCCGCGCCACCGGATGCGGCGGCTTGAGCATCTGTCCGGCATAAAGAGGGTGGAAATACGGGTAGTTGTCCGCCAGCCGGCGCGCCGTCGCCTGCAAAACCTGGGCCATCGCCCCTGGATCGACGGCGGTTTCAAAGGGCGGAAGAGAGCTGAACTCCGCCTCAAGCAGCTCGGTGGCGCGGGAAAGCAGGCCGGGGACTTGATCGTGGAGCATGGTAACCTCCCACGGTAACACAACAAGAGTACGACGTTAAGGCTTTCCAATTCAACAAGTTCCAAAATTGAAAGCGAGAAATATGTAGCTAAACGATACATTTTTAGCACTATTTTATGAAAAGGGATGCTACACTGCTTTCAGCGTTAGACCGAAGCGGGCGTGAGCAGCACTCGCCCTACCAGCAAGATTCTGCCAGTGTCGCTCCGATTCATCCAGCGCAATTCAATCCAGGAAATACGATCAAATGGAACAAGGTACCGTGAAGTGGTTCAATGACGCGAAGGGCTTCGGCTTTATCTCGCGCCAGAACGGCGAGGATGTCTTTGTGCACTATTCTGCGATCAACTCCAGTGGTTTCAAGAGCTTGCAGGAAGGTCAAGCCGTGCAGTTCAACGTGGTGAAGGGGCCCAAGGGCTGGCAGGCTGCCGACGTGCAGCCGCTCTGAACCTGGAGGCCGGATTCGGGCAGAATCTAGCAAACACAAGCGAGGGCTGGGAGCAATCCCAGCCCTCATTTGTGTTTGCGTGGGGGAGGGTCATCCTGTTTCAGCAATAGGATAACGCTCGAGCACCGCCGATGAGAATGGGAGCCTCAGCATGGCTCTACAGCGGTTGGGGGTGGGCGGCGGAGCAGCGCCGCGCGTAGACCCACAGATAAAAGACACTCATGAGCAGCAGGATGAGCGGAGCCGGAAAGAGCTGCGCGGCCATGAGCATCCGCCCCGACAGTCCTGCCGCGGGCAGGCGCAGGGTGGTGATGAAAGCATAGAAGACCGACCACAGAAGGTCTCCGGTCAACACGAAGGCCGCGGCATTTACCAGGAGCGCGAGCCGCCCGGCGAGGCCGCCCCCGGCCCACAGCATGGCGCAGGCGGGAACCGTGAGCAGCAAGAGCTTGGCATCATAGAGATGATGATAGACAGGCAGTAAGGAGAGGGGCACGATGGCCGCCAGCGCCAAGCGGGCTCTGGCGGGCGAGGGGCGGGAGCGCAGGGTGACAAACGCCCAGACGAGCAGGAGCGGGGCGCAGACGATATAGGCAGCCGAATTGTAGATGCGCGGCTGGTCGCGGAAGAAGCTGAAGACGGCTTGCAAATCCACCAGGATGAAGG
>Ga0187852_1002303_pt1 | contig 15812 bp, 7 predicted proteins | sample June2016WEW_6_40_FD_134511 | JGI IMG/M metagenome (GOLD analysis project Ga0187852, IMG submission 134511) | Peatland microbial communities from SPRUCE experiment site at the Marcell Experimental Forest, Minnesota, USA - June2016WEW_6_40 | ecosystem: Environmental > Terrestrial > Soil > Wetlands...
GGAGCTCGGCCAGGGCGGCGGGTCGACCAACGAGTACGGGATGGTCTTTCGCGCCGACTTTACGCGCATGTTCGGCTCGCATTGGAACTTAAACGGCTACTGGCGCGGAGAGCGCCAAACCGGCTCGGGCTCAATCACGACCTTGCAGGACCTGATCGACCGGACTTATCTGATTGAGCTGACTTACGTTAATCCGGAGTCCGCATGGACTGCGGGGATAGGACGGCTCTACCTGCCGTGGGCGAGCAGTCTCGACACCATTGACGGTATCTATGTTGCGAGAAAGGCAACTTCCAATTCGCTCTTTGGGATCTTTGCCGGTTCAACACCCGATCCGACGGCATGGAACTACAGTCCGCAGAGAAGAATCGGCGGCGCATTTGTCAATGTGCATGGCGGCGACTTCGACCGGTTTCGATTCTCGACGACGGTTGGCGCTGGGGTGCAGCTCTATCACTGGTCGACAAACCGGCCGTTCGCCTTCGATGAAAACCAGATCTCCTATAAGCACTATGTCAGTTTGTTTCAAGCCTTGCAGATCGACCGGCCGACGCCGAATCGGGGGTCGCCCCCGGTGGGTACAGGCGTTGGTGAAAGTCTGATGTCGCTGCGCGTACAAGTGCATCCGCGCGTTTCGATCGATCTCAGCGACACCTACTTTCGCGATGTGCCCACTTACGATACTGCTCTGGTCGGCACAGGACTGTTGAACCAGTATTTGTATCAGGGGATAAACGGCGGCGCGCGCATTACATTCCCCTGGCACCTGACAGGATACTTCAGTCTGGGCAGGAGCAGCGATTCGAGCGACAGCAAGAACTCGCTAAACGATCTTTTCGGATTAACCTTGGCAGATATCTTGAAGACCGGTCTTGAGGCGGATGTGCAGTACTCGAAGTTCAGCAGTGCCTTCGCCTCGGGAAGTTACCGCAATGTCAGCCTGATCAGGAACCTTGGAGAGCGGATGCAGGTAAATGTACAGGTTGGTAGATACGCCTATGACTCGTCGCTGGCTGCGACCAGTAACTCGTACTTTGCGAATATCCTCTGCGACGCAAACCTCGGCGCGAAGTTCTTCATCGAGGGAGACTTTACGACGCAGCGCGGCGGAACGACGAATTACAACCAATGGACCACGGTTTTGGGATACAGGTTCGACAACCGCACGAGACTGCGGAAGGAGGAACATGGCATCCGCCCCTAAGTCGTTGTTGCCTTTGCTGAGCGTTCTGATCTGTGTGTCATCGGCCGCTGCATTGGGCCAGTCAACACCGTTGGACGGCATCGTTAACCATGTGGAGGAAAAGGTCGAGAAGTACGTCACGAGCCTCGCAGACCTTCACTGCACGGAGTCGGTTACACAGGAGAAGCTCGGGCCGAAAGGGCACGTGGAGGCCAAGGAGCACGCGCAGTACGACTATCTCATCATGATGCAGGGCGGCGTGGACGATTTTCAGCTCAACGAGACACGCATCGCGGCCTCATCCGACAAGTCGAAACCAATCCCGACGTCGATGCTGGTGAGCAACGGAATTGCCACGGCGCTGCTCGTCTTCCATCCCTACTACCGCGACAGTTTCAAGTTCGAAATTGGCCAGGACGAAACGGTTGACGGCAAGGACCTGGTCCCGATTCATTTCGAGCACATTCCGGGGAGACGAACTCCGGCGGCGCTGGCGCTTCGCGGGCGGGAGTATCCACTTGAACTCAAGGGGACGGCATGGGTCGACCGGCAGACGGATGAGGTGGTGAAACTTGAGGCAAGTCTCGTCAACGATATGAGCGACATCGGATTACATGCGCTGCAGATTCACGTCGAATATAAGCCGGTTCCGATTGGGAAGGCCGTGTCAACCTTCGACTTGCCCATGGTCGCGGTCGTAGACGTCACCACGGCCCGGCAGCACTGGCGCAATACTCATGTCTTCGATGCCTACAAGAGCTTCTCGACCGATGTGGAACAGGATCCCAATGTTAAGGTCCACGTCGCGAATACGGTCGGCGGCACGAATGGCGTTGCAGCGAATACCCCGGAAGACACCAAGGAGAGAAGATAAGATGGCACTGCTTCAAACAGTGAATCCAGGCGCACCGCTTGCCCAAACAAAGAAGCAGAAGCAGGAAATCGGCCACCGCGTCCGTGTATCAATGGCCCTGGCTGCAGCAGGGATCCTCGTCGTATCCATCGGAGTCTATGGGGAAAATTACTATATTCTGCCTGAGGACGAGCGGCCGTTCTCACCCAAATATGAGTTGCTGAGACCAAGCGGGAGCATTGGCATCAAGCTCGGGATTCTGGGCACCGTTCTGTTTTTCATCATCTTTCTTTACGCTTTGCGCAAGGTCATTCCGTGGCTTGGGCGCGTTGGCACCGCGAAACACTGGATGGATTTCCACGTGATCGCGGGAATTACGGCTCCGATCTTGATTGCGTATCACGCCTCCTTCAAGTTTCAAGGGATCGCCGGAGTTGCGTTTTGGATCATGCTTGCCGTTGCCATCAGCGGGGTGATCGGCCGGTATCTATACGCGCAGATCCCGCGCTCGCTCAGCGCCGCCGAATTGTCGCTTGCGGAGCTGGAGACGAAAGAGCGGGAGTTTGCTGAAGCACTTCTAAGTCAATCGGTCTTCACGAAGGATCAGTTGGCGAAAGCTATCGCAGTTCCATCGGCGGAACAAATTCGCAAGATGGGCGCACTGCGGGCGATTGGCGGGATGATCGGAATGGACATCCTACTGTTCTTTCGGATGGCAAAGCTGCGGCGGACACATTCAAGGCTTGGCGCAATGTTCCGGTCTTTAGGCGGCATTCTCTCAAGCGGCAACCGTGAAACGGAACAGGTAGTGCGGCTGGTGCGGGAGAAGGTGTCGCTTTCCAAGAGGACGGTCTTCCTTGGTCAGGCGCAGCGAGTCTTTCATCTGTGGCACGTGATTCACCGTCCGTTCAGTTACACATTCGCAGTTCTCGCAATCATTCATATTGTAGTGGTTGTGGAACTCGGGTTCGTAAGCGCGGGGTTGCAGTAATCGATGGATACATTGCTCACATGGTTGATTACCGGGAGCGTTTTGGGCTTCTTTGTTCTTCGCTACTGGCGCGCTCAGAAGCGCAGTGAGGAACAGGCGCGCCTGGCTGCGGAGCGCGGTGCGAACTTCTCCGAGGGCCCGAAAGCGCAACATCCGAAGATTCTCACCGACTCCTGCATCGGATGCGGAGCTTGTGTGACAGTATGCCCTGAAGGCGATGTCCTGGCGCTCGTTAATGGAAAGGCAACGATCGTTAACGGATACAAATGCATCGGGCATGGGCTTTGTGCGGAAGCGTGCCCGGTTGGCGCCATTGATCTGGTGATGGCCAAACCGAGCTCCGGCGCGGATCTGCCTATCATCAATGCCGAGTATGAAACCAGCGTGGAAAATCTGTTCATTGCTGGTGAACTTGGCGGGCTTGCGCTGATCAAGAATGCGGTGAACCAAGGCAGAGACTGTGTCGACGCGATTGCGCAGCGCTTAGGCAGCGGAAGGGCCGGTCTCACAGAACAGGATGTATTCGATGTCATTATCGTGGGGGCGGGCCCCGCGGGTATCAGCGCGTCGCTTCGCGCCGCTGAGCACGGGCTTCGCGCCCTCACTCTGGAACGAGATAGCATTGGCGGTACAGTGTCAAAGTATCCGCGTCAGAAGCTGGTGATGACCAGCCCAGTCGAGTTTCCACTCCACGGGAAATTCAAGAAGATCGCCTTGTCAAAGGAGGAGCTGTTGGCGTTTTGGGAAGAGATCATGCGGCGAACGGATCTGAATATTCATTCGCTCGAGGGAGTCGATTCGGTGCGCAAGAACGACAACGGTCTTTTTACCGTGCGCACTCCGCAAAAGGAGTACCGGGCGCTAACGGTCGTTCTTGCCATGGGGCGAGCGGGGACACCGCGTAAGCTGGGCGTAGCCGGCGAAGAGCTGCCGCACGTGTTTTACCGGCTCATCGAGGCGGACCACTACACAGACAAGAACATCCTCATCGTGGGAGGAGGCGACAGCGCGGTAGAGTCTGCGATGGGCCTGGCGCATCAGGCTGGCAACCAGGTAACGGTCTCATACCGGAAAGGGGAATTCAGCCGTCTGAAAGATCGAAACGCAAAACGCATCGAGGAGCACATTCGTTCCGGGAAGATCAATGTACTGTTCAATTCAATACCTGTTGAATTTCGAGAGGGTAGCGTACTGATCGACCACAGCGGTGCGGTACGAGAGATGCCGAATGACCTGGTGTGGATTTTCGCCGGCGGAATTCCGCCGACCGACTTCCTTAAGGCGGCAGGTATCGCCTTTGGCGAGGTCAATGAAACCGAGCGCAGCAAGTCGGAAACGGGCGCGGTTATGAGCCTCGCTTAGAGCTTCCTGCGCGAGTCGAGAGAAAAGAGTTGGTCGCATAGGCCAGTTGTCCTCCAGCCGGTGGCCATAGACTAATCGGCGGACTAGGAGCGATCTCACTGTTTGCGTTTAGTCAATTCCGGCGCCTTTCGCGCATTGGAGGATTAGATTATGTCGGTTAGATCGTCTCTGCGTGTCTTTCTTCTTCTGGCCGCATTCCTCACGGTGAGCGGTGTAGCGGCTAGAGCGGCCACAATCGCCGGAACAGTTACAGATGGCACCAACGGCAAGCCGTCGGCGGGCGACAGCGTTGCATTGATCGATGTGCAGGCCGGAATGGCGGAGGCGGCGAGTACTACTACCGATGCGCGGGGGCGCTATTCGCTTGAGCCGCCGGGAATGGGCGTATATCTTATCCGCGTAACTCATCAGAACGGGTCGTACTTCATCGCGGCGCCTCAGGGCGGCAGTCCCGGAGATATTACCGTCTACGATGTGGCCGCAAAAGTCGACGGCGTGGCGATTGACGCCGATATGGTCCTCGTTGAGGCGGCCGGCGACATGTTGCGCGTGAGGGAGCGGTACATGGTTCGCAACACGAGCCTTCCTCCACGGGCCCAGTTCAGCAACGATACATTTGAGATTGCACTTCCAGACGGCGCACAGTTGGATGGAGCGGATGCGACGCGCCCCGGCGGCATGGCCACCAACACCCGCCTGACTCCGGTGGGCCAAGCGGGACATTACTCCTTCAACATTCCCATCCAGCCGGACAAGGGCGATGCCGAAACTGTATTTGAAATCCAATATCATCTTTCGTACAACGGAAAGTACACATTTACCCCGCACCTACAGATGCCGGCCGACAATCTGGTCGTCTATGTGCCGAATGGAATGACTCTCGCAGGAGCGCAGGGGACTTCGTTTCAATCCGCGCAACAGGATCCCAGAGTGCAGACCTTCATTGCCAAGAGCATCCATCCGGGGCAGGCTATCTCCTTCGTGATTTCTGGAGAAGGGCAAATGCCGCGCGACGCACAAAGCGGCGGGATGCAGAATGGCGGAACCATGGCCGACGGCGGAAGCAGCAATCGACCCGGAGGCGGCCTCGGCCTTCCGATAGACACACCCGATCCTCTCACAAAGTACAAGTGGTGGCTGCTCGGCGGGATGGTTCTGTTGCTGGTTGCGGGCGCAGGGTACCTATTGCGCTTCCGGGCTCCGCATGCTGTAGCGGGCGCTCCGGCACAGGCGCACGAAGAGCCGATGGATTCGCGGCCTTTGAGAGCGTTCCTGCGCACGGATGCCTCTGTGACGCGTGAAACGCCTGCGTCGCAGGCGAGAGGAACAGAACTCGGCAGCCAGGCGATTCTGCTGAACCTTATCAAGGAAGAACTGTTCGCTATCGAAAGCGAGAAACTTGTGGGATCGTTGTCATCCGATGAATACGCGGAGGCAAAAGCGGGACTCCAGGCCCTTTTGAGACGGTCAATGAAAGTGAAGGGTCCGGGCGGCTCGCCGACGGTGTCGTAGTTGTTGCAGGGCGTGCCCGTGTCTCGCTGGCATCGGCGGGGAGTTAGATCGCGACATACGACCTTGGAGCGCCGGGGGAAGCGCCGTCGAAGATACCACCGCGCGGGGTACTCTGAGCCGACCGGAAAGCCGTCTTGAGGGTTGCTTACTTTGACGGTGTTTGCTGGAGCATTGTGCCCTGACTGGGCTTGTCTGACGGTACCGCAGAGAGCTTCTTGCGCAATTCCGAGCGCTGTTCCGGCGTAAGCACCATCAGGATCTGGCGAAGGCGCATACGCTTCAGCCCATCGATCATGGCCTCCTTTTGATCTGCCGTTTCGTTATTGTCTTTGGCAACCACATCCATGCGGTTCCTCATCTCTCGATGGATCTGACCGATCTGAGCTTTCTGATCGTCCGTCAACGTCAAGCTCATGATGTAGTCCTCGATCTGAACCGCCTGCCTTTGCGAAGCTGTAGGCTTAGCAGCGTCGCTGGACATGTGCGGGGTCCGCATGGCGGTCAGTGAACGGTCTGACTGCCCGACGGTCTCCGGACCGGCCGAGGCAATTTGGGTCCCGGTCGACGTCCCGGCAATGCCGGCACTTTGCGTCTGTGAGATCGCGGGTGACGCAAACAGCATGAGAAGTCCAGCCGTGACCGCAATGGACTCTTCCAATCGCATCTTGTTCATTTAGATTTCTCTCTTTCAAGAAGGGCCTTGATGGTCGGACTAATGGCCGATGGGAAGTCACATAGCGATTTCCCGCCCATGCAAATAGAATGCCCTCCGAGACCCCGGCCTAATTTGACTTGCCACAAATGAGGGCGTCTTCCCGCCGCAAGACCGAGCCTGACTCCAATCGCCGGCGAAACTCTCGAGAGCGGAATTGCGATGAAGCTCTGGGCTGGCGCCACTCAGGAAAGCCACGGCGCAAAAGGCGAGCCCCAAGGTGCCTATTTGTCCGGCGTCAAGTTGGGAAGACGATGGGGATGTCCGGCAAGGGAATTATGGTTGAGCAAACATTCCAACGCGTAAATTCTGGCCTCGCTCGAAGTGGTACTTGATCAAGAGCAACAACTCATCTGCTCATTCCGAAAAACATCAATAACACATGCGGACGGCGGCAAGTTGTAAGGCCAATCGCGGAAGAGCGCCGCTGCGCGTAGGAGGAGAGCGCATGCCGAGAAGAATCGTGAATGTTCTTGTGCTGGCCATGGTGGGGTTTCTGACAGCGGCCGCAAGCGCGCAGTCGTTCAGAGTGCAATGTCCTGTCAGTACAATCACGCATCCCAACGCGGCGAACAACAACTCAGAACCGACATACAGCGGTCCCACGGCCTTGACGCCGGGTTCGGGGGGGTACCTGGTGCCGGGCTCCAATGTGAACGGCGCCATTAAGTGCCAGCAAATCTCCGGTGGCGATGGCTATTCGACGATGGCCAATGGGACGCAGACGTTCATGTTCTCATTCGGGCCGCTGTCGGGGCTAGCGGATATCGCAGCCGGATTGCCGGGTACGGAGTTTCCGAACGTCTTCAACTCGATCTATCCGGGCAACCTGATGCCCGGCGATCCGGCAACGACGGACGGCGTCAATACCGCGACAGACCCAAGCTACCCGTTCTTCTCAAACACAACGTTCACCAAGAGCGCGCCGCCGTTTACGTGGAATGGCGCAGTAGGGCTGATCGGCGATCCGGACGCGCCGCCTGTGGCAAGCGTGTGTACGCCCGGACCTTGCGTAACGGCGCAGGGAACAACAACGGTAGCGAACAGCGTGGTCGACACGGTTACGATCACCAACCCAGGCAGCGGATACAACGGACCTGTGACGGTTACCTTCGATCCGCCGCCTCCTCCCGGCTTAACGGCCATCGGGAATGCGACGATCGCTAACGGCCAAGTTACCAGTGTAGACATCACTTTCGCGGGTCTGGGCTATACGACTGCACCGGGCGTTCATTTCAGCGCGCCTACAACCGGATGCACACTCTCCGTTCTCGGCGGATGCATCGACGGCCACGTGGATCCGCGCCAGATCATGGATGTCGGCGTGATGAATGGGAACATCCCCGCTCCTTTGTTCGCGATTGACGAGGACGATGAGTTCTTCCTCACGCTGACGAATGTGGGCATGATCATGCGGCCGGACCTCTTCGAGCAGCACACAGTCCACTTCCACGGCTACCCCAATGCGTCGTCATTCTATGACGGTGTGCCGGACGCTTCGGTAGCAATCAATATCGGCGGCAGCTTCACTTACTACTATCTGGCGCCGGACGCCGGGACTTATTTCTGGCACTGCCACATCACTCCTCCAGAGCATCTGCAGATGGGCATGGTCGGACAGATCTATGTGCGGCCGCGGCAGAATCGACTTGCCCTTAGCACTCCCCTTTATTCGGGGTTGAATCTGCAGCAGGCCGATCTGCGAACCGCGTGCCCGTCGGCGAGTTCAACAAACTCTTACATAGCGCCGGATATTCTGTGCACGAATCCCCTGCCGGCGGCGAACACAGGTGCGACCCAGACGAGTGATACGATGGGGACCGCAACGACGAACCCGAATTACGGTCTGCCGCTGAAATACGCCTACAACGATGGTGACGGGTCGACCGCGTATGACGTCGAGTATCCGATCCAGATTCACGGATTCGACCCCAACTTCCACTTTGTGGGCATGACCTTTAACCCCGAAATGTTCGTCGACATGAAAGACAAGTTCTTTCTGCTGAATGGACGCAGCTATCCCGACACAATGACACCCGGCCCCCTGACCACGGAGAGTTCCGACGGCCGCAGCCACTTCTCGCAGCCGCTGCCTTCGATCATCAACATTCCCGCTGGAGGCAAGGCGCTGCTTCGCATTTCGGACCTGGATGTATCGGAGTACCAGACGCTGGCTTCGCTGGGGATTCCGATGCACGTGATCGGCTACAACGCCAAGCTGTTGCGTGACCAGGAAGGCAACAACACCGACTACTACACCAACTCGATCACGCTGGGCGGCGGCGAGTCGCTGGATGTGATTCTTGACGCCAGCAACACCGGCCTCTTTCCATCTGGGAGCGTGTTCTATCTCTTCACCCCTCAGCTCGACCACCTGGCCAACGACCAGGAGAACTTCGGCGGGCTGATGACCGAAGTTCACATCAACTAGGAGAGCAACGATGAAGCCGATGATCAAGCAAATTGCGTATCTGAAGTCGAGGCTGCTTCTGCCCGCACTGGTCGCAGTGGCGTCTCTGGCGCCGACGGCTCACGCTGCGGCTCCCGGAATTACCGGTCCAACATTCAGTCTGACCGCTCAGCCTGCGTACCTGAATCAGCCCGATGGCTCGACAGTCTACTCATGGGGATACGGGTGTAACGGCACGCCCGCAGGCTACGCGCCGGCGGCGATCGCCAATCCGTTCTGCTACTCGATGCAGGTTCCCGGGCCCACGTTAATTGTTACCGAGGGCCAAACCGTAACGGTCAACCTCGTAAACCAGCTTCCAACCCCCGCCGGCAATACCTCCATCCTCTTTCCCGGATTCCAGGTAGCTGCATCGGCAACGAGCGGCCAGAGCGGGGCGTGTGCTACGGCGCCGCAAGGTCTTTTAACCACGGAAGCGGCGCCTGGCTGCAGCGTGACTTATACGTTTGTCGCGTCGTCGCCCGGGACGCGATCGTACTACAGCGGCACGCAGGGGGATTTGCAGGTTGAGATGGGGCTCTATGGCGCGATCATCGTGCTGCCGAAAAACGTGCCAGCATCGTGCACATCCGGGTTGCCGCTTACAAATCCCGGCGCCAACGCGCAGGCGAAGGCGGCCTGGGGCGAATCCGACTTCCGGCTGGCAGCAGCGGCTTACGACGATCTAAGCACATGCTACGACCGGGAATATCTCTTCCAGTTTGCAGAGATGGATCCGAACATCCACAAGCAAGCCTTGGCTCAAGTGAACGCGCTTGGAAACTGCACGGCCGGTACCGAGGGGTGCAACCTGACCGTTCCCACCGAGCCATACCATCCGGCGTTCTTCCTGATCAACGGCCGCTCGATGCCGGATGACATGGATGTGAACTACGGTGTTGAGTATCCTCACCAGCCCTACAACGGCAATCCGCATTTGCATCCCGGCGAGATGGTTTTGCTGCGCATCATCGGTCAAGGCCGGTGGCAGCATCCCTTCCACGAGCATGCCAATCACGTGCGCATTCTGGCGCGCGATGGGAATTTGATTCTCACACCCGATGGAAACAGTCTGGCTGGTGCACCGCTGTTTACGACCACGACGACTCCGGGCCAGACGATGGACGGGATCTTCTACTTTACCGGCCGCGGCCTGAACTGGGATATGTACGGGCACACTCCGAACTCTTTCAGTGGCGATCCTCTGGCGACGCTGCCCTGTGCGCCGGACGCGAATGGATATAACACCCTGGGCACTTCCTACAAGCAGGTGAACTATTACGAGTGGTGCCAGGATCACAACAAGCCGCTGGAAGCGGCTCCGTTTGGCGACGTGAACGGAGGCGGTCCTGCCACGCTGCCGAATCCGCTGATCTTTACCAACGGCAACTGGTACGGGGGCAGCCCCTATCTGGGTCCTGACGCAACATTACGTGCCACAACGACGCTTCGAGAAACGCCGAACGGAAGCGGCGGCAGCAACGGATCTGCGGGCTGCATGACCGGCGTAGCCGGGAATTCGCCAAACTGCTCCAACCTGCTGCCCTCGAACGCGCAGGCCAACCCGGCCAACGAGAGAGGGTTCGCGTTCATGTGGCACTCGCATAACGAGCGCGAGATCACAACCAACAACGTATTTCCCGGGGGAATGATGATGATGATGCTCGTCGATTCCCGGGAATTCGTCATCGATGAATCCAATTAGGCAAGGAGAGCAGACATGCGAATCGACAATCTCAAGGCCATGATAAGAACTGCAATCCATGGAGCCACTGCTCTCCTGCTGGGGGCAGGTGTGGCTGCCGCGCAGCAGCAGGTTAACCTGATCGCCGCGCCAACCAGTCTGACCCTGCCCGATGGCTCGACAACGCCCATGTGGGGGTATTTCTGCGGCGCAGTTGTAACGGGGTCGACGGCGACTTGCGCGGCCGCGAATCCGAGCGCGGGCCCGGGCTGGTCGCCGGTGATCATTACTGTTCCCACAGGCCAAGCGCTGCAGATTAACTTGACGAACAATCTGAGATTCACGCCCACGGGAAGCACCACGCCGAACAACATACCCACGTCGCTGATGATCGTGGGCCAAGTGGGCGGCGGTCTGGGAACCGGCGCTACATATACTCCGAGCCCGCTTCATGCGAATCAGCCGGTAACATGGTCGACCGTCAATGCGGCCGGCGGAGTGTTTACGCCGCCCGCCCAGGGACAGCGCGTGCGGTCGTTTGGCACGGAAGTTGCCGTTGGCCAGACGACCAATAACGCGCTGACCTGGCCCGCGCTGCGCCCCGGCACGTACCTGCTGGAATCGGGCACCCATCCCTCGGTGCAGGGAACCATGGGCCTCATTGGCATGGTGGTGGTAACCACGGCGCCCGTTTCGGGCACTCCCGGTACAGCCTATCTGGCCAAGGGAGCCGCCGGTTACCTGGGCAGCAATCCGAATCCTGTCAGCTACAACGCAGAGGTTCCGCTGATCCTCAGCGAAATTGACCCGAACCAGAATAAGGCCGTCACCGCAGCCGTCAATAGTGTTGGCTTCAACGAGGACGCAACCTACGGGATTCTCACTGGCGGATCTGTCGCCGCGGTCAGCATTGTGAATGGCGGCAGCGGCTATACGGGCACTCCGACCGTGACATTTGCCGGAGGAGGGGCTTCGCCCGCCAACCAGGCTACTGCGACGGCTGTTGTGACCAACGGCGCAGTGACCGCGATCAACATTGCAAGCGCTGGTTCCGGTTATACCAGCAACCCGGTGGTTACAATCTCCGGCGGCGGAGGCACGGGTGCGCTCGTCGAAGCTGCGGTCAACCTGCAGGCCGACGCGCTCGCGCAGTGCCAGGGTCCAAGCGGCCCGCTTCCCGCTCCCTCTGCCTGCTATCCGCCGGTCATCAACTACACGCCACTCTACTACCTGATCAATGGCGTTGCCTTCAGCAAGAACAACCCCTCGGCTTCCGTGTTCCCCGTGACAGAAGGCACGGCCACGAGTACTGTGACTGGCAACGTTTTGGTGCGCATTGTAAATGCCGGCTCGCGCATGCACGTGCCATCCATCGTGGGTTCGGTGGCGCCCAATGGGGCCACAGGGTTCCAGCTCATTGCAGAAGACGGCAACGTGGTTCCCGGTGTTACCAGCGGCACCGACAGCAATCACCTGAACGGCGCTCGAGTACAAAGCGAAGTGTTCATGGCCGCCGGCAAAACCTTCGACGTAATGATTACCGCGCCGCCGGCGTGTACGCCTGTCGCGCCTGCGACAACCTGCTCAAATCCGTCACTTGCAGTGTATGATCGCCAGCTGAGCCTCTCGGGCAACAGCGTCAATCGCGACTCCGGCATGGTGGCCTACATTGGCGCGAATGGCTCGGCCGCTCCGGTGGCTCCACTTTCGGCGACGGCGAACAACGATACGTATAATGTGCTGCTCGCTGGACAGACTTTTGTCCTGTCTGATCCGTCAAAGGGCGTGATCGCCAACGACATCAATGTCTACGGCGTGGCGTTGCTGACCCCGTCGGCCAATGGTACGGTAACTCTGAATGCGAACGGCACGTTCACCTATGTTCCAAGTGGAACAGCCGTCAACGATACGTTCACGTATTGCGCGAACGGCACGGTTACCGGCGCAACCTGCTCATCAGGAGTGACGGCGACAGTAACGCTCGGTCCCGAAGGCCTTGAGAGTGCATCTGGTATCTCGCTCGCGAGCAATACCTTTAATGCGAGAACTTCCACTTATATCAAGGTTCCCCCGCCTGGACTGCTGACTGGAGCTGTGGACTCGAAGGGCTTCCCGCTGTCCGTGGTGCTTACCTCTATCACGCAATCAGGCATTGTGGCAGATGCTGATGGCGGCTTCACCATGACGGGAACCCCTGGGCAATCGTACACGTTCAGCTTCTCCGCGCAGAACTCGCAGGGTGTAGTGAGTTCGACAACGGGTTCGGCGACGGTGATCTTCCCACAACCCAGCAACCTCGCGGTGACAGTCGTCGATCCCAAAAACAACACCACGATCAGCGACTATCGCTGGATCATTGAAGAAGACAAGAGCTTCTACATCGATCCCGGATGCACATCGAACCCGCCGCCCGCGACCAGCACCGTGACCGGACTGCCCTGCATCAAGTTAACCACTGGGACAGTCCCTATCCTTGGCGTGAACTTCCACACCAGCGATATGACTTTTGTGGCGCAGGGATGCACGGGACCTGTGTCCTGCGAATCCGGACAGACCGTTTTGGGCGCGCCGGCCGCCTGCGATGTGGGCAACGGCGCTTGCAGGACGACTGCCACGTCGAAGACCCCGGTACTGCCGGGCCAGGTTTCGTTGGATCCGACGAAGCGGTACTACATCTCGGTGCTGCCGGGCGATGCCGCGAACGCTTTCACCTCCGGCAATACAACGACGACCTGCCAAACGGGCCAGAATTTTGGAAATTACACAAATGCCTCCACCTGCGGCCACAGCATGGGCGGCGCGCCGATCAGCTTCCCGGCAAATGCCACAGTGGGAACCGCACCGAATCCAGTAACGGTGCTGGTCGAGCAGAATCCGTTCCCACCGGCGAAACTGGCGATCAATGTCTTCGAGGACGACTTTCCGTTAAACGGCGAGCAGGATTCGGGCGGCGGCATTGACATATTGGCCACCAACGAGCCGAGCCTCGGCGGCTTCAATGTTGTCCTCTGGGACGATATGGGCGGTTCTGGCGACGTGACCGGCCAAATGACCTACGACATGTTTAACCAGCCGCTGGGCAATAGCCTGGATGGCACCATCGATCCTGCCACGGGATTCAACGCCTGCCCAGTCACGAACCAGGCGCAGGGAATCACGGGCATGATCACGGTGTGCCCCACCTACGAGTCTGACGGCAAGACGCTGTCGCCGCTCGCGGGGCAGGCGGTTGTAGCCAATCTGATGCCCGGCCGGTTCAGCGTGCAGGCGATTCCCGGCGCGGACCGTATCGCGCGCGGTGAAGAGTGGCTGCAGACCAATACGCTGGACGGACAGAAGGCGCACGATTCCTTCCTGCGCATCGGCGAGCCGGCGTACTTCCAGGAGTTCGGGCCTGCAAACTACCACGTGTCGATCGGCTTCGCAAATCCCGCGATCATCAATGCGCGTTTGAAAAATGTTTGCAACGGCAGCGATCCCAACCTCACAGCCAGCAACTGCAATTACTCGGTGACGGGCAGGGTCACGGATGAGCGCATGAGCCGCACGCCGGATGAGCGGCTCTACAGCAGCGCTTCCTATGACGCCTTCTACTGGACGCAGTGCTACGTAAGCATGGGCGACCCGGATGGCGAGGACTTCGCGTTCACCAAGTGCGACCAGAACGGCAATTTCACCCTGACCGGCATTCCGCAGGGCAGCTGGCGTGTGACGGTCTTCGACGAATGGAACGACATGATCGTCGACGGTCTTTCCACTCCGGTTGCCGTTGGCAGCTCGACCCAGACCTGCACTGGCCCGAAGACGAGCACGACGGTCTGCGACATGGGCGACATCGCCACCAACCAGTGGCAGGCCAATGTCTATACCAAAATCTTCATCGATCCCAATGAGACCGGTGTGGCTTCAAGTTCGTCGCCCGGCGTGGGGCTGGTGAATACGACGGTCCGCTATCGCGATGGCAGCCTTGCCAATAACCTTGTCACGGACTTCACCGGGACAGCCAACTTCAACGAGGAGTTCCCGCTATTCAACTGGTACGCGGTTGAGACCGATACGACCCGATACAAGAACACCGGCACGCACACGGTATACGATGCGGGCGGTCCTGCCGATGGATCGGGACTGTGCGGTGACGGTACGAACTATCCGAAATGCGGCAATTCCACAATCGGCAAATACCTGGCTAACACGAACGAAGCGACTCCCCTGCCGTCCGATCTGTTTGTGCCGGGCTCGATTTATTGCAGCACTGCGGATTGCACAGCCAATTCGATCAGCGCTCCGGTGTCGAGCCAAAATCCCACTTGCACCAACACTGGCGGCGTGACTACATGCTCGGCGCCCGTGTCCACCGGCCGCATTGACAATCCGTGGATGGGGCAGGTGGAAGGCTGGCAGGGCTACTCGGGTCAGGGCAACTTCATTGAATTCGGAAAGGCGCCCTATTCACCTGGTGAGAATGGCGGTATCCACGGTCACGTGGTATACGCCTCGACGCGTCCGTTCGACGATCCGCAGCAACTCGTGCAGGTGCAGTGGGAGCCGCTCGTTCCCCACGTCACCATGAACCTCTATAAGGAGGGTGTGGCCGCTGACGGAATCACGCCGACACTGACGCTCGTCGATACCACGCAAACCTCGAGCTGGGACGACTGGGCGCAGGGCTTCCACACTAATTCGACCGGCGAGACGGTTCCCAACATGAACTGCCCCGGCCAGTCGACCAGCGACCTGTTCTACTTCTCGCTGGCCAACCAGCCGAATTACCTTGACCTGTACGCACAGGAGCATCCGTCGTTCGGTACGCTGAACAGCACGGCTACGGGCACTGGGCTTCCGTACAACGCGCAGTTCAAGTGCTACGACGGCATGCACAACTGGAACCAGCTGCAGCCGGCCGTGTATGACGGCATGTACTCGTTCCCCAGCATCACTTCGTATGATCCCACCACGGGCAAACCGAACGGCACCAACTGCACGGCTTGCACGACGGATCCGGCGACCGATATGTACCACGGAATCCCCATGCTGCCCGCAGGCAAGTACGTCGTAGAGGTGGTGCC
>Ga0187852_1002305_pt1 | contig 15808 bp, 8 predicted proteins | sample June2016WEW_6_40_FD_134511 | JGI IMG/M metagenome (GOLD analysis project Ga0187852, IMG submission 134511) | Peatland microbial communities from SPRUCE experiment site at the Marcell Experimental Forest, Minnesota, USA - June2016WEW_6_40 | ecosystem: Environmental > Terrestrial > Soil > Wetlands...
CCTCGTCGATCAGGATCGAGTCCACCTCGTCCACGATCGCGTAGTAGTGCCCCCGCTGCACGCAATCCTTTAATTCGAACTTCATGTTGTCGCGCAGGTAGTCGAAGCCGAACTCGTTATTCGTTCCGTAAGTGATGTCGGCCGCGTAAGCCGCCCGCCGCTCGTTGTCGTCCAGGTCGTGGACGATCACTCCCACTGTCAGCCCCAGAAACTCGTAGATCTTGCCCATCCACTCCGCGTCGCGCTTGGCCAGGTAGTCGTTCACCGTCACCACGTGAACCCCGTGCCCCGCCAGAGCGTTCAGGTAGCAGGCCAGCGTCGCCACCAGCGTCTTGCCCTCGCCGGTCTTCATCTCGGCGATCTTGCCCTGGTGCAGCACCATGCCGCCGATCAGCTGCACGTCGAAGTGCCGCATCTGCACCGCGCGCCACCCCGCCTCGCGCACCACCGCAAACGCCTCCGGCAGAATCTCCTCCAAAGCCTCCTTCTCCGCCGCGGCCTGCGCAACCGCCCTCTTCTCGGCCGCCTCCCGCGCCTCTGCCTCCTGCCCCTTCGCCCTCAACTCCTCGGGGTTCTCAAACTCCTTCAGCCGCTCTTGAACCAGCTCCGCAATCCGCGCCCGGAACTCCACCGTCTTGGCCCGCAACTCCTCATCCGAAAGCTGCTTCGTAGCCGCTTCCAGTTCGTTGATCTCAGCCACCAACGGCCAAAGTTTCTTCAGCGTGCGCTCGTTCGCCGTGCCAAAAATCTTGGTCAGTACTTTATCGAAAAACACAGGATTCTCCGTCTACCAGTGTAAATGCTGGGGGGTTAAGCGGCCCCACATTGTCGCGATCGCGCAGCTCGCCATCTGGGTGCCCCAGGTCTCGAATTTGAGACTTGGGATCCAAACTCAAAGCCGCTGGGTGCCTTACCCTCGCCTGTAAATGCTGGGTGCCCCACCCTCGCCGCGTTCTTGTCTTTGCGGCTAGGGTGGGATACCACGGACCTCGATGACAACTCAAAGCCGCAGCACTAGCCTGTCAACCGGCTCTCCGCGCCGAATCTTCCTCAGTTGCCGGTGCAGTTGCTTCGTCAGACTCTCCGGACCGCCCTCATCGTCCTCTTTCACGTCCACTTTCTGTCTGGCCTCGATGGCGTGTGAGATGCTCGGCCGCCAAAACGTCTGCAGGAAAAGAAACGCCATTGCCAGGCCCACGGCGGAAGGTTGTACCCCAAAGAGCCGTCTTCCTGTTCGCGTGGAACGCACCCACGGCACGCGGCGGATCAGGTAAAGGCACAGAATTGCCGCTATGGCAACAAACGGCGCGGAGGAAAACAGACTCAAGATAGAGAGAACATCCACATGCATAAGCACCCTCGCAAATCGCAGGCAGAACTTCACAAACGAATAAGTTTCGGCGGCAAAACAGCAAGAAAGCTGCCTTGCAACTCCAAATTAGTTCTGAGGGGATTAGGCGACTTGGAAGGGTGGTGGCCGCTGGAAGAGCGTGTGTAGCGCCGGAGCGTCGGGCGCGCGGCCAACGTACTCATCGGCCAATGGCACAAACAGGCTCAGAGGCGAGATGACTCCGACAAACAGAAGCGGCAGAATCGCCAGCCAATCCGCATTGCCGGAATGGCCGTGCGGAATCAGCAGGCACACCAGCGCGATTCCGATTGCGATCGCCGCAATCAGAATCCATCCCCGCCGCTGCCGGTTTTGAATCATCGTTGAGTATCTCTCGCACTCAGTATACAGCTCTCGCGGCCTTCCGCGATCGATCCTGACCGCGGAGTGTATAACTGGCCTATGAAACCCTTTGGGTACGGCTGGCCCATGTGGACATCCATCGCCATGTGGTGCGTCCTCGAAATCTATTGGGATGTGGCCAAAAGGAACGCCGCTCCGGCCTCCAGTTCGGAGTCCCGGGGATCAAGGTGGCTGCATCTCACGCTAACAAGCGCCGCCCAGCTTCTGATCTTCCTCCCCATTCATGGGCTGAGGCAGCGGTATATGCCCGCCTCCGCCGTCGTCACCGCAACCGGACTCACTCTCAATGCTTTGGGTCTGGCGCTGGCGATCTGGTCGCGCCGATGCCTGGGCCGCTACTGGAGCGGCAATATCACCATCAAGGTCGAGCATCAATTGGTTCGCACGGGTCCCTACCGAGTCCTGCGGCATCCCATCTACACGGCCCTGCTTAGCCTGTACGCGGGCACTACGATTGTTTCGGGCGAGTTGCACGCGCTGATCGGTTTGGCGTTGGTCATCATCGCGTATCTGCGCAAGATAAGGCTGGAAGAGGCGAATCTCATAAGGGCTTTTGGCGCGGACTATCGCGGCTACCGCAGCGAAACCTGGGCTCTGCTTCCAGGGCTATTTTGATAATCCCGCCGGCTGCCGGGTGCCCCCTTCGGCTTGATCTGGGTGCCCCACCTTCGCGGCGTCTTTGTTTTTGCCGCAAGGTGGGATATCTACAACGACAGTCTTTTATTGTTCTTCCCGCATTGACCGCAGCTTCGAGAGGCCACGGTCCGGTAAAACGGGGTTTCACAGCCTCCGGAATAACTCGATCTGGAGGGAGGCCGGATTTTCAACCCCGGCAGAAACCGCGCGGCCATCTCAGCCTGGGTATGTGATGCGCAGGTCAACGCGTCTGGAAACACGATGCCCTGATCAGGATTCGGCCGCCTGCGCAACCCAATCCAGCGGCTTGTGCCGGCCGAGCGTCATGTGCAACCGCGCCGGCTCGCCTCTCTTCAGGTGTAAGTCGCACGAGATCGCGTCCGGCTTGGGTGTCTTCGCCAAAACTCCGGCGGATGCGGTAATCTTTTCGATTCCGTGCCGGACAATCAGCGTGATCTCCTGCTTTCTGAACGAAGTCACCGTCAACTCCGCGGTCCTTGCCTGCATATCCCATGCAAGCCTGTCCACCTTCGCAAAGGTCTTGGCCAGCATTCCATGGATGGATCCCTTCTGCAGCGAGTCGGGAGCGGCAGGCAGGATTTCGATGACGCCGGGCCGCGAGTAGAGGAGCATTTCCATCATGATGGTGGGGATTCCGCCCTGTGCATCGGGCATGGGCCAGGCCCAGGGGTCGTGGGAACAGCGCAGCGTCGTGGCCACGTAGCCCTGCTCAATCAGTTGCCGCAGTTCGGTGTCCACCATGTAGCAGTCTTTGAGCCGCGCCCCAACCAGGGCGCGATGGCAACGGCCGTGAGCGGCCAGCCTCTCCGGCACCCGCCTCCGGTCGGCCATCATCGCCCCCAGAGCCAGTTTCGGCGTCCGGTCCGGATCGATCTCGTCCCCCGGCCAGGCACCATACAGATGTGAGATATGCCGATGGCTGTAACGCTCTTCGAGCGTGGGCCAGGCCCATTCCTTCAAGGTGCCGTCGGGCTCCATCAGGTACGGCGGCATCTTGGCCAGCATGGCCTTCCACTTCGGAATGTTGCCGGCGTCGCTCCCCAGCACTTCGCACGCCTCGATCAGGTTGGTCAGAACCTCCCGGCAAACCGCGATGTCCATGGTGGCGTTGATCACCAGCATGGCTGAAGGACTGGTGTTCGCGGGATTGTTCTCCGGCGAGAAGGATGGGACGAAGATGTAATTCCCATCTTTGCCGGTGACCGTCAGAAAATCCTCGTAAAACAGCGCCAGCTCTTTATATGCCGGCACGATGCGGTTGCGCAGGAAATCCACATCGCCAGTTACGAGATAGTGATCCCAGAACGGGCGGACGCACCAGCCTCCCGCTGAAAGCCAATAGGGATGAGGCCATATCTCTCCGGTCGAAGCGGCGGTCGAGTAATGGAACGCGACGCCGACTCCTTGTTGCGGGCAGAGGGAATAATGGGTGCCGCGCATCCCGAAGATATTCTTCGCATTCACCCGGAAGTCCGGGGCCAGGCTCTCCATCCAGTTGAAGTAGGCGTCCATGCCTTCGCGCAGATCGGCCTGCACGCCGGGCGCAATCTGCAGGTTGATGTTGGCATTCACTTCCGCCGCCATGCTGCAATACTTGCCGCTGGTGTACATGAACCAGTAACGTCCCATCTCAAAGATCTTCTCCAGCAGCGCTGGCGAGTAGTCCTGTCGCGACCGCTGATCGGCCAGCAGTTCCTCAGAGGACATTCCATATTGAGAGGCGCCGCCGAAGTCCACGGTGACCCGGCTCATCGCTTCCGACTGGACCTTGCGGTGCCGCTCCAGGATCGCGTCATACTCCGGGCTCAACTGCTCCACAGCCTGCCGCAGAGCTTCCACCTTGTCCTCGCTGGTTTCCGCGAACCATTCGATGCGCGTCAGCAGCATCACCGACGACGCATTCTCGACCACCAGTGTGTCGCCATCCATGCGCGCCGAGCCGCCGTTGCGCGCCACGCGCACCACCCCAGCGTAGCCGCTGTTATCTACTGAAGGATCCAGGCGGCACTTGTAAATCAACCGTTGCTCGTTGAAGTCGTGCTGAACCTCGCTTGTTCCTCCAGCTGCTCCAAACATGCGCATCCGCGCCGCGGGCTTCTCCACGGCGATGCGGGCGTTTACCGATTGTCCCTTCGGGGCGGTGAGCCATTGGACCACGACGTTGTCGGGCCGGGACGCAAAGCTCCGGCGCACCCAGTTGCCACGCTCGTCGCTCCAGTGCGCGCTCACTTCGCCGCTCTCGAAGTTCACCGTGCGCAAATAGTCTTTGGCCGCCGCGCTCTTCGCAAGATCGAGACGCATCGTGAATGCCGGCACAGTCGGGTGCGGGAAAGTATTCACCTTGACCGGGCCCTTGTCCATTTCCTTGAAAGCCAATTCAATCGCTTCCTTGTATTTCCCCTCCAAGATCATTTGCCGCACTTGCGGAAATATCTCCGCGGCCTGGGGCGCCTCGAAGGGCCTCTTCCACGGCATCAGAAGGCTTTCGTGGTGGAAAAGAATCTGCTCCGAGTAGGGATCGCACGTCGCCTCGATAACCATCGCTCCATTGCCGGAGGTCAGCCCCTCGCTGACCGTCGTGCCGGGAATCGTGCTGCAGAAGCCCCGCCGCGGCACAATCCCGCGCCGCAGCCGTTCTTCCAAGGTCATCGGCGAGATCTTCACCTCGGGCGACAGGCGCGATGCAGCGAAGACCGGCGGCTTGGGCGGGAACTTGCTTTCCGGAGTGCCGCCCACACGGGCAACTGAAGAGCCGCGACCGGTAACCTGCCCCGCTTTGGCCGCGGGCGGACTGGAAACCTGGGTCGTGCCTTGCTGGCCTCCTTCGCCCGCCATCGACGAGTGGAGCAACTTTTCAGAACCGGCCAAGCCAACAACAGCCGCGGTGCTCTTCACCAGAAAATCACGCCGTTTCATACTCCTCCTTTGGTGCATGCGCTCTCGCGCGCCTGCGCCATCGAACCCCAGAGTTTCCTGCCGCGCGCCTGCGCCTTTTCGCGCTCTTCCTGGTCCGCTCGTTCGCCGTGCCAAAAATTTTGGCAGGAACTTGATCGAAAAACTCAGGATTCTCCGCCTACCAGTGTAAATGCTGTTCCGCGCTCCCTGCCTCGCAAGCAGGAATCCGGGAGCCGAATGCGGGCGCCACAAAGAGCGTATTTGTCATCCTGAGCACAGCGGAGTCGAAGGACCGTTCTCACCTTAAGAATCCGCACCCGGTGATACAATTCGCCTAAATTACCCGGCCCACGAATCGCAGTGCTCTTATGCCTGTGGCCTTGGAGGAGATCAGTCTCATAGAATGGATCGGAACCCTCGCGCGGCCATTCGCCGAATTCAGCGACTCGTGATATGCTTCCACCTTCCGGAAGTAGGGTGCAATGTGCCTGCGCGCTTTAGCTCGCTGTAGCCTGTCGCGCAGGGGGGAGAAGCTCAGGGGCAAATGCGGCAACAGGCGAGGGGTATAAGGCATATCGATCTGACGGATGTTCAGCTTGCGTCCAGCGAGACAGCACGCCACATCAATCGCGATATTGTGTTAGAGCTGATCCGGGCGAGCCAGCCGATTTCCCGGGCCGATTTGTCGCGCCGTTCCGGGCTGCAACGAAGCACTGTTTCGCAGATCGTCGAGCAACTCATCCAGGAGAAGTGGGTATGCGAGGGTGCTGTTGCTTCTTCACCACGCGGACGCCGCCCAACACTTTTAGGGCTGAATGAAGACCTGATGGTGATTGCTGTCGACATTCATCCGAGGCAGGCGACGATTGCCGCGGTGGACCTCAATGGCCGCCTGCTTTCACGCTCCCAGGTGCCGCTTACCTCCGACCCCGGCGCCTCGACACGGCTCATGACGGACTGCATGCTGCGCATGCGGGATGCGTTGGCGGGCAAGTCGATCGAAGGGATCGGCATCAGTCTTCCCGGCAGAATTGATCCCGGCACCCAGCGTCTGATCTTTGCGCCCAACCTGCACTGGCCCAACTTCGATTTGAAAGGCATGATCGAAAAGAGGATGGGCCTGCCGGTGAACATGGAAAACGCGGCCACCACGAGCCTGCTGGCGGAACTCACCTTTGGGCACATTGATGGCATCCGCGATATCGTGCAGGTAACTGTGTCGGAAGGCGTGGGAACCGGGATCTTCGCGAACGGGAAACTCATCTCAGGCCTCCACGGAATGGCCGGGGAGTTCGGACACATTTCGCTGGATCCCTCCGGTCTCCGCTGCGGGTGCGGCCGGAGAGGTTGCTGGGAAACGGTCGCCTCCTGCAAGGCCGCGCTCCGGTACTACCAGGAACTCCAGACCAAAGCCCCTGCAATTACATTTCAGGAATTGCTCAACCGGGCCGAGGAGGGCGACAAGTATGCCGCCCAGGCGCTGGCCAAACAGGCGCTGTACATCGGGCGTGGACTGGGGCCTATCATCGCCGGCCTGGCTCCGAGTTTGATTCTGATTGCGGGCGACATTAGCTCTGCCTGGCACCGCTTCAGCCCAATTATTGAAAAGGAGGCGGCTAAACTGGCGCTGGCTGGGGCGCCTCCACGGATTCTTCCTACGCACGAAGGGGAAATCGCCCGGCTCCGGGGAGCGGCGGCGCTCGTGTTTCAGCGCCGGCCTGTGCGCGAGCAGGCTCAACCGGCGAACTAAAGCCCTTGCTGACCCCCTAGCCCCCAGGAACTTCCCCAGACACGCCGGACGAAGCCGTGGGGAACCAGTCTTCCCAATAGCGCCTTGCCATTTGATGATTAAATTTTTAACGCCAACAAAGCAATTAAAGTCAACAAAACAATAGAGATGCTTTTCAGTTCAAATCCATGCTCGCTCAGGAACGAATTGCCTCTAATATCGGGATTCCTGAATAAACCCCTTTTCTGGCTTGACAACCCGAACAAAACGCTTCTATAGTTCGGGTCACAAATTAAAGTGCTGCGGCAGATTGCATCTGGATACGAAGCGTGTGGAGCGATTTACGCGGAGCGGGCGGCTTTGGCGAATTTGGCGGATCGTTTGCCAGGCAATTTTCGCGAAGCTTGACAAGAACGCAGGAAATAAACAGCTTTTCGGAGGAGATTATGTCAGCAAGGCCAGGGATCAACCGTCGAGTCAACACAGGTGCGATCAGAATACTGCTGATGGCGGTCGCGCTTCTAACGCTGTTTCTCGGGGGCAGCACCGCAAACGCGCAGATTCTCTACGGCTCAATCACGGGAACAGTGAGCGACACAGCCGGCGGGATCATTCCCGGTGCAACGGTAACAATTACCAATCAAGGTACGGGCGAAACACGCAGGACCACGTCCACCGGATCGGGCACTTACGTGATTCTCGACGTGCTGCCCGGGTTATATACCGTGTCCCTCCCGGCCAAGGGGAGCTTTGCCGGGTTCACGGAAAAGGACATCCAGATCGAAGTCAACCGCCAGGTGCGTGTGGATGTGACGCTGAAACCGGCAACCGTCACGACACAGATCCTCGTGACCGAGGCGCCTCCGGTATTACAGACGGAAACAGCCGAAGTCAATAGCGAAATCAGTCAAACAGAGATCTCGCAACTGCCGATGACCTCCAGCCAGGGGCGCAGTTTTGAGTCTCTCTACACGCTCCTCCCCGGCGGGTCCAATGTGAAGGAGCAGAACTCAACCGCTTCCAACCCTGCGCGCGCCATGTCGGTCAACATTAACGGCGTGAACATGAACGGCAACACGACGCGTATCGATGGCGCGGTGAACTACTACGGCTGGCTGACTTATCTCATCGCTTACGTTCCGCCGGCCGACTCGATTGAGAACGTCAGCGTCACCACCAACGACTTCACCGCCGAGCAGGGCCAGGCGGGTGGCGCATCGATCAAGATCACCACCAAGAGCGGAACGAGAAACCTCCATGGCAGCTTGTGGGAGTACTACCAGGATGCCTCGATCAACGCCCGTCCGTATACCACCATCTCCGGGTTGCTCCCGAAGAACGTCTTCGACGAATTCGGCTTCAACATCGGCGGCCCCGTTTACTTTCCGAAAATTCTTACCGGCAGGAAGAAGCTCTTCTTCTTCGACAACTGGGAGCGGACGACGCGGCGGACATTGATCAGCGGCAATCAGACGGTTCCCGACGCCAACATGATCGCGGGCAACTTCTCCGAAGTTCCGGCGACTTTCACGAATCCCAGTGGTTCGACTACATATAATGGATCGATTTACGATCCGCAGCCTCAGGTAGCGGGTTGGGAGAGCCTGGTCAACCCCACGACCTGTCCGAGTCCCGACACTTCGTACACGAGCGGCTATCTCAATTATGCTTGCCGGCCTACCTTCACCGCCGAATATGGCGAGACGGGAAGCAACGTCAACACCATTCCCGCTTCGCGCATCTCCTCTGCCGCCGCAACCATGATCGCAAACCTGAGCAAGATCGCGACGTCGATCGGCTCGGCGACGACGAACGAGATCGAAAACCAGATGGCCAACGACTACTATGGCACCGGCAGCTTCGCCTATAACCGCACCAGCAACGACGCCAAGATCACCTACCTCCCGAACGACACCACGCAGATCTTCGGCAAGTACAGCATTGAGCCGTTCCAGGTGAACGATCCGCAGGAACTGGGCCCGGCGGGCGGCGGCACCTTCGATGGCGGCCAGCCGGGCGCAGGGCATGGCCGCATCCAGAACCTAGGCCTGGGCATGAGCCACGTGATCAACCCCAACATGGTGGTCGACGCCGACTTCGGCTTTACGCGCCAGGTCTCGGGAGCGCAGTCCACGCTCGACCTCTCTTTGGGCGACTATGGACTGAACGTACTGGGGATTCCGGGAACGAACATCAATTCGAATGATCCGGATTATTACGGCCAGCCGGTGTTCAGCTTTAACAACTCCTTCAGCTCGATTGGCAATTCCAACACTGCCAATCCATTCCTCTTCCGCGATAACCAGTTCACCGGCGATGTGAACCTGAGCTGGGTCAAGGGCAAGCACACGACCAAGTTCGGCTTCACCTACTACCACTTCGACCTGAACCACTTCCAGCCCACCAGCGGCGGCGGCGTCTCCAACGTGCGCGGCGGCTTCCTGTTCCAGGGCGGCATGACCTGCGGCGAACTCTCTACGGCCACATCGGCTGCGTGCAAGGTTACAGCTTACAACTCGCTGGCCGACTTCCTGCTGGGGCTGCCCAATAACGGGGGAGGCAACGCCGTTCAGAAGGCGCAGCAGACCTTCGATCCCAACTCGCTGCGCTGGACGGAACTGGGCGCCTATGCACAGGATCAGTGGACTGTGACTCCCAAACTGACCATCACCTACGGCGTGCGCTACGAGAGGTACCCGGCGGCGTATCGCGACCACACCGGTATCTACGTTGTGCAGTTCAACCGGCCGAATACCTCCAATGTCGAGGTCGGCGGCGTCATGGGTAACCCCAAGAATGCCGGCGTCGATACGGGAAACGGATTCTTCGCGCCGCGCCTCGGCATTGCCTATCGCCTCAATGAAAAGACCGTCGTTCGCGCGGGTGGTGGTATCACCTCCGATCCGGACAGCATGCGCTACCTGCGCGACTCGTTCCCCATGGACTTGGCGCCGAACTACGCCGGGACCGGAACGGGAACCATCGCGGTCGATACGGCTAACACCACCAACTATGCGACGGGCCAGCCCATGCCCCTCACCTACGGCATCCCCATTCCGGCCGTTCCCAACTACAGTTCCGGTTTTGCGGGGCTGCCCGTTACTGGGTCGACCAACTCCGTCTGGCCGAACTTCCGCCGTGGCTACCTCGAAAGCTGGAACCTCTTTGTGCAGCGGGAAATCGGCCTTGGCTTCGTGGCCAACATCGGTTACGTAGGCGATCACTTTGTGCGTCAGCAGGCCGGCGTCAGCCCCTACAACGCCGCGCCGCTGCCCAGCGCTTCCACCCCTTGCATGCCCAACGGGCACTGGAATACCTCCCTGACCGGGCAAACTGGAACGTGCAACTTCGCCGTCAACGAAACCATCAACTGGCTCAACTGCACCGGCAACTGGGCGTCCTGCGCTTCCACCAGCAACTTATACAACACCGGCGGCATCACCATGAACGGGCCGATGTTCAGCTCGAACTACAACGGCATGCAGGCGCAGTTGACGCGCAACGCCGGTAAGAACTCTACCTTCGGCGCGGTCTACACTTATGCGCACGCCTTCGATTACGAGGACAACGGCGCCGGGACTGGCTCGAGCGGAACCACGTTCAACTATCCCGGGTACTACAAGCTGAACCGGGCCTCGGCGAGCTACGACGTCAAGCACAACATACAGGTCTACGGCATCTACGCCCTGCCCTTCGGCTATGGCCATGATCACCTGAACCACGGCCCGCTGGCGCAGATCGTTGGCGGATGGCAGTTGAACGGCCAGTACAGCTACTTCGGTGGCCTGCCATTCTCAGTGGTCGCCAACAGCAACCTTATTGGCAGCGTCACGCCGGGCTGGGGCACAACCTATGCGCAGCTGATTGCGCCCTATCAGAAAGAGGGCGGCCACAACCGGACCCCAGGCAACACCACCGTCTCCGGCGGCAAGCCCTGGTTCAACCCGGCCTCCTTCGCCAACCCGACCGAACCGGCGTCCAGCGCCAACGCCACGCCGGTTCTGCCCAACACACACCGCAACGAATTCCGTGGGCCGGGGAACTCACAGGTTAACGCCAGTATCTTCAAGTCCTTTCACCTTTACCATGACAGCGAATTCAAATTCGGCATGGAGGCGTTCAACGTTTTCAACCATCCATACCTGAGCAACCCGAATGCGACGGTCGGTGGCGGAACCTTTGGTTACATCACCAGCTTCGGCCAAGCCTACTCGCAGACGTCGGGCGCGCGTTCGCTGCAGTTCGGCGGCCGGATCATCTTCTAACTTCTCCTCGATTCATCACTGCGGCAGCTCCTTCGCGGGCTGCCGCACATTTTTGAGGCTAAAATGGGACGCGCAAGTACTACAAGAGGGGCAGATGATTGGAGTGCCCCGCAAGTTTTGCCATCGATAGATAAAGGCAAAGATGTACTGCCGGGTGCCCCAGGTCTCGATTTTGAGACCTGGGATTCCACTACGCCCAAAATGCTGTTATCCTGAGCGATCTAAAAATTGCTTGTCATCCTGAGCGCAGTTTGACGCGTTTCTTGCGCCAAACGCAGTCGAAGGACCCGCGTTTGCTTTTTGGGGGGCCTTGAACGGGCACGGCTTTAGCCGTGCCATCCCCCACCCACCCCAAATTGAAAGATTGTGTTCGCGGCGCAAGCCGCGCTCAGGCCCTCGTCACCCAGCCGGATGCTTCCGATATGCCGACTATTCATTACAAATTCACTCTCGAAACGCGCATTGGCGATTTTGCGCTATCGAAAATGCACTGCTCAATTCCCAGGTGGCTGACGCTACTGGGTATCTGCTTGCACTATCGCAACTCACCGTGTCGGCAGTGCACAACGCTCCTTGCTCACTTAAGCCGATGGTGCAACCATTTATGACGCTTTCGTCCTATTTCCATCGCGCGGATGAAAGTAGCGTTTGTTTTCAGGAAACTGTAGTTCCCATCCCGTACGCGCTCGCGATTTTCGGGTAGGTCAACCAAATCTCGGAAAATCAAACGGCAGGAATTGGCAGCAAGTCCAAACCACCACTCCATCAATGGATGCGGATGACGAAGATCCCTGCCATAGCTCTCAGCATAATGGTCGAAATCAGGGTGGTTCATCATTGCTTGACACATTAGAGCCCAAAGAAGTGGGCGCGCGCGCGGCATGTACGCATATCGATTTTGGCCTCGTTCCACAATGGATTGCACGAGTAGCCTTAACTTAAATTGAAGCTTGTAACACATACAGATAGAGCGAAAGTCTGCGACGAGCCTCGAAGACGAAAACACCTGGTCGTACGCTGTGTCGCTCTCGAAGACCTCAGTCATCCGACTAAGCTTGTCAATGCTACCATCGGACACAAGAAACGTTTGGGCTAGACGAACCAGTTCGATGGCTTCGCCGGTCTGCAACCCCTTTTCCTGAAGTTCCTCGTCGCTGAAATGTTCAAAAGCGTTTTCCTGACGCTCATAGAATAGGTTCAGCTCTTCACGAAATCGATTCGCGAGTTGAAGTTGAATCATGTCATTTGCGCGCAGGTTCCAAGGAGCAACAGGATTCTGTCGGTTATTACAGATGGTGACGGAGGTGACGAAATCCTGACCGCTGTTAGCAATCACTTTGCACATCACCTTTATCGCATCAAGCGTCTCGGTGGCTTGAGTGAGTGTTCCGTCATTCTTGTGAGAGTCTATGAAAGTATCAAAAGAACCTAGGGTCTGCGCTCCATTCAGTAGCCGCGGCTCCGTGATTCGATATTTGCCGTCTGAACCTTCAATCATCTCAGCAAACAGAGTAACGCCGTTGTGATTGAACGCAAAAGTGGACGGATCAACCTTTCGCGTAATAGCGATGTCCTTAAAAGCTTCGAGTAGCCTCCGGTTTACCGCAGTTTCCTGGCCCGGCTTGCGGCCGGAAAGAAGAGAACGGATGTTGCGATCGAGGAATCGTTCTTTCATCGCCACAAACATGCCATGCAGATCGCGCAATTTGACGAATCCTACGTGCATCTTCTGGCCCTCAGGACCGGCGTATGAAAGGTCACCCGACATGCTTAGATCAAAGGTTAGGGGCGTATATGCGCCCCAGCTACCCCGCTTTAGGGTGGAGCGGAACCGAACGATGATGGGAACTGCTCTGCCAAAGTAAGCCTGCGTTAAGTAAGAACGGCTTTGAAGATCCTCGCGCAACTTTTGCAGTGCCTCATTTTCCTCGGCCTTTTTCGGATCACCCGTAAAAACAAACTCGATGTATACGTTATCTATGATGTTGCGCACTTCGTAGAGCCTAGCCTTGAGCTCCGTAAGAACAGGGTTTTCGGCTTCCTGGCTGCTGGCGCCAAAGACGCGTGCTAAACCTGCTGTGATGAGTCGCTGCATGGAGCCGATGAATTGGTCCGCGTACTTTGAATACTTAAATTGAAATATGTGAAGGTTCTTCGCAAATCTGTCAACATGGAATCCGTCTATCCCAAAATCCCTACCCCCGTAGGCAATCTGCTCACAAGCTTCTTCGCGAGGAAGCTTGAATTCTTGTTCCAGGAAAAGGAGTCCAAAGTAGTCATTGTCCACGCCACCTCGGAGAGGTTTCAACTCTCTTGCCACTTGCGCTACCTGACCTTCGGTAATTGCCATCGATGCGCCCCCTTGGAATCCAAATGTTGCAATTATATTAACTCCCTCTGGCGTCTGACGCTTCGGGCTGCCACCCTTGGCGATGTGAAGATTGCGACCGGATCACGTGGAATCTGGCGATTAACAGCCTCAACTGGCGACAACAGCCCGATGCGCTCATTGAGCATCAGCAGCTCCCGATTCGGTCCTGACAAACGCCCTTCCATCCACTGATTCGATAACCCTCGAAACACCCCAACCCGGAAACCGGCTCCGTAAAGAAGAGTCAAAGGTCGCAAAAACAATCGATTTTGCGCAGTTTTGCGCACTTTATGGTGGCTTCTAGGCCGACTTTTACGGTCTTATAACGACCTGCAAACCGACTTTCTTGTGAATTCGCACTCAGCCCCTCCGTTTGTAGGCCCGCAGGCCTACATTTTCCTTCTTTTTTTGTAGGCATATAGGACGACCTTTTCCAATCGTGCGCCCGGCGTCCCGGTGCCTGCCCCGAGCTTGTCGAAAACTCTCGTCCGCCGCGGCGGATGAGACCTGGGATCGAGTGTCGAAAATGCATGCAAAAAACGCGCAAGATATGTGCAAAAAATGCGCAGAATAAACCTGAAAACGCATGTTTTCGCCTTGTTGTGCGTACTTTATGTGGGCTTCCAGGCCGGCATTTTCCCTCTTTTTGTAGGCATAAAGGACGACCAATTCCAATCGCGCGCCGCGCGCCCCAGTGCCTGCCCTGAGTGCAGCCGAAAACTCTCGTCCGCCGCGTCGGATGAGACCTGGGATCGGGTGTCGAAAACGCATGCAAAAAACGCGCGAAACGCATGCAAGAAACGCGCAAAATGCACTTGAAAACGCCTGTTTCCGCCTTGTTGTGCGCACTTTATGTGGGCTTCCAGGCCCGCATTTTCCCTCTTTTCGTAGGCATATAGGACTACCAATTCCAATCGCGCGCCGGGTTTCCAAGTGCCTGCCCTGAGCGGAGCCGAAAGGGGTCCATTCGTCGCGGCGGATGAGACCTGGGATCGATCCCCGCCCACTCCCGCGTCACAACCCGGAGGCGCACTTATCTTCGCCGTTTCGCCGCCCCGCTCACCCGCCGGCTTGCTGACTCGCTGACTCGCCGAACCGCCTCGCTCAGTCCCCTGTCCCAAACCCAAAACCTCTCCGAAACACGTACATATTAGGTCGCAAAATGCGCGCAAAAAGGGGTCAAAAAGCGCCTAAAAACACCTTATTTTTCCTTCTTTTGCTCAAATCGGGAGACTTCCAGGGCGGCTTTCCACGGTCTTATGTCTACCTGCAATAGGATTTTCTTGCAAATTAGTAGCCAATCAGGCTGTTAGTGGGCCTACGGGCCGACGAATCAGTCCGCCCACAGGCCGACTTTTCAATTTCCAACTGCCCCTGCCGGTACAATAAACACAGAAGCCGAACCCCACCCACGCATGGCTGACGAAGAGCAAAACAAAACCCAAAACCCCGATTCGCGCAAACGGGATGATGACTCGGTCGGCAAGGTCTACGACTCCCGTCTGGTCCGCCGTCTCGCCCACTACCTGCGTCCATATTGGGTTCAGGCTACCGTCTCCGCCGTCTCCATCAGCCTCAAATCCTTGAGCGACGTCACCGGCCCCTACCTGGTCAAAGTCGGCATCGACCGCTACCTCACCGGCAAGCCCGGCCTGGCCACCAACTGGCTCACCCGCCGCCTCCCGGTTGACCCCTACCGGGGAATCACCGCCTTGGCCGCCATCTGGCTCGGCGCCCTGCTCTCCGCCTATCTCTTTCAATTCATTCAGACTTACCTCATGCAGTGGACCGGCCAGAAGATCATGTTCGATCTCCGCCGCGACATCTTCCGCCACATGCAGCGCATGCACATCGGCTTCTTCGACAAACACGCCGTGGGCCGCCTGGTCACCCGCCTCACCTCTGACGTGGATGCCATCAACGAGATGTTCACCGCCGGCGTGCTGGCCATTGTGGACGACTTTCTCAACCTCGCCATCATGGCCGCCGTCATGCTCGCCATCAACTGGCGGCTGGCGCTGATCGCCTTTTCCGTGCTGCCGCTCATCCTCATCGTCACCCGCATCTTCCGCAATCACGTGCGCGAGAGCTTCCGCCGCGTCCGCGCCGCCATCGCCCGCATCAACAGCTTTATTCAG
>Ga0187852_1002308_pt1 | contig 15795 bp, 15 predicted proteins | sample June2016WEW_6_40_FD_134511 | JGI IMG/M metagenome (GOLD analysis project Ga0187852, IMG submission 134511) | Peatland microbial communities from SPRUCE experiment site at the Marcell Experimental Forest, Minnesota, USA - June2016WEW_6_40 | ecosystem: Environmental > Terrestrial > Soil > Wetlands...
CAGCTACGCCGCCGGCGACCTGCTGGCTCTGGCGAAGGCGGCGGACCTGGCCCACAGCAAGATCATCGAGCTGCGCGCCAGCGAAGAATAAGCACAGGGCGGCGGCTCTTGACCGGGCCGCCGCTTTTCCACCAAAATTCTGGGGTGAGCGGCTCTCGGTTGATCCGCGTCTAAGTCCCCACCAGGGGCGGGCGGCGGCTCCGCAAGGGTCGCCGCCTCTTGTCCTGAAAACACCCCCGCCGGAGAAGCCATCATCTAACCACTTACTATGGCGGAGCCAGAACGCACCACTTCGTTCGCAAAATCCGTGGAAGGCCTGCACAAAGAGGAAAACGCCCTCGACCGCGCCCGTGCGCTCCGCGACCAGTTCGCCCACGCGCAGGAACAAAACAACCAAAAACAGAAACCGCGCGAGGCCGAAAGGCCGCAGGGCGAAACCGAAAAATCCGGCTCGCCCATGATTAGGAATGACAGGCCGGTTCCCCATCTGACGCCCAATGGACCCATGCGTACCGGCGGCGACCGCTACGCCTCAGCGATGAAGATGGGCAAGGAACACGACACCGCCGACGCGAAAGCAGAGGCGGCCAGAAAAGCACTGGAAGCCTTCAAGCAGCGGCTGGGGCAGACCCGGAATCACGATCACGATCATGAGCGCTGATATAAGCGGACTCCGCGCGTTCCGACAATTGCAGCATCATGTCTCGCGGACGGCGGAGCGCCCTTTCCTTGGGGATCACCAGGAAGTAATACACCACAAGCGCAATTCCGACAATGATTCCAGAACCTTGTATGCTGCCCGTCGCGAGGTCAGAGCAAAAGGCCGCCAGAACCGTCCCAATGACGATCCAGAGCCTCATTTTCGAGATCGAGGCCTCTAAAGCTTGCTTGCTTTTCCCGAAAGGAATCCGGACCCTGTCGAGGAATAACTCAACCTCGGCAAAGGGGTTCTGCGCCTCGCTCCCATCCTCGAAATACAGCATCGTGAACAGCGGGCCTTTCGGAAGCTTGCCTTCTTCATTCTGGCCGGGAATCGCCGTGATCGTGCCGGAGCGCGGCGCTCTAATCGCCGCCTTGACCGAGCCAGACGCACTGCGCACCAACGCCACCGCTTCGCCCGCCGCGACGGCCTGGGGCACCCTCACGTTCCACTGCGTGGACAGCGCCAGAACCCCGAACACTGCACATATATCAATATCCCCAGCCTTAACGTTAACGCCCTCGGTATCAACGGTCAGCTCCTTCGCTTCGATCAGCGGATGATCCGGATGCGGGTTGAAAAGCCCTCTGAACTGGACATCCTCGTAGTAATTCACGCGCCGGACGGGCACCGGGCGCGCCCCCGAGATCATCACGAGGGCGAGGCCCGGATAAGCCGGATGCGCCCGCTCATCGATGCGCGCGAACACCTGGCCGATTTCATCGGGCGTTATCAGTGCGCGCTTCTGGATCGTCTCGTTCGCCCCCTGCGTGCGCGACTGTGACGTCCCGTGTGTCTCGCCCGTGGTTTCGCTCGTCCCGTCCGTCTGCGACCGGGATGTGCCATGCGATACCCCGTGCGACTTGCCTTTTGTCTCCGTTATCGACCGTCCATCCGACTGGCTCCGGCTGTCACCTATTCTCTGGTTATCGTAATGGCGAAAGAACCATCCCTGAGAATAGGTGTAATTCTGGGAACGGCTTTCGCCCCAGTTGGCGCCCCATGATTTCCCGGTGCTAACGGAACTGTTTGTCCCCTCCGTCTCCGAAACGCCGGTAGACGCCGAGCGCCCCGTGCTGCGCGACTGGCTTTCGGATTCCGAGCTGCTGTCGCTCGATGACCGCACCTCGCGGATGACTTCGGTTTCACCGATCAGTTTGGAAACGTACTCGCGCGAGAAATGATCCTCAAGGTTGAAAAACACCTTGAGGCCTGAGTTGGCGAGGAAGGTCTCCCAGTTGTCCTTGTAGACCGCCTTGAGCTGCTCAAGGCTTTGAAGAACGAAGAAGAGTTTGACGCCGTAACCGGCGAGCTGCGCGACGGCGTTCTCGATCACCTCCATCCGCTTCAGCCCCGCGAATTCATCCAGCACCATCAGGACCGGATGGCCGGTCACCGGCTGCCCCCTCACCTTTTCCATTTCCGTCACCGTCAGCGCGATCATCATCCGCAGCCAGCGGTAATGCGTGCTCATGTAACGCTGCGGCAGGCAGAGGTAGACGCTCAGCCCTCCGGGGCGCGTCTTCAGTTCGGAAAGCTGGAAGTCCGACGCCTCAAGGCAGTGCTGCATCGCCGGGCTGTCGATGAATTCCGTGTTGCGGTTGGCGACCTGCAGCACGCTGTCATACTGCTTTTCGCCGTTCATCAGCATGTTGAGGAAAGAATCGCCGATCCCCGCGACCAGCCCGTCGAAGGCAGGATTATTTATCATCCCGCTCCACAGCAGGGCCTGCCCCGATGGAAGATTCTTTTCGCCCTGGGCGCGCAATTCCTCGACAGTTTCCCAGTCCCCCCGCAGGATCAGCTTGCGCACGGTGACCAGGTTGCGCCGGCCCTCGTACTGGGGCGCCGTCAGGACGTGGAGAATGATGCCCTTGACCATCGCCCGCGCCGATTCATCCCAGAATGGATCGGCGTTATGGCTACCCTCGTGAATGACGACGATGGCGTCGGCGATTCGCCCCGCTTCATCGATGGTTTCGTCATGGGCCGGGTCCAGCGCATCGAGCGGGTTGAACCGCCCCCGCAGGGAATCAACCACCTGCGCCGCCCCGAACGGGTCCAGAACCTGAACCGCCTGCCCCAGCCCCTTGCAATCGTCAGATCCGGCGCCCCGGCGGGTGGCCGTGACCGTGGCGTTTTCGCCCTTACTGTCGACACAGACCACCGACCCGGGCCACAGGATTAAATTGTTAACGATTGAAGTCGTGCCCTTGCCGCCCCGGGAGCCGCTGACGACACAGACATGGCGATCATCGCAATAACCTACCGGCACCGGCTTTTCACTCGGCAAGCGGCCCAGCCAGACGGTCCCGTCGCGGTAGAGATACCGTTCCTCGACCTCTTCCAGGTTGGCCCATTCCGCCGTGGCGATGCGTGTGGTCACAGGAAGGCTAAGATGCAGTGTCGTGCATCCATGTCGTTAACCATTGATTAACTAGTGACCCCTAATGTGATTTTTCTTGAAAGCGGGAGCGACATGGAAGATGATCCGGGCAGGTTGAGTATCTGAAGCTGCACATGAAAAATGCCAGCTTCACAGGCAGAAAAGCCGTCGCGATACCGCTCGCAAGATGTGCGCGTGTTCCACGCGCCACCGCTCCCTCCGGTCGCTCATCTTGGCAAGGGGGCAGCTTCGCCCCCCGTTGCATCCCCCAGACCAGGAGCTTTGCTCCGTGGACCACACCGAGGCGTTCCGCCTCTGGACACCTGACCGGGGGCGACTTCGCTCTCCCCACGGCCCCCATCGACCAGGCGTATGCCGCCATGGACCTGCACGAGGGTTGTGCACCCATCGACCGCAGCGGGGCTTTCGCGCCCCTGCCCCCACGAACCGACGGGCGTGCCGCCCCGGTGCCCCTGCCCAACCGTGCCGATTGGATGCGCCCCGATTTACGCCCACAAGAGGCGATAGGAGTGGCCATGCCGCGACGGGGGAAATCTTAAAATGACCAGCGGCAGCCAGAAACGGAAGGTTACGGCGCGGATCGCGGTCAACTGCACGCCCGCCCAGAAGACGGCGATCATGGAGAAGATAGACGCCACCGGACTTTCCCCATCGGCCATGTGCCTCGCCGTTCTGCTCGACGTTCCGCTGCCCAAGCGCCGCCGCCCCACGGTCAACACCAAACTGCTGGGGAGAGTGCTGGCGGAGCTGGGCAAGATCGGCTCCAACATCAACCAGATCGCCTACCACCTGAACGCGGGGCGCCCCGGCGATGTCTTGGACGGCAGCATCGAGGCCGCCCTGCGCGAGCTGCTGGAATGGCGCACCGCGCTGCTGCATGCCATTGGTGAGGAGCGCAACCGCAAGCCCAAGGGATAGCCCCCTACCCGCCCTTCGATTGCGCGGATATCAGTTATCTCCTAAACATGTGAACACTGCAACACGTCAACACAGAAACGCGAAAACTCTCCCACCTCTTGACCAGAGAACCAGAATCAGCAAGACTGAGTTGACGTGTTCTCCTGCTTTCCAGTTCACAAGTAAACACCCTTTCGCTGCGCCCCCGTTCACATCACCTTCCCCTCGCCCCCCTGGATGTACACCGCCCCCGACATAAATCTGCCAGGCCGCCCCCTCACCTGCGATTACCTTGGTCGCGAATCCCGCATGTCGCGGACGACAGCGCCCTTTCGAGTTCAGACATCAACTCGGAAACTTGTGAACTTCATTCGGAGACGACTGGTAAACACGCCCCCTCTCAAACCTGAGAACGTGTTTGGACATCGACATGTAAACTCGGGAGCACGTTATAAGAACAACTTGTTGCCCCTCAAACGTGTGAACTCGCAAACACGTTACACGCGAAACTTGCCATCACCTGAACTGGTGAATTCGTCGCCCTGTGAAACTTCAGAACAGGTTGTCACGGAATCACGTCAACGTGTTTACTCGCAAACTCGTGAACCAGCTAACAACTTGCAGACCGAACATATCAACCCGTTCCCGAGATCATTCCCCAACACGAGAAGGAGACAATCATGTCAATAACGTTTACGTGTGAACTCGCAAACACCTTAACAACTTCAGTGGTGCACTCATGAAGGTGATATCAGTCCTCGGCCAGAAGGGCGGCAGCGGGAAGACCACGCTGACCCTCTCACTTGCGGTAGCCGCCTACAAGGCAAACAAGTCTGTCGCGGTCATCGATCTCGACCCGCAGGCGAGTGCCTGCAAATGGGGGGACCGGCGCAACGCCGACCCGGTGATCATCTCCGTTCAGCCCGCACGGCTGCATAACGTCCTGGCCACTGCTCGCGAGAACGGCGCCGATTTCGTGCTGATCGATACGCCCGCGCGTCTTGAGCAGTCAGCCATCGCCGCAGCGGAGGCTGCGGACCTGATACTGATTCCATGCAGGCCGACAATCAAAGACACGGAAACCATCGACGCCACGATCAGCCTTATTCGCGCTGCACGAACCAAAGCGAAAGTCGCGGTTGTTCTCAACGGCGTCCCGCCCCGTGGGGCGCAACGCGAACAGGCGGAAGACGCGATCCGCAGCATGACGATCCCTGTATATCCGTTCGTGTTAGGCAATCGCGTCGCTTTCACCCACGCCGATGTTCTCGGGCTGAGCGCCCAGGAATTTGAGCCGAACGGGGAGGGGGCTCGCGAAATCAAACAAATTTACAAATTCACGTGTGAACTCTTGAACTCAGCAACCGCCCAACAATCGAAGGAAAGCACCCATGGCAAAAAAACCAGACTTGCGGCAAGCGCTTAAGCCGCGCAACGAGAGCCCTGCGCCGCAAGCCGCCCCACAGCAGGACAACCCATCGCCCACGCCTAAGCACCCCCACTTTCGGCCCTCCAGAGAAGGCAAGGCTAACGTCACCGGCTATTTTCATCCGGCGGTGAAGAAACAGTTGCGCATCCTCGCTGCAGACGGCGACACCACGATCCAGGATCTCCTCGCCGAGGCGCTCAATGATCTGTTTGCAAAATACGGAAAACCCGAAATCGCACCCATGGAAACCGCAGCGCAAAGGGAGGGACTAACTACGACTTAGGAATGTTGCAGCAAGTGAGGAAAGCCTCGCGCGCGTCTTGCTCCGGACGGGCAGGGGGCTGGGTTCTGGGCGCAACACTGAAACGGGCGGTCGAAGAACGAAATCGCAACCTGCGAACGGCAGGGGTGACCGGGAAACATTCAGCAGCATCCCTTCAAGCCAAGAATCCGTCGCAGGGCGATTTCCGTTCAGCCGACGATTCCAACGTGCCCGCGCGGGGGCCGAGGGGGCGGGTTTGGTGCTGTCCTGACTTAACCGGCAAGACTAAGCCTCGCCAAACATTCGAAAGAATCCGCCATGGCGCACGGCAATATGCTTAAACTGGTGGTTTGAGACCTGCCCGAATCGAATACGCCTTTCGTGGCCGCCTGACTGCCCGATATGGTATGGGCAGCGAGCGCGGGGCATTGGCAGCACGCGAGGCGGAATATCTGGAACGTCGTGAAGCGGATTTCGGGAACTGGAGAAGAGGGATGGCGCTTTCGTTGGAAGATCTACTGAAGGATGGCAGGTTGCAGAGGCTTTTTTCCGAACAGTGTCGCGACTGTGCTCTGCAGCTTTGGGTGATGCAGGTAAAGTCCGACAGCAGAACCGAGAACCGGCTCCTCTATGGACGACTCCTTCCCTACAACCACTCCAGCAACACTTGGCATGCCCCAGCGGAGGACCATTTCGAGCCGGTTGGGGAGCGCAGGGCACAAATCATTCGAGTGAGCCTGTATATTAAAAGCACTTATACCGCGGCGTTACTAAACCATCTGAGCGAAGGCCGCACCGTGGCGCGCATCAGCGAGGATTTGAAGCTGACGCTGCCCCCGAAGCTAGCCGAGCGGATCGGAACGACAACGCTCGGTTCCCCCTTGGCCTATCGCCCGGTCGCCTACCTGCTGAATCGAGATGCGCGAGATCGAAATGCGCCTTCGAGCCCGCACGGGGGGGCGGGCGCATTTAGCGCATCTCTCACTCCAACCGATAAGATTGCATTGCTTCGCTCTGGATCGGATTTTGATGACGCTATGGCTGCATTCATCGTCAAACATCTGGATTTCGATACCGGCTTGGATTTCGGGGACAGAGATCTCGACCGCTTAGGCGATTTGGAACTATTGGTTTTTCCGACCCTGGATGACAGCGAGCGGGAACTGCTGAGCGTGCGTTGGAAAGTGAAGCCCGAACTTTTCGCAGTGAAGCTGAATCCGATTCAACTCCCGCGCTACAACAGATTTCACGTCCGTTTCAGCGTACTCAACGACAGCCAACTCGTTCATTCGAGTATTGCAACCGTCGAATGTGGCACGGGCAGTGAATTCGAGTGCGAGTTCGAGGTGCCTGAGCAACTGCGCATGGCTGTCGACGAAACGGAAGTCGAGATTTATGGATCATCCGCGGACGACGGTCGCACTAGCACTCTGTGTTGCAGATGGCGAACCGGCTATATACGGGAAATCGCCATCAACGGCCACGTCGCCGGACGAGGAGGGGGCTCTGTTCGGCTTGACTGGCTCGAAAAGGTCACCAAATCCGCCGCCGCTTCGCAAAGGCTGCGAGCGGCTCAGACCATCAATCAGGGAGGCGCGGGGTTTTCGACTCACGTCGGAGATCGAATGGCCGATCCGTGGGTTCCCGTTAACCGTAAGGTCAGGTTGCTATTCTCCCGGTTGCACCCGCCGCGGTCGGACGGGCGCTTCTTTGACCGTCTCAGCGATGGCAGCGGCTTGGGACGTTTAGAGTTTGTCGAATGGATAAAGGACCTCTTAGTTAGGCACCAAAATCATCAGGTCGTAATTTTCGATCCCTACTTCGAGGACGCGGGCATTGGACTCATAGTTCCTAATGCGGGGAGCCAAGGCGATTACATCGTTTTTACATCGCTGCCGAAGCCCGCGACGCAAGAAGCCGACAGGTGGTATACACCGCTCCTTCGATACTGGAACAAATGGCGCAATCGGCACGAGACGCCTGTAGTTATGAAGACCCGGATCAACAATTTGCTGGCGAGTTGCGAGCAGCTCAAGCCTTTGATGAGGGGAGTCAGATTGCGCGTGTACGGCCTGAAGCCCGGAATGCTTCACGATCGTTATTTCCTGATCATCGACCGGGACGGATTGCCGGCCGCCGGCTTCAATCTCTCGAACTCCATCCAAAAGGCAAATGAGAACTACCCATTACTTATTACGCCTATTCCTCCCGACGTTTTGTTGAGGGTAATCAAATACGCGTCCGGACTTCTGACGCAGGCATTTGAGGCATCTTCTGGTGCCGAAGCCGATACTTCAAACGCGCAGCTGCTCTTCGACTCGAAAGCCGCGCTTGCCGCGTCTCCCAGACGAATTGAGCCGTTAAAGTTTCTCGACAACGATTTCGCGGGCGATGTTCTGGCCGGGTGGACAGGAGAGCGGTCGCTTCGGGGGTTAAGAGGCGAAGCCCTTAGGGAGAAAATGAGGAACTTGGGTTTGCTCAGCGGCGAATCGCTTGTTCTAACCAACGTCCCCGGCCTTAAGGGCTACTTGGATCGAGAGGCGGAAAACTTCGCCAACTTCACCGCCAAATGGGACGTGCTCGGCGAGATCATGGCCAATACGCCTGCGGGGGATATGATCCATACTGGTGAGCTATCGGCGGAAACGGCTTTCTTGACGTTTCTGGCAGAGTGTTTACGCAACTCATTTGGTCGAGCGCATAACGACGAGGTCGATACGCCGCTCGCGCACGTTGCCAGCAGCTACTTCAAAGAGTCCGTTGAAACGCTACTTGCCTCTTCTTATCGGCCTGAGAGCTTTTTCCACCCCGTTAAGTATGCTGCCTTGAGCTGGCCGGAGTTCTTCGCCGTCCAAATTCTGTGGCGCCACGCGCCGGATACATTGCTTTCAATTACGGAAACGCAAGCGGCGGGGCTGCCGGAGGACAACCGGCAACCCGATGCGGTCAGGCTTTCTTTGCTGAGTCAAATAGTGAGCGAGATCGCGCTTGGAGTGCAATCCGAACTTGCCGACGTACAGCGGGATCGACTGATCCGCAGCTCCAATGGCTTGCTTAAGTGGATGGGGCTGAATTGTCTCGAATCGCAGCTCCAGAAGTCGAACGGAGTGAGCGACGTCAGTCAATATACGGCGTCGTTCAGCTACCGGGAAAGGATTCAGGTGCTGGGTTGGATGATCCAACGCTCCGCGAGCCGCCGGAATGGCGAGACTATCTTCCGGGGACTGATCAATTCTCTTTATGAGGTTCTACCTCGGACGATAACCGCAGAGGAGGCCAATCTCTTGGTGGATTCCATGCGCGGACATATGCGGGACCTGGGCTGGGCAGAACCCTGGCTTTATCGAGACGTAGTATCCCCACTATTGGTGGATGGCCGCATTTCTGCAGATGACCTTTGTAATATTTGGGTGAGTGAGCTGCTCGCTTCTTTGGAGCAAACCCTCAAGGATAAGTCGGGCATCTTCCGAAGAGGCGTAGAAGGTAGGGTCACAGAGATAACCGCGCTTCTGTTCGCGCGCAGCGGCCTTCCGCACCAAAGGGCGGCAATATCGGCGCTTCGATTGGTACTCGCCAGAGTTCGGCGAGACGTTCAGCAACCGCTTGCCAGTACTTCGAACTGGAACAAATGGAATATCTCCTTAGTCGTCGCTATGTGGATTTTTGCTTTCGCGAGGTGGGCTGCGCACTTCTTGACGAAGCCCTGCGATATTGAAGAAGAGCTCGAACGACTTTCAGTCGACGCGCGTGTCGTTGCCCTCGTCAGGCCGGTAATCGACTGGCAGTCGGACCGAGGCGCAGAGCCAGCAGCGCTGACCAAGTTCGTTGAAGAAGTGGGGAGCATCTGACGAGATCACCGGGCGGCGCTTCACTGGCGCCGGGCGTCCAGACCGAAGTGCGTATGGTTCCCCTTCCCACCTGCGACATGCCGAAATAGCAGCGGCAGCCCGCGTATCGCGTTTCTTATTGTCACTGCCTAGCGGCAACCGAGAGTTCTCCTGCCATCTTCGTTATTTCCACGCGGTTGCGATGGGAGAGCTGGAAATTGCCCAGGGAGCAACTCACCATCCTTTATTTTTGAAAACTTACACACTTACTTTCACATTTCCACATTTCTAAAATATAAATATAATATTTACAATGATTTACATGCATATTTAAAGGACTTAAAATCCGCAGACCCGAAAGGGTTGTGGGGGTTCGATTCCCCCTCCCGGCACCATTACTTTGGTAACATCATATTTATCAACAACATCGTGAAAACTGTGCTACCATTCTCACCGCTGTTTTACCGTTTTGGCGAGCGATGGAAGAATGGCAAACCGCAGAGTCACCGTTTGGAAATACGTCCAGACCAACAAGGGTTGGCGTTACTGCAAGCCAGTGATTGGGCGCAACGGCAAAATCAAACCTGATTTTGTAATCGTTGATGGTCAACCAGAGCAGCATGAAGAAGGAGCCTACTACACCCGCTACCGCGATGGCGAGAAACAAGTGTGGGAACGGGTCGGCGACAGCTCGGCACGGGCGGTTTATCATGCTGAGCAAAAGAAAGCGTATTTGGTCGCCAAGGCTGCTGGATTAATGCTCCGCACTGACGTGGAGCAAAGGCCGCTCATGGTCAGTGACACCGTGGACAATTGGTTGGAGGAATACCGTCTCAGTCACAAGCCAGAATCATACGCATTGATAAAGCAGACGCTTCACGAGTTCAATGCGTTCTGCAAGAAAAACATCATTGACCGCATCGTCCGTCTGGACTTGCTCAAATACAAACAATGGCTGATCGATAACGGACGCTCGGAACGAACGGCAGGAAACAAGATGTTGCGGGTCAACCAATACCTGCGCGATGTTCAAGGATTGGATGCTGGTAAGGGTGTGGTGACCGTGAAGGACGCCAAGTTCGTGGAGCTGGAAGTACAGGTTTATGACGACGCTGATCTTGTGAAATTCTTTACCGCTTGTAGTCCGTTCCAGTTAAAAGTGTTCAAGACGTTGCTGATGACCGGGCTGAGAAAACAGGAGCTGGAGAACTTGGAATGGGGCGACACGAATCTTGACGCAGGCACCATTACTGTGTCGCCTAAGAAAGATTTTATTCCGAAAGACTGGGAGCAGCGCACCATTGAAATCCCCGAAACGCTGGTGGAACTTTTGCGTTCGTTCAAGCAAGACAAAGGCTATGTGTTCGCCAACGGCGAGGGCAACAGGTACACGCATATGTGGGACGATTGCCAAGAAATAGCCAAGAAGGTTGGAGTGAACAATTTCCATCCACACAAGTTCCGGGCGACCTACGCCACGAGGCTATTACAGGGTGGCATGGACTTGAAGAGTGTCCAGTCGTTGTTGGGGCACAAAACGATTGAGAGCACCATGCGATACTTGGCACGGGCAGAAAGCGGAAAAATGAGGGTGAAGATCAATGCCATTTGGAGATAAACCTTGGCTGTCAATTCCTCCTATGACACCCTAAACCCCTTCTATTCACTCCTAAAATTGTGCCCGCTGGGCGGGCTTCTACGAGGCCCAGAAATTTCGTTCGTGTAGAAGGAATTTATTCTGGGGGTTTGCGATCTCGGAAATAACCGGCATACTGGGACATCACCCGATGCCCAGCGATGCGTCTACGGGCACTGTATTGCGAAATTTTAGCGATCTCGCAGGATATAATGCAGGATCACAGAAATCCGCCAGATCCCGGCGGCATCGCGCCGCGCGGACAGGCTGGGCAACTCGCCCGGGTGGAGTGGTCGGCCTAATCGTTTCTCCAGTCTGTATTGCGCGGCTTTCGTTGTTTCGGTTCGTGTCATCATAATTCGTCCTCGTTATTCATCATCAAATTCATCATCCCAATCATCGCTAGGTTTAGGTTTTGGTTTTTCTGTAACTGGCTTGCGTGCCTTGGTGATGGCATCATTTAGCAATTGCATGTCTCGGGTATTCCCGCCGCGATCAGGATGCCGCGCCAACGCGAGTTTCTTGTAGCCAAGTTCCATCATTTCCAATTGCAGTGGAGTGACCTTAGTTGTTTCTTGTACTACCGTTTTTACTGTTGTTTTTGGTCTTGGTCGGTTGGTAGATAGGCCGCGTCTCTCCATCGCTTGCTGTAACTCGTTGAGTTCATCGGCTTTGTCCTTTTCTATCCATTCCAGATAACTCTCTGGAATATCTTCTACATCTTCGCCTTTGTATTTACCGTAAGTCAGTCTCATTACAACCCCCGAAACGGAGAACCAAATTTCTTCTTTTCTTTATGTCATGGAGTGCACGCTTGAGTGCTGTTGAACACGAACTACAAAACCAAGAACCCGAGTCGTTACAAACGAACTCGCTGTCTTGAAACACATTGCAAATTTTTAAACAAGACATATATTTCAGTTTTCTCTTTCCGCCGCGTCTTTTATCGCGTCTTCAATTTTGTTCCAAGTTTTAATGCCGTCTTCGTGCGCGTAATGCCCGTAATGAATCTTGGCACCCGCGTCGTAACGGTATCCGTCAGCGTTATACAGCACAACGTCACGATCAGACTTCAACACATAGCCGTTACCTAACACCGCTTCGCATGCTTCGTTCATACAGGATTTCATCATCGCGTCAACGTCTTCCCAAGAATCCGCCGGTGCTGTATAGAAGAACGCATCATGCACGCTCGCGCCTACATCAACGCCCCGCTCTGTTGCCAGACAAGCGGCGTAACGCATGATCTCCGCACAGCCGCCCTGCATATACAGGTTCATGGCACGGCGAATTTCATGTTGCGTAGGTTTGCGTGGAATCCAAAGTCGCCAGCCAAACTCCGTTTCAACGTAGCCGTTGAAGATTCTGTCTTCTTCGTTCGCCGCCAGCCAAGACTGATACACTGGATAAAGTTTGGCTTTACGTTCCTGAAACGCTGCCGCTTGCTTTACAGTGATATCCAACACTTGCGCCAAACCCTTGGCTGTCTGTCCGTATTGTCCAGCCAACACTACCGGCTTGAAACGATTGCGTAGTTCGCGATGCGTTTCTTTGGTCGCGGTGTAATCACAGTAACCGTAGTCAGCCGCTTCAACGAGATAAGCGTCACGATATAGGTAGTTATCCCAACGCTTCTTATCGCCAGCCAACGCGGCGGCGATTCCGTATTCAGCGTTAGACCAGTCACGATGTAGCAAGACTTCACCGCGATGTGGTGCTAACAATGACCGCAACGCTTTCGCTGTATTAGAGATGTTCAGCGATGTTTCCGGTTGTGACCGGGAAGACACGGCGGTGAACGGGCGCATCTGTGTGCGATTGCGTCCGTCAGGGCCTACGGCGAATTTGAACTCAGACTTCGCTAGCGTCATAAACTTCCGCAATTGTCTATACTCGTCCAGCACAGGCAACCTGTCCGCGTACAACGTTGCGGTTGGCCCCAGAACATATTTGTCATCCGCGCTCGCTATACCGTCATTGCCGTGAGGCCAAGTTTTCTCCGTGAAGCCTAGACGGTGAATCCAATCCGTGTAGCCCCTACGGTTAAAGTGTGGATCGCCGGGTTTGTCAAACGTGTGGATGCCTGTGTGATACTCATCTTCAAAGATATGCACAACAGACTTACGCACAGTTTTTGTGTGACGCTTCAGCAACTCCAACGTCTTCACGTCTACCGGGACGCCGTTGTGTTCAAGGCACGCCTGTGCTCTCATACAACGTCCGCGATGTAAAGCTTGATCAAGGTTCCCAATTTCTGGCAACATCATCGCCAGCAAATCTTGAAGCATCTTCACGTCTCCCCGGCAATAGTCCAACACTTTGTTCGTTTCTTCTGGTGCGAACGGGAAACCCTGAAGAATACGATCTCGCATCGCTTCTTTGTTTTCTATAGAGATGGTGTCATAAATTCCGTAACTATGGCATGTGGTCACAAGGTCCGTAGGAACAGGATTGCCAGCAACGTCCGTGTGCCCGTTGGTCAAATTGCGGCGTTCAACCCAAAGGTCAAGCACGTTATACGGTAACGGCCAACCTAACGCCAACGCGAAGCCTAACTCCGCTGTGGCGGAGTAGACAACGTGCAACGCGTCTGGTCCGAAGTTCAGTGGGTTGTTTGGCCGTTGCCCCTCGTTCACCCAAAGGACAACGGACTGGTTAGTCTTTAATTCAGTGGCCGCCAAGCAAACTGGTTTGACCCGCTAACCCGGGACGGGGATAAATTCTGTATCCCAGACCCAGATTTGACGGAAGCGAGTGGTTAGACGGTTCACTCTGTTGGCTCCGACGCGTAGTCATAGTCGTCAGGATGTAACAGGCGATTGACAACTTCGTGATTGGCGCTGTAGATGAACTTGTCACCGAACGCCAAGTCCAGCAATTCGTCCAACGTTTTGTTGCTCCAGACAGGATCGCGCCGCAGTTGCCGCGCACGTTCAAACTGGTACGCTTTCGCGGAAGGATTCCATCGTTGCCGTATCCAATTGCTACGCGCTTCGTTGACACAACGGCGGCTAGACTCTTTGGGCGCTTTGTCACTCTGTTTTGCCAGATAGAAAAACTCCGTCCCGTCATGAGTGATACAGCGCGTCAGCAACACAGGTGTGATGAACTCGTCCAATTCGTCTGGAAACTCAACGTCAGGAGAGAGAAAGAACACGCCGTCATCTTTGCCCGTAAGTATGATGGTATCTACAGGCACCTGCATCTCTGGACTATGGTGTGCCCGGAAGAACCAAGTTTTGTCAGGTGTACGAACAGGCACGGCGGTTTGGTGTGTCTCTGTGCTGCCGTGAGACTTCTCGCTACCGTGTGCTCGCTTCTTCTTCAACTTCGCGGACAGGCTTTCTTCCGGAACTACCGGTGGTGGATTGGTTGGCAGTGTACGAACAGGCGCTTCGTCTTCAGGTGTAACTGGAACGAACTCCGCGCCGTCAGGGATGGTGTCTTCTTCATCAAATGTTTTATATTTATTACTCACTGCTTTTCTCCTCACCGCTTACACGGCTGGCTATGTGGGTTTCGTCTAGAACCGCCGGACGGCCTAACCCGGCTTCTTTGGCGATGCGGCTAATGGTACTCATACTGACACTGAAGAACGTGGCAACTTCTTGCCAACTCAGATCAGGATGAGAGTTGATGTATCGTGCGATCAAAACGTGAGATTGTTTATTCACAAGTTTTCCTCATCTTTAGTTAAAGGCTTGCCGGATGAATATCACTAGTCACCCGGCAATCCCGTGGTTATACAATTTCCTCAGTTCGTTTTTTACCGAGGATAGAAATAAAGAAGATATAGTCATCCGCTTTTCTCTTGCTGTGGAAACCGTCCGCGACTATGCGTGCGTTTTCGTTTTTGACTTCAATGACGCAGAAAATATTGTTATATTCCTGACCGTTTTCTTCGTCTGGCTTCTGATAGGTGAACTGGTGGCGCAGGCTCAGGTCTTGAGACATCGCCGGAATCTTTAGCGTGTAGTACATATAAGGTTCTCCTGTTTTATCTGCTGAACTGGAACGTAAAGTTACGTGATGTGTTACACGGCTTGGCTTTCCTACGAAAGAAGAATTTCTGCCGCGAAAGTTGTTTGAGATATTTCTGCCAAGCAATTGCTTCCGCATATGCTTTCACGCAATTGTCGTGGTGTTGTGCAAATGTTCCGTTCGCTAGCGCCGTAGTGACGCTTGCTTCCGTCGTATATACAGGTTGGTTCACGAGGTTCTCCTGCTCACCTATATAAGGTGATAGCCAATTTTCATTTCCAGCAAACTGGCTGTTTGGCTTCTCTAACAATGAAGACTGAAGTCTGGGAATTTATCTGATTATCAAAATCTCCCAGTAATATTGGGAAAACAACGACAACTAATTATCGATAATTGGAATTTGTGCACGTTCGCGTAGGCCGGGCAGGCCGGATGCCCGAACGTCCGGGCCTTTGGCTGGCGTCGTGTTCGCGCCGCGCTGGCGTGCCCGCGCCGCAGCCCGGGACGACAAAGGTTTGTCATCTTGGATCGATCACGACCGGCACGAACACGGACACGTGCCGGTGACACCACTAACTTGTGGGGTGATCTAGGTAGGCAGGCTGGGTAGGCAGGCTGGGTAGGCAGGCTGGGTAGGCAGGCTGGGTTGGTTGGTA
>Ga0187852_1002316_pt1 | contig 15756 bp, 10 predicted proteins | sample June2016WEW_6_40_FD_134511 | JGI IMG/M metagenome (GOLD analysis project Ga0187852, IMG submission 134511) | Peatland microbial communities from SPRUCE experiment site at the Marcell Experimental Forest, Minnesota, USA - June2016WEW_6_40 | ecosystem: Environmental > Terrestrial > Soil > Wetlands...
CCGCGTCATTCGGCTCGCGTGCGCGAGGAATTGGTTCATGTGCTCACGCGCTATCACGACGCGACGGGCACGCCGGTCACGATTTTCTTCGACGGTTCAGGCGCACCGGCGGGAACGCCGCCGCAGGAATCGAATCCGGCGGTTGAGGTTTTGTTTTCGTGCGCCGGGCAGACCGCCGATGACATGATCGAGCGCGCGGCGCACCGGTTCAGCGCCTACGGTGAAGTGCTGGCCGTCACGGACGATGTTGCCGAGCGCGACACGGTCACGGGCATGGGTGGCCTGGCGTCGAGTTGTGCGAATTTCATTCGCATCGTTGAAAATGCGCTGACGGAATTGCAGGATGAATTGCAAAATTACAATCGTGCGGAACGGAACCGTTTTAACCGAAGTCACAAGCGCGATTTGAAATGAAGACACCAACGCACCAAAATCAAATTGTTCACCGCCCGTTCATTTTCGCGGTGCTGCTTGCTGGAATTTTTTTGGTTCCGGCGGTGCGTGCACAACCGGCGGTGCGGAATGGGGACAACCGTTTTCTGCTCATTTTTGACACTTCGTCGGACATGAAGCGGCGTTTGCCGGCGGTGCAAAAGGCGCTCAACGACATCCTGGCAGCCGGCATGAACGGGCAGTTACATCCAGGCGACAGCATTGGCGTATGGACATTCGACCAGGATTTGCACACGGGGCAGTTTCCACTGCAACACTGGGAGCCGGACAACGCGGCAATGATTACGTCGAACATCACCGCATTCGTCGGCAAACAGCGTTACATAAAAACAACGAGATTTGATGCGTTTCTGCCGTTGCTGAACCGGGTCGTGGGGGGGTCTGAGCGGTTGACGGTGCTGATTTTTTGCGACGGCAAAGGAGAAATCCACGGAACACCCTACGACGTTGGGATCAATCAAATTTTCCAGCAACGTCAGAGCGAACGGCAGAAGGCGCGGTTGCCAATCGTCATCGGGTTGCGCTCGCAACGCGGCCAATACACCGGTTGCATGGTGAGTTTTCCACCCCAGCTTGTGAGTCTTCCGGCGTTTCCTCCCTTGCCCGAAGCCGTCCATGCGCCACCAAAGGTTACGAATGCGCCCGCACCGCCAAGTCCGCCACGATCCAGCGTCCCATCGCTTATTATTGTTGGCACAACCATCACCAATCGTGTGCCGCCGCCCGCGCCGGAACCGGCGCTGACCAATCCGCCGCCGAAGGTCATAACATCAACGCCCGCACCCGCGGTTACCAACGAGGTGAAACCACCGGCCGTTGTGCCATAGAAGTAAACCAGCGCCGTTCCCGCTCAACCCAAAATCGCCGCTGTGCCACTGACAACGACGAATGCCATCGCCCCGCCGCCGGAAAGTTCCAAGACCGGCCATAAAGGTGCTTTGGCCGTTGGCGCGGCATTTCTGGCGGCGGCGGCGACAACCCCAACAACTGTTCGATGAAAAAGGATTGATTCCGCCCGTGACTTTTGACCGCGTGTCTGGAAAATTCCCGCCCATGAAAGCATGGATTTACATTTACGCCATCGTCTTTGCCTCTGGAATGGTGACGGTTTTGGCTGACGAAACCAACACGCAAACCGGCGCAACCATGAGCATTCCCGCCAACACCAACGAAGTTGCCGTCCCGGCGCCGATGACCGCAACGTCGGCGCCCGCACCCGCGGTTGTCCACAAGGTGAAACCACCGGTCGTTGTGCCATTGACGCAAACCAGCGCCGTTCCCGCTCAATCCAACATCACCGCTGCGCCCCTCACAACGACAAATGCCATCACCCCGCCGCCGATGATCACATCAACGTCCACACCAGCGGTTACCGGCGAAGTGTCATTGATGCAAACCAATGCCGTTCCCGCTGAATCCAATATCACTGCTGCGCCACCACCCGAAAGTTCCGGGATCGGCCGGAAAGGTGTTTTGGCCATAAGCGTGGCATTTCTGGCGGTGGTGGGCGGTCTGACGGTTTTCGTGCTGCGTCGCTCGCGCACAGCCGACCACGCCAGCCTCATCACGCGCGCGATGAACGAGAACAAAGACGAGGACAAAGACACGGGCAAGCACGAGGAAAAGCACGAGGAAAAGCATGAGGAACAGCGCGGGGATAAGAGCGAGGGCAAAAAATTCCCGCCGCCGATGACTTGAAATGTCCAATTCCGCGCGTGACTTTTGGCCGCGGGTCTGGAAAATTTTACGCCCATGAAAACATTTAACCTGATTTGCGCCATCGTCTTTGCCGCTGGAATGGTGACGGCTTTGGCTGACGAAACCAAAACTAACGTACCTGCCCCGGCCGCCACCGTCAATACCAACGAAGTGGCCGTCATCAAGACCAGCGAAGGAACGATGGTCATTGAATTCTGGCCGGATGTCGCGCCCAAGACCGTCGAAAATTTCAAGACGCTCGCCAACAAGGGCTTTTACGACGGCACCTGTTTCCATCGCATCATGAAAGGTTTCATGATTCAAGGCGGCGACCCCTTGTCGAAAGACCCAAGCCAGGAAGCAAATTGGGGTGGTGGTGGTCCGGGTTATACCATCAAAGCTGAATTCAACAATCGCCCTCATCAATCCGGAGTCATTTCGATGGCGCGTTCCAGAGATCCCGATTCCGCTGGCAGCCAGTTTTTCATCTGCGACGCTCCGGCGGACAGTCCGAACATGCAATATCTTAACGGCAAATATACCGCGTTTGGCAAATTGATTAAAGGTGACGATGTGCTGGAAAAAATCGCCAGCACGCCCGTCGGTCCGAATGCGTTGGGCGAACCGAGCAAACCGCAAAAACGCGTCCGTCTCGACAGCGTAAAAATTGTTCCCGCCGATTCCGTGAAATAAATCAAACCATCATTCTGATATGAACGAAGCTGCTCAAATCACCACCACCGAAGGCGAAATAGTCATCGAATTCTGGCCCGATGTCGCGCCCAAGACCGTCGAAAATTTCAAAACGCTCGCCAAAAAAGGCTTTTATGACGGCACCTGTTTTCACCGCGTCATCAAAGATTTCATGATTCAAGGCGGCGATCCGCTCACGAAAGATGCGAGCAAGGAGGATATGTGGGGCACAGGCGGGCCAGGCTACCAGATCAAGGCCGAGTTCAATGACCGCTCGCACGTTCGCGGCGTCATTTCCATGGCGCGTTCGAACAATCCCGATTCCGCCGGCAGCCAGTTTTTCATCTGTCATGGCAGCCCGGCGTTCCTCGATCATCAATACACCACGTTCGGCAAGCTGATCAAAGGCGACGACGTTTTGGAAAAAATCGGCACCACACCCACGCATCCGCAGGACCGCCCCGACAAACGCATGGGCATCATCAGCATCAAAATCGTTCCGCACGACGCGGGGAAGTGATTTGTGGCAGGGCCGTGCTGCAGCGCGCCAAACCGACCCCGCGAACCTGTTCAACGTCCGGCGTCCTTTTTCAATAAACTCTTGTAACGCAAAAAAAATTCGGACAAAGTGCCGCCCCAAAACATTTTTGCCATGTTGGAATTCAAAAATAAAATCCTGTTCGTCGGTTACGGGGCCGTGGCGCAATGCGCCCTCCCCATTCTGGCCAAACACCTCAAAACGCCGTACCCAAACATCACCGTCATGGATTTCGAGGACCGCCGCGACGTGCTGGCGCCCTGGCTGAAGCGCGGCGTGAAGTTCGCCCGCAAGCGCGTGACGCGCGAGAACATGGGCGCGTTACTGGGCAAATATCTGGCAGCCGGCGACCTCCTGATTGATCTGGCCTGGAACATTGACTGCTGCGAAATCCTCCAGTGGTGCCACGACCGCGGTGTCCTTTACATCAACACGTCGGTCGAATTGTGGGACCCCTACGAAAACGCCCAGGGCGCGCCGCCACAGAAGATGACGCTCTATTGGCGGCACATGAACATCCGCCGCATGATTTCAAAATGGGGCAAACCCGGCCCGACAGCGGTGCTCGAACATGGCGCGAATCCCGGCCTCATCTCGCATTTCACCAAGCAGGGCCTGATTGACATCGGCAACCGCGCCATCAAGGACAAGAAGGTCGTGGGCAGGGCCGCCGACGAAATCCGGCAGCTCATTGCGGAACAAAAATTCAACCGCCTGGCGATGAAACTCGGTGTGAAGGTGATTCATTGCAGCGAACGCGACACGCAGATCACCAACCGACCGAAGCAGGTGGACGAATTCGTCAACACCTGGAGCGTCGAGGGGTTCCGCGAGGAAGGCACGACCACCGCCGAGATGGGCTGGGGCACGCACGAGAAGGAGCTGCCGCCGCTGGCCTTCGAGCACACCGAAGGTCCGCGCAACCAGATTTGCCTCGCCCGCATGGGCATCAACACCTGGGTCTCGTCCTGGGTGCCCAACTACTGCATCCACGGCATGGTCGTGCGCCACGGCGAAGCGTTCACCATTTCCGACCGGCTGACAGTCTGGGAAAACGGCAGGGCCATCTACCGGCCCACGATGCATTACGCCTACTGCCCGGCCGACGTGGCCATCGTGTCGCTGAATGAATTGCGCGGCTATGACTATAAACTTCAAAAGAACCAGCGCATCCTCAACGACGAAATCACCAGCGGTTCCGACATTCTCGGAGCGCTGTTGATGGGCCACGCCTACAGTGCATGGTGGACGGGCAGCGATCTCAGCATCGGCGAATCACGCCGGCTGGTGCCGCACCAGAACGCCACCACCATGCAGGTCGCCATTTCGGTCATCGCGGCCGCGATGTGGATGATTGAGAACCCAGCCAAAGGCGTCTGCGTGCCGGACGATCTGCCGCACGAGTATATCTTGAAAATTTCCAGGCCGTATCTGGGGGAATGGATTTCCAAGCCGTCCGACTGGACGCCGTTAAAACACTACACCAATGCGTTCAACGGGCACAACAATCCGCAGATCGACCGGGACGATCCGTGGCAATTCAAAAACTTCCTGATCACCGACGGAGACTAAACAGATTTCTTCCGCGAAAGCCGGGGTTGAAAAATCCCGGCCTTTTTCTTTTCAAATGTCGCGGGTGAGATCGCTGACGTGCAAATTCAATGCCTTTGCGATTCGAGCCAGCACTTCCACGGTGACTTTATATTCGGCGCGCTCAATATTTCCGACATAATTCCTTGCCAAATCTGCTTTTTCTGCAAGTTGTTCCTGGCTTAAACCGGCTTTGATTCGTTCGGCACGGATTGCTTCACCAAGGATTTTGGACACGTTGTTGCGTTGTGGCACGGCGTAACAGCAGACCAAGAAGGCCGATAATGCTCTACCAAGCACGCTTGGTATTTTTTGCTTGCATTATTTTTGAAAAAGCGTAAGAACGTCTTAATTCGACGACCACCTCCAGAAGTTGATCGAGGCCGCCATTGGTTCGGGAAAGTTCAACACAAAAATCTATGAAAATGATCAAGCTATCAATCATCGGAGCAGTTGCGTTGTCATTCGCCTCTGCCGTTCAAACCCATGCCATCACCAACACGGCCATCACCATTTCGGGAACCAACCTCGTTCTGTCGTGGCCGAGTTACGGTTATGAAACTTACCTCGTCCAATATCGCCAAACGCTTGACACAACCGATTCATGGTCGGTGCTGACGAACGCCTATCCGGCCAACAGCACGAACCGCACAACTTTCACCCTTTACGGCCTTGTGCCGCCACCGGCCAGCGGTGGTGGTAGTGGGAGTGGAAACCTTGTTGGCGGGCCGCCCAGTCCGAGCTTTGCCAGCGGTTCCGTAATGGCTAGAAATAGTGGGCCATTGTTGGTGCCGACGGACGGTTCAGGAGGCGCTGTGCCACTGGCGCTTTATCCGCCGGGTTTCAATCTCTCCGGTTATACAATAATTGACCCGTTGACCGGTGAATCAGCGAATGGAGCGGGTTATGTCATCAGACTGCAAGCATTGGGTGCTGCGCAACCATTGGACGACCCTTCAGGCGATCCACCTCCCCCGGAAACAGGTTTTTATCGTGTTTTCCATATTCCAAACTTTCTCGCGAATTTTTCCGGTTATACTTTCAATGGCCCGACTTTCATTTCCGTGGATTACGCTCCACCCGATGCGCCCGTGGATTACGTGGACAATACGACGGTTTTAATCAACGGCCAGCCGACGGATGAAGCGATATTTATGCCTTACGTCATCAATGGCGTGACCAACTGGGGGGTGGGCATTTATTTTGACCGGTTCCCAAACGGAACGAACACGATTCAGTTGCTCACGACCGTCCGGGAGTCTGACACGCTGAATGACCAGACGCCTTACATGGTCTTTTCCAACGCGCCAGCGGCAATCAACATTGGAAATTCAATCACGTTCACCAACTGGTCTGAATTGATTTTGAGCAACACCTACACATTCCAGGCGCAAACGGTTCCGAATGTGAACTGGGAAATTGATATTTACGATGTTTATGACAATTTCGTGAATTATCAAACCGGCTATTCAGCCGATGGGAACATTTCGTGGACGTGGAATTTGATGGACTATTGGGGCAATTCTCGATTGGGTGATTCTGACCCGTTCTTTTTCCCCTATATCACGGTCACGCAGAATTCGAGTAGTCCGACACAGAGCGGAGGCGCCCAGCCCAACGCTGGCAGCAGCACTTCGAGTTGGATGCCGCCACTAGCGGAACAATTTCCGAGCCAAGGCGACTGGATTTTCACATACATGGACAAATTTTATGACGATGGAACATCTAATTACGTTGGTGGAACCTCGTATATGTTAAACGGCATCCACACGATGGAAGGTGGGCCGGCAGAATGGAATATTGGTCTTTTAGAAGTTCCGGTGAAATTTGGCCGAACCTATTCTCAAACCAACCGGGATTCAAGCTGGGAAAGTCTCGGATTATGGTTGGAGTCTTGGAACAACCGGAATTTTTATTATTTCGGGCACGGTTCTCCGAATTCCATCGGCGGTGACATCAGCACGCTGGACAGCAGCAATAACATCACTGGCGCACAAAATTTGCCAAGTGGCCATGCGTATTTGACGGCTCAATGGGTTCACGACAATGTCACATTCAATAAAACCTGGGGACCTATGCCATTCCGATTTGTGTATCTAGACGGTTGCGATACCGCCGCCGGAAATTGGCCGTGGGCGTGGGGTGTTCCGAAGCAATCAGTGAGTCCAGATTGGTATAAAAATTCCGGTAACAACCCAAGCGGTTTTAGGCCGAATGCGTTTGCCGGATGGGATGTCGAAATCGGCGGCAGCAAAGATTGGGGGACAATGGATAAATTCTGGGAATTCCGAAAAGACTGGATGGCAGAATGGGCTGGAACTTTTCAGGAACAACTGGATGACGCATTCGATACCGCACGTTCCGTTTCCAATTGGGTTGATTTTGGACATTACAGCCATTTGAAAAAATATGGTTATACCGCAATGACCTTTTTTCAGTATAATCACGGTGGAGATTGGCCATGATTCGATTGAAAATGAAGGTAGCAGTTTTTCATTTGGCTGCATACATTCTGCTTTTTAATTCCCCTGTAAAGGCAGTGGAGCAAACCAATGCTGCACCCACTGGCATGGTTGTTGACTTGGGCGCGGTTAATAACCTCGTCCAAGTCACGCTGGAATACTCCAACGCCGTAATGGCTGTAGTTTTGCCATGCTTTTCTGATGCGGCGAAAAGGCTGAATTTGCCGTTAACGCAACCCATTACATACACAAACATTCAGGGCATTCATTTCCTGCCGTTTCTAAACAAAACACTTCGCAGTCCGAACGTTTCCGTTCTTCTCAAAAACGGATGGGTGTTTGATTATTTCTTTGGCTGTGTGCATCGGATTGAGAACCTGCGCAGCTACGCGGCGCTTCAAGACCCTGATAAAATTCCGCTGTATTACGGCGAAGTCAAAATGACAAAAGAGGAAGCCATTCAAATGGCGAGAGATTCCATAAAAAAACTTGGCATTCCACTGGAAGACGTTTTTGCGGAGCAAGAGCCGCTCGTGACTTTGCCCGTCAAAATTGAGACGAACACCGTTCCGCATTATAGAATTGAATGGATTGATCCTCGCGCCGATGGGATACACAGCGTTGACATTCAAATCAATGGAAATACCAAACAGCTTGAGAGAATATATTTTAACAGCCCAAATCTTAAACGGCCTTTTCCGAAAATAGATGTCATTCCGCCGCCTGCGCCACTGGACTGGCCTCCGGTAAATCCTGAATATGCTCGGCAGCTAATTCCAATGATGTTCAAAGCGATTGACGAATATGGGCAAAAACTCTCGTTGCCCATTCCCAGGCCGTTGACGACGAATTGTGTCACGCGAATCGAAATCCATAACAACGAAGGCTGGCCGCACGCCGAAATCACGCTCACCAACGGCTGGCGGTTTGTTTACCGCCACAAGATGGTTAATGGCTATTACGCACCGGGCAATTTTTTCGACAGCGACAATCGCAAAATCCGCATCAACGAATTTGACGGCAAATGGAATTTGACGACCAACCAAGCGATTGAAGTGGTGCGCCAGGCAATGGCGAAATCGGATTACCCGACGAACAACGTCCACATGGATTTCGCGCCAAGCGTCTATAAGGCCAGCGTCGCCACGGAACACATTCCCCGTTTACGGTTTGAATGGTATTATTCGGTTCAAGATGAATTGCAATCAAGACTGGAAGCGGAAGTGAATGCCGACAACGGCAAATTGGAATCGTTGTATTACGATGACAAAGCGTATTGGGGAAGCCGACCACCGATTGACGTGCCAATTTCAGTTAGCAAATGAGCCATGAAAACCTTCGCATTTCTCATTGCCTTTTTTGCGACTGCATTTTCTTCTTTTGCGGATTACACGCTAGAAGATATTTCGCTACATTTTTCCACAAATGCAGAAATCATCTGGTAAGCACCGATGATTGAAAGCTCATAAATGTGTATGAAAACTCTAAAGATATTCAGCTTAGTTTCGGTGATTCTAAGTATTGCATCGTTTATCGTGGCTGCGCCTGTTAACCAAGAAAAAGCTTCTCTGGTTGCAAACTCGTTTCTGAATGTTGAAAAAGCGAGATGGCAGCAAACACCAGAAACGACGCCGGCACGTTTCGGTGAAAAAGCGGCAGAAGCAGCGAAAGCCTATGCGATCAAAGGCGTGAGCGAAATAAAAGGCGACGATGGCGCTACGACAGCATACGTTGCAGAATTGAACCCTGAAGGGTTTGTAATTATTTCAGCGGATGATGAAGTTGAACCGGTGTTGGGGTTTTCGTTGCAGGGTCAATTCCCTTTTGCAGAATCGGGACACAACGTGTTGCTCCATTTAGTGAAATGGGATACGGCGGGACGGGGGAAAGCATTAAGAGAGGCAAAGGCTAAAGGAATAACGACAAAACAAACGAACCCGGCAACACGAAAATGGGAAACCTATTTAGCCTCAAAGACCGGTGGCTTTCAGCCCTTAACACCTAAACCATTGACAGTTCAGCAGTGGCCGCCAGCGCCACAAAACGGATGGATAACGACAGCATGGGATCAAGGAGGTGTTTTTGACGATGATTGCCCGAACTACTACTACACAGGACTTCCTGTAGGTCGTTGCGACGTTGGATGCACAGCAACCGCAATGGCACAAATCATCAACTATTGGAAATATCCAAATTCAGCTTCCTTTACGCCAAGTGATGCTTACACAAACAAAGGGTATGCACCTATAAGGTTCGACGTTGACTCGTCAATCTACGGATTCCCAACATTCTCTCAATTAAATTCCCAGCTATCGACAATTACATACAGCCCGACGAACTATGCAGAACAGGCTGCTTTATGCTTTGGTATTGGGATTAAACTTAAGATGAATTACGGGGTTCCGCTTTCTATCGGGAACTTTTTCACGGGCACATACCTAGAATCGGGTGCCTTTTGCTCTGACTGGGCTTATAAAAATGGTTTTTCTTACGGTTCCGCAATATTGAGGGGCGGGGGGAATGTTTGGAATACTTACGTCGGGAATGTGATAGCTAACATGGAATCTGGTTGGCCAGTTCAGATTGCGATTTCTACCCCGGATCAAAGTTCGAGGCACTCAGTTGTGGTAGATGGTTATAGAACAGACGGGTATTTCCACGTCAACGTCGGTTGGGGTGGAACTGCAAATGCTTGGTATCAATTGCCAAGCATGAATACGGGAAGTTATAATTTCCAACTTGTATATCAAATTGTTTACGACATAGCACCTTACACTGGTTGGAATCAAGTGGGTGCGGATGAGCGCAATTCATACCGCACGTGTTACAGTGGGCCAACGGCAGCGAGCAACAAATGGAGTGTAGTTGAACCGACGGGATTTAATGTTGGCGCGCTTGTAGTGGGGGCGGCGAATCGCATTTATGCCTCCGTCAGTTCGACGAATGCCTCTACGAACGCCTACGTTCTAGTTGTCAATCAATACGGCACTGTGTTAAACCGAATACAGATTCCAGACCGGGGCTACTCGTTAACGTCGCCAGTTCAAGATTCTCAAGGAAAAATATGGGTGTATGGCATGTATACATTCGACGATTTGCATAACTGCTACCTTTACAAGGTGGACCCAGGAACATTACAAGCGTCACAATTTGCGCAGTTGCCGCAAGGTGGCAATTCGTATGGCAACCCCAAAACAGACAGCCAGGGTTATGTTTACAATACTTCCATCCAAAGCGTGATTTGCATTTCCTCGCAAACACAATGGACTTTTTCTGTTCCTCACAGCGCTTCAATTTTCGGCTGGGATGTTGCTGTGGATGAAACAAAGGACAAAGTGTATGTGAGCTATTACAACGCCTCTACAAAAACAGCATATTTGGGATGTCTGAATAGGAGCAACGGTCAATTGCTGTTTGAAAAAACATTCTCGAATATGCCATCAACCGGACTTTCAATAACAACGCCGTCGGTGGGGAACGACGGGACAGTTTATGTTTGTGCTGCAACAGTGCTATATGCGTTAAATCCTGACAATTCATTCGCTACTCTATGGTCGCGCGACCCTTCAAGCGGCGCCTACCATTTGAATCAGCCGCCAGCAATAGGCGCAGATGGAACGCTTTATTTAGTTCATCTGCTCAATACTAACGGGCTGGAGTATGCGGTTTTGCGTGCAATGAACCCACAAAACGGTTCAGACAAATGGGTTCAACTTGTTACCCCGGTTGGAGCGTATTGGAATTCGGCATCCAAAGGATATGTTACACAAGGCGGCACGGTGTATCTTTGGAAATATGATTTTGATCAAAACGGCGCAAACTTGGGAGGGCATCTTTACGCCTATCAAGATAACGGTAGCCAGGCAGCTTATCTTTTTGAGCATACTTACGGAACGAACGCGCAAATATCCGGTTTTGGTCCCGGCGGCACCATGTATCTCGCAGTTGGGAATAGCATCCAAGCTGTTTCAGGAGGTTCCGCCAGCGATCCTAATGGTGCCGGGATGGGCTACGCTAACAACCAGCCGCCGAATGTGCCATCCCTTATCGGGCCTTTGGATGAAACAAATGGACTTAAATCGTCCGTAACGCTTTCGTGGCAAGATTCAGACCCATTGGGACACGGTTTGTCTTACGGCTTGTCTGTTTGCGCTCTTATTCCAGGGCAGGAATCCGTGGACGTGCCCATGACCAACAACCTTGCTGTGACTTCATTTACGCTCACGAACTTGCAACCCGGCATTAAATATCTCTGGAAAGTTACAGCATCAGATGGTCAAGCTATAACTGAAAGCCCGGTCTGGGCGTTTACAACGCAACCGTTGCCGCAGTTGGCAATTTCCAAAAATGGAACCAATGTTGTCATTTCTTGGGCGACAAACTCCACTGGGTTCACTTTGCAATCCACCACGAACCTTGTTGCACCAGCAAACTGGAACACTGTTTCCCCGGGGCCGGTCGTCATTGGCGGTCAAAACGTCGTGACCAATGCCATCTCTGGCACAAAGAAATTTTATCGGTTAAGCCAGTGATGTTGACGGTGCTGCCGTGAATCACTAATCACTTTGAACCGGCGGGCTTGTTGTGAAGCGCCATTTTCAAGCAAGAACATACTTGAAGGAAAAATGCGGATGTCGGCGCGTTGGCTGTTTTTTTGGAAAATCTTGCTAAATCCCTCGAAAACAAGCATCTGTCCGTTTCCCGAAGAACCGGGACCGTCGCGCGGACGACGCGGCCACTCGCGCAGACGACCGGGCCGGTCAAGCGGACGATGCGGCCTTTTGCCGGAACTTGGGTGCGGTGACACGTCACCACTTTTCAAAGCGCCGACATATCGGCGCATTCCAGAGCTTTCCCAATCGCGACGTAAGTTCTTGCGAACGGACACCAAATCCATTTTCATTTGCGGCCGGAGCGAGGAAATCGTTCCGGCTGTTTTATTTCATTAAAATGATTCCAAAACGCGCATTGAAAAAACTGGCTGCCCAGCATGGCACGCCGCTGTTCGTGGTGGACCACGACGAATTGCGCCGCAACTACGTCACGTTCAAAAAATACCTGCCGCGCATCCAGGCCTACTACGCCGTCAAGGCCAACCCCGATCCCGCCATCGTCAAGACGCTGTTCGATGCCGGTGCGAGCTTCGACGTGGCCTCGATGCCGGAATTCCACATCGTCCATGAATACATCAAGGACATGCCGGACAAACAACGGCAGGCCTGGATTTGGGACAAGATCATCTACGCCAACCCGATCAAGGCCAACGAGACATTGCAGGAGTTGAACCCGTACAAACCGCTGGTCACCTACGACAACCACGAGGAAATCCGCAAAATCAAGAAGTACGCCCCGCAAGCTGGTCTCGCGTTTCGGCTGAAGGTGCCCAACACCGGCGCGATGGTCGAGTTGTCATCGAAGTTCGGCGCCGCGCCCGGCGAAGCGGTGGATTTGATTCTCGCGGCGGACAAAGTGGGGCTGACCGTGGAAGGCATCAGCTTCCACGTCGGCAGCCAGACGACCAACTTCAAGAATTACGTCGCCGCCATCAACTTGGCTGCCAACATCTTCAAGGAAGCCAAAGACCATGGCTACACCAAGATGAATCTGCTCGACATCGGCGGCGGGTTCCCGGCGCCCTACGACGACACGGTGAAACCGTTCCGCGAGCTGGCCAGCATCATCAACCGCGAACTCAACCGGCTCTTTCCGAAGAACATCCAGATACTCGCCGAGCCGGGCCGGTTCCTCTGCGCCACCGCCGCCACCGCCGTCTCCAAAATCATCGGCAAGGCCATGCGCGACGGCAAATTGTGTTACTACATTGACGATGGCGTTTACCACACCTTCTCCGGCGTCATCTTCGACCATTGCCATTACCACATGAAGTCGTTCAAACGCGGGCCGACCCAGATTTGCGCGGTGTTCGGACCGACGTGCGACGCGCTTGACGTGGTCTCGCTGGCGGAGGAACTGCCGGGCGACCTGCAACTGGGCGACCTGCTTTACAGCGAACAAATCGGCGCCTACAGTCATGCGTCCTCGACCTGGTTCAACGGCTTCCCGCCCGCGACCGTGGTGCATATCAACCAATGAATTAGCCCAAGTTCGTCAGTAGTCGCAAGGTGCAGCTTGATTTGCAGTGGGTTGCGTTTTTGAAAGGGTGTTTTTCGGCACTACATTTTCCATCTGCTCGATGATTTTCGGTCGTTGCGGCAGTTCCAAACCCAGCCGCGCCCAGTTGCGCCAGCGCCGGTTCAGGCCGCGCCACCATCCGCAAACGCACAGCAGCAGGAGCCGCATTGGTCGTCCGCACCGGCAGCACGATGTCCAGCGAACGCAACTCGTCCAGTTCCAGGAGCAACTGTCGCGCGCAATCGCCCAAACCCTTGGCGTGCATCCATTGTTCCAACACCCGCCACAGCGCCAGCGATAAAAAGCTCACCAGGATGTGCGCTTCCACCCGATGAGTTTTCTGGTGGAAGACCGGTCGCAAACTCAGGTCGCTCTTGCCAGCGCGAAACGCCGCTTCCGCCTGCGTCAACTGGAGGTACCAGCGCCACAGTTGCGCCGGGTCGCCGTCCGGATGGTTGGTGCGCAACAGATACGCCCCGTGCGCCAAACGTGCCCAATCCAGTTTCTCGGTGCGTTCGGTGAGGGCCAGGCCACAGGCCCGACCGTGCGCCTCCTTGTTCAACGTGACGACCAACACGCCAGCCGCCGCCGGATATTTCCCCAGCCAGCGGCCGATCCGCCGTTCGGCCTTTTCCAAGTCCGCTTCCGGCGCGCGCGCCAAAGCCGCGTGGATCAAGTTCAACTGGCCTTTCAACCGCTCCAACTGCCGGTCCAGCATCGCCCGCTCTTTGGCCGCCCGATCCGGGCTGCGGCACAAAATAAACCGTTCCGTCCCTTCGGGGGTGGCGACGAGTTTGACTTCCAATCCGGGCCGGGCTTCCTGCCAACCGCTCTGATCAAGCAGCGCGGCTTGATGCGCTTTCAACTGGCTCTTGGGCGTGCCCACCAGATACGTCGCGCCGCGTTGCCGCAGCCACGCCAGGTTGGCCTCGCTGGCGATCCCACGGTCCACCACCCACACGCGCTGGGCCTGGCCATACTTGTCTTCCCTCTGCCGCACGATGTCCGGGAGCGTGGTCACGTCGTTCCGGTTGCCCGCAAACACTTCGTAGGCCACAGGCGAGCCTTCCGGGGTGACGACCAGACCAAGGCAGACCTGCTTGCAGTCTGGACGCGAATCGCGACTGTAACCGCGCGCGGCTTTTTCGTTCTGCCCGGCCAAGCCCTCGAAGTAGGTGCTGGTCACGTCGTAGAGCAGGAACTCGAAGCGCACCCCAAACCAGTCACGATACTTGGCCAGCAGGTGCTGGCAGAGCGCGTCCTTGTGTGGCAAGAGCGCGTCCAAGCCGCGATAGAGCCGGGCGTCGTTGATCTTCTCCAGGGGCACGCCCAACAAATCCTCCAGCGCCGTGTCGTCATACCAGCGTTCGGCTAGGGACAGTTCGCTCGGTTGCGCGCAGAACCGGCCCAGCGCCAGCACGCAGGCAATCAGATCCCAGCCGATCTCCTCCCGCCCGGCGGGCAGGAGTTGCTGCAGCAAGTTGTGCAGACCCAAGCGCCGCCACAGCGCCAGCCCCAGATACACACGCCCAAACTGCCGCAACCGCTCGACCCGCACGCCGCTCACATCCACCTCGCGCCAGCACGGAACGGACGCGGGCGGGGGTAACCCGGCTGGCGTCAACTCCAGTTGCGTGGCCGGGGGACGTCCTTCCAACAACGCGTCCAAGTCCTGCCAGCAACGAGCAGCGGCGATTTCCTTTCCGTCCAGCTTGCCCAGACGGGCGACGAGCTGATGGCGTGGGCCGCGCGCAGTGCGGACGGTTTTGACCAGCGACCAGTATTCGTAGGTTTCACCGTTGGCATGTTTGCGATGTCGCCGCAAGAACATGGCGCCAGTATCGCAGAACTCTACACCTCTTCACAACGGGCAGTTCGGCACTACATCGCTCTGGCGCCAGACCCTGCTCGCCCAATCAAGAGGTTGCACACACAACCGCTCCAAAAAATGTGCGTTCCTTTCCTGTACCGACGAACTGCGGTTAGTTTATGGTTCTGGTTTCGTCCATCCTTGACGGAGGGAGGGTGCAGGGCGGTTGCAGCGGTCACTGCCTGCGACACTTCGATTGTGTCAGCGAGCGGTCAAAACCAGCCAGTCGAGAGCGAATGAAAACCAGCCACTTTGAGGAACGCATTGCGTTGGGTGCCGTGGAGACGGCACAAAGACGCGATGAACCGACTCAACGTGAG
>Ga0187852_1002321_pt1 | contig 15739 bp, 13 predicted proteins | sample June2016WEW_6_40_FD_134511 | JGI IMG/M metagenome (GOLD analysis project Ga0187852, IMG submission 134511) | Peatland microbial communities from SPRUCE experiment site at the Marcell Experimental Forest, Minnesota, USA - June2016WEW_6_40 | ecosystem: Environmental > Terrestrial > Soil > Wetlands...
ATTCTTCGATTTCCTGCTGCTCGTCGGCGTCTCCCAACTCCTTCTGGATGGCCTTCATCTGTTCGCGCAGGTAATACTCGCGCTGACTTTGCGAAACCTGATCTTGAACATCCGATTGAATCTTGGACCGCAATTGCAGGACCTCGACTTCCCTCATCAACTGGCGGTTCAGCCGTTCCAGGCGGACCTTCAAGTCAAGACTTTCCAGCAGTTCCTGCTTCTCCGTGCTGGAAAGGGATGGCAGGTTGGCGGCGATGAAATCAGTCAGCCGTCCGGGATCGTCGATGTTCATGACAACCGTTTGAAGGTCGTCCGAAAGGGTTGGCGAAAGCTGCACCACCTGCTGGAAGAGCGCCGTCACACTGCGCACCAGCGCGTCGAAATCGGCTTCTTTGTCCTTCGGCAGGATGTCCGTTAGCGGCTTGGTGCGACCGATCATGTAAGGCTCAACTTGGCCCACTTCCTCCACCGCTATGCGCTGTAAGCCCTCCACAAAGATAAAGAGGCTCTGACTGGGCAGCTTGATGATCTTATGGACGAAAGCCACCGTCCCAATCTGGAAGAGGTCCACGGGCTGGGGGTTGTCAACGCGCGGATCGCGCTGCGTTATCACCCCGATGAACTTCTCCTCCTCCTTGAGGTCGCCGACCAACTTCAGCGAACTATCCCGCCCGATGGTGAGAGGCAGTATTGCATTCGGAAAAAGCACCGTGTCGCGCACGGGTAGTATGGGAAGATTTTCAAACTCGATATTGGTTTTATGTTTTGGGGGCATTCCTATCAACCTCGTCTTTCAACGTTTGCATTTTGACCGTAGCGCGGGAATTGGAACTTTAGCCCGTGTCATTCTATCACGCCATCCGCTCCTCCGTCCGACATGCAAGATACTCTTCCTTCCTGACTTGTCAATCCAAAAAGATGGTGCGGTAATTGTACAAATTGACGCTGTGGCCACCACCCCCGCGCCAGGGATAGCCCTCGGCGGCTATAAGCCGCCTCTCCTACAAACTCTACATCGACCCATTACGCCGTCCAATTACTCCAGGACATTAGATGCTAATCGGGTGCAACTCGGCCACAAGGTCACGGCGGAGCGCCTGCAAGCGGTTCTTCGCAAAGCTGCTTATTCAGCACAACCGTCGGCAGGTTGCTGAGAAATCCTTGCGGTGTGCGACTCCGAGGAGTTCTCATGGGTAAATCACCCACCCGTGGGGATGAAAACCACCCTCGTCGTCACCCCCGCGAAAGCGGGGGTCTATTTAGGTCCGCAAGACAATGGACTCCCGCTTTTGCGGAAATGACGTGATGTTCGGGAGAGCCGCAGGTGGCGAGGAATCCGGCATTGTCTTTGTTTTCAGCGCGAGATTCCTAGCGGAGTTTACCCTGAGCGCCCAAAGCCAGATTCCTTCACTTCGTTCAGGACAGGCTCTTCGCGCAGTTTACCCTGAGCGAAGCGAACGGGCTCAGGATGACAGCGAAGGGCCCGGAATGACAGCGTCGCCGGAGATCTTTCAGTAAGCTGTTAGAACCTGCCCTGAGCGGGGCGAAGGGTCGGCAGATGCTGGCCTAAAGGCCAGCGCTAGGCCGAAACTAGGACACTACGAGATCCCGAGGCGGTTTGCGGAATGGCGTGAAGCAAGTTATCTTGAACGTTATCGCCACCGCAATAGGAGATCAGGAATATGGTCGTACATCTTGCCCGAGTCCTGCACCTCAACCCTACAGTGTTCTATATGCTCTACTTTGCCACGCTGGTGATGGCGTCATTAGCCGTGGGATTTGTCTTGAACCGCATCATCCACTACTGGACCCGGAAGTTCGCGAGCACTTGGGGAGAACCGGTTTTCGCCTTGTTTGAGTCTCTTCCCATTCCTCTGCTGTTCCTTGGTTCCATTTACACCGGCCTGGAACTCATTACCCTGCCCCATCGGTTCGAGAGGTTCGCCTCGAAGCTAATCTTTACCTTGACCGTGGTCGTGGTCTTCTACTTCCCGGCCAAGGTGCTGGTCATTTCCTTGCGGCGCGTCGGCGAGCGCAATCCTGGCATAAAGCGGGTAACCAAACCGGCCATTCTGGTGGTGCGTACTTTGTTCGCAGTCCTGACTATCATTGTGGTGCTCGAGAACCTCGGCGCATCACTGACCGGTCTTTGGACGACGCTGGGCGTGAGCGGCCTAGTCGTTGCTCTGGCCTTGCAGGAAACCCTCAGCAACCTTTTTGCCGGACTCTATCTGCTGGCGGACCGCCCCGTTAGCCCCGGCGATTACATCAAGCTGGACTCCGGCCAGGAGGGATATGTTGTCCACACCGGCTGGCGCTCAACCACACTGCGGACTCAGTCCAATAACTTTGTGTTCGTGCCGAATTCCACCATGGCCAAGGCAGTTATTACTAACTACTCTATGCCTGAACTGAGGGTTTCCATCACGATCACTTCACGCGTCGCCTATGGGTCCGATCCGCGAGAAGTCGAAAAGGTTCTCCTCGACGTGACGCGGGAAGCGGCGAAGGATGGATTTCCGGGATTGCTTCTCGACCCAGCCCCCAGCGTTGCTCTGAATCCCGGGTTTGGGGAGTCGTCCCTGGATTTCTCTCTCGGCGTCAACGTGCGGCGTTTCGAGGATCAAGTCCCAGTGCAAAGCGAGCTTCGCAAGCGCATCCTGGCGCGCTTTGCCGCACAGGGCATTGTGGTGCCATTCCCGATGCGAACCGTCGGGCTCGACCCGCCAACGCTCGAGTCGCTGCGTGCTGGGCCATTGGAACGAAATCGCAGCGGCTTTGGCCAAGAGGGATCGTGAACGAGTTGCGCAGCTTGCTTTACGTCATCTGTTATCTTGGCGCTTGTGGGGTTTCACCCCCGGCCGCTCCTCGCCCGTGACGTCCGGCTACCCGGCCTATCCCGGCGGCCAGTGAAACACCCGCCCACCCAGAAGGTGAAGGTGCAGGTGGAAAACAGTTTGGCCTGCCCCGGAGCCTGTGTTGAACACCGTCCGGTAACCACGAGTCTCGAGGCCCCGCTCCCGCGCCAGTTGCGTTGCGACCATGAGCATCCGGCCGAGGAGAGGAGCGTCGTCGGCAGTGGCGTCTTTCAATGAAGCCAGGTGCTTGCGCGGCACAATAAGTATGTGAACAGGCGCTTGCGGACGAACGTCTTCAAACGCTAGGATTTCATCATCCTCGAAGACAATCCTGGCAGGCAAGGTTCGTTCGACAATCCGGCAGAAAATACATTGATCCATGTGTCCTTAGCCGTCAGCTATCAGCCCTCAGCTATCAGCAAGAGGCATTGGCTCGCGCCAGCAAATTCTGAGCAGTCGCTCACGCCCGTCAGCCGACAGGCACCTGGAAACCATGAAAGCGATTCCCCTCCTTGGTAAGGAGGGGTCAGGGGTGGTTGACACTTTCGGGCGGCCATCCACCACCCCACACCCCTCCTCAATGAGGAGGGGAGTCATTTTCAGAGCAGCCGTAGCGGCGGGTTTACGGCGCCCAGCCTGATTGCTGATAGCTGACGGCTGATAGCTAATTCACACGCACAACAAAAGTCTCCGTGGCCAAGCTGGCCTGTCGCAGGCTTTCAGCAAGAGAACGCGCCGCATCTTCGTTGTTTTCACGGCCAACTCGGACGCGATAGAAGAGGCCATCGCCGCGATCGAAATTCTGAATGGTGACCGGCCCGAACTGTGGGTATTCAGATTCGATGCGCGCTTTCAACCGCTCCGCATTGCTCTGATTCCTGAAGGCGCCCACCTGCACCGCGAAAATTCCCGGAATCGCGGCAGCTTGCTCGAGGTCTAGAATTTCCAGGCGCACCTGCGCGATGCCGGGCATGTGCATGGCCTGAGCGGCCGCATAGGAGAGGTCGATAATTCGTCCTTCGATGAACGGACCGCGGTCGTTGATTCGCACCGTAACGTCCCGGCCATTCTCGAGGTCGTGAACGGTTACGCGAGTCCCAAAAGGCAGGGTTTTGTGTGCGGCGGTCATCCCGTACATGTTATAGATTTCGCCGCTGGCTGTCGGGCGCCCGTGGTAGGGATGGCCATACCAGGAAGCGATGCCTCTTTCGTTCTGAACAATGGGGACGGGGGTTGACGGTCCATGCCCCGGCGAGGGCGCACCGGCCGTGGCCCGAACGGCGTGATGCCGGTGCAGGCAGGCGGTCGAGACCAACACCATGCTCCCCACCGCCACCATCCGCACCACTCGCCGCAGAGCATGTCGGCTCGCATTGCCCGCCAGGCTATTGGCCACTTTTTGCAGGCTCTTCCTTCTCCAGGTTCTTCGCCAGGTCGTCCAAGTGGCGCGATGCCCTGCGGAGCAGCGTAGCCAGCTCGTTTCGGGTCGAGGGCTTCAGCTTCTTATCGACAAAGTCCGCCAGTTTTGTCACTTCATGATCTACTGCGCGTCCGGCTTCTTCGAAGTTCATATTTCCTCCCACTCTCGCTATCGCTATTCTAATCAACACGCCTGCGCGCGACAATTGATTTTCCTGACCGGCTGTCACCGGCATGGACTATAATTGCACCTGAATGGAACTTCCTCCCAAATTCTGGTTTCAACTGGAAAGACTGAAGAAAGCGATTGGTTCCGCCTTCGGTTCGTCAGAGCAAAAGTACGACACCTCGCACCGGGTGTGCCCGAATTGTCGCGCCCTGATTGAACGAAATGCCTCGGTGTGTGCTTTCTGCGGCGAAAAGCTGCGCTCGCCGCGCGCCCGTTCCTCTTCCGGCACTCCGGGCCGGATCATGGGCATAATCCCAGTTCCATCCACAGCCACCTCAGCGATTGTCGCCGTCACCATCGCCCTTTACGGCGTCTCCTGGTACATGAGTGCCACGTCCGGGTCGACGGGGGCAATGGGCGGGATCAGCGGTGAAGTGCTGCTGCGCTTGGGCGCCAAGAGTCCTTACATCCTGGCAGGGCAATGGTGGAGGCTTGTTACCGCAATCTTCCTCCACGCCGGCCTCTTGCACATCGGAATGAATCTCTGGTGCCTGTTTGATCTTGGTCCGGAAGTCGAGTCGCTGTTTTCGACAGCTAAGTTCATCGTGTTCTATCTGGTCACCGGCGTTCTGGGATTCGTCTTGAGCCTATGGTGGCGTCCCTTCGGGATGTCCATCGGGGCTTCGGGAGCCATTTGCGGGTTGATCGGTATTCTGATCGGCGCCAGCTTTCACCACGGCCACCTCGGCAAGGCGTATCGAGGGCAACTCTGGCGCTGGGTCATTTACATTGCCATCTTTGGCATCTTCCTCCCCATCGATAACGCAGCTCACTTCGGCGGCTTGGCCGCAGGAATACTCCTGGGCTACGTGGTACCGGAAGGTGACACCGACACGCAAGCCAGCCAGAACCTCTGGAACGTCCTCGCTGTTTTTTCCGTCGTAATCATCGCCGGCTCGTTTGCCCTCATGGCATTGCAATTGGGACCGCCGGTTCGTTAGACTCCACCTCAAACGTCTTGTTGGGATCGTTGAATGGACAAACCTGCAGCCAAGCCAAAACCCGACCACTGGTGGACGCTCCTGCCGGATGTGTGGTTCCTGCTCAGGCCGCGGCGGGGCCTGCTGGCCATCGGCTTCGCAATCATGGCCGTGAACCGCGTGGCGGGGCTGGTCTTGCCGGCGTCCTCGAAATTCCTCATCGATGACGTCATTGGCAAGCGGCACCTGCAACTGCTGGTTCCTTTGGTGCTGGCAATCGTCGGCGCCACCGCAGTGCAAGGCGTATCTTCTTACGGGTTGACTCAACTCCTTTCCAAGGCTGCGCAGCGGCTGATTGCCGACTTGCGCTGCCAGGTGCAGGCGCATCTCGGGCGCCTGCCCGTGGCCTATTATGACTCGAACAAGACAGGGGTCCTCGTCTCGCGCATCATGAGCGATGTGGAAGGGGTACGAAACCTGATTGGCACAGGCCTCGTGGAATTCGTGGGCGGGCTGTTGACGGCCACGTTTGCCTCGATCATTCTGCTGCGCATCAGCGTTCTCATGACCGGCCTGGCTTGTACCATTCTGCTCGGCTTTGGGCTCTTTCTCCACTATTCGTTCAAAATGATCCGCCCCATCTTCCGCGCTCGGCCCAAGATCAATGCGGAAGTCACTGGGCGACTCACGGAATCGCTGGGCGGCGTGCGTGTGGTGAAGGGTTACCACGCTGAGGAGCGCGAGGCGAAGGTGTTTGCCGCAGGTGTGCGCCGGCTCCTCGACAATGTGCTCAAGACCCTCACCGCCACTTCCCTGATGAGTCTTTCGGCAACCACGCTGCTCGGCGTGGTGAGCGCTCTCATCATGTTTCTGGGCGCGCGTCAAATCGTGGCCGGGCACATGACGCTCGGCACCTTTGTGACCTACAGCATTTTTCTGGGACTGCTGGTGGCGCCGGTTTTCCAGATCGTCATGATCGGCACGCAGATCACCGAAGCCCTGGCGGGCCTCGAGCGCACGCGCGAGGTACTTCGCGAGCAGCCCGAAGACGACGATCCGGTGAGGACGCTGAGCCTCGACCACATCAACGGTGAAGTGGTTTTCGAGAGCGTCACCTTTTCTTATGAAGCCGGCAAGACGGTCCTGAGCGACGTAAGCTTCCGGTCTGCCCCGGACACCGTAACGGCGCTCGTCGGACCCTCGGGTTCCGGCAAGTCGACAATGATTGGCTTGGTCGCGGCTTTTTACACTCCGAACGCGGGAAGAGTTCTGGTGGACGGAATCGATCTGGCGCAAGTGCGCCTGGATTCCTGTCGCAGCCAACTCGGGGTGGTTCTTCAGGAGACATTCCTGTTCGATGGAACGATCCGTGAGAACGTCGCGTTTTCGCGCCCCGACGCGGATGAAGAACACATCCTGGCGGCTTGCCGCATCGCGCGCGTGGATGAGTTTGCGGAGAGCTTCGAGAAAAAGTACGACACGATTGTAGGCGAGCGCGGCGTAAAGCTCTCCGGCGGCCAGCGCCAGCGCGTTTCCATTGCCCGCGCGATCCTGGCGGACCCGCGAATCCTGATCCTCGATGAGGCCACCTCGAGCCTCGACTCCGAGTCCGAAGCCATGATCCAGGAAGGGCTTTCGTACCTGATGCGCGGCCGCACCACGTTCGTTATTGCGCACCGCCTTTCTACCATTCGCCGCGCCCATCAGATCCTGGTTATCGAGGAGGGACGCATTATCGAGCGCGGCACCCACGACCAGCTCTATGCCGCAGGCGGGCGCTATTACGAGTTGTATACTAAGCAGCATGGCGTTGCGACAAACCTCTTCCTGGCGCCGGGTGAAGGTGACAAGGTGCGGGAGGCGGGAGCAGAAGGCGAACCCGCCGCCGCCACGATGCGCGTAGAGACCATTCCCGAGGCCGTGCGCCTGCTGCGCGGGCGAGACCGGTAGCGACATCTTCGCAAGGGGCAGACGATGTGGCCGCCCAGCATTGCACGCCGACATTGCGTTGACCCGTAGCGCTGACCTTCAGGTCAGCACTTCGCAGCAGCCGCCCAGGGCGAGCGCGAGGGTCGCCCCGACATGCACGGGGCTTGACTAACTCACGGGCTTGCCGTGGTTGCGCTGACGTCCCAGGTAGAGTAAGCTTGTCGTCATGAGCACCGTTGAAGAAATCGAGGATGCAGTTCGGAGGCTCTCCTCTGAGGACCTCGCGGCATTCCGGGCCTGGTTCGCCCAGTTGGACGCCGCCGCCTGGGATCGGCAGATCGAGGAAGATGTCGCAACGGGTCGCCTTGATACGCTTGCTGATGAGGCATTGCGCGATTTGCGCGAAGGGCGCTGCACCGACCGTTGAGACATCAAGCCAACCAGAGGTTCTGGCGTCACTATCGTAGTCTCCCTGAAGACATTCAGCGACTCGCAGACGAGTCGTACCAACTACTTCTGGCAAACCCACGGCATCCTGCTTTGCACTTCAAGAGAATCGGACGCTTCTGGTCTGTGCGGGTGGGCCTACACTACCGGGCGCTTGCCGTCGAACACGACCAAGACGTCGTGTGGTTCTGGGTCGGGCCGCACGCAGAGTACGACCGACTCGTCGGCCAGCGTTAGCATACCAATTGTTGAAATCCGCAGCGGCCTGCTCCGGCCTCCGGGGCGACGATCAATTCAGCGGCCATACCGTCTTCGAACCCTTCGCTTGACTTCTTCCCATGTGACTCCTGACGCCGGCTGGTGCAGCAGATTCGCCTTTCGGCGGGCCAATTCCTGCAGCTGCCAATCAAATACTGGGACTGCCCCGGTTGTGGAGACAAGATCGTCCGTCAACGCGAGCATATGTCGCGACGTGACATTTCGCCCTTTCAGGGCTCGCCAAAGACACCGGATAACTTCTCCGACCCAAGCCGTTGGCCTGGGATTTGCTGGCTCGCCGCTTCGAGGCTTATTTCGGCTAACCATAATTCCCTTCCTCATGCGCGGTGTCGATGAGCGCATGAATATTTTCCGGCGGCGTTGTAGGCGGGATTGCGCACCCGGCGTTCAGCACAAACAGGCCGCCTGGTTTCCAGATTGACATCAGTTGGCGCGTTGCCGCTCGAACCTCCTGCGGGCTGCCTCGGGCGAGGACGCCGCTGGGATCGATGTTCCCGAAGAGAACGTGGCGTGCGCCCACGGTGTTCTTGGCGACGGCGGCTTCCGTCTTGTAGTCGAGTTCGAAGCCGCAGAAATCATATTGAGCCAGGAAGGGAAGAATTTTGGTGGTATCACCGCAGATGTGGACGACCGTAAAAATCCCCTCCGCCACGAGCGTTTTCACGAGCCGTTCTTCGTACGGCCGGGCGAACCGGTCGAACATTTTGGGCGAAATGACGTCGGGCCCGGCGAGGCTGTCTCCCAGCGAAGTGAGGTGAGCGCCCGCTTTGACGAGCGCGCGATGCACGGCGAGGTGGCTTTCAAAACAAATCTCGAAAAGCTCGCGGATGGCCGGGTTATCAGGCTCGGAAGCCAGCTCCATCAAGAACTCCTCCGTGCCGCGCACCATGCAGGCAAGGTCGAAAGCCATCTGGTCCGCGTTGCCGCGGATCGCAACTTCGCCGCCGACTTGCTTGGCCAGCAATCGTACGGCTTCGAGGAGGGCGGGGATGCGGCCATCGCACTCCGGGTTGATGACCTTCAGCCGGTCCACCTGCGCGAGACTCTCAATCGCTGGCCGCACAATCCGCCCGGGTTCGTCGGGAGCGCATTCGGGACGCGCGCCCATGGCCTCCGCCAGCAGCGTAGTGTCCGTGTCGATCAAGATGCAATCATGGCCGTATTTCTCCCAGGCTTCGAGATGGACCTGGGCGATCGCCTTGGGATCGACACGATACCTTTCCATGGGAATCCGCGCTTCTCGGGCGGCCATCATGAAATTGTGAAGGCACACGGAGAGGCGGTCCGGAATCTTGCCGGATATCACGGCTTGAACGCGCTCGAGTGAGTTCATAGTCATGTCAGACGCCCGCGAACGTGATGCTGGAGGAATCCCAGGGCGGGGCGGATTGGATGGCGGGCCATACCTCTTCCGGCTCATTTACAACCGACCAGATGGATTTGTGGCGCGGGTCCATGAAGCGCTCGGAGACGCAGCGCTCGAGCGCCAGGAGCAGGTGATCAAAATAAGACTGGGTGTTCAGAAGCACGATGGGTCCGAGGAAGACGGCGAGGCGCTTGAGGGAAATGGCCTCCAGCAGTTCGTCGAAGGTCCCTGAACCGCCCGGCAGGGCGACCACCGCGTGCGCGTCCCGGAGCATCAATCGCTTGCGCTCGTGCAGGTCGCTCACGATGTGAAGTTCGGTGATGCCCTTGTGCCCCCACTCGAGCTTATTCATGAAGCCGGGAATGATTCCGACCACTTTGCCGCCCTCCGCTAAGGCGCCGTCGGCGAGAGCTCCCATCAAACCTACGGCCCCGCCACCGTAAACGATGGTGGCGCCGTGGCGTGCCAGTTCACGGCCCAGGCGCGCCGCCGCCCGGAGATAGGCGGGGTCGCACCGGCGGCTGGAGCCGCAGTAAATGCAAATTCGCAAATTCGACATCGGTATGGAATTAACCACAGAGGCACGGAGGCACTGAGAACGCGAAGCCCGTAAGCACGTCGTGCCGACCTCGGTGTCTCTGTGTCTCAGTGGTGAAAGCCCTCTTCGTTTGCACTATCCCACTTTCAGGAAGATCTTTTGCCGGTAGAGGAAGTACAAGAAAAGCCACCCCACAGCCAGAACGCTCAGGTCGAAGACCAGAGGCTTATAGGGGCCGATATGATTGATGAATCCGCGGACGAAGATCATCGCCACGGTCCCGAAATCAAATTGGCTGCGAATCAGGTAAATCGTAATGGGGTTCAGTCCGATCACCGTGAAAAAGAAAGTCCACCGCCGGTAGCCGCGCACGTCGATGATCCAGTAGAAAAGAGCGAGCAGGAGCAGGCTCCAACCGCCCGCGAACAAGACGAACGAGCTGGACCAGACGTTCTTGATGATGGGAAACCAATGACCCCACGTCCATCCCACCAGCAGGCAGGCAACGCCCGCCAGCGCCAGTCCGGCCGCCTTGCGCGCCGCAGGGCGCGAGGTGCGCAGCCAGTGCCCGGCTAAGGCGCCCAGAAGACAAGTGGACACCGCCGGGATGGTGGAGAGAATCCCTTCGTTGTCACCGAAGATATAACAACAAAAGGGATGCGGCAGCAGGTGCTGGTCGACAAACGCGGAGAGGTTGCCGGCGGGAGTCAGCACGCCGGCGCCAATGCCCGGAACCGGCACCAGAATCATTACCAGCCAATACACCACCAGCAGCCCGCCAGCTACAATCGCCTGGCCGCGCACGCTGGTGTTCATCATCACAATCGCGGCGAGGAAATAGCACACCGCGATACGTTGCAGGACTCCGGCGATGCGAAGCTGGTGGAAGTTGAGATTCAGAAAGCCGTTATAAACGAGGCCCAGACAAAACAGTATCACCAGCCGCCGGACCAGGTGCACGTAAAGTTGGGCCCGGTTTGCGCCCGCTTCCAGTCGCTTGGTAATGGAAAAGGGCAGGACCACGCCGACGATGAACAGGAAAAGGGGGAAAATCAAATCATAGAAACGGAATCCCGCCCAGGTCACGTGCTCGAATTGCGTGCTGAGCCCGAGTGTAAAGGAATTCGGATACAACTTGTAGAGACTGTGGATCACTTCTTCGCCGCCGGTGATCCAAAGCATGTCGAAGCCGCGAAGCGCGTCGATGGAAGCGATGCGGTTGGAAATTGGAGCCTGAGTGGTCGATGCGTCTGCCATAGTCCTCCGTGTGCCCTCTAATGCGGAACGGACGAGATTATCACAGACGAGCGTCGCATGTCAGCGAAAGGGTGAAGGCGAAAGGGTAAAGTCTGAATTCCTAGAGTTCAGCCCTCTCCCCCAAGGGGGGCTGTGTGAGAACTCCTTCCGCATGTCATTCCGAGGAGCCGCAGGCGACGAGGAATCTCGCTCTGCCCTTGAAAACATTCAGAGCGGGATTCCTCGCTTCGCTCGGAATGACAGCCTGAATGAGGTTCTCACGCAGACTCCGAGGGAGAGGGCTGTCGTCGCAGACTACAGACTTCACCCTTTACACTTCACCCTTTCCGCGATGCCTATTCCTTGGACTTCTTGAAGACAACGCAATAGTCCGGTGCGGGCCAGTCGGTGGGTGAGGCCACAACCTGGAATCCTGCGGCCATGAGTTCCTCGATCAGCAGTTGCTTCGGCATGCCATGCCCGCCGCGGTTTTTCGGAACGCCCTTGGGCAGCTTGCTGTCCCCGGGCCCTTCGCCCGGTTGAAAATCTATGACCGCGAGAAGGCCGCCTGGCTTGAGCGATTGGAAAAGGCTCGAGTCCTCCTTCGCGGGCTCAGTGAAGTGATGGTAGACGCGCCGCATGAAGATAGAGTCGCAGCACTGGGGCGGAAGGTTGGTCTCATCCTGGCCTGCCTTGACGGCGATGATGTTCTTTTGTTCCGCGGCCAGGGACTGCAACTTGGCCAGCTTGTCGGGGGCCAATTCCGTCGTGTAAACGCGGCCTGTCGGCCCCACGCGTTCGGCGGCTGCAAGCGTCATCTCGCCATCGCCCGCACCGATTTCAGCCACGACGCTCCCGGGTTGCCAGTTGAGCAGCGTTGCTAACTTGTCGGCGTCTTTCTTGCGCTCCTGCGCTTGCCCGTGGCAGGCCGCGAGAACCAGCACGCCAGAAAGCAGCGCGAAAACAAGATCACGACCCCGCCTGCCGAGATAACGGTTACTTATCATTTCGCCCCCTACATTTCATCTTACCACCGCTCTGAAAGTCCTCGCGCCGAAGGCACCCTGGAGTGCGGTAGCGCCAGCTACCGCCATTCGGTCGAATTCCAGGGCGGCAGCTTCGCTGCCGCACTCCATGAGGCTCTAGGCTTGTTCACGGAGCCGGCTCGCCGTAGCCCCGGCGGGCGCAGGCGGCGCGGAATGACACGTAGATTGCGTCGAAGGCCGGGACGAGATCAGGCGAAGGAGGGTAAGTTTCCAGGATGGCGGACATGGATTGAATGGCTTGAACGATATTTCCGGAAAATACTGTCCCGGCAGCCGCCAGAATCGCCGCCCCGAAGGAGGCGGTGGGGTGGCGAGGCAAGGTAACAGTCTTGCCTAGAATGTTGGCGCGCAGCTGCGAGAGCACCGGGCTTTTGGCAGCCGCCCCGGTTGAAAAAATCCTTTCGCCGACTTTGACTCCGCAACTCTCGAGGATTTCGTAACCCCAGCGCTCCACGAAAGCAATCGACTGCAACTGTGCCGCGTACAACTCCGCCGCATCGCGCGGGCTGCCCTCCACAAATGACGTTGCCTTCGGATGGGCGAAGGGAAACCTCTCGCCTTCGCCGGGAAGCATGTAACAGACGACCGGAGTCGGGAAGTAACCCGCGGCCAGACGATCCAATTCCACCGGCGAGGTTATCCGCCTTTTGCTGTCATTCCGAGCGAAGCGAGGAATCTCGCTCTGACCGCTTTGGCTCACTTCGGAAGCAGAGCGAGATTCCTCGTCGCCTGCGGCTCCTCGGAATGACAGCATGGAAGGGCTTTCCGCCGTAGTGGCGGAAAATCGGACGCTCCCGAGTCCCGTGTTGCTGGCTGCGCCGGGCACCCACAAGCCTCCCGGATGCAGATGCCAGTAGACGCTAGCGTGCGGGGCTGGCTTTGCGCTGTGGAGCACTTTCCACACCAGCGTAGTCCCCAGAGTTGTGTTGGCGTCACCACACGCGCTGGCGCCTGAGGCAACCACGCTGGCCATCCCGTCGGTCGAGCCCGCCAGGACAGGAGTGCGCGCCGGCAGGCCCGTCTCGCAGGCGGCCCGGCTGGACACAAGTCCGGCTATTTCTCCTGGACGGAGAACCATGGGCAGGCGGAATTCGAGCATCTCTACGGCGTTAACGGTTTGAGTCCAGGAGCTTGTCTCCGGATCGTAGCCGAGTTTCAAGGCGTTGGTGAAATCGGAGATCCAAAAATCGCCGCTCAGCTTTCCAGTAAGCCAATCCGCCGGGCTGAGGACATAGCGAATGCGCTCCCACAGCTTGGGCTCGTGCCGCTCGACCCAGGCAGCCTTAACAAGCGAAAATGAAGGACCCAGGCGGACGCTCGGCGCATCGGCGCGTCGGTTTAGTTCCTCCGAAATCTCCACTCCCCGGGCGTCGTCGTAAAGAATGGCACGGCGCAAGGGCCGGCCTTCGGCGTCCGTAACAACCAGAGTCCCGGAAGTGGAGGTCACCGCCACACCGCTTAGGTCGACGCGGGCATGCTCGTGCTTCAGTTTGCTAACAACCGTCTGCGCAACCGAACAGACGGCCCGCCACCATTCGTTAGGGTCCTGCTCGTGGATCCCTCCGGCTGCGCGGTGGTCGTGCCGGATCGGCGCCTCGGCCTCCGCCAGGAGTTTGCCGGTAGGACTCGCGGCAACCGCGCGCACTCCGCTGGTTCCCACGTCGATGCCAAGCAGGGCGCACTCGATTTCGTCGGTCATGAGAACTATTCCAGGCTACTCATGCTGCCGTGTCAAGAGATATTGAGTCCCGGCGCTGGTCTCGTTTGTAGTACCGTTGTTCTTCCCTGAGACGACCACAACCATGCCGCGCCATCGCGGATTGGGTAGTGTCCTAGTTTGCGCGTAGCGCCGACCTTTAGGTCGGCAAATGCTGGCCTGAAGGCCAGCGCTACGATCAAACCAGGACAGTACCGCGGGTTGCACCTCGACGCACCTAAGCACATTGTTGTGGTAGTCTGGAGGTGTGTTTTTCGAATGGGATGTGGACAAGGCGCGTAAAAACCTCGCTAAGCACGGGGTCTCGTTTGACGAGGCAATAACCGTGTTCGGGGATCCATTGGCCGTCACAATTCATGATCCGGATCACTCGGACGATGAGGAGCGACTCTTGACCACAGGTCTATCAAAAGGGCGGCGGCTGATCATTGTCGCGCATATGGAGCGGGCGAAGCGATTAAGGATCATCAATGCAAGGGAGGTCACGCCCGCGGAGAGGAAACAGTATGAGTCCGGAGAATAATGCTGGGCAGGAAGACGAAATGAGGCCTGAGTACGATCTTCGAGGGGGCGTGCGCGGCGAGTACTACAAGCAGTATATGGAGGGAAGCAATGTTGTGCTGCTTGATCCCGATGTGGCTGCTGTGTTCCACGACTCGGAATCGGTGAATCAGGCCTTGCGAGTCTTGATAAACGCCGCACGGCAAGTGGGGGCCAGCGGCGAAGGCAGAGGAGAGGAATCCCCAGGGCCGGGGCGGGTTCGGTAACCAAGAGCCGGCGGCCAATCACAGGAGGGGTGCGTGACTCCAGAGTACGGAAGTGGTCTCGATGTTACGATCGTAGGCGGGGGAATGATCACCTATGATTTACTCCTTCCATCCTTATACCAACTCGAAAGAACGGGCGTCGTCCGCAAGATCGACATCTGCGCTCTGGACAGCTCTCCGTTAAAGGCCTTGGCGGAGAGCGCTGATTTTAAGGAAGCTTTCCCAGGGCAGGGTTTCACACCCCATCCATCACTGGCGGAACTGCCGGAGAAGAAGTTTCCCGAGCTTTACAAAGAGGTCGTCGCCTCGATGGCGCCGGGCAACATGGTGGTGGTGGCGATGCCCGATCATCTTCATAACGAAGTGGTGCGGCACGCCCTCAATTGCGACCAGAACGTGCTGTGTGTAAAACCGCTGGTTCTCAAACACGAACAGGCGGTCGAAATCGAGAAGTTGGCGGCTCGAAAGGGACGCCTGGTGGGCATCGAGTATCACAAACGCTTTGACCGCCGCTCCCTGGTGGCGCGGCGGGGCTATGGCCTGGGGCAGTTCGGGACGTTCGTTATGGGCGAGGCCAGGCTGATCGAGCCCTACTATTATCGCCACTCGAATTTTCAGAACTGGTTTACCTCTAATAATACTGACCCTTTCACTTATATCGGTTGTCATTATGTTGATCTTGTTTACTTCATTACCGGGCTGAAGCCGGTGGAAGTCTCCGTTCAGGGCGTCAAAGGAGAATTCCCTAACGGGAACGAAGCTTACATGTGGTCGCACGGGCGGGTGACCTGGGAGAATGGCGCCCTGCTCTCCGTGGTCAACGGCCTCGGCTACCCTGACGCCGCCGCGGGCAGCAACGACCAGGGATTGATCATGTACTGCGAGGGCAACGACCAGACAGGGCTCATCTTTCACGACGATCACAATCGTGGCGTGGCCTACTCCTATCTCGAAGGCATCGGCCCAGGTGGGTCGAAGTACAATTACG
>Ga0187852_1002322_pt1 | contig 15734 bp, 7 predicted proteins | sample June2016WEW_6_40_FD_134511 | JGI IMG/M metagenome (GOLD analysis project Ga0187852, IMG submission 134511) | Peatland microbial communities from SPRUCE experiment site at the Marcell Experimental Forest, Minnesota, USA - June2016WEW_6_40 | ecosystem: Environmental > Terrestrial > Soil > Wetlands...
GAGGGTGCGGTGAGGGCGCCATCACTAGTATTCAATCTAGAAGTATTCCGCGACAGATCCAGTTCGCGTTTAAGCTCTTCTTCTAGCACCGCCTTGTAAACCTGCCGGCCCCGGCGTTGCTCTTTAACGCCGGGGCTTTTCTCTGAATATGCTCAACACTTTCTCGCTCCACTCGGGACAACAACGCTCCGCTGCGCTCGCGAGATGATAGCCCTCTCCCTTGGGGAGAGGGTGAACCGCGACAGTGCTTTCACCAGCCGTCGCGGGCCGGGTAAGGGGTCACTTCGCTTAGACCCAAAAACTCCTCAGAGCCCTGTTGGAGAAGCCGCCATGCTCTTATTCCCAATCCCACGTACTCGCCAAACGCCGCGACTTCCGACTTTGGAAAGCTCGGCGTTGTTGCTACTCGCCACGCTCATTCCTTTCGCCGGCCGCTCTCATAACGCACCCAATCCCGGCGAATTCACGGTTGGTAATCGCCTAATCTCGCGTGTCTTTACGGTGGAGAATGGACAACCCTCTACCACAGCGCTCAAAGCCCTTACAGTGACCAAGGTGACGTCGGAAGAATTCGAGATTGCCTTGAAGGTGGATGGTCGCACGGTTCTGCTGAATCGTCACAATTGTTCGCCGGGCCGGTGGTCTGGCGCGCCCTCGGGCTTGCGGGCCGACTTAAGCTGGGCATTGGATGACTACGCACTCGAGATTCATGAAATCTACCAGGCTGACGAGAATCGGCCCTACATTTTCAAGTGGCTTGAAATTACCAATCGCGGCAGCCGATCCGTGCTCCTCGATCGAGTAGCCGTGGATTCGCTCGAAGTCAGAGAAGACGGTGCTCCGGTGAGAGGTGGCGTGGGACAGCCGGTCTTCCTCAACAACCAGTTCTTTCTGGGCATTGAACATCCTGCGGCGGAGAACACGATTCACCTGCAGGATATAGTCCTTGCGCACCACCCTTACGCTGATTTACGGCCAGAAGCAACGTGGAAGAGCAAACGGGCCGTACTCGGCGCTGCCACTGCCGGCAATGGCTCCGTTGAGGACGCCTTCCGCAGATATCTTGTGGAGGTCACCGGCCGAGGCCCGGTCTACCGACCCATCTACTGTGATTGGGCCGCTCATGACGAACTGGGGACATTGCTCAAGCCGCAACTAACGGAGCAACTGACGGATTCGCTTCTCGACCGGCTCCAGACAATGAAATCCGCGTACGGAATTCAGTTCGACTACTACTTAATGGACGCGTTCTGGTACGACCCGAAAGACGCTTATCTGACTTTTAAGAAACCCAACTGGCCGCGCGGATCTGAACCCGCTCTTCACCGCATGTTGGATCTCGGGATGAAGCCGGGTTTGTGGTTTGACATGGGAGGTTCGACGCTGGATTTGAAGAACACTGCTTCCTGGCAGGGCCCGGAAAAACCCTGCTTATCGGACCCGGCTTTTGCCCAGGTTTTCGAGAATGCCTTCGGGTTGCACGTCCGCGATCACTCGCTCGGCATGTTGAAATTCGACTTCACCAATCTGCTCTGCACGCATGGTAGCGACGAAGAGCCGTCAGTCGCCATTCTCGAGAGGAACGCCGACAGCTTGCTCGAGGTTTGCCGGAAGGCCAGAGAGTTGAATCCCGCCATGGTCATCCGCGCCTACAACGGGTTCAGTTCGGGCGAGATGATGGAGAGCACCAAGTACTATGACCAGGCCTACGCCATCTCTCCCTGGTGGGTTATGTGGTTTGATTCGGTCTACTCCGGAGACCCCCGGCCCTCCGAGTTGCCCTCAGTGACGTCTCTGCGCGATTCGGTGAATTGGTACCAGGATCACGTTTTCCGCGGCTACGCGCGCTCCCTCATGCCCCTCTTCGACATTGATGACTCCGGGACGCTGGTCGGCAAGACGTCCACCATTCTCTATCTGGGCGCCGAGGGCTTCACCGATTCTTGGATTTTGAACATCATGCGCGGCGATCTCGCTCCCACGTTCTACGGCGACCTTACGCTGTTGACCGACAACGACCGCAAATTCATGGCTGGCACGCTCCATTTTCTGCGCGAGCATCAGAACCTGCTTGAGAACACCCGGCCCATCCTTGGAGTTCCGGGAAAAGGCGAGGTGTACGGTTACCTCGCCAACAGCGAAGACGCCGGTTTTGTGACTGTTGTGAACCCCGGACTTTTCTCCCAGTCCTTCACTTTCCTGCTGCCGAACGAGCAACTCTCGAGCGGGTTCGCAAAGCTGCTCTTTTCGAATGACGGCCAGGCGCATGATCCGACACGTCGAACGGAGGGCGTCTTGCAAAGAACGCTGGCGCCTGGAGAGATTCGAGTCTACGCGCTGGGCTCGCGCGAGTGGATCGAGCCGATCAAGTTGCCCTCCGCGCCCACACGCCAATACCACGATGTGACGCCTATTGGCAATCCCTTCGGTTCCAACCGCGAGGCTGAAATCCAGCTTGGTTCGAGCCACGCCGGGATGACCTTGGCCGTCGTCATTCAATATCGCAAGGCGGGGGAAGCCGACCGGTCTTTCGAGCGGCCGCAAGAAGTGTTGAGAGTGGTGGGGAATATCGGGTCTAAGCAGGTGAGCTTTGCTTCGATTCCCAGAGAAGGAACAGATATCTGGTCGCACTGCTCGTGGGCTGTCTTCAAGCACCAAGTCACAACAAGCGATGCAAATCAACTTCTGAAGCTAAAACTGATTGGTGAAACACCACCCAACACCACCGGGATCATCACAGCCTTATGGCTGAAATGACGTTGTCGGAACCAAGGTAGAATAAGTAGGTCTTCCACTTTTCAACCTCGAGTTCGATTTCGCTGGTGGGGCCAGAGAGCACTTTACCACTGAACACTTCGCAAACTTTCTCCGCCCGGTACGGCAGCCGAATACGGCGGGAGCCCGCGGCGCCTGTATGCAGAGCCAGCCAGGATCGATTCGCATAGAGAACATCCGGGTTCTCATTCAGGATGCGCACGTCGGCGTCTCGGGCGACCTCACGCCATACCGCCGCGGGCGCCGGCCCCGCGCTCATGTAGATTGACTGCCACCCGTCCGCCGCCTTCACCACATATCCTGGCTTGTTGTTGGCCATCAGGACCCCCAGCGTGGTGGCTCGGGGATCATCTGCGAAGAATATTGGCGAGCACGCAATTGCTGTGGGCGGCCGTTCCTGCAAGGAAGTGAGAGTATGGTGGTTGGCTTCGAAACTGTACCCCTTCCCCAATCTTCGCGTTAGCGGATGATCGCTATCAGTGATCCTCAAGTCCAGCGAGCCTTCCATTGGATCTGCTGCGATTCGGATTGCAGTAAACTCCTCCATGTTCTTTAGGTCAAGGCCCGGGCCGATCAGGCCTGCGGCGTAGAGCCAGACTGCCGTGGCATGATTCTCTCGCAGTATTCTATGCAGGGATTCACGTTCAGCCGCCGTTGCCACGAAAACATTCAGGAAGATATAGAGCTTATAGGGCCGAGCGCGTTGCCGCACAACATCCTCGAGAATGAGCGTGTCATATGGGGTTCCCATTCGGCGCAGCTCGTAGAATTGAGAAAGCACGAACGGGTTCATGACGTTCTGTGCGGGGTCGAGCTTCAGGTAGAACGGGCTGCGGTCGTCAACCACCACGACCGCCTGGGCGATAGATTCACGCTCGGTCTCGAGACCGAAACGGTGTATGCGCGCCATCTGCGCCAGATCCTGCAGGATTTCAGGTGCCGAGTACCAGTATCCGTCGGCTTCGTTCGTCATCCACCATAAAGCACATCCTTCTACAAGAGATTGGCAGAAATTGCGTCGCAATACCTCACGCGTGTCGCGCGGGTTTCCGACACGCATGTTGGTCTCATTCGGGTCGGGGGCGGCCTTAGCCAAATACGTCCAAGTATCGGTTTCATTGAAGTAAACTTTGCCGTGTAGTTGGACGGACGTTACGACGCCTTGCGGGAAATCCATTCCGCCGATGCTGCGATCGTAATACCCATTGGGGCTGCATACAAAATCGACTTCGGGGGTTTCCAAAATGCGCTCGAGGCCACAGTGAGCCGAGGCCCGCAGGCGATAATCGTTAAAATTGCTGTGGATGTCATAGCCGAAGAAAACGCCGTAAAGCGCCTGGGCTTTGGTTTCTGCCTTGACCACTTTGCCGAAGAATTTAATTAATTCGACGTTCAAATCTGACAAGAACTCATAATAGTCCGGAACGACGCGGGTTCGCGCGGGATCAATAAACATCCCCAAATCGGCGTGTCGCAGATCCTCATCGGTAGGGGCGCCTGCGCTATCAAAATCAACCGTAGGGTTCTTCCAAACTTGGCGGAGTTGTGCGGTGTCCCCATGGTAGCGAACCCTGAGCCATTGGCGAAAGGCGCGGAGGGTAGCAGGCGAACGGTCAATGCTGGCCGGCTGGTCCCATCCCCAGTACATCCACTCGCCGCACGTTCCCCATCCCACGTGGTATCCCAGGACTCTATCCGCAAACGAAGATGCATCGATGTGGCGGAGCAGACGTTGCAGGTCTTCCTCCGCACTTGTTTTCCAGACCGCTGACCCCAGAGCCGGGTGGCCGAGGTACGACTCGCCCGGGTTCTGCGCTCCCCACGCCTCCTGGTTCTGAGGACCCCAGAGCAACACGCGTGGCATCAGATAGCTCTTCGGATTTTGTTTGAGGATGTAATGCGCAATATCGTCGAAGCTTCCGGTCTGCAAAGGGTAGCAGTCAGTCCTGGGAGCATAGGGAGATGCATCGGGGCCGCTATTGAGGTGGAATGTGAAGAAATCCACCCCTGCGCCGTCGAAATCCGCCGCTGCCTTCGGCGTCATAGTGAGCGCAAAGTGGACCATGGGCACCACGGGGCGATCATAATGATAGATGGTGGTAACTCCGTGCAGGCGGCGCACGCTGAACCTGGGGACTCCCGAAGGTGTATTTGTTGCACGGGCGCGCCCCGGCGAAGTTCCGACCAAATAACCAGCCGTTACGGACACTAGAAAAGTCCGACGATCCAGCATAGCGTTGCTCCTCTATCGCAATTCCCGTGGTCCAAAGCAACCGGTCTAAGGCCTGTTCTCCGGCATCGGCTTGAGTTTCCCGGCTCTTGCCTTTTCATCCTTTTGCTTGAACAAATTTAGCTGCTCTTGAGCGTTGTCATCTTTGTTCAAGCGGCGATAGATCTGGAATAGGAGATAATGCGGCGTCGCGTCCTCTGGGGCGAGTTCGATGTAGTGCCGAAGCTGAGGCACCGCGGCCTCATACCGGCCCTGCTGGTAGAGGGCTTTCCCCAGTCCAAGATATCCATTCACTATACCGGGCTCTATGGCGATCGCCGCCTGAAATTCCTTCGCGGCCTCGGCCGGGGCGTTCTGTTCGAGCAGCACCATCCCCAATTTGTAATGTGCCATGAAATGATTGGGAGCAAGTTCGATCGTGCGGCGGAATTCCGCTACCGCTTTCTCGAGTTGAGAGTGTTTCCAGCAGGCAGTTCCCAATACGTAGTGAAGCGAGGGCAAATCTGGTCGCAACTCCACGGCCTTCTCGTATTCCTTGATGGCTTGTTCCGGAGCATTTTGCAGATCATAATACTCGCCACGGACTTGATGTACGCGATAAGAATCCTCCCCGAGATCTGCGAGCCGACTCAGCATCGAGGAGGAGAGGCGAGAGTAGCCTTTGACGAGAAAGTACAGTTCATCCGCATCGGCTGGAGCCTTTGCCGCTTCCCGGTCAAAGGCTCTGTTGGCCTCGTCCTCCCGGTCCAGGGCGAGGTAGCAGAGCCCCAGATAGAAGGTAGCCTCCATATTTTCCGGATTGGCGTGGACCACCGTTCGCAATAGCTCGAGCGCCTCCAGGGCGTGGCCGGTATGAAAACGATCGATGCCCAGGCGCTGGTGTACCTCCAGATTGTCAGGCTGGAGGTGCACCAATCTCTCCAGCAGGGGCAGGGATTTCTTGAATTCACCTGTTCGATCATATAGAGCTACCAACTGAAGAAGCACCTTGGGATCATTGGGGCGAGCGGCTGCTGCGGCCTCGGCGGCCACGATCTGTTTCGCCGGATCTTTTCGGACATGAGTGTCCCTGGAGGCCGGTTCTTGCTGCCTGCCTGCCCGCGCAGGCACACTTCCGGATAGCGCAGCGCTTACCACCAAGCACAAAACGAACCCACACCCTTGCGGCGAAATGCACAAATTATGGTTTATCAATTTGGACTTCCAAGCGCTGAATAAGATCTCCGGGGCTGTCCTCCCGGTTGGTGGCTTGAAACAGCCGAAACTGCTCCGCCGAGCGAGGCTGATCGCCGAGTTTCTTGTAGACGAGGCCGAGTTGGTAGTGAGATTGCGCCAAGCTGGGGTTGAGCTCGAGACTTCTTGTCAGCTCTGGGATCGCTTCCTCGGGCCGGCCCGCCTGGACCTCGGCCTTCCCCAATTCATAGTGGGCCTCAGCAAACGTCGGGTTGAGCGCAACGGCTTTCTGTAGCTTTTCGATAGCCTCCGCAATTCTCTTGTTGCCTTCCTTGGAGGCCAGCTTGCCGTAGTAATAGTAAGGCAGATAAAGGTCGGGCTTGATTTCGATGACTCGAGCAAAGATGGCGATGGCCTCATCGAGCTTCCCGCTCTGCTCGAACAGATCGCCCAGTACCACGTAAGCAACCTCATATTGCGGATCAAGCGCCAGTGCCTTGCGCAACGCTTGTTCTGCATCCTGCAAGCGTGAGGCGAAATAGTAACTCAATCCCAGCCCCAGCCACAGCTTTGGAGCGTCGGGACGCGTCTTCAGGGCGGTTTCATAGATATAGATCGCTGGGTCCGGAGTGCGATGTTTTAAGAACACCATGCCCAACTTGAAGTAATGCTCAGCATTCGCCGGCTCCAGCCGCACGGCGTCTTGCAACTCGTCCGAAGCCTTTCGCGGGTCGTCGAGCGCGTAATAGACCGATCCGAGCAAATCGTGGAAAGCGGCATCCGGCGTTGACAGGCCACGAATCGTTTCCAGAATCTTGGCGGCTTCCGCATAGCGAGCGTTTTCGAAATCGCTCTCGGCTTTGTCAAAACCTAACTTGTAAAAATGGGGTGCGACGTCGGGAGCGTCCTGAATAAGCTCGACCGCCTTTCGGGGTTCCTCGTTTTCGAGCCAGAGCTTGGCCAATGCTTGCTTCGTCTTCGGGTCGAGTTGTGTCTCTCTGCTCAACTGTGCAATAACGGCCTGGGCAGCCTCTTTCTTGCCATCGCTAATGTGAGCTTCTGCCAGCGCGACGCTTATGGCGTTGTCTTGGGGCGCCAACTCATGCGCCTTGCCCAAATACTCTTCCGCCAGCCTGACTTTTCCCTCTCTCCCGTAAATTAGGCCGGCATTAAAGAGGGCGTTCGGATCCTTGGGCTGGATGGCGAGGGCGATCAGGAATTCCGTGAGTGCAGCGCTCTCCTGCTTAAGCGCCAGAAGGGTGTTACCCAGATTTACGTGTGCCGGCGCGAACTTTGGGTTGATGCGTATAGAATGCTCAAACGCGCGTCGCGCCTCCGAATACTTACGATCGTCCGCCAAACATAGCCCCAGTACGTTGAAGGCGGAATAAGAATTTGCCTCTCGCGTCAGAATGCCGGGATCAATGGCCAGGGCGGCTTTGAACTGCTTCATCGCCGCAGCTTCCTGGTGCAACCCGAGGAGCATGTTCCCGAGGTTCACCCGTGGCTCGGGAAACTCGGGATTAAGCTCGATGGCTTTTTCGAAGGACTTCTGTGCTGCCTCATATCTGCCCGTTTGCGCCTGACACACGCCTAGCAAATTCTCGGCTACGGCGGAATCCGGTTCCTCCGCCAAAACCTTAATGAGAATTTCTTCGGCTGCGGCGAAGTCCCTGGCCCTTATCTTCTGCGTGGCCAAGCGCAGCGATTCGACCGAAGCGGCAGAGTCTTTTGGTTGTGCGGGCAATGCTATCATCAGCAGCCCTAACGCAGAAGCAACAATGGCGACCAGTATCTTCACTCAAACACCCGCGCTATTATATGATACTTTCCAGTCTCGTGTGCCGCGCGGCGGGACGGCGGTGGCATTTCTAGGAGTGGGCCGTGGAGAGCGGGGCTTCATTTTATCGAATCCAGGAGCGGTTGGGGTTTTGCGCTCGGGTTTGTGTCTTCTTGCTTACACAGACGTTCGTAAACGGCGAGCTCTTCGCTGGCGCGAGCCTTATCGCCCGTGCGCAGATACAGTTGTGCCAGGTGGTAGTGCGCGAGCGCCAAGCCCGGTTGCAGCCTAATGGCCTGCTGATATTGTTCGGTCGCGGCGGGAGGCATCTGCCGCTCGTCATACACGGCGCCGAGTTGCAGGTGCGCGTCAGCCAGGTCCGGTTTGAAGTCCAGGGCTCGCTTGAGTAGCGATTCGATTTCATCCAGCCTGCTTCCCTGGTCCTTCCCCCGCACGCCTTTCCACAGGCCGAGCGCGCAGTAATAATAGGCCAGAGCGTTCTTCGGTTGGAGTTGCACGAAACGCCGTAGGTGCTCTACCACCACCGTGGACTCGGATACCGTGGCGCCAATATACGCCTGCCCAAGCAAAACGTATGGACGAGTATCCGAAGGATCGAGGTCCGAAGCAAGAATAAATGTAAGTACGGCCTCGTCGTACTCGCCCCGAAGATACTGCGCTGTGCCTAACCCGAGCCGCAGCCTGGGTGACTGCGGATAATGCTCGAGGCCGACGAGAAAAGCCTCCTGGGCTGCTGGGTATGCGTTCCGGAGAAGCAGCGCGGCGCCGCAATTGAATAGATTGCTTTCGTTAGGGTCCATCTGCGCCGCACGCTCGTACTCTGTTGCCGCGCCGGCGAAGTCTTCCTCCCGCACCTTCTCTTTGCCCGAGAGTTCTTGCAGCCGGGCAGAGTCTCCCTGCAGAAGCAATTTCCGAATTTCTCTCTTGAATTCGTCAACACTTGGCGGAGAGCCCCCATACGTTTGTAGGCCCTCAGTCTCCTCGAGCAGACGGCGCGAAACTCTGGCTTGAGCGCCGCTCGAATACCCGGCAGCTTCTCCTGAGCTCGCTAGCGGACTCGGCTTGAACGATCCGTCATCATAGTAGCGACCCGCGAGTGCACCTGAGTCGGAGCTGCTCCTCTCTTGGACCGCGCCCCCCGTGGAGGACGGACTGGGCTTTAGCCTGAAATCTACTTTAGTCCGCTGCCCTGACTCGACCTTAATATCAGTGTGCTTAGCCCTCTCAATCCCTGGGGCTTCCACAGTGATGATATACATGCCGGCGCGGACATCGGTGAACGTATAAGAGCCATTGCTCTGGGCAAACGTCTCGGCTGTGACAGGAAGAGTCGCAGATTTGAGAGTGACCTTGGCGTTACGGATCACGGCTCCAGACACATCCCTGACCGTCCCGAAGACTGCTCCCTTTTCAGCGGGAGCGCCGAAGCTCCGTCCCAGGGAAAGCGCGCAGTAAAGGACCACACATACCAACGCCCATCCAGTTTTGACGCATTCATTCACGAAGACCCTTACCTGGCACCCAGGACCTCATGCCTGCCGCTACCGCGTCAATTGATCGAGCCTCTTCCGCGCTAGGACATGGTCCGGAATCTGGATGAGCAGTTGTCTCAGAACTTCCACCGCTCTTTCATGGTCTCCCGTGGCAGTGTAGATTGCCGCCAAATTCAGATAAGGTTGATCAAGACCAGGCGCTGCGTGAATACACTTCTCGAAAGTAGCAATGGCCTCTCCCAGCTTGCCCGTGCGACGGTAAAGGACGCCCAGATTGTTGAGGGCCACAGGATAGTTCGGGCGCAACTGCACAGCTTTTTGAAGCCGTTGGCGAGCCTGCTCGGTATCGTCCTTTTGCGCGAAGACCATGCCTAACCCGTAATTCAGTTCTGGGTTGTCCGGATCAAGCAGAAGGGCTTTTTCGAATGCTTGCTGCGCATCCTCGAGGCGTCCCAGTTGACGATAGAGATTGCCGAGATTCTCGAGCGCTACCTCGTATTGCGGGTTCTGGCGAATGGCGTTTTCAAACTTGCCGACGGCCTCCTCGGGTCGGCCTTCGTCGAGGGCAAGCAAGCCCAGGTTATTCCAGGCATTGGCATAGCCGGGCGAAATTTGGACCGCCTTGAGCAGGTGCTCACGGGCCTGGGTCAGCATCTTCTTCTGCAAGTAGAGGGTTCCGAGATTGTAATGCGCGTCCGCGTAGTAGGGGTAATCCCTGACGACCACCTGGAAGAATGCCGCCGCCTGATCGAAGTAGCCTCTTTGCGAGAACGCCACTCCGTAGGAAAAATAGTTGCGGTGAAACTCTCCTCCGTAGTAGGTCCCTGGGAACGGCAATGCTTTGCTGACGCGCTCAGCGCCCGAACCTGGCAGGCTCTGCGGCCGCGGCGGGTCGGATTCGATCGGTCCCTGATAAACCTTGACGATCATGCCTCCGCCATCAATCAAGAACGAGGTCGGAAGAGTCAGATTCCGGCGGCGGTCGAACATGTAGCGATACAACATGTTATAGACTCCCGCCAGATCTTCGGAGGCCAGCAAAACGGGAAACACCAGACCTTGCTCCTTTGCGAGGGCTCGAACAATGTCTGCCTCCGCAGGTTTGTTGAAATTGACGGCCAGCGCTTGGAGCCCCTGCGCAGCCCAGCGCGTGTAATTTCGCTGCATGAACACCAGGTTCTGGCGGCAGGATGGGCATTCCGCCATCCAGAAATTCAGCAAAACCAGCCGGCCGCGATAATCCGCCAGCGTATGCGGATTGCCGGCGAGATCCGGCAGTGAAAAATCTGGCGCAGTGACTGGGTCGACCAACCAGGTTTCCAATGCTGACGGGAGCGGCAAGGAGTTCTGAGTCGCCTGCGATTCGGTCTCCTCGCTGCGCGCCGAGAAAGGCGTCGCGTGAAAGTTGGCTGAACCCTCTTCGATATCAACCCGCTGGTTCGGCGCCAGTTTTTCGAACCGTTGTATCAACCCATTGGGCCAGCGGATTTCTGCACTCACCGGCTTCCCCGTCTTGCCGAGCCCGAAAAAGACCTCCTTGCTGTGCTGGGAAGCAAAGCCCGAGCCGGCCTGGACGAACCTTTTCTGACGTGCTCGCTCGGTCTCGAGGGTTATCTGCGCGCCGATCGCATCACGATTGCTTGTCCGGCCTCGCAAACGGAAGGCAATGGAGTCTCCTAACCCCGGCATCACATTGCGGAGCATGCGGATTTGAGGTCCGGTGCGGTTCTTGAGAACCAACTCCAGTCTCCCATCGTGGTCGAAATCGGCGAGGGCAAAGGCGCGACTGTCGTCAGGAAAATCCAGGCCGAACGCGCCCGAGACATTCGAGAACGTTCCGTCCCCATTGTTCAGATAAAAGACGTTTCGTTGATAACCGTTCCAAGTGCCGTCGGAACGGATCAGTTCGTTAATGGCATTCCAACCATTTTCATACTTCCGCGAGGCGTTGGAAGTCACGGGGGATTGCGACACTACTTGCCGCCAGAAGAAACTCTCGAGGTCAGGCCGGCCGGGTCCGGAGATCATGCCGTTGGCAATGTACAGGTCAGGAAAGCCATCGTGGTCAAAGTCCCAAGCGTCGCAGGACCAGGACCAGCCGGTAAGCTCGACGCCGGCGAGGTTGCTCCGGTCTGCAAAGTGCCGGTCACCCAGATTATAGAAGAGCGAATTGCCCTTCGCATGGCGCCGAAAAAGGCCCCGTATATTTTCCGGCGCGTCGCGCAGAAATTCTTCCGAGGCGCTTACACGCATGCCCGCCGGCTCCCACATATCGGACACATAAAGATCGTACCTGCCGTGGTTGTCGTAGTCAAACCAGCAGGAACTCATGCCGGGACCGATATCGAGCACTCCTGCTTCCTCCGCGATGTCCGTAAAGGTTCCGTCTGTGTTGTTCCGGTAGAGGTTCTTCCTGCCGAAATCGTTGACCACGTAAAGGTCGGGCCAGCCATCGTCGTCGATGTCACACCACGCACAATCAAAGCTGTAGCGGTTGTTGTTTTGATTGAGTCCGGAAGCGGACGTCACATCCTCGAACGTTCCGTCGCGGTTGTTGCGCAGGAAGAAATTGGGAGGGCCGTTCCGGGCGTCGAAATAAGGCGTGGGATAGCGGTATTGGTCAAGTCCCTGGTAATAACTGTAAAGACAAAAGTAAATATCCAGCCAGCCGTCGCGGTCGTAGTCACCGAACGATGCTCCGGTAAACGTACCTTGCGGAGGTTGCGCAAAGTGGAAGGCGTCCCGTTTCAATTGAAACTTCCCGTCGCCCTGATTGAGGAACAGCAAGGGGCCCGTGCTCCGTACCACCACAAGTTCCTGCCGGCCATCGTTATCCACGTCAGCGAAGAGGGCGCAAGTGGTGTTGTCAAGCACGCCGACGCCGCTGGCTTCCGTAACATCCTCAAAGGTCCCGTCGCCGCGATTCCGGAACAAGCGGTTGGGAAGGCCGGCAGGCTGGCAAACGTAAAAGTCGTCAAACCCGTCGTTATCGATGTCTCCAACCGCGACGCCGTTATTTCCGTAAATGTCAATTCCCGATGCCCCATCGAGAACCGTGCGCCAGTAGTCGCTTCCCTGGAGCAGTTGCTCGCGGTAAGAGGGGTTTGCGCCAAGGGCTCGCGCCGTGATGTCTGCGAAGGCAGGTCGGATTGTGCGACATCGGATTTCCTCCAACGCCTGCCATTTCCGTACACTCCATCGACCCCCCTGGGTTCTCACCCATTCCAGTTCCCAGTAGCCCACGTGTTCCTGACGGTAGAACGTGGGGCCTGTCGTCACTAGGTCGTAATGAATCCGTGTTTGAATCATCAACGGGGACTCTGCGCGGACGGAGAGGCTTGGAATCTTGAACTGGGTCGTGATCACTCTCGCTGACGGATCCAGACAGGAGTTCAGCGCACGCAGAAACTCCTCCGACAGAAGTGATACTTGGTCGGGAAAACGCCGGCGGGAAACCTCGAAGCTGGACTCACGACGAATCCAGTGTTCTTCGAGCGGCTGTAGACTGGATCCTCTGAAATCCGGCGCCAAGAATTTCGCGATGTGACGGAATTCGGGCGGAGATTCCCGCAACGATCTCCCCCAATCCCCAAGCACGTCCTCAATTTCAGCGGCGTATTTTTCGTTCGGGAAGCCATCTTGACCGGGCTGCACGTGCAGCAGGACGTCGTCTATGGACGACTCTTCGCGGTAGTGCGGCGTAAACGAGCAGTCATCAAGCACGTTCGCTGCGGGAGGGAAGTTCCCCTGCGTAGCTGGCGGGGGAAGCGAGGGGTGGTGGAAAAGCCTGAGCTCAGCTGCAAGCAAGTGGGGCGAGACGAGACCAGCGCAAGTCTGCACACACCGATTCAGGAATCCGCGACGCGAATACTTCCACCACCGGTACGGGTTCCAACGATCCTCCATCCGAGACGCCTCACGGTCAGCCGCAGCGATCTCTTGCGGCTGTTGGTTGCTGATCTTCGCTGATCGCCCTGACGTCAGGCGGATCTTCTTGCGATTGAATACTGCCACTCAAGATTCGCTACGCAGGTCCAAAGCTACCGCACGCCAGTCTGCCTTTAGAAGAATCGGCGATCCGCCCTAGGCTGTACGTGCGCCCCTGAGGAGGCCCCGCGGAAATCCGCCACTGCCTCGGCGTCATGGTGATAGCAAAGTGCAACACAAGCAAAAGCGGCTTATCGTAATGGTAAATTGTGTTGACCCCGTGCAATCGCCGCACGCTAAACCTGGGGGTAGCAGATGCTGCTGCTGTTTACTCGGCGTCGCGTAGCGAGGTTCCCGCCAATGGCGCCGTTGCATTTTATCCTCCCAGACGTGTGCGCTGAACCCGAAGGGCACAGGATGGAGTGTCTGATCAGATCCTAAGCGGCCAGACTAATTTGCCGGCCTCCGTTCGTGCTCTGCATAAGTCGCCGCCGAAATAGTACCGGCGGGCAACCCTCTGAGCGGCGGAAGACACGGTTGAACATTCTTATGTTTGAAAAGCCGGCTTCGGTAGCGACACGATGAATGGGAAGGGGTGTCTCCTGAAGCAGGCACTTGGCTCGATCCAAGCGCGAGCGGTTGATCTCGGCGAGGACCGATCTGCCTGTAGCGTGCAATACCCTTCGTTCCAATGTTCGGCGCGACACTTCCATCTCCCCGACGACGTCCGCGACCCCGATACCGCGCCCTGCATGGTCTTTGATGAAGCGAAGTGCATCGGCGACGAACGGGTCATCTTTGCAGACGGGATCGCTGGATCGGCGAGCGACCACCCGAAGGGGTGAAACCGGAATAACCTGCTTTCGCGCAGCCTTTGAGTGGCCGGACATCAGTTCATCCAGCTGGAGGGCCGCCTGGTATCCCCCGTTTTCGATATCCAGCGCCACACTTGAGAGGGGCGGCTGTGACAGCTCGCAAATCAATTCATCATTGTCAACGGCCACCACAGACAAGTGGGCGGGCACAAGTAGGCCAGCGTCGGCGCATACCTCCAATAGCTGGCGGCCACACATGTCGTTGCAGGCCATCAGACCTGTTAAGGGAGGCAGCGACTTCAGCCAGCTGGTTAAGCGGTGATGACCGTGGGCGAAAGCGCGGACCCAGTCGCCGAGCCGCATCCAGTTGTGTAGTTCAATCCGATACCGCAAGCAGGGAAATCCATGGTCGGTAATCGTGCGGTGGAACGCCTCTTCCCGGCGCCACGACCAGGGGCAGTTCTCGAACCCGCAATAAGCGAAACTCCGTAGACCCTGAGCAACAAAATGATCCGCAACCATTTTGGCGATGGCGGGGGAATCGGTCCTGACCTCACTGAATCGTTGCAGAGGATTGGCGGTCTCCAGTTCGCCTATGCAAGCTTCCAGCACCACCGCCGGCAACATCGTGGCCTTGATCTGTTCCGCTTGCTTCACTGAAGCGACCCTTGCGATGATTCCTGTGAAGTCAGCCTTGGGAAGTCCCTGCTCGTAATGCCCTGCGCCGATGTATAAAGACCAGGGTCCGTGCAAGCGCGAGTACAGTGTGATGCCGCGCAGCAAGCCTCTCCCGTAATGGCCTGAAGTTTCCAGCAGCAACGCGACTTTGGGCACTCGAATCATAGCCAGATCCTTCTCGTTCGCCGGGTGTAGCTCCGAGCCCTACAATTGGCGGCCGCGCTATCCACGGGAAAAATATTCGGTTCTCCAGGGATTGTCAAGCTGCAATCCAAGCTCGACGCGACAAAAGTCAGGCCGGTTGGGGCGTGACGCAAAATGTCCAATACGGTTCGCAAATTGGTATCTTGACAGTTTCGATATCCACAACTATCTTCGCCAGCGAGCCCTAGGGTCAGTCGTGCACGGTTGGACGTGCGGGCAGTGGCCGTTCATAAGGGCCGCGGTGGGTGCTGAACACCTTCAATGCTTGATACTCCTCTGACTAAGCTTCATTTTTGCGTTGGGTCTTAAAGGGACGGGGCATCAGGCGTCGCGAGCGGATGGCCAGGCGTTCGGTCCTTGCTACACCTTTCGCGCGTTCCGATTCACGAAAAAAGGAGAGGGCCATGAATTTTCATCCGGCAACAATGAATCCAGCAATCCCTGGCGCTTGGCGAAGGATAGTTATGCCAGTCGCCTTGCTTTGTACGGTGCTATTGGCGCTGTGCATCGGAGCATCACGTGTCTATGCCCAGATGAACACCGGCACGATTCTGGGTACAGTTGTCGACGCCTCAGGGGGTGCGGTGCCTGGCGCTAAGATAACCATCACCAACACAGGGACACAGATCAGCCAAACA
>Ga0187852_1002323_pt1 | contig 15731 bp, 3 predicted proteins | sample June2016WEW_6_40_FD_134511 | JGI IMG/M metagenome (GOLD analysis project Ga0187852, IMG submission 134511) | Peatland microbial communities from SPRUCE experiment site at the Marcell Experimental Forest, Minnesota, USA - June2016WEW_6_40 | ecosystem: Environmental > Terrestrial > Soil > Wetlands...
CGTCGGCCACGTCCGCGACGGGTTCGCCGTGCAGACCAACATCGTGCGCGAGGACGGCCGCCGGGGGGCGCTCCTCACCGTTATTAAGAACGGCAACGCCTCCACCCTGGACATCGTCCGCAAAGTCAGGGCCACCCTGCCGCGCATTCTTTCCTCCTTGCCTCCTGAATTGAAAGTCAAACAGCTCTTCGATCAATCCCTGTTTGTGCGAGCGGCCGTGAACGGGGTAGTGCGCGAAGCGGGCATCGCCGCCTTGCTGACAGGCTTGATGATCCTGCTTTTTATCGGAAGCTGGCGCAGCACCGTCGTCGTGTGCATCTCAATTCCGCTTTCGATTCTGACCTCGCTGGTGATCCTCGGTTTTCTCGGCAAGACCATCAATGTGATGACTCTCGGCGGGATGGCCTTGGCGGTGGGCATCCTGGTGGACGACGCCACCGTGGAGATCGAGAACATAAACCGCAATCTGGCCATGAAGAAGCCGATCACGCGCGGCATCCTGGACGGCGCCCAGCAGATTGCGGTCCCCGCCTTCGTCTCGACTCTCTGCATCTGCATTGTGTTTGTCCCCGTACTATTCCTGAGCGGGGCGGCCAAATATCTCTTCACGCCCTTGGCCATGGCGGTGGTCTTTGCGATGCTGGCCTCCTACCTGCTGTCGCGGACGCTGGTGCCGACGATGGTCAAGTACCTGCTGAGATCCGAGGTGCAGATCTACCAGCGAGAAGAGGAGGAAATTGGTACGGGGCCCATCTGGAGGGTGCATTACGCCTTCAATCGCCGATTCCTGCGGATGAGAGAGAGTTACAAGACGGCACTGGCCTGGTGCCTGGCTCATCGGCGCTCCGTGGTACTGATGTTTGCGGTTCTTGTCGTCGGCTCCTTCAGCTTGACCTTCTGGATCGGGGAAGACTTCTTCCCCTACACCGATTCCGGCCAGATGCGCCTGCACGTGCGCGCCCCGGAAGGCACACGCATCGAGGAAACCGAGCGCCTCTTTGCCCAGATTGAAGACCAGGTGCGGCAGGAGATTCCTGCCGACGAGATGGATACGATTCTCGACAATATCGGGCTTCCCATCTCAGGAATCAATCTCGCCTTCAGCGACAGCGTAACCCTTGGGCCAAGTGACGGCGAAATTCTCATTTCTCTCAAGCCCGACCACCGCACGCCAACGCAGGTGTACACCCGCAGGCTGAGGGACACTCTGCGGTCCAAGTTCCCCGAAGCGAGGTTCTTCTTTCAGGCGGCCAATATTACCAACCAGATTTTGAACTTCGGCCTGCCTGCGCCCATCGACGTGCAGGTGGTAGGGCGCGACGCCCCAGCCAGTTACAGAATCGCGAAAGAGATCGAGCGGCGCATGGCGCTGATACCTGGCGCCGTGGATGTCCACGTGCACCAGGAGGTAAACTACCCCACCGTGCTGGTTGACGTGGACCGGACGAAGGCGCAGGAAGTGGGTTTGACCCAGCAGAACGTTGCCAACAGCGTTCTGATTTCTTTGAGTTCCAGCGGGCAGGTGGCCCCCAACCAATGGCTGAACCCGGAGAACGGAGTCAATTACCAGTTGGTGGCGCAGACGCCGCAGAATCAAGTTGATTCCTTCGACGCTCTTCTAAGGACGCCAATTACGCTGGGAGCAGGCTCGGGCGGGAAGACGCAGATGCTGAGCAACCTGGCGAGCGTGAGCAGAGGGGTTTCCACAACCGTCGCCAGCCACTATAATGTGCAGCCCGTCATGGACGTCTACGCCAATGTCGAGCAGCGCGATTTGGGCGGCGTGGCGCACGAAGTGGAGCGCATCATGTCGGACGTGAGCCCGCAGTTGCCCAGGGGTTCGTGGATGGCCCTGCGAGGCCAGGTGCAAACCATGCGCTCGTCGTTTGTGGGATTGGGATTCGGAATCCTCTTTGCCATCGTGCTCGTTTATCTCCTGATGGCGGTGAACTTCCAATCCTGGGTGGACCCGTTCATTATCTTGTGGGCGCTTCCGGGAGCGCTCGTCGGTATCGTTTGGATGTTGTTTGTGACTCAAACCACTTTCAGTGTTCCTTCGCTGATGGGAACGATCATGTGCATCGGCGTGGCGACTTCCAACAGCATTCTGCTGGTGACTTTCGCCAACGATGAGCGGCAGGAAGGCAAAAACGCTCGGGCTGCGGCGCTCTCCGCCGGCTTCACGCGAATCCGGCCAGTAATTATGACCGCGCTCGCCATGATTGTCGGAATGCTCCCTATGGCTCTGGGGCTTGGCGAGGGCGGGGAACAGAATGCGCCGCTGGGGAGGGCAGTTATCGGTGGTCTACTGGTCGCCACGTTCACGACGCTCTTCTTTGTCCCGATCATGTACAGTTATTTGCGCAAGACGCCGCCGCTGGACCTGGATGCCGAGATCGCGCGGGAAGAGCATGAGGAAGGGATATCGCTGCATTAGTAGCGCGGGCGTCTCGCCCGCGGTGTCGGGAGCGTCCCGCTCCCGCGCGCGGGTAGGATGCCCGCGCCCCAGCGGGCGAGACGCCCGCGCTACGACGTGTTTGGAGGCAATCGGTGGCAATTGAAGAGAAACTGATGGAACGTGAGCCCGTATTAAGGGAGCCTTTAACTCCGCCGGGCCCGCAGAGGCCGCGCGGCGGACCGAGCAGGCGCTTGCTCATCACCTGCCTGATCGTTTTACCGCTTGCGGCACTCCTGCTGCTCGGTTACCTCCCTCGACGAGAACGGCTGCGGGCACTCGTAACGGCCTCGGAAAAAGAGGGGCACAGCTTGCCGGTGGTCAACACGGTCCGGGTTCGACGCGGGACCTCCGCCAGTGAACTCTTGCTGCCCGGGAATATCCAGGCGATTACGGACGCGCCGATTTACGCCCGCGCCGACGGCTACGTGGTGCGGCGGTATGTGGATATCGGTGACCGGGTAGCCGCAGGGAAAGTCTTGGCTGAGATAGAAACCCCTGACCTTGACCAGCAGGTGCACCAGGCCCGCGCCAACCTGCTTCAGTCGCGCTCGGCGCTGGCCCAGGCGGAGGCCAATCTCGTCCAGGCCAAATCCACGGAACACCTTGCCCAGTTAACCGTGGAACGATGGAAAGTGCTGGTGGCGCGTGGAGTCCTGGCGCGGCAGGATGGTGACCAGAAAGAAGCGGATTACGAGGTGGCGGTGGCCAACCGCAAAGCACAGGAAGCCAACGTGAGCGCCGCCCAAAGCAGCGTCAGCGCGGCAGAGGCTAACCTGGGACGCCTCGTCGACCTCCAGGGCTTCGAGAAGATCACCGCACCCTTTGCCGGGTTGATTACTGCACGCAACTTTGATGTGGGCGCGCTCGTAGCATCCGGAAGCGTCTCGGGCCGCGAACTTTTCCACATGGCCCAGATCGGCGTGGTGCGCATTTTCGTGGATGTCCCTCAGAGCTATGCTCCCTTCATCCGTACGGGATTGTCAGCCGTGGTGACCGTCGAACAACTCCCCAGCCGTTCGTTCGCGGGAAAGGTAGCGAGAACGAGCCAGTCTCTCGATCCGAACACTCGGACTCTGCTCACGGAAGTCGATGTGCCCAATCAGGCCTCGCTGCTCTTGCCCGGCATGTACGCTCGGGTGTCGTTGCGCACCGTAAGCTCCGAACCCCCGCTGCTGGTGCCCGGGGACGCGCTGGTTACGCGCGCCAACGGCACGCGCGTCGCGGTGGTGGCGGAAGACGGTGCTGTCCACTTTCAGAAGGTCGCAGTGGGCCGCGACTATGGAACGGAAACCGAGGTGCTATCGGGTCTAGCAGGAGGAGAACTGGTGATCATCAATCCTACCGACGACGTCCGCGAAGGAGCCCGAGTTAAACCCGCAGCAGGCCGGGAATAATAAATTGTGAATTGTGAATAGTGAATTATGAAATATGAGCGGGTAGCGCAGACTTCGTGCCTTTCGAAGTCTGCGGCTCTTCCCGACCCAATCTCGACATCCGCAGGCCTGCAAAACACGTTGTGTAACCCAGAGAAATAAGCCGTGAGGTAATCCATGAAAGTGCGATCGAGCTTCCTAATCCTATGTTGTTTTCTCGTCAACTTTGCTTGGGCACAGTCCCGGCGTGGTTCGCCACCAGCTCCGCTTTCTGGAGCGGAGGCACTGACCGGCCTCACTCGCAGCTATCGCGTTGGCGCATTGCCGTCAACGAAATTTCAGAATTCGGATCGCTATAGCGCCCTGATCAGGGACGGCAAGCTTTACCTCTCCTTGCAGGACGCCATCGCGCTGGCGCTCGAAAACAATCTCGATATCGAGCTCGAGCGCTACGGGCCTCGCATGGCGGACACTGATCTGTGGCGGGCGCAGGCGGGTTCGTTGCTGCGCGGCGTGCCGCTGTCCGTGCTGGAAGGCCCTGAAGGCACGGGTGGTCCGGTTGAGACACCGCCGGGCAGCGCGCCGCCGCTGACCCCATCCTCGAGCACCATCCTCGACACCAACGTGAACCAGGCCCAGACCGATCTCTCGATTTACGGTTCGGCGCCCCTCTCGAGCGGAACACCCGTTCCGTCTTTCGATCCCGTTCTGACAGGTCTGGTTGGGCCCGGATATAGCGATACCCCCCAATCTAATGAGGCCCAGTCCGGTTACGGATTCCTTGTCGAACACTCCATGGGCGAGAACTTCGGAGTGCAAAAGGGTTTTTCCAGCGGCGCTTTACTGAACCTCGGCTACACCAACCTGCGTCAGAGCTATAACAACGGCGAACTCAGCTATAATCCCTATACTGCTTCGAGCCTCGGGCTGACTTTCACCCAGCCCTTGCTCGAAGGTTTTGGCTCCGGACTCAACCGGCGTTTTATTCGCATCGCCAGGAACAACGAGAAAATATCGGACCTGGTTTTCCGCCAACAACTGATCAGCACGGTTTCCAACATCATTCGCCTGTACTGGGACCTGGTGAGCCTCAACCAGGACGTCCAAGTGAAGCACGACGCGCTGACGCTCGCCGAAAAACTCCTGTCGGACAACAAAGTGCATGTGGAAGTCGGCACCCTGGCTCCGCTGGAAGTGCTACGGGCCGAGGCGGAGACGGCCCAGGCTCAACAGGCGTTGAGCAATTCGGAAAGCCTGGTCCTCGAGCAGGAACTCATCCTGAAGAACGCCCTGACGCGCACCGGGACGGCAGATCCGCAGATCGACGCAGTGCGCATTGTCGCCACTGACCACATCGAAGTGCCGGAAAGCGGGCAATTGCCGGCCCTGGAAGAGTTGACGGCCACGGCCCTTCGCAATCGGCCGGACCTCGAAGCCGGCCAAGTCCAAATCGAAAACACTCAGATGGCCCTCAAAGGTTCACGCAACGCCCTGTTGCCTTCGGTAAACCTCGTCGCCAGCGTGCAGGGCAACGGCCTTGCCGGTCCGATCAACACTTACCCGATTCCGGGCGTGGCGTTTACTCCCAGCGTCGATCCGAACCTTGTGGGGGGATACGGCACATCTCTCTCCCAAGTGTTTAGAGGCAAGTACCCGGATTACGGCTTGGCGCTTCAATTGGATGTGCCTCTGCGCAATCGCACCGCACGGGCTGATCTGGCGCGAGATCGATTGCAAATGCGCCAATCCGAAGTGCGGCTGCGGGAACTTCAGAACCAGGTCCGCGTTCAGGTGGAAGCCGCTCTGATCGCCCTCCGGCAAGCGCGCAGCAGTTACCAGGCGGCGGTCAAGACGCGGCTTCTTCAGGAAAAAGCACTCGACGACATGCGGCAGCAATTCGAAGTCGGAGTTGCCAGAAGCTACGATGTAATCCTGAACCAGCGCGACCTGGCACAGGCCCGCTCGAACGAAGTGGTGACGCAAAGCGATTACATCAAGGCCCGCACAGCCCTCGACCGGGCCACCGGCACGACGCTCGAGATTAACAGCGTCATTCTCGATGACGCCTTCCGCGGCCAGGTGTCGCGCCCCCCCAGTCCGTTACCTGCCGAACAGAAGTAGCCCGCCTCCTCGAGTTGGCGCCTTTGAGGTCGAGTGCCTAGACTTGTGAGCCTACTGAGGATTGCAGAATTAAGTGACCCTCATCCGCCATAGGCGCGAGAATAAGCCCGTCACCCCACGCCAAGCCGCATCAGCGGCGCAAGAATGTGGCCCACGGCGCCAGCCGTGGGATCACGGGACACAGAGAGCACGCTGAGCCACGTAGTGGCGACAGAAGATCTGCGATCATCAAGATAGCTCTGTCGCCCCTCTCGGGGCTTTTAGGCGCATCGGCCCTGTTTTCTCCCCACGGCTGTCGCCGTGGGCCACATTCTTGCGCCCGACCCGGCGGGCTCCGGAACCCGATCGAGCCTACTCTAGCGCCTATGCCCCCACCCCGCCCCCTCTCCCCCGAGGGGGCGACGAGCTTGGCCCATCACCCTATTATGTAGCGCCCGGCAGAAGCTGTTACAAACCCTCCTCTTGCAGTTACAGAGCCTCATATACCAAGCCAGTAAACTGTAGACACGCCAGTGGGTTGCCGGTAGGGCGGCCCCTACATCCCCCATTAAGAAAATCGGTCCAGGGCCGATAAAACGGCCAGAGATGTTCACCGGGCGGGTCTTGCCCCCGCGTCGAGTGGCATCGGAATTTGAGGGAACAGGTGACCGTGAGGCTCATCGTGATTACGGATTCCTGTGACATGGGAAGAGGATTTGATGTCCCCCTTTGCGCTGTTCAGTCTCCGTCGCACCTTGTTAATCACGGTCACCTTGTTCCTCCTTGCCATTCCCGGCCTGAGTGATGACGCTCGTCAGGCCCTTGTTGCCGCTACGCCCGCTGGTCGAACCCACGCCGCCCTCGCCCATCTTCCGCTGAGCTTCGAGCCCAATTTGGGTCAGGTTGATCCGCGTGTGAAGTTTTTCTCGCGAGGACGCGGGTACACGCTCTTTCTTACGAAGGATCAAGCGATACTCAGAATCGAAAGGCGAATAGCGAAATACGAAACTGCACTTGTCCGCTTGCGGCTAGTGGGGGCGAAGCCTGACGCCGAAGTGACCGGGCGGGGCGAGTTACCGGGCAAGGCGAATTACTTCCTCGGCAACGATCCGAAAAAGTGGCACACGAACGTACCCACCTACGCGAAGGTGCGCTACCACGACGTCTATCCCGGAGTGGACTTGGAATACTACGGAAGCCCCTCGGCTCAGGGACAACTCGAGTATGACTTTATCGTCGCGCCGGGCGCCGATCCGAGCGCTATCGCACTGCAGGCAGGGGCGGCCCGCGAACCGCGCCTACGGATCGACACCGGCGGCGATCTTATGATCCCAGCCCATCGCGGCGAGATCCGATTCCACAAGCCGCTGATCTACCAGCGCGACGCCGGCTCGTCACTCGTCGCCGATCGCAGGTCAGTGGTTCAAGGCCGCTACATTCTCGACGCTCGGAACCGCATTCGCTTTCTTTTAGGTCCTTACGATCACAGCAAGCCGCTGGTCATTGATCCGGTCCTCAGCTACTCCACGTACCTCGGCGGAAGCGATATGGACTATGCGTACGGCATTGCCGTTGATGCTTCCGGAAGTGCCTACGTGACGGGCTACACAGCCTCCGTTGATTTCCCCGTGGTGAGCGCGGCGCAGAGTTCCCCCGGCGGCGGCTCCTGCTCAGAAGATGGCGCGGCGACTCCTTGTTTTGACGCGTTCGTATCGAAACTGAACTCTACCGGGACTGCGCTCGTGTACTCCACTTACCTTGGCGGCAGCGATGAAGATCAGGGGGCGGCCATCGCCGTCGATTCGAGTGGCCACGCCTATGTCGCCGGGTACACCTATTCCACGAATTTTCCGGTGCAGAACGCGCTCCAGCCCAACAATGCGGGCGGCGTGGACGCTTTTGTTACCGAACTCAGCCCCAACGGCGCCTCGCTCGTCTATTCGACCTACTGGGGTGGAAGTCTGGACGACGTTGGGACAGGTATCGCTGTCGACTCGAACGGCAACGCCTATCTTTCCGGTTATACCGAATCGACTAACTACCCTGTCACCTCCGGTGCGCTTCAAACCACCTATGGCAATGGCGCCCACAATGGGTTTGTGGTCAAGTTCGAATCGGGAGGAACTCAGGTTGGCTATTCAACCTACCTGGGGGGCAGTGGAGACGACTATATTTACGCGGCTGCAGTGGATTCCGCGGGCGATGCGTATGTCACTGGATCTACCAACTCAACCAATTTCCCCACCCTGAATGCCTTCCAGCCCAAGCTTGCCGGCGGCCAATGTGGCGGGAACACCTTCACGTGCTACGACGCATTCGCCGCCAAGCTTAACCCTGCCGGCTCTGCGCTCATCTTTTCGACCTATCTGGGAGGAACCGGAAGCGACTACGGGTACGCCATCGCGCTCGATCGTTCCGCCAATGCTTACCTCACAGGGTACACAACCTCCACAAACTTTCCCACGACTTCAGGGGCTTTCGAGCGGACCTCCGCGGGCGGCTACAACGTGTTCGTCACCAAGCTGAATGGCTCCGGCTCGACGCTCGGTTATTCGACTTACCTGGGCGGCAGTGGAACCCAGGTCGCATACGGCATTGCGGTTGACTCGAACGGCTCTGCTTATGCGACAGGGTACAATTACGGAGGGGGTTTTCCCACCGCCAATCCCGTGCAGGCCCAGAACGCCGGAATCTATGACGCCTTTGTGAGTGTCCTCAACCCTGCGGGAAGCTCCCTTCTTTTTTCAACGTACCTGGGTGGATCGCAGGATGATTTTGGCCGCGGAATCGCTCTGGATTCGTCAGGGAATGTCTACGTAACGGGCGCAACGTTTTCGACGAATTTCCCCACCACCTCGGGCGCCTTCGAGCCCTCCTACATGGGCGGACCGTACGATGCCTTTGTGACCATGTACAACGCCCCGGCAATACCGCTCGTCGCCATCTCCCCATCATCGTATAATTTCGGTAACCAGGCTCTGGGCACGGCGAGTTCTCCCCAGGCGATCGACTTAACCAACAACGGCGGCGCGGTCCTGACGATCTCGAGCATCACAGCCAGCGGGGATTTTTCCCAAACCAACAATTGCGGCTCGAGCCTGGCGCTTGGTGCTTCGTGCTCGATCAGCGCCACTTTCACGCCAACCGCCACCGGGTCGCGCACGGGTTCGATCACCGTCGCCGATAATGCCAGCCCCCCTACCCAGACGATTAGCCTCTCAGGAACGGGCACGGGCGTACTGGCCAATCTCGCACCCGGTTCGTTGACTTTCTCGTCACAGCCGGTCGGCACCAGCAGCAGCGCTCAAAACCTCACTCTTTCCAACACAAGCAGCGCCACGCTCACGATCTCGAGCATCGCCATCAGCGGCGACTTCTCCGAAACCAACACCTGCGGCACAAGCCTCGCCGCCAACACGTCGTGCTCGATCAGCGTCACTTTCACTCCCACTGCCACCGGCTCGCGCAGCGGCTCGCTCACCGTCACCGACAACGCCAAGCCCTCCACTCAAAGCGCCAGCCTGTCAGGCACCGGCACGGCGCCCGCCGCCAATCTGGCACCCAATTCGGTGACATTCTCGGGGCAATTGGTGGGCATCAGCAGCAGCCCTCAAACCGTCACTCTGGCCAATCCCGGCGGCGCCACGCTGACGATTTCAAGCATCGCGCCCAGCGGCGACTTCTCCGAGACCGACAATTGCGGCACGAGCCTGGCCTCCAACACATCGTGCACGATCAGCGTCACTTTCACTCCCACTGCCATCGGCCCGCGCACCGGCTCGCTTACCGTCACCGACAACGCCAACCCCGCCACTCAAAGTACCAGCCTATCGGGCAGGGGCACGGCCTGGGGGACCAACCTGTCTCCCACTTCGTTGACATTCTCGGGGCAAATGGTGGGCACCAGCAGCAGCCCTCAAAGCGTTACTCTGAGCAATCCCGCCAGCGCCACACTGGCGATTTCAAGCATTACCGCTAACGGTGACTTCTCCGAAACCAACACCTGCGGCACGAGCCTGGCCGCCAACGCATCGTGCACGATCAGCGTCACTTTCACTCCCACCGCCACCGGCTCGCGCACCGGTTCGCTCACCGTCAGCGACAATGCCAACTCCGCCACGCAGAGTGCAAGCCTCGCGGGCACCGGCACGGCCCCTGGGACCAACCTGTCTCCCACTTCGTTGACTTTTTCGGGGCAAATGCTGGGCACCAGCAGCAGCCCTCAAAACGTTACTCTGAGCAATCCCGGCACCGCCACCCTGACGATTTCAAGCATTACGGCTAATGGTGACTTCTCCGAAACCAACACCTGCGGCACGAGCCTCCCTGCCAATTGGACGTGCACGATCATCGTCACTTTCACTCCCACTGCCACAGGCTCACGCGCCGGCAGCATCACTGTCACCGACAACGCCAACCCCACTACTCAAAGTGCCAGCCTATCGGGAACCGGCACGGCGGCCACTATCAGCCTGTCTCCTATGTCCTTGACGTTTGCGTCACAAGCATTAGGCACCAGCAGCAGCCCGCAAAGCGTCACTCTGAGCAATTCCGGCGGCGCCAGCCTCGCAATTTCGAGCATCACGATTAGCGGCGACTTCTCAGAAACCAATGCCTGCGGCACGAGCCTCGCCGCCAACGCGTCGTGCACCATCAGCGTCACTTTCACTCCCACTGCCACCGGGTCACGCACCGGCAGCATCACTGTCACCGACAACGCCAACCCCACTACTCAAAGTGCCAGCCTATCGGGAACTGGAGCAGCGCCCGCGGCCAACCTATCTCCCACTTCGTTGACATTCTCGGGGCAAGCGTTGGGCACCAGCAGCAGCCCGCAAAGCGTTACTCTGAGCAATCCTGGCAGCGCCGCCCTCGCGATTTCGAGCATCACGGTTAGCGGCGACTTCTCCGGGACTAACAGCTGCGGCACGAGCCTCGCCGCCAGCGCGTCGTGCACGATCAGCGTTACTTTCACTCCCACCTCCACCGGGTCGCGCACCGGCTCCATCACTGTTACTGACAACGCCAGCCCCACTACTCAGAGTGCCAGCTTATCGGGCACCGGCACGGCGCCTGCGGCCAACCTATCTCCCACTTCGTTGACATTCTCGGGGCAAGCGTCGGGCACCAGCAGCGGCCCGCAAAGCGTTACGCTGAGCAATCCCGGCAGCGCCACCCTCGCGATTTCGAGCATCACGGTTAGCGGCGACTTCTCCGAGACTAACACCTGCGGCACGAGCCTCGCCGCCAGCGCGTCGTGCACCATCAGTGTCACTTTCACTCCCACCGCCACCGGGTCGCGCACCGGCTCCGTCACCGTCACTGACAATGCCAACCCTGCCACTCAAAGTGCCAGCCTGTCGGGAACCGGCACGGCGTCCGCCGCCAACCTGTCTCCCAATTCGTTGACATTCTCGGGGCAAGTGCTGGGCACCAGCAGCAGCCCGCAAAGCGTCACTCTGAGCAATCCCGGCAGCGCTACACTCACGATTTCAAGCATCGCGGCTAGCGGCGATTTCTCGCAAACGAATACCTGCGGCACGAGCCTCGCCGCCAACTCGTCGTGCACGATCAGTGTCACTTTCGCTCCCACCGCCACCGGGTCGCGCAGCGGCTCCGTCACTGTCACTGACAATGCCAACCCTACCACTCAAAGTGCCAGCCTTTCGGGAACCGGCACGGCGTGCGCCGCCAGCCTCTCTCCCGCTTCGTTGACATTCTCAGCGCAAGTGCTGGGCACCAGCAGCAGCCCGCAGAGCGTTACGCTGAGCAATCCCGGCGGCGCCGCCCTCACGATTTCAAGCATCACGGTTAGCGGCAGCTTCTCCGAAACCAACACCTGCGGCTCGAGCCTCGCCGCCAACTCCTCGTGCACGATCAGTGTCACTTTCACTCCTACCGCCACGGGCTCGCGCACGGGCTCGCTCACTGCTACTGACAACGCCAACCCTACCACTCAAAGTGCCAGCTTATCGGGAACCGGCACGGCGCCCGCCGCCAGCCTCTCTCCCACTTCCTTGACGTTTTCTTCACAAGCCTTGAGCACCAGCAGCAGCTCTCAAAGCGTCACTCTGAGCAATCCAGGCAGCGCCACACTCGCGATTTCAAGCATCACGGTTAGCGGCGACTTCTCCGAAACCAACACCTGCGGCTCGGGCCTCGCCGCCAACTCGTCGTGCACGATCAGTGTCACTTTCGCTCCCACCGCCACCGGCTCGCGCACCGGTTCGCTCACCGTCGCTGACAATGCCAACCCTTCTACTCAGACCGTCAGCCTCTCGGGCACCGGCACCGCGCCTGTTGCCAGCCTCTCTCCTACTTCCTTGACGTTTTCTGCACAATCGTTGAACACCAGCGGCAGTTCTCAAAACCTCATTCTCTCCAACACAGGCACCGCAACTCTCAATATCACCAGCATTGCTATCAAAGGTGACTTTTCCCTGACCAATTCATGCGGGTCCGGTGTGGCGGCCGGCGCCTCTTGTAGCATCGCTGTGACCTTCAAACCCACGGGCACCGGGCTAAGAACGGGAACAGTGACCGTCACCGACAACGCCATCCCTTCCACACAGATCGCCAACCTCGCCGGGACAGGCGCTGGGTCTGGTGCTACTCTCTCCCCCTCTTCCCTCATGTTCGCCGCAGAACCCGTAGGCACCAGCAGTAGCCCTCAAAGCGTCACCCTCAAGAATACGGGTACTGTAACTCTCACCATATCCAGTATTGCGGCCAGCGGTGACTTCCCCCAAACCCACACGTGCGGTGCTCTTTTGGCGGTCGGCGCCTCCTGCACCATCAGCGTGACTTTCAAACCCACAGCCAGTGGGACAAGAACTGGCACTCTGAGCGTTTCCGACAATGCTGTCCCTTCCACTCAGACCGTCAGCCTCACTGGAGGAGGCGGCCCGGTTGCCAGCCTCTCTCCCACCTCCTTGACGTTCGCCTCCCAGGCGGTGGGCAACAAGAGCAGCGGTTCTCAAAGCGTTACCCTCGCCAACACCGGCGGCGCGACGCTTGCCATCACGGGCGTCAGCATCAGCGGCGACTTTTCCCAAACCAACACCTGTGGTTCCAGTGTGGCGGTCGGCGCTTCCTGCGACATCAGTGTGACGTTCGAGCCCACTACCAGTGGGACTAGAACCGGCACTCTGACCATTACCGACAACGCCAACCCCACCACTCAGGCTGTCAGCCTGACCGGAACGGGCACGGGCGGCCCTGCGGTCAGCCTTTCTCCTGCGTCCCTGACCTTCGCTTCAGAAGCGGTGGGCACCGGCAGTACCCCGCAAAGCTTCACCCTCACGAATACGGGCACCTCAACGCTTACCATGACCAGCGTTGCGATCAGCGGGGATTTCTCCCAAACCAACACCTGCGGCTCCAGCGTGGGAGCCGGCGCCTCGTGCAGCGTCAGCGTGACCTTCAAGCCTAGCGCCAGCGGGTCAAGAACAGGTGCTGTGACCATCACCGACAACGCCAGCCCTGCCACTCAGACTGTCAGCCTCACCGGGACAGGCACGGGCGGCTCTGCCGTCAGCCTCTCGCCTACGTCCTTGACATTCGCTTCACAACCCGTGGGCACCAGCAGTACCCCGCAAAGCTTCACCCTCACGAATACAGGCACTTCAACGCTTACCATTACCAGCATTGCGATCAACGGGGATTTCTCCCAAACTAACACCTGCGGCTCCAGCGTGGGAGCCGGCGGCTCGTGCAGCGTCAGCGTGACGTTTAAACCTAGCGCCAGCGGGTCAAGAACAGGTGCTGTGACCGTCACCGACAACGCTAGCCCTGCCACTCAGACTGTCGGCCTCAGCGGAACCGGTGCCGGTCCCGCGGTCACCCTTACTCCTTTTTCCTTAACGTTCCCTTCGCAGATGCTAATGACCATTAGCAGCGCCCAAACCGTGTCGCTGACGAATGCGGGGAGCGAGTTACTCAGCATCAGCAGCATCAAGGCAAGCGGTGGCTTCTCTCAAACCAACACCTGCGGCGCTGGTGTGGCGGCCGGCGCCTCTTGTAGCATTGCTGTAATGTTCATGCCCCTCTCCGCCGGAGCCCTAACCGGGGCGCTAACCGTCATCGACAACGCCAACCCCACGACCCAGACGGTCAGCCTGTCGGGAACCGGCGCCTCGACCATCGCAAAGCTCTCGCCCCCATCTTTGACCTTCGCTAATCAGACGGTCGGCACGTCCAGCAATGCTCAGAGCGTCACCCTTACGAACACTGGCGGCGCATCTCTTAGCATCATCAGCGTTGCCGTCAGCGGGGATGCTTCCCAAAACAACAACTGCGGCTCGAGCGTGGCGGTCAAGGCCAGTTGCACCTTCAGCATAACCTTCAATCCGACCAATGGTGGAACCAGAACCGGCGCCATAGCCGTCGTGGATACTGCCGAGGGCAGTCCACAAACCATCACTCTTTCCGGCACAGGGGAAGACTTCACGATCGCGGCGGCGTCGGGTTCTTCCACTTCCGCCACGGTCTCGCCGGGAGGAACGGCGACCTACTCATTGAGCGCCCAGGCAGTGGGTGGGTTCAATCAACAAGTGGCCTTCGCTTGTTCGGGAGCGCCCGCAGGGGCAAGTTGCACAGTTTCACCCGCTTCGACGAACATCAGCAGCACCGCGAACCTGAAAGTATCCCTTATCATGGCGGCGGCTTCCGGCTTGCCGCGGCATAATCCTCTTCCCCGCCTCCCGGAGCCACAACCGTGGCTGCTTTGGACGATGGCGTTCTTAGCATTCGGAAGCCTCGTACACGCGGTCCGCAGCCGTGAAACGAGCGCGATACGCAGGCGCATGGCAATGGCTGCCTTCGGCGCGCTCGTACTGGCGATGCTGGCACTGGCAGCCTGCGGCGGAGGGGGCGGCGCCGCGCCTCCGCAACCCGCCAACTCCGGCACTGCTGCGGGTACATACTCACTTGCCGTCACAGGGACGTGCACCTCGTGTTCGACCACCCTCAGCCACTCCATAACCCTGACGTTGACAGTGCAGTGATCCGTGCCGTAGCGCGGGCGTCTCGCCCGCTGTGGTGCGGGCATTCCTTCGCTGCGCTCAGGACAGGCTCTGCCCGCGAGTGCTTGCGGGGGCGAGACGCCCCCGCGCCTCGGCGATCTGTTGTCCGGGGCGTTGTTTTACTAGAAGGTGTTTCAAAACCGCCCGGCAGAGGAACTGTTACTGAATGCCGCCCAGAATTCCCGGCCGCCGCTCGAGCGCTCAGCCCCGCAGGGGCGGGACATGAGTAGCCGGGGGCAACGTCCCATAAGCGCTAAGATACGGCTTGACCGAGTGGCCCCGAATGGGGCCAACCGTAAGTAGCCGCAGGTTTTAACCTGCGGATGACAGGAGCGTTCACAAATCAGGCCAACCCCAACGGGGTTGACCTCCGACGGGTCGGCCCCCCCAGGGCCGGAATGTTGATGGACGCTTCATTTTCCGTAGGTTTCACCTACGGCTACTCATGGTGTCCCGCTTCGCGGGACGCAACCCAAAGCACCGAATTGACTGAATGCGGCTCTTACCTTAGCGCTTGTGGGGTTTCACCCCCGGCTACTCAATTTGCTCACTCTGGGGAGCACGGCTTCACGCGTAGCCGACCATCTCGTTGCAATCGGGTACGGGAGGTTTTTGAAACAGCTTCTAGGCACTAACCACTAGCCACAGCCACTTGCTGCGATTCAGACAGTAAGAAACCAGGCTGGGCAGCTGACCCGCGGTCGGTGTGTCAACCGGTCTGCCCGATCCGTCAACAGCGCTTTTGACGGCCTTTCCGACGCCCAGTTGTCCTCCTTC
>Ga0187852_1002327_pt1 | contig 15705 bp, 12 predicted proteins | sample June2016WEW_6_40_FD_134511 | JGI IMG/M metagenome (GOLD analysis project Ga0187852, IMG submission 134511) | Peatland microbial communities from SPRUCE experiment site at the Marcell Experimental Forest, Minnesota, USA - June2016WEW_6_40 | ecosystem: Environmental > Terrestrial > Soil > Wetlands...
CGCGATCCGCCGGCGCAACCTGCTACCGGCGATTTGCGGACGCGTGTGTCCGGTCGAGCATCAGTGTGAGGCCCGCTGCGTCCTGGTTCCCCACCAGGATCCTGTGGGAATCGGCCGGTTGGAACGGTTTGCTGCCGACTGGGTCCGTCAGTACGGCAACGGTGGCGAGACCGCTGCACCGCACGTGTGGCAGGAAGAGAAGGTCGCGATCGTCGGATCCGGCCCGGCTGGACTCACAGTAGCCAGCGACCTCGCTCAGCTCGGCTACCCGGTCTCGATCTTCGAGGCTCTGCACGCCTTCGGCGGCGTGCTCCGTTACGGGATTCCTCAGTACCGGCTACCGAAAGAGATCGTCGACGAAGACGTTGAGCACCTCAAGGCGCTCGGCGTGGAGTTCGTGCGCGACGTCATCATCGGCAAGACAGTCACCATCGACGAGCTCCTCGACGAGTTCGGCTACTCGGCCATATTCGTAGGTACAGGTGCGGGTTCGCCCATTTTCATGAACATTCCCGGGGAGAACCTGAAGGGCATCTACTCGGCCAACGAGTTTCTGACGCGTGTCAACCTGATGAAAGCGTACGCGTTCCCGGAGTACGACACGCCCGTCTATCGGCCGAGGCGAGCCGCAGTGATCGGTGCCGGTGACACCGCGATGGACGCAGTGCGGTGCTCGATCCGCCTCGGCGCTGAGGAAGGCCACATCGTGTACCGCCGCTCGGAGAACGAGAAGGGTGCACGAGCAGAGGACTTCGAGCGGGCGCGCGATGAAGGCGTGATCTTCGACTGGCTCACGCTCCCCCAGCGTTACCTTGGTGACGAGAACAACTGGGTACGGGGCCTCGAGTGCATTCGCACGGAGCTCGGTGAACCCGACGAGTCCGGTCGTCGCCGGCCGGTACCTGTGCCGGGTTCAGAGTTCGTCATCGAGGCTGACCTCGTCGTCATAGCCCTCGGCACGAACCCGAACCCGCTCGTGCCGCATTCGACCCGCGGTCTCGACGTCGACTCTCACGGGTGCATCATCGCCGACCCGGAAACGGGCGCCACCAGCCGCGAGGGCCTGTTCGCCGGTGGCGACATCGTGACCGGCGCCGCCACCGTGATCCTGGCAATGGGGGCAGGCCGCAAGGCCGCGACCGCCATCCATGAATACCTGCAAGAGCAGCACACAGAGAAAGTAGCGGCGCGAGGCGAAGCCGCCCAGGCTCAGGTCCCGACAAGCGACGACGTCGCGGCTTCTCGACTGGATGTCTCGTTCGCCGAACATGAGATCGAGGAACGCCACCGCGGCTACGGGGACGGGACCGTATGGGCACGCGACTACGCAACCGCCAATGAGCTGCGCGGCTTCGTGGAGAGCTTCCGACGCCGAATGGAAAGCGACTCGGAGATCGTCACGAACGCGCCAAAGCTCACGAGCGTTGAAGGCTCCTCCGACTTCGAAGGTCCGTACTGGGAAGGATTCCTCGAAGGAGCCGAAGAGGTGTTGATAGAGGGGACCGGCAGTTGAACACCTGAAGCTTCCTGTTTGTCAGCCTTCTACTCCATACCACGAACTTTCCTTCCGGTAGGGCGACGATGGCCCTGCGCACCGAGTTCGCCTCGGCGAGTGCGGCGGTTGCCACAAACTCAGAGAAACCAAAGGGGTTCCCATCTGGCATCAGTGCCAGCGTCAGGCTCCGCTTCGTCGGAGCTCCCCTCAAGACGGCCGGCGCCACGTCATTCTGGGTTGTGCCTGAGGATGAGTGACAACGTCGCCGCGACGACGTTGTCCGGAAGCGGCAGCCAGTCGAAATAACAGATCACGATCGCTCCTGCTGGCCGGAGGAGACGCCTCGCCTCAGCAGCGGCCGACGACCGGTCGAGCCAGTGCCAACACTGGCCCGCGCTCACGACGTCGCAGCAGGCGCGCGCAAGACTCGTGGCTTCGGCGGTGGCGATCTGGTAATCGACGCGGACCCCTGCCTCGGCGTCGAGCCGACGAGCTTGCTCGATCAATGCGGGTGCCGGGTCGATACCCACGACCCGACACCCGCGTAGCGCGAAGCTCCGTGCGACGGTGCCGGCGCCGGTTCCGACGTCGACGACGTCTTGGCCCCGAAGGCCTATGCCAAGGGTGCTGAGTCGCTCGAACAGCGACGGCGGAAAGCCTGCCCGGTGGCACGCATAGTCCTCCGCAATTCGCCCGAACTCTATTGACATGGGGGAATCATGACAGCGTCGCCGGCATGTGGCCGGAGCCCAGCGACCCCTCGCTGCGTTCCCGAATGACCGTTACGGGGCTGCGACCAGTCGCTCTCTGCACGGTCCGGTTGGCTCCGATGGACGGATTGTGGGACTCGCCAGCGGGGCGGTTCGGCAGCGGAACGCTGACCGCCAGGGGCCTACCCGCGGGAGAGCCGACTTCTGCCATCTTCTCCCAGCGTTGTTCGATGTCTTGGCACGATCTCGAGCTGCGGACAGAAAGCCAACATTCGAGCCGACAAACCCGTCCCAGGGCGTCGCACGTAGTCGCGCGCCGTTGCGCACGACCCGCTGGACGGCTGTCTGGACCGGACAAGATGCGACGACCCGGGACAATCCGATACGGGCTGCGACAGCATTGAGCTACCTACGGATCAGAAGGTTGGGGATTCGAGTTCCTCCGAGCGCGCTGAATAGAGTCCTGCCATAGCTCCCCCCAGGCTCACAGAAGGCAGCCGTGAGAACATGCTGATGTTCGCTTCGTCCACCCTTGGTGACGAGGTAAGGGACCGCTTCAGCTTTGACTGGTGTGACGGGTCTGGCTCGAGAATCGGCTGACGGTCAGCCTGTGCTCGGAACGATCCGTCGACCCTTGACGCTGCAGGGGCTCGTTTCGACGAGGCGGAAGCCGTGCGGTATCTAGCATGACCGTGTGGTTGCGCGCTCTGAGCCGCCAAGTCCGGGGTTCCGGGACGAGGGCTGGCCCTCCGGGGAAAGCACCGGGGGCCAGGCGGTCGCTTCGCCCGTAGTACCAGCACGCGGCCTGTCTTCCCTCCGCCCGTTCCACCACCGGAGCTACCTCCTCTTGTGGTGGGGCGGCATGGTCTCGGTCGTCGGTTCCTGGATGCAGACGGTCGCCGTCGGGGCTCTGGTCGTCGCGCGCACCGGAAGCGCCACCTGGGCGGTCGTGATCGCCGCCGGAGCGTTCTTGCCCATCGGACTGCTCTCGCCCGTCGGGGGCGCGCTCGCCGACCGAATACCCCGGCGAGCAGCTCTGGTCGCCGGCAACCTGCTCGCAGGCGCCGTCGCCCTCGCCATTGCCATCCTGGTCGCCACAGGACGGGACAGCCCCGGGATCCTGACCTTGCTCGTCACGCTCCAGGGGTCCGTCAGCGCCGTGATCGGACCGTTTCAGCAGGCCATCCTCCCCGACCTGGTGCCGCCATCGGAGTTCCTCGCGGCAGTTTCCCTCAACTCGGCGCAGTTCAATCTCGGGCGCGTCGTCGGCCCAGCCCTCGCGGGGGTGGCGATAGCCGCCGTCGGCTACCCGGTCGCTTTCGTCGCCAACGCGGCGTCCTTCCTCGCGGTCGTCGTGGCCCTCTTCTTCGTCCACCTGTCGCCGCCGCCCGGACGCGTCGAGCAGATCGGTCTGCTCGAGTCGCTTCGGCTCGGCGTCCGGGCGGCGCGCGCCGAGCCGGGCTGTCGTGCTGCGATAGGCACGATCGCAGTTGTGGCGCTCTCGGCGTCTCCGTTCATCGCCCTCGTGCCGGTGATGGCGCATCGCCTGACCCATGGCGGAGCGCGCGGGATTGCATCGGCGACCGGCCTGCTCACTACCGCCCAAGGCATAGGCGCCGTCGTGGGGGCCCTCGCCGTCGCCCCGCTCGCGGCTCGCTTCGGGAGGGGCAGAATGCTTATTAGCAGTCTCGTGGTCCTCCCGCCGGTACTCGTTCTGTACGGCTTCGCCCCGACGCTCGCGCTCGCACTGCCAGCTCTGTTTGTCGTCGGGCTCGTGTACATCGGCGTGCTGTCCGGCCTGTCCACCGTCGTACAGCTGAGGGCGCCGGCCGAGCTTCGCGGGCGCGTCCTCAGCCTCTACATGGTGGCACTCGGCGTCGCGTACCCGATCGGATCCCTCGTCCAGGGACCGATCGCGGACTCGCTCGGTCTGGCCTGGACGACAGCCGGCGCCGGCGCTCTCCTGGCGATCGCGCTTGTCCTGATGCGCCTGCTGCGACCGGGCGTCTTCCAGACGCTGGCGGCCCCGGTGCCGACAGAGGCGCCACCGACCACAGCCACTTTCTGACCTCCACTGCTGTGGCGACCCGCCCATCCGAGGAAAGCGACAACCGAGGCGAGTTCGAGGCCGGCGCGGTCCGCCCCTCCGGCGTCGTTCTCCTTCGCCACCGGTACTCCCTAGACCGTTCCCTCAACATCGACAGTGTCGTGCAGAGCTTCATCGCCGACGCGGTGCCCCCGAGGCCGCCGTTGCGCCGACGCTGAGCGCGGGAATGGGGTTCCTAGTTGAACACCTACCGCGCTGCGGTGACCGCGGAGGAGTTGCACTCGAAGATCACCCATCACGCCGTGGTGTGGCGGGACGCGCGCCAACAGGGCATCGACGTCACAGCACTGGTGCCAGATGACGTCTTGGCACTCGGTGTCGGCGACATCGTGCCAGTCGATACTCGGCTGCTCGAAGCGGACGAACTCGAGTGCGACGAGGCCGTGCTGACCGGCGAGTCCATGCCGGTTGCACGGACGTGGCACCTGTCGCCGAGGGAGCGGGTGCGGCCCCGTCGTGAGGCAGCCGGGGATGTCCGTGCCCGAGGTGTCAGCCGGTATTGCGGAGTCCGGCGGCGATCGCGTTGACCGTGATGAGAAGTGCCCTTCGCAAGTCCGGCTCCTCCGAGCCAGAGCGGTGCCTTCCGAGGAGTTCGACCTGGAGGTAGTGAACCGGACGAAGGTAGTCGGCGCGCACCGCGAGTGTGCGCTTGAGGAGAGGCCTCGCCTCGATCGGACTGGACTCACCTGTCAGTCTGAGAACTTCCGCGACCGTACGGGCATGCTCGTCGGCGATCTCCTGGAAGATCGGGTATTGGCTCGGCTCCACAAGCGACTTCACGTACATCCTTGCGATATCCATGTCGGTCTTCGCCAGGGTCATCTCGACGTTGCCGACGAAGGTTCGGAAAAAGGGCCACTTTGCATACATTTCTTCGAGAGTCTCCCCTGCGCCTCTATCGCGCGCAGCAGCGAGTCCCGATCCGAGGCCGAACCAGCCCGGGATGATCTGGCGGGACTGTGTCCAGCCGAACACCCAGGGGATCGCCCGAAGTGCTGAGAGATCTGTTCCCGATTCGGGGCGATATGCCGGACGTGAGCCGAGGTTCAAGTCGTTGAGCTCGGCAACCGGTGTCGAGGACATGAAGTACTGCGCCATTCCCGGGTTACCGAGCAGGTCACGATAAGTGCCCTCGGCAACCGAAGAGACCGCTTCCATCACCTCGTGCCAGCGGTCGGACGTGGCACCGGAGCGAAGCGACGAGCTGTGAACGAGACTCGATTCGATCACCGCGGCGAGACTTGCTTCGAGGTTCTCCCGTGCCAGTTCTGCGAGGTTGTACTTGTCGGAGATGACCTCGCCCTGCTCGGTGACCTTCAGGAAGGCTCCGACCGTGCCCTCGGGTTGAGCGAGGATCGCCTCGGCTGACGGCCCACCGCCTCGGCCGACCGTGCCCCCACGACCGTGGAACAGGTGGAGGGCGACGCCGTGGCGATTTGCGACGTCGCGTAGCGCGACCTGCGCCTTGTAGATCTCCCACTGGGAGGTCGTGATGCCGGCATCCTTGTTGGAATCGGAGTAACCGAGCATGACCTCTTGGATGTCCCCGCGTGCCGCGACGACGGCTCGATAGCTGGGATCCGAGAGAGCCTCGTCGAGTAGAGCGCCTGAGGCTCGCAGCTCCGCCACCCGCTCGAAAAGCGGGACGACGCCTATCCTGGCCCAGCGCGCACGACAATCGACGAGCCCAGCCTCCCGTGCAAGGACGACGGTCGCGAGGATGTCGTCGACCCCTTCGGTCATCGATATGACATAGCTCTCGATCACGCCATCGCCGAAGCGATCGAGCGCGGACGCCACTGATTCGAAAGTCGCATAGGTCGTCGCGGCCGTTGGCGAGAGCGCGAACCGGGAGGCTCCGAGGGGACGGACGCTGCTCAGCTCGGCACGCAACACCTCGCGGCGCTCGGAGCGGTCAAGATCCCGGTACGGTCTTTCGAGCTCTCCGAGGTGGTCGAAGACCTCGCCGAGCACCCTGTGGTGCGCTTCGGCGTTCTCGCGGACGTCGAGGGTGGCGACATGGAACCCGAAGGTCCGTACGAGACGACCGATACGACTGAGAAGCCCGTCCGCGATCGCCTCCCCGCGATTTGCTCCGAGCGAGTCACGCAGGAGCCGGAGCTCTTCGATCAACCCGTCTACGCTCGCATAATCCTCACCGGGCACGTGCGCGGTGTCCGCTGCCAGGCGCGCTCGGGTGTTGATGAGCCGCTGGCGGACATAGGAGCACTTCAGCCGATAGGGCTCCTCCGCGTCGATGGCCATGTAGCGGTCGTAGACATCAAGAAGACAGGCGCGGTCTGCCTGCAGGCTCGCCGACAGCGCGCTCGAGATGTCGACTATCGCCGTTGAGTTCGAGAGCGCCTGGGTCAACTGGTCGATCAGCTCTATGAGCTTGCGGAATCCAAGCTCGTGTTGAATCAGCAGGACGTCGGTCGTGACGGCCGGGGTCACCGATGGGTTGCCATCGCGATCGCCGCCCACCCAAGAACCAAAGCGAAGGGTCGAAGTTGAGAACTCGAGGACGATGCCGTGGCGCGCGAGCTCGTCGTCGAGGTCCTCGAGGACTGTTGGGACGGCGCTGTCGTAGATTCGGGACAGGTAGTAGAGAACGTTCTGTGCCTCGTCTTCTGGTCGCAGGCGACCGACTCGGATCTCGCTCGTCTGCCACAGCAAGAGGATCGTCTCGCGAAGTCGGCCGACGAGTCGTCTCTCCTCCGCTGGCGTCGGGTCGTCGCCGAGCGCTTGTACGAAGTGCGCCACGTCGAGGAGTTTCGAGAGAACCGAACGGCGCGCTGACTCGGTCGGGTGGGCTGTGAACACGGGACGGAACTCAAGGCGTGCAAGAGTCGCGCCGACGCTCTCTCGGTCGATGCGGTGCTCCGCGACCCGGTCGAGGGTGTCCCGCAGCCAGGTTCGCTCCGCCCGCCGGGCTTGGCCGAGCTCCGCCGCGCGGTGGACCTGCTCGGTGACGTTGGCTAGTTGGAAGTAAGCGGCGAACGCGCGGGCGAGGAGAAGTGCTGTGCCTGTTGGAATGCTCGGAAGTTGCTCGGCGAGTCCACCACTTCGCGCGTTTTCACCCTCTTCGCGCTCGAGTTTGGCCACCTCGCGAATCTGTCCGACGAGGTCCAGGAATTCCGGACCTTCGACACGGGCGAGCTCCTCGCCGAGAAGGGAAACGACGAGACGGATGTCTCGACGCAGCGCGGCGTGGCGCTCCTCGGTCGGAACGGCGTCGTAGGACGTGAAGGGGTCGCGCACGTAGCTTCGAGCATCGGGCGGCTGGCCCGTCCCTTGCGGCACGGAGGGATCGTACTGACTGCGACGACCACGTTCCTCCGGAGGTGACTTGCGACCTGGTCGATCCCGGTCGGCTCGAGCGGCGGCTTGGGGGCTCGGCTCATCCGAGCGCGCCGCAGGAGTCCCGAACAGGCGTGAGGCGCCGGCGACTCACTCGGTGAGGCGGGCCACAAGGGTGATCTCGGGCACGCTGGCCAGCGCTTTGCTAACCGGGCATCCCGCTTTGGCGGCCGCGGCCTGCTCCTGGAATGCGGCGTCCCCGAGTCCCGGCACCCTCGCGACGGTTTCCAGCTCGATCTTCGTGATGGTGGGGGCGCCATCGACGAGCCGCAGGGTGACGGTGGCATCGGTGTGCACCGAGTCGGGCGTGGTGCCGGCCTGGGCGAGGATGTTGGACAGTGCCATCGAGAAGCATGACGCATGGGCGGCTGCTATCAGCTGCTCGGGGTTAGCCCCCGGGCCGTCCTCGAAGCGTGACTTGTAGGAGTAGTCGCCGCTTATCGTGTCACCGGCAGCAAACGTGCCTCTACCTGTGGTCAGGTCGCCCCTCCACTCGGCGCTTCCTCTTGCCGGCATGGTTGCCTCCTAGCCCGCTTGGGTGTGGTCGGAACTCGCAACTCGGAAGCCTACCCACAGTGTCAGAGAGTCGGGCTCACAGCGGTTACGAAGAGCCGCCCCCCTCAGCCAGCAGCACACACGGGCCCATCGACGGATGATGAGGTCAGATGACCGACCGGGATGCACACCTGCAAGGTCCGGCGACAGTCACTCTCTGCGGCCCTCGCGGCTCGCGAAGTCCGTCAGCGCTGACCCAGAAAGGCGGTAACGGGTCCACTCGTCCGTCGCGACAGCACCAATCGATTGGTAGAACGCGATCGCCGGCTCATTCCAGTCGAGGACGGACCATTCGAGCCGACGGCAGTCCTCCTCGAGAGCGAGACGAGCCAGGGACGCGAGCAGTGCTCTTCCTGTCCCGAGCCCGCGGTGCCCGGGCCGGACATAAAGGTCCTCGAGATAGATACCGGGTCGTCCCGTCCAGGTGGAAAAGCTCCTGTAGTACAGGGCCATCCCGATGACCTGCTCGCCGGCCGTCGCCACATGCGCATAAGCGCTCGGCTCCGTCCCGAACAACGCCCGCTCGAGCAAGATCTCGTCGATCTCGACCTCGTGGCGCGCCCGCTCGTACTCTGCGAGCTCCCTGATCAGCTCGACGAGGACGGGGACATCGGCTCGGGTCGCTGGGCGAATCACTTCTAGAACGTATACGACGGGCGCGTCGGGCGCCGACACGGGCCCCGGCGGCAGCAAGGCCTGAGCTCGCTCACCCCCGGAATAGCTTGCCTGATCTCACATCCAATACCCAGATGATTCTCGATCTCCGTGGAGGGTCGGCGCACATACTCGGTGACGGTGACCCGGAGAGCCCGGTTCGCCGATTGACTGAGGAGCAGGTTTGTCGTGCACACCGCCCGAGACAACTTCGACAGGCTCATAACGCACCGCCCACGAGTGGCTGACGTATCAAGACCGGCGTCACAGAGGGCTCACGCTCCCTAGCGCGATGGCGGGTTAACGAGTCGATGAGCTGGCGGACGCGCCAGCTCGCCGACTCGGCGAGACGATGAGGGCAGAACCAGGTTCAGGCGCCTTCTCCGAGGAGGCGCTTCAATTCGTCGTCGTAGCGCGCATAGCGGCAGCAAACCAGCTCGGCGCGCCCGATCTCTCGCTCCACGAGCCATTGCACCCATTCGCAGACCAGCGCCGACCGATGGACCAGCAGCTCGACCGGGTTGCCGTGAGCCGTCGCTTCGATCCTCACCCGTCCCTTCGAGCCCTGAACAGCTCCCTTACCCCACGCACGGTGACCCGCACTTCGTAGACCCCGTAACAGAGGCAAGCCGGCGATCGGGAACAAACCACATGACAGCGACCGACCCGTACATGACATAGGACGCCACGGGTGCGGCGAATGCCGAGCCGGCACGGGCCGCGTAAGAGATCAGCGAGAGGTTCCCCTCTATGTCCGAGCCGATAGCTCTAGCAATGGCGGAACTATCTCCGTTCGCGCGGATGATCCTCCCGGCCAGTATCCAGTAAGCGGCGGCTGATCCAAGACCGACCACTCCGTAGGATGCCGCCGGCAGGGCATGCAGTGGATATCTGCCGACCCATCCCCTGACAATCGGAAGCAGCGAGAGCCAGAAAAATATTAGATATCGCGCCGTGCCCACAGCGCGACGTGTAGCCGAGCTTTGCTCGCCCCATCCGGGGGCGCCTCTCAGGCCGTAGGGCCGGTGCCCAGCCAGCCGCGCCGCTTGAAGAGGACCATCAGGAGCCCGATGGCGACCAGCTCGGAGCCGATGCCGAGGAACAAGAACAGGGGGAGGTTCTCCTGGAGATTCCCCGTCAACCAGGCGAAATTCTGCCCGAAGAAACCCGTGAGAAATCCCAATGGCATGAAGATCGTGGCGATGATGGCCAGCTGCTTCATGACCACGTTCAGGCGATTGGACACCATCGACAGGTGAGTGTCCATGGCACCCCCGATTAGGTCGCGATAGCCGTCGGTCATATCACTGATGCGGATGAGGTGGTCATAGACGCTCCGGAAGTAGGCCGCGCCCTGGTCGGTCATCCCCGGAATAGTCACCATGCCTGCATTGAGGCTGGAGAGCATGTCGCGTTGCGGTGTGATCACCTTGCGGATGGCCATGATCTGTCGTTTCATGTCGAACAGGGTGCCCAGCTGCTGCTCGGTCGGGTTCTTCAAGATGGCACCTTCAAGATCGTCGATCTCGTCGTCGAAGGCGGCCAGGACCGGGAAAAACGAGTCGATGAGGCTGTCCATTATCAGGTAGAAGACGGCGACCTGGGGCGCAGTCACTTCCGAGGAGTGGTGGTTGCCGATGCGGCCGCGCACCGTGCCCAGTGCCGGGCAGTCGCCCTGGTGGAGGCTGATGATGAACTTCTCTGTGATGAAGCAGTGCACCTCGGTCACGTTCTTGCCGTCGGCCGCCATGCCAAAAGTGATGATGTGGACGAAGTCGTCGTAGTCGTCGATGCGTGCCCGTTGGCCGAACTGGTCTGCCGCCTCCACGGCTACAGGATGGAAGTGGAAGGTGTTGATCAACATCCCTTTCACGTCGTCGTCGGGCCCGGGATCGTGGAGGTCGAGGTCGAGCCAGAAGAAGGCCCCTCCGGCGACAGCCTGGCCAATCGCCTCCGGGGTCGCGTCAGTGACCTTGCCGCCTTGGGTCAGGGTCCCCTTCATAGCGACGATGTTCTCACTCTCGAGAGCTGGACGTAGCGTTATCCGGCTCGGGTTCCGCGGGCCCGCCGGCGGCAGCCTCGTCGTCGTCCGCCGCCGCGTCAATGGCGGCCACGTCTTCAGGGCTGGTACCGAGCCGACGCTCGACGTCGGCCAGCCGATCGCTGATCACAGCCAACTGTTGGCCCAGATCCGCGTGGCTCTTCTTAAGCTCTGCCTTGTTGGCGTCGGTGTGCTCCTTTATGAACACCGACGCCACGGTCGCGGTCAGCACACCGATGAGGCCGATCCCCACAAGCATCAAGACCGCGGCCACTACGCGTCCTCCCTCGGTGACCGGGTAACGATCCCCGTAGCCCACGGTGGTCACCGTGACGATGGCCCACCAAAGGGCGTCGGGGTAGCTGTGGATGTTGGCCCCCTTGGCGTTCTCCTCGAAAAGGAGCACCATCCAGGCCCCGAGCAGGAGAGTCGCCATGGCGGCGATAAGGACCCGGAAAAGGCTGTGGTGCCTGAGGATCGCCTCCAAGCGCAGCTCGCCCTCGCGCAGGATGAGGCTCATCTTCTCCATCCCTACAAGCCGCCAGCCCTGCAGCGGAGGTAGCACCACGGTCGCCGGTTCCGCCCACCGCCGCTTGACATAACCGCGGGCGTCGGGACTGATCACGAGGCGCACTAGGTACTCGACGAGCAGGATCGCCCACACGGCGAACAGCGTGCCGACGAGGAACCTCGAGGCCGAGCCGTTGACGTCGGCCGTGACGACGATGATGCCGATGACCGACCAGGCAATGCCCAAGACGGCCATCGGGTACTTGGTGACGTCCTCGATCCGGTCAACGAGGTCGTGCCGACCTCCCGAGGGCTTCGCCCCGGCGACGATCTGGCGCCGGCGCTCCTCCTTGCGGGCCTTTTCCTCCAGGCGTTCCTGCTCGAGCCGCTCCAGACGCTGGATGCGCTCGATGGAAGATGGCTTCTTCTCCCCGACGGCGGCACCCCGCGGAGCCGCTCTGAGGTCGGTGGAGTCGCCCACAAAGAAACGAACATAGTTGCTCGCCAGGCGCTGCGATCGCTTCCGATTCCTGGCGACGAGCGGGCGCGGCGCAGGCATTGTCGGACGCCACCCCTGGGACGGATCGCCGCCCCCGTCGCGCGGGCGGCTGTCGCGCGGAGCGTCGTCACACCTGGGATTGGAGCCGACCGTATTGGAGAATCGTCGTGCGAAGTCGGTCCTCAGAGTCCCGGACTCTGGGAGTGTTCACAGCAATGCCCAAGGCCAACCACAGGTCAGCGCCCTAGCTTGACATTGCGCCCGCCACGGCTTGGTGTGCGTCGGACAAGCAGGTCGTCCGTCCGACGTCGGAACGATCGGGCGGGCCAGCCGACGTGGCCGGGCGGGCGCACCAAATCAAGTCCGGAACCGAGGAACCGTCACCTCTTACACACAGCCCGTAACGGAAACGTCATTGCACTCTTGGGGACCTCGCTGCAAACTCGGTCATCATTTCCTGAACGAGCTAGGGGCCCTGGGTCGGCCGTGTTGCCGACCCCAGAATGGTGCACAGCGGGGGCACTTCGGAACTCTTGGGGTGGACGATGCTGGAAGCCATGAGCAGTTACGTGCCGCGACATTGCTCGCTGAACGATGTCGCCGTCTAGATCGACCTGCGGAGCATCCCTACGAGAGAAAGGGCTTGTTCATGATCGAATCGGACTTCAGCGCCCTGACACTCAGCACCGGCGTCTGCGCCGCCAAGATCGCCTACGTACCGAATGACCCGACCGACAAGTACGCCGGCTACCTCTACCTGCTGGCTGGCGAAAGGGGTCCGCTGCTCGGGTTTCCGGGCATAATCGGGGGTGTCGACGGCTCTGAGCCCGACAGCGCCAGCGCCGAGGCCCTGATCGGCCGTCCCATAGGACCATGGCAGCTGCGCAGCGACGGGTGGTACGCCGAGATCCAGTGACTTGCCGCGCGCGCGTGCGGGGTCCGGCAAGATGAGTCATGGTCGACTCTGACTCGGTGTTCAACGACGTCGTCTGCGGTCTCCTCGTCAGGTCGGGGCGGATCCTGCTCGTGCACCGTAACGGCACGCGCCTGTGGGCCCGGAATTGTTGGGACGTGCCCGGTGGTCACATCGAACAGGGCGAGTCAGACTTCGAAGCTCTCGCCCGTGAGATGCGAGAAGAGCTTGGGATCGTGGTCGCGCCCGGCGAGGCTCGTCTCCTCGGGCGGTTGTCGGGAACTGACTACGACGCCCGGGTCTTCGTGGTCGACTCGTGGTCCGGAGAGCCCGAGAACCGGGCACCCAAAGAGCACGACGATCTCGCCTGGTTCCCCGAGGAACAGCTCTGCGACCTGGTCCTCGCCGACCCGGACCTGCTCGAGATCGTCGTCGGGGCACTCCGCCATGAACAGGGTCGGGTTCTTGAACGAGGATCGTCCTAGGCGATGACTAAGTCTATGAGTATCTCCAGTAGACATCGGTCGACCTGATCAAGAACCGGTCGGGAAGGCTCGACAACATCCCCTCGTGCTGGACCTTCATCCGAGAGAACAGCTCTTGTTCTTCTTCTTCGGGAGCGCGTTGTGCAAGAAGGGGAACGGGCCTCTAAGCACTAGGCCGCAAGGACCGGCCCTTCATCGCAGCTGAGGTGGAGACCTTGTAAGGCTCTTGCGGGCGCACGGCCTGTCGCAAGGTGACTTTCGCCTCTAACCGCGAGGCATGGTTCTGGCCGACTCTAGATATGTGGAATGCGACGAGCGAGCGGTTTTCGAGGAGCTCGACCCGGAGGACTGTCTCGAGCTGCTGCGAGAAGAGCCTGTCGGTCGTGTGGCCCTCACCGCACACGCTCTGCCAGTCGTCCTTCCTGTGAACTTCGCCGTGCTCGACGGCGACATTGTCTGGCGATCGGCCCAGGGCACGAAGCTGAACGAGGCTTCGGCAGACCTTGTCGTGGCCTTCGAGGCCGACCATTACGAGCCTGACCGCCGTCAGGGCTGGAGCGTCATGGTCCAAGGGCTGGCGCATGTAATGACCGATGTCGACGAGCTCAACCGGGCAAGGGACCTGCCACTCGAGTCATGGACGCTCGAGGGCGCGGCCGATCGTTACGTCTGCCTGGTGCCGAACATCGTCAGGGGCATGCGCATCCGAAACGTCTCGATGAACTGAGGTAGCTCAGACGGCCGTTCGCAGAGCTGCGGACAGACCCGTCTTTCAACCGCGATGCTTCGTGTCGAGGCCGGGAGCGAATCGCGGTGCCCTCCCCAGGGCCTGGTGACCTCCTGGGTAGCAAGTCTTCAGCGCGGTTCGGCCCCTAGAGCACCAGATGGGGATCGGAGGTCCTCGACGGCCAGCTCCCAGTCGAGTTCGCACCTCGCCACCTCGGAACGCAGGTAGTTCTTCTACCTGGCGATCGTGGCCAAGTTCACGCTCCTGAGGCCGACGAACCTTCATCCTCGTGTGTGACTTCACCTCGCCGGCCGTTCACTATTTTGACGACTAAGCGCAGTTGAAACGCCACTCAGAGCGTTGATTCTCACATAGAGCGCGACTACTGTTACGTAAAGTGACTGCTCGACCCAAGCGAGGTGGGTTGGCCATGCCAGCAAGAGCTGATCTCTTTGCCCCGGGGCCTGCGCGAACCAGGGCCGGGCTGCCTACGGCCGTTCGGCGTAGACGGGCCGCGTGCGCGCTCGTACTGGCGGCATTCGCAACCGGGACGACGATCACCTCAATAGGTGGTGCTTCAGCTCAAGGAACGCCGAGTTCGGTGCTCGGGGCCTACGCGGGCGCGGACGGTCCGGACGGTGTGGCGGCGGTGAACGCGCTCGTGGGTTATCGGCTGCCATACGCGATGGACTTCCTCAACGCCACGTCGTGGGCGACCATCAGCAACCCATCTGCGTTGTTGTCCGAATGGAGCGGCACCGGCTATCAGATGACCTGGAGCGTTCCCATGCTGCCGACAGGACACTCCTCCAGCACGGGGGCAGCTGCTGACGGGACGAGCTTGGTAGCCGGTGCGACCGGTGCTTACGACTCGCACTTCCAAAGGCTCGCCAAGAGACTGGTCGCGGCAGGCCAAGGGTCGTCGATCATCCGCCTGGGTTGGGAGTTCAACAACCCAGCGATACCTTGGGCCGCTGATAGACGGGCGGCCGCCTTTGTCAGCTACTGGCAGCAGATCGTCGCAGCCATGAAGTCGGTGTCGGGCGCTCACTTCCGTTTCGAGTGGGACCCAGAGTGTGGCGACTTGGGGGTCGGCAACCTCGCGGCATACTACCCTGGCGACGCCTACGTCGACGATGTCGGACTCGATGTGTTCGACGCCGCGGTTGGCTCATATCCGGGTCCACAAGCAGAGTGGCAAGACATCTTGACGGGAAGCTACGGGCTGAACTGGCTTACGAGCTTCGGCGCTGTCCACAACAAGCCCGTGGCCCTGCCGGAGTGGGGTCTCGGCTCGACCTCGGGTGACACAGTGGGCGGTGGCGACGATCCCTACTTCGTGCAGCAGGTCGCGCAATGGATATCGCAGAGCAATATGAGCAATGCGATTGCCTGGGACACAGGCTCTAGCCCACTTCCGTCGCCGTCCCTGCCGCTGTCTGAAGCCGCGTTCTCGACAGCTTTCTCCATTTCCACCGGGACGACGACCACGATCGCGCCGACCACGACCGAGGCGCCGACTACGACCGAGGCGCCGACTACCACGACGACCACAACTACGCAGGCGCCGACTACCACGACGAAGCCGCCAACAACGACTACGCGTGCGCCGACTACCACGACGACCACAACTACGCAGGCGCCGACTA
>Ga0187852_1002337_pt1 | contig 15678 bp, 9 predicted proteins | sample June2016WEW_6_40_FD_134511 | JGI IMG/M metagenome (GOLD analysis project Ga0187852, IMG submission 134511) | Peatland microbial communities from SPRUCE experiment site at the Marcell Experimental Forest, Minnesota, USA - June2016WEW_6_40 | ecosystem: Environmental > Terrestrial > Soil > Wetlands...
CTGTTGGCAAAGCCGCTGGATACTGCGATGGCCTGCAGCGTCTGCGTGACGGAGACCGTGATCGGGCTGGAATACAGCGTCGAGCTGGTCGTCGGCGTAGTTCCGTTGGTGGTGTAGTAGATGGTCGAGCCGGCGGTCCAATCGCTGATGGTCACCAACTGCGCCGAGATATAGGTTCCGGCTGCCGGGCTCATGGTGGGCGTGGATACGGTCGGCGTCCCCGTTGTCTTCAGAGCCACAATCACATTGACATCGGCGTCATCGAGATTTGACGTCGCCGTCGCCGTCTGAACTCCCGTGGCGATCACGACCTTATCTTCAGAGAAGGCGCTGTCACCGCCATCATTCGACAGTTCGGTATCTCCCAACCCCGGCCCCGCCGTAAGGTTTGATCCGTTCGCGTTGTCGCTGAAGAAAGCGAACACGTAATCGTCGGCATTCGCGGTTGCCGCGGAGGTGGAGACGGTCAGCGACGTGCTGGTTTGAGTAGAATTTCCCGTTTGGTCCACGGTTGCCGTTATGCCATGCACCTCGTAAATATGGCAGTGGAGGTTGTTCGAGGCGCTGATGTTGCAGGTCACGGTATCGGCGCCGGAGCTCTTGGCTGTGGCTGCGTAGATAGCGGCCACCGAGTCCCCGGAAGTGCCCGCGTTCACGAGCTGAGTAAAGCTATTGCCGAGCGAGTCCGTTGGCGTATCGAGCGTCTCTGCGTCGTATGTGCTCTCGGCCACCAGGATCACGTTTCCGGAGGTTACGTTGCTGTTAAACGCAACCGCAAGCGAGGTGGCGCTTTCGTTGGATCCGCTATTGTGTTGAACCGTATAGATCGCCCCGCTCGACGCGCCGATGGTGTAAGCCGCCGAACCCACCGCGCTGTTTGTATCGCCGCTGTGCGTGGCCAGAGCTTCCAGCGTCTCTGTAGCAGAGACCGTGATCGGTGAGCTATAGACGCTTGAGGCGGTCGTCGGCGTAGTTCCGTTGGTGGTGTAGTAAATCGTCGCGCCGGAGGTGGTATCGCTGATGGTTACCGTTTGCGCCGAGGCATAGGTTCCGGCCGCGGGGCTGAAGGTCGGCGTGGCTACCACGGGCAGGCTGATGGTATAGGCCGCCGAGCCCACCGCGCTGTTGGTATCGCCGCTGTGCGTGGCGAGAGCTTCCAGCGTCTCTGTAGCAGAGACCGTGATTGCCGAGCTATAGACGCTTGAGGCGGTCGTCGGCGTAGTTCCGTTGGTGGTGTAGTAAATCGTCGCGCCGGAGGTGGTATCGCTGATGGTCACCGTTTGCGCCGAGGCATAGGTTCCGGCCGCGGGGCTGAAGGTCGGCGTGGCCACCACGGGCAGGTTGATGGTATACGCCGCCGAGCCCACCGCGCTGTTCGTATCGCCGCTGTGCGTGGCGAGAGCTTCCAGCGTCTCTGTAGCCGATACCGTGATTGTCGAGCTATAGACGCTCGAGGCGGTCGTCGGCGTTGATCCGTTGGTTGTGTAGTAGATGGTTGCGCCGGAGGTCGTATCGCTGATCGTGACCGTCTGCGCCGAACTGTACGTTCCTGCCGCCGGGCTGAAGGTCGGCGTGGCCACCACTGGCAGGTTGATGGTATAGGCTGCCGAGCCCACCGCGCTGAGCGAATAGCCGGAAGCTATGGCAACGGCCTTCAACGTTTCAGTGGCAGAAACAGTAATCGCGCTGGAATATGCCGAAGAAGCGGTCGTCGGCGTGGATCCGTTCGTGGTGTAGTAAATTGACGCGCCGGAGGTCGTATCGCTGATGGTTACCGTCTGCGCCGAGGCATAGGTTCCGGCCGCCGGGCTAAAGGTGGGCGTGGCTGCCGCGGGCAGGTTGATGGTATAAGCCGCCGAACCTACCGCGCTCAGTGAATACCCGGATGCAATGGCAACAGCCTCTATCGTCTGTGAAGTCGAGACCGGAAGCGGTGAGCTATAGACGCTCGATGCGGTTGTCGGCGTGGTTCCGTTGGTGGTGTAGTAGATCGTCGCGCCGGAGGTCGTATCGCTGATGGTCACCGTCTGCGACGAAGTGTATGTTCCGGCCGCCGGGCTGAAGGTCGGCGTGGCCGCTGCCGGAGCACTCGATCCAGCCTTGAGCGCAACGGTCATGATACTTGCTTGATCGGCGCCGCCATTGGTAATAGTGGTGGCGCACTGCCCGTAGTAAGTTCCCGCTGTGCTGGCCAGGCCGTATTCCGCTATGACGCCCTCTGAACTGTAACTATTCACCGCAGTCCACGTGATTGGCGCAGTGCCCGCGGACCACGAGACGTAGGATGGTATGCCGTAACACATGGACCACAGCAAGTCGTTTGCGCCGGTAGTGGTGAAGTTACCCGTGGATACAGTCGTGGCGTCCCAGCCTCCGACCAGCGATGCAGTAGCACTGGTATCCAACGGAGAAGAGGTGGCTACGCCGGAATACTCGGATACTGAGATCCAGATATTCGTGTAGGAGCTTGTAGTGGCTGTAATGGTAATGCTTCCCGATGCAGTATTCGCCAGAATGGCTGTGTCCATCTCGCCTTGATAGTCGGCCAGGTTTGAAATTGCACTCGACGGCGTGCCGGACGAGGAGGTAATAGTCGGTGTTACGGTGCCCGAAACATAAACGCCAATCATTAACGCATGTCCCGCACCTACTCCACTCAGCGTGCAGGAGGCGGTTTCAACATAGCCGCCGTATGAGCTGCACTGCTGAACAAATGCCGGGGTGCCTGACCTGGAGCTGATGGTATAGACCGCCGAAGCTACTGCGCTGTTTGAATAGCCCGACTTGGCGGCGATGGCCTCCAGGGTCTCAGTGGCCGAGACTGTGATGGCTGAGCTATAGGTGCTCGATGCGGTCGTAGGCGTCGAGCCGTTGGTTGTGTAGTAGATGGTCGAGCCCGAAGTGGAATCGGTGATGGTCACCGTCTGCGTTGAGCTATACGTACCCGCCGCCGGGCTGAAAGACGGCGTGGCAACTGCCCCGTTGATGGTATATGCGGCCGAACCAACCGCACTTGCCTGATAAAGAGGAGCCGTGGCGATGGCCTTCAACGTCTCTGTAGCCGATACGGTGATCGCCGAGCTATAGGTGCTTGAGCTGGTCGTCGGCGTGGTTCCGTTGGTGGTGTAGTAGATGGTCGCGCCAGTGGTCCCATCGCTGATGGTCACACTCTGCGCCGGGCCATATGCGCCGGCCGCAGGGCTGAAGGTCGGCGTGGCCGCGGGCCCGTTGATAACATACGCCGCCGAACCTACGGAGCTGTTCGTATCGCCGCTGTGCGTGGCGAGAGCCTCCAGCGTCTCTGTACCAGAAACGGTGATTGCCGAGCTATAGGTACTCGAGGCGGTCGTCGGGGTGGTTCCATTGGTGGTGTAATAGATCGTCGAGCCGGAGGTCGAGTCGCTGATGGTCACCGTCTGCGCCGAGGCATACGTCCCCGCCGCCGGGCTGAAGGTCGGCGTGGCTACAGTGTTAGTAGATGCCTTGAGCGCCACGGTCATGATGCTCGCTTGCTCAGCGCCGCCATTGGTGATAGCGCTGTTGCACTGCCCGTAGTAAGTTCCCGCTGCGCCGGCCAGGCCGTATTCCGCGATGACGCCCGATGCGCTGTAACTATTCGCCGCAGTCCACGTGATTGGCGCGGTGCCGGCGGACCACGAGACGTACGATGGGATGCCATAGCACATCGACCACAGCATGTCGTCTGCGGCTGTCGTGGTGAAGTTTGCCGAGACTACGCTGGTGGAGTCCCAGCCTCCAACCTCCGATGCAGTTGCACTGGTATCTAACGGAGAGGTGGCTACGCCGGAATACTCAGATACTGAGATCCAGATATTCGTGTAGGAGCTTGTAGTGGCTGTAATCGTAATGTTTCCCGATGCGGTATTCGCCAGAATGTCTGTGTCCATCTCGCCTTGATAGTCGGCCAGGTTTGAAATTACGCTCGACGGCGTGCCGGACGAGGAGGTAATCGTCGGTGTAAGGGTGCCCGAAACATAAACGCCAATCATTAGCGCATGTCCCGCGCCTACTCCAGAGAGCGTGCAAGAGGCGGTTTCAACATAGTCGCCGTATGAGCTGCACTGCTGCACATAAGCTGCTTGTGCCGAAGCCATGGTTCCGCTCGCGCAGAATGCGAACAGGACGAGGACAAAGTTGAAAGCGCTCAGCGCATGCGAGTGAAGGCTGGACTTCACATAGACGGAGAAAAACCGACTGATTGACATTTACATGCTCCTTTTTTGGGCTGCGGACGCGCTGAGGGCATATCAGCAATCAAGCCAACTCAGGTTGTCACCAGGACACGAAAAAACTTCATTGTGGGGAAACAATACAATCAGAAATCGCCTTTGCATAAATATTTTTTAATGAATTACCAAACTTTAGTAATACCCGGTGAGAAGTAAAATTGGGCGTTGCCGGTCGGCGTGCGCACCGCCCTTTGTTCGCTGGCCCTGATCTCTGATCCCTGATATATCGTTGAAGCCAGGCCATGAAGCAGATTCTCACCCGTCTCGTGCTCACCGTCCCGGTCGTCTGGCTGGTGGTTTCGCTGGTCTTTCTGCTCATTCACCTGGTCCCCGGCGACCCCATCCTGCAGATGCTGGGCGAGGGCGCGACTCCGGCCGATATCACCGCCCTGCGCCACCAGTACTCGCTCGACCAGCCGCTCTGGGCGCAGTATCTGCACTACTGGGCGGGCGTCGTGCGCGGCGATCTGGGCGCCTCCATCCGCCTGCACGAGACAGTGGCCCACCTCATCGCCCAGCGCTACCCCTATACGCTGGCTCTCACCTTGACCGCACTGGGATTGGCGCTTGCCCTGTCGCTGCCCGCCGGCATCCTCGCCGCCGTGCGCCGCGGGCGCTGGCTCGATCAACTGCTCTCCGTCGTGAGCCTCTTCGGCCTCTCCGTGCCGGGACTCGCGCTGGGCCCAATCCTGATCCTGGTTTTTTCCATTTCTCTTGGATGGCTTCCCGTCTCCGGAGCGAATGCCGGCGGCAGCCGCTCCATCGATTGGCGCTATCTGATTCTTCCCGCGGTAGCCATGGGTGCTTCGCTGGCCGCCATCCTCACCCGCATGGTGCGCACGGCCATGCTGGAGGAGCTGGGCCAGGACTATATCCGCACCGCCCGCGCCAAGGGGCTGAGCGAGCGAGCGGTGGTTTGCCGGCACGCGCTGCCGAATGCGCTGGTGCCCATCGTCACCGTGGTAGGTTTGCAGTTTGGCGCGCTGCTGGCTGGGGCCATTGTGACGGAGACGATCTTCAGTTGGCCGGGGCTGGGACGGCTGACGGTCAGCGCCATCTCCAATCGCGACTATGCTCTGGTGCAGGGTTGCCTGCTGTCGATTGGATTGACCTATGTGCTGGTGAATCTGCTGACCGACGTAGTCTACCGCTGGGTGAATCCGAGGATGCGAGGATAAAGAAGCTCCCGAATGTCGCCCGAAATCATGCGCAATGCAGTGGAATAATCTGCGCTTCCAACTCGCCATCTTTGCTGATAGTCAGCATTCCGACCGAAACCGGCAGCTCAAACCGCCGCGGCCCGCACGAGCCGGGATTGAAGTAGAGCACGCCCTTGCGCCGGTAGAAGTTGGGCACATGCGTGTGCCCGGAGAGCACGGCGGCAAACTTCCCGGCGGCGGGGTCCAGGTGGAGGGTGTTGAGGTCGTGGAGCATATATATGTAGCGGCCTTCCAGAAGCAGGACCTCCGTCTCCGGCAACTTGCTGCACGGGCCTTCGCGATCGATATTCCCGCGCACTGCTGTGACCGGAGCTATCTTTTCCAGTTCCTTGAGAATCGAAGCCTTGCCCACGTCGCCAAGGTGGAGAATCCGCTCCACGCCAGCCAGAGCGGGCGCAACCTCAGGGCGCAGCAGGCCGTGGGTATCGCTGACCACGCCGATTTTCATGAGATGTCCCGAAACGCAGGTCCTTCGACTCGGTCGCCGCGGCGACCTCGCTCAGGATGACAAACATGATTGGAGAAGCGAACAAACATGATCACAGCCCCAACTCCAGCCGTGTGCGCGGGTCGAGTTGGTCGCGCAGGGCGTCGCCGAGAAAGTTGAAGCCGAGCACGGCGCCGGCCACGGCAGCGGCAGGAAAGAGCACCAGGCGGGGTGAGTCGAAGAGATGCAGCCGGGCATCGTTGAGCATGGAGCCCCAACTGGGCGCGGGCGCGGGAATTCCCAGGCCAAGAAACGAGAGCGTGGCCTCGGCCAGAATCACTCCGGCCATGCCGATGGCGGCCTGCACCAGGATGGGCTGGACAATATTGGGAAGGATGTGGCGGAAGAAGATGCGCAGGCCGCTTGCGCCCAGCGCCCGCGCCGCATCGACGTACTCGCGGTCGCGCACGGCCATCACCTGCGCGCGGACCAGCCGGGCATAGCCGGCCCAGCCGCCGATGGCCAGGGCCAGCACCAGGTTAACGAAGCCCGGCCCCAGGAACGCGGCAAAGGCGATGGCCAGCAGAATGCCGGGCAGCGCCAGAAAGGTGTTCATAGCAAAGGTGGTGAGGGCGGTATCGACCAGGCCGCCCAGGTATCCGGCCAGGCCGCCAATGGCGAGGCCAAGCGCCAGCGAGATCGTCACCACGGTGATGGAGACGGCCAGCGAGAGCCGCGCTCCCCACATGAGCCGCGAGAGCGTATCGCGTCCCAGCTCGTCGGTTCCGGCCCAGTGGGAGGCGGATGGGCCTTCGAGCCGATGCAGCAGGTCGATAGCCGCCGGATTGTGGGGCGCGAGCCACGGCGCAGCCAGGCCTCCCACCACAAAGCCGGCCAGCAGCAGCACGCCCACCGCAGCCAGCGGCTGGCGGCGGATGCGGTGCCGGAGGTTGCGGAGCGCGTTGGAGACGGGAAAAGCCATCGGCAAAGCAAGAATACCGCGACACACGCGGCGGAGTGGGGTTTAATCTATCATGCGGGCAATGAGGCGGAGTTTAATTCTGTGTCTGGCTATGGTTGCGCCTGTGCTTTTGGCTCAGGCGCCTTCGTCCCGGTCCGAGCAGACTGAAAGCAACCCTGCCATTCAGCCGGAGGCCTGGCAGATTGTGCAGTTGGCCAACCAGGCTCGCGCCGCCGCTGGGGCCGGGCCGCTCAAGTGGGACGTCGCACTAGCCAGGGCTGCCCGCCAGCACTGCCTGCGCATGGCCGCCGAGGGACCGATCTCCCACCGCTATGGGGGCGAGCCTGATCTTGAAGAGCGGGCCGGGCAGGCAGGCGCGCATTTCAGCCTCATCGAAGAAAACGTGGCCATCGGCCCCACGCCCGCCAGGATTCACGACGAATGGATGAACTCCTCCGGCCATCGCGCCAACCTGCTGAACCCGCAGGTGGACCGGGTGGGAGTGGCCGTGGTGGCCAGCCGCGGCGTGCTCTATGCCGCTGCCGACTACGAGCGCTCCGTGCCCGTGCTGACTCGAGGCCAGGTGGAGGCCTCCATCGCCCAACTGTTGCGCGGCAGAGGCGTCACCCTGCTGGACGATGCCTCCGATGCCCGTGTGTATTGCGCTCAGGGCAGGGACGCCGTAAACAGCGGCGAGCCTGGGTTTCGCATGCTTTGGCAGGAGGCGGACCTGACCCAGTTGCCAAAACAGTTGCGGGAGCGGCTTGCCTCGGGTCAGTATCGCCAGGCCGCCGTGGGCAGTTGTCCGACGCAGGGCCAACAAGGCTCGTTCACGGCTTACCGCGTGGCGGTGCTGCTGTTTTGACCGCTCGAGCAATCTTCAACTGAACGCCCGGTATTTCTCCCCAGCGCTCGGAAGTCGCCGCTTGCTCAACTTCTGTGCATGATGAACGGAACCATGACGGAGGCCATTCCGGCAGCGGTTGCCGCCTGAATTCCCAATGCAGTGTCCTCAAAGACCAGGCAATCCCGCGGGGCCACGCCGAGGTTTTTGGCGGCAAGGAGGAATGCATCCGGGGCGGGTTTGGGGTTCTGGTAGTCTTCGGCCGCCACGATGGTATCGAACTTGTCGAGCAATTTGAGTACGGTGAGGGAGCTGACGACCGACTCGCGGCTGCTTCCTGAAACGACCGCGAAGGGAATACGGCCGTACTCAGCCTCAATCTGCTCCAGCACCTCAGGGATGGGCTTGAGTTGCGGAAGCAGCTCGTAGTAGAGGCTTTCCTTGCGCAGGCCGACCGCCTCGACGGGCATCTTCAGCCCGTTCATCCGGTTGAGCGTGGAGATGATCACATCGACGGGCTTGCCGCCCCAGGAATAAAACAGCTCTTCGTCGAACGCGCAGCCCCATTCTCCAAGCGCTTTTTTCCAGGCAATGTAGTGGAGCGGCATGGAATCGGCGATGGTGCCGTCGCAGTCGAAGAAATAGGCGCGGAATTGCCCGGCGGGCAGTTGCAGTTTCATGCCGCGCAGCCGCCTTCGCCAGACAGGGTCGGCTCCATCCGGAGGGCGTTGTTGAAGCGGTTGAAGTAGTTGAACAGGCCGATGGCCGCAAGCAGCTCCACGATCTCGCCCTCGGAATAGAAGCCGCGCAGCTCGGCGAACTGCTCATCGCTGACGGCGTGGGCGTCGCGAGTGACGGTCTCGGCCAGCCGCAGGGCGGCCTTTACGGCGGGAGTAAAGTCCTCGCGTTGGGGCCAGTCGGCCAGGTGGGCCAGTTGGTCGTCGGTCCATCCCAGGCCCCTGGCCAGGATGGTGTGGCTGGCCAGGCAATAGGGCGTTACGTTCACCTGGCTGGTGCGGACGATGATCAGCTCCTTCAGTTTGGTGGAAAGCGTGCCGGTATTGAGCACCGCGCCGAAGTGCGCCTGCATGGTGGAGAAGATTTCCGGCCGGTGGGCCATCACCCGGAACATATTCGGCACGTTGCCGCGCTGGGCAAAGGCTTTGTCGTAGAGCGCGGCCATTTCAGGGGTCACTTCGCTGCGGTCGAGCCGGGAAATACGGGACATTGGGACTCCTCATGGATTAGCCTATCGTATCGCCGGCGGCGGCTCCCGGCGCCGGTGTACGGGCGGAGACCCGTTGCGCCACGCGCCCCTTCAGGTTAAACTCCACACCCCGCTGATTTTTTGACGCGCCGGGCACTCTCTGCTACCTTGGTAGTGGACAATTTAACGTACAACACTCCTCAGTAGCTCAATGGCAGAGCATTCGGCTGTTAACCGAAGGGTTGTAGGTTCGAGTCCTACCTGAGGAGCCAAAAGTCAAATAAAATCAATAAGATGCTAGGCAGCCAAATTGGCTGCCATTTTTATTTTGGTCGAATGGCTGTTCTGATGGCTGTTCCACAAACTTTTTGTGCGTTTGATGGAATAGCAGCGTCCCGTCTTCAATCGGTGCCCCACTCATGTGAATTTTTCGCGTGAGACCCAGCTGTAATCGAGATCGCCAGCGATGCAGATAATGGAGCTACCATGCTGCGTCGCACCGGATGATAGGCACGCGAGAAGCGCCGCAGATCTGCGACAGGAATCAGTACGCGCGCTCCGATACGGCGGACGGTGAGCTGGTTATAGTCGCGTTCGTTATTCCTGATTCCGATGGAGAATGAAAATAGAGCTTCCCGTTATTCTCGCGCCAGAAAGGGGAACAGGACGGAATTGACATATATTCCCGGCAGAAGCCGTAGGGAAGGGTGAGCATTTAGCCTTTGTCTTTCGGTTTGGCCTTGAGCTTTGCCGCCAGAAATCTCGCAAGAGCCAGCAGAAAGCGCACGTCCTTCTCCCGGACGGCTTGCACGATCAGCACTGCCATCCATCCGCCCAAAACGACGGCATAGATCGCCATCAGCGCATGGGCCTCATGGTCATCGCGTGGATAAGGGACTGGAAGTTGGGCGATTGTCATGGCACACTATGAGTGTTTTCATTATCACACTCATAGTGTGTAGACCGAAAGTGGCAATGTTCCAATGATGGTTACGTGCGTACCCCAGACCCCAGATTGTTGTTTGGCAAGCGTGTCCGCGAGTTGCGGCTGGCAAACGGTTTGTCTCAAGAAGAGCTGGCCGAACGCGCCGATCTCCACCGCAACTACGTCGGTGGCATCGAACGCGGCGAGCGCAACCTCGGCCTTGTAAACCTCGTGCAACTTGCCCATGCGCTTTCCGTCAAGCCCGCCAAGCTGCTGGAGACCATCCCTTAAGCAGCGAATGTTGGACACCCCTCGAACCCAGTTTGAAGCGGGTGCACTGGATGCCTAGCGCCCTCGATCGGCTGTTTGCCTTCTCTTGAAGCGCGGAGCCTGGATCGCGGGCACTTCGAGGGCTTCGCCTGGGGCATCATCGACGGCAACCTGGGCTGGAGATCGGTCTTCAATAGTCTCCGCGTAGACGTGCTCTTCGCTGTCCGTGGAATCACGCTCGACCGCAACGGTCTTAGAAGACGGCAGTTCTTCCGTCTCTGCATCGACAAGCTCCTCGACCTCTTCTGTCTTGCCTAGCAACTCCTTGTCGATCTCCGCCAGACGCTGCTCGTACTCCTTGAGCTTGGCTTCGTAGGGGCTTTGATAGTCGAGCGCCGTATGCAGTTGGGCCAGGGTTGCCTCGCTTCCCTGAATGGTGGTTTCCGTTTCGAGGATCTTCGCTGACAGGTCTCCGCCGCGGCGCAGGACGGATGTGAGCAGAGATTGGGCTGAGGGCATTCCCATGTGGGCTTCCGGTCGCGGTACATCGAACCACTCGCCGGCCAAGTTGTAGCGAACAGCCGTGATGTCCGTGATGCTGCCAAGTTCATCCTTGATGAGAGCGTCGCTGACCGCTAAAGGAATGTCGAGGCCGTTGACAGTGAGCTGCGAGGTGCTGTCAAGGGTGACCGTTCGCAGGTATTCGTTGGCGTCTTTAAGCTTGGAGAATTCGAGGCCGTTGAAGCGAACCTGGAGACTGAGGAGTTTGCCTTCGTCGTCGCGGCATTCGTGTGATTTGAAGACCCGGTTGGCTTCCTTGAGCTGGGGCAGCCTGTCTTTAAGATGTGCGATTCGGTATTCGACATTCAGCAATTGCTGGCGGTTGTTATAGTGGTCCAGCCGGTTGGAGCGGGCGAGAAGGGTCAGGTTCTTGATCTCGTATTCCAGCTTGATCTTTTCGAGCGCAACAGGGTTGCCGGTGGCCTGGGCTTTGGCCAAAGCAAATATCTGTGGACTCAACCGGGTCTCACCAGCAATATCTTCGATCTTTCGGCCCATCCGGCCGCCTGATTTGAACTGGGACAGAAACGTCTGTTTGCGTTCCAGGAGCTGGGCGCGTTGAAGATCGTGCGCCTTTGGGGAAGCCACGTCGCGCGGTTCTGAAATCATCCGGTAGAACTCGACTTCGGAAAAGGTGTTGCCGGAACGGCGCATTCGCCCGTGACGTTGCTCCAACTGGTCGGGCCTCTGTGGGAGATCGAGGTCGATCAGCGCCTTGAGGCGCGTCTGAATGTTGACACCTATGCCGCATTTTTCCGTGGTCCCAAGCAGGACGCGAACGCGGCCCGCGCGCACCGCCTGTTGAAGACCGAAGAAATCCTTGCCCTTCTTGAAGTCGTGAACGATGGCGACTTGTTCTCTGGGTACACCTGCCGCAATGAGTTTTTTCTTCATGTCCTCGAAGAGATTGAATTCGCCCCTCTGATAGCGGTCGGCAAACAGAATGACGGTCCCGCGCTCGGTTTCCGTACGGTGCAAGACATCGAGAGCGGTACGCACGGCGGTGTTGGCTTTGCTGTCGGGATCGTCCGGGCAGGTTGGATCGTAGAGGCGGCCGTCGAGCGAGATTGCGCAGGCGTCGGAATCGAGTTTGAGCCAGTTATCTTCCGTTGGGTCGGGTCGGTCTGGATCGCTCATCGGGAGGCTCAGGAGTTCGCCGCGCTCGGCGATGCTCTGGAGCAATGGCTCCTGAGCTGGGGTCACCTTGACAAGAAGATCCTTGCGAACGGCCTTGGGAAGGGTGATGTAGCCGGCTTCCTCCGCTTCGTCCTGCATCATTACATCGGCAAACTGAGACCAGATGGACTGGAGTTCCGGGACGTTGACGTAGTTCGCCAGAGCGGTCTTCGGCTTGATGGTCACGCCATCGGTGGCGTATTCCATCCGCGTGACTGGCTCGGCGAAGTTTGCCGCCCAATCGTCAAAGTTGTAGATGTTGCACTTGTTGAGGATGTCACGGGCCAGGTATCGGGTCATCACGAACTGTTCGCCGAGTGTATTCGTGATCGGTGTGGCGGTAGTGAAGATGACTCCGGCGCCGTTGTGCGTCTCTTGCATGAACTCGATTTTGGCGAGGATGCGCTGTGCCCGCTGGGACTCGCGGGTGCTGATGCCCGCGATATTCCCCATCTTAGTGACGATGGCCAGAGCCTTGTATGCGTGTGCTTCATCGACAAAGAGGCGATCTACGCCCAAATCGTCGAAGTAGATGGTGTCGTCTTTCCGGCCCTGCGAAAGCTCCTTGAGCTTCTCCTTGTACTTCTGAATCTTGTTCTCGATTTGGCGCGTGGTCCGCTTCTCCGCTCTGGTCTTGGTGCGATTGTTCTCAGCGCCCTCGCGCAGCAGGTCTTTCATCTCCTGTATCTGAGCGTTGACAGTCTTCGCCTCCCGCTCGGGAGAGATGGGGAGCATATCGAACTGGGAATGGGGAACGATGACGGCGTCCCATTCGTTTGTGGCGACACGGCTGAACAGGCGCTTCCGGCTGAGTGGCGAATCGAAGTCTCGTTCGGTAACGGCAAGGACATTGGCGGAAGGATAGGCTTTCTTGAACTCTTCGCGCCATTGTTGAATCATGTTGTTCGGGACGACATAAAGGTTCTTGCGGGAGATTCCGATTCGCCGCGATTCCATGCCGGTAATAATCACGGATAGAGATTTCCCGGAACCCACAAAGTGGTCGAGCAGGGCACGGCCTTCGACCATGACGCGCCATGCCCCTCTCATCTGATATGGCCGTGGAACGATGTTGGGATTCAGCCCTGGGAACGAAAGGTGACCGCCGTCGTACACGCGCAGGCGGGTGGCGTTGAACGTTTCATTGTAGATGCGCTCGATCTGCGGATGAATGTCAGCCTGCTTGTCGTCTTTTATCCATTCGGAAAAGGCATCTTTGATTTCACGCAGTCTGGCGCGCGCAGCGATCGTTCGTACCGTGTCGATGACAGGTTTACCGTCTGAATTGTTTTCATAGAGTGTCGGTTCCTGGAGGTTGAGACCGTATTCAAGGAGCTTGTGGCCTGACATCCCTCCCCCAGCCCACTTGTGTGTCAGCTCGAATGCGTTATAGCAGGAAGGCAGATCGACGCTCCAGCGGCCGTTGAGGTCTCTGGTGATGGATGGTGCGCGGTCGCCGGACACTGGGCGTTGCTCGGCCAGATGACGGTTGAGGAATTGAACGTACACCTCGGTCGGGACCCAAGTCTGTCCAAGACGCACATCGATGTCGATGAAGGGAACGATCTCGGGCTGGACGGCTTGGAGCGCCTTGACGTTCCGTTCATAGGCCAGGTCAAGCAGCGTGGCGCCTTGGGCGTCTTTCAGTTTTTGCCGTACGTTGCCGGAAAGGTATTCGTCGGCTGTCTGGTATTGCTGAGAGTTCGGCTCTTTGTAGATGAGGTCGGCGGCGACAAACTGGGCAGTAACGTCTGCCTCCGGTTTGTCGAGGAGACGAGACATCAGGCCGGTGTCTAGACGGCCGCACTCGGCCAGCACCTGGAGCATGGCGGCTTTCGGATCGCTGGGAAGCTCCCGCAGCGGTTCGTAGGGACGGATCGTGCGCTTGGTAAAGATGTCGGCGAGACTGATTCTCGAAGTCTCCGGGTCGATGTTTTCGAGCGCCGTCAGAAGGGGATATTCGGGATCGTCCTCGAAGAGTTTTGCCGTGCCTATATTGTTAAGCGGTCCAAAGTTCGCGCGATAGCTTTCGTAGTGCTGTAGGAGCTGCTCCTGGCATTCCGCAAGCTGGCCTTCATTCGAGGATTGGAGTTGAAGCCGGATCACTTCCTTCAACGAATCTCTGAGCGCAATCAGCGATTTCAGTTGAAAGAGAACGCGCCCACTCGACAATGCGCGTGGAAGAAGTGTCCTGGCGCCGTTATCGTTGAACCAGACGGTGCCTTCGTCGATAAAGTACGAATGATTCTTGACGGTGTCTGGCGAAGGAACAAGCGAAGAGGCGTTTCGGCTGTTCCGTGAATCCTTAGAGACAGACGGATCGTAAGGCGTGAAGATGTTTTCCGGTAAGGTGTCGATAGCTTTTTGAAGACGTTCGGCGATGCTTGTGTCGTCTTCAAAGGGCTTCAGCGTGTAGTCCTTCCGCCCGTACATCCGGCTTTCCGCACTGTGGACTCCGAGGACCATTTCAGGATTTTCGTCGAAGTACACGTTGTAGTTAACCGATGCCGGGTCGCCATAGCCTGGAACCACGTGCGAAACGCTGTCGATCCAGACCGGATGCTCCGGTTGGGGTTCGTTGGGAAGCCGCTTGCGGAAAAACAGAATATCGGTGGTAACGGATGTGTTCGCGTTCTTCTGGAAGGTGTCGTCGGGCAGACGAATTGCAGCGACGAGATCGGCCCTGGCAGCCATCGCGCGGCGGGCGCGCACGTCGAGAGAATCGAGCGTGTAATGCGAGCTGATGCAGACGGCAATCCCGCCCGGCTTGAGCTTGTCGAGAGACTTGACAAGGAAGTAGTTGTGAAGGGAGAGCTTCGGCTCGGAGTATTCGGGATCGGCGATTTTGATGTCAGCGAATGGAGGATTGCCGATGATGAGGTCGAATGAGTTGTTCGGCAGCCGGGTGTTTTCAAAGGGTTGAACGAGGATTTTGGCGTCCGGATAGAGCATGGAAGCCAGCGCCCCGCTGAGCGGGTTCTTCTCGACACCGAAGAGTTCGGACTCATGGAGAAGCTGGTCGGGAATGCGGGCAAAGAAGTTGCCAACACCCATGCCCGGTTCGAGGATGCGTCCGCCTGCGAACCCGAGACGGTTTGCCGCTGCCCACATCAGGTCCACGACTTCAATGGCCGTGTAGTGGGTATTGAGGGATGTCTCCTTGACCGCATCGATTTCTTCCTCGGAGAGGATCTCGGCAAGGCGGTTGCGCTCCTCGTAGTAACGATAGCCTTGGTCCCACATTTCGCGTAGTCCGCCGAAGTCGATGTACTGCGCGATGCGATTCTGTTCGTCGGTGGTCGCGGTGCGTTGCTCGGCCTGGATGGACTTGAGCAGCTCAAGAATGTCGAGGTTGTGTTGTATGCGCGCCTTTGACCCGCCCTCAGCGATATGCGAGGCGACATCGTTGTTGAGGCGAAAATTGCGGCTGTTGCGAAGAGGATCGGGAGGGAGAATCGGTTTTGGTGTTGCCGCTTCGGCGGGGTTGTCTGGAGCGATACCAAAGTCCAACTGGGTGGCTTTGGTATCGCCTTCCAGTATCAGTTGCCGTCTGACTCCAGCGGCGGGTAGACCAGTTCGGAGATCAGCTCCTGGGCCTGGTCCATCGGGAGGCCGGTCGAGCGGGCCTTCGCGAGAATCTCCCACGCTTGGGCTGCGCGTTCCTGGAGGGTAAATCGAATCGTCCCCTCCAATTCCAGCTCTGCCGCTTCCTTGGGGCGGTTCCGGTAGAAGTTCGTCTCCACCTTGGCGAGCAGGTTCTGGAAGGCTGGGAGTTTCATCAACCCCAAAATGCAGTCGGGGTTGCCGGGGATGGTGCTCGATGCGTCGCTGGGAGTC
>Ga0187852_1002346_pt1 | contig 15641 bp, 11 predicted proteins | sample June2016WEW_6_40_FD_134511 | JGI IMG/M metagenome (GOLD analysis project Ga0187852, IMG submission 134511) | Peatland microbial communities from SPRUCE experiment site at the Marcell Experimental Forest, Minnesota, USA - June2016WEW_6_40 | ecosystem: Environmental > Terrestrial > Soil > Wetlands...
AAGATGGCGCCGCAGAATGGCCACCTTCTCCTCAGCAGTGTAGTGCTTGCGCTCTTTTCTCATACGTTCGCTCCGCTATCTTAACGGACGAACGCTTTCTCCATTTCCAGCTGAGGCGGGACATGTTGACCAACCCGGTCCATGGACGGCAGAGTCATCGTCCGGCATTACGAAGTCCGTTCTTTCGCTGTTGACGCATTCGTCCAGATAAGCACCGGACACATAGCCGGCATACATGAAGGGTCTGCTGTCGGCTCCGCGCAAACTGCCCACCAGGTTTGGAATCTTTCCCGCCAAGTTTTCTGATATGACAGCACGATTGTTGGCGCACAGATGCAGCCTGTGGGTACCTTGATATCCGGGACTGACGCGCAGATTGTGAACCTGAAAGTCTCGGCCTCCAGCTTTGAACTTGCCTACAGTAGTAGTGACCTTTACCTCCGCTTCGAACATTTCGTTGAGGTCGTGGACCTCTTCGGAGCCGCTATCGTGTAGATATATGGCAGGCGCCAAACCGAGCACAAAGTGCTCAAGGCAGTGTTCGACGATTTTCCTTCCAACCGTTTCGGCGGAATGTGGTACCTCCGTCTGGTACTCAGCTTTGTAATCGCAGAGGCGCACAGAGGTGCCGATCTGTTCGTCCTTACCGACCTCCGCCAATGAATGATCCTCCACGCCGGAGGGGGTGAGGCGCAGACTGAATTTCCTTCGATAACGTTTTCCATCCTGGCTTTGAAAAACGCTCTCAATCTCTGCGTGATCGAATGCTTTCAGCCACAGAAAACGGCCGATGCCTTTTCCGCCGATACTGGCCTTCTGTCGAGTGTCTGCCGTACAGAAAGACTTGTAGTGCAGATCGCCGAAGCCAACGCCGTTGTCGCGGATCGTCACCGACCTCGTCGGCCCTAGAACTATGCCCACAACTTCAGATGGAAAAGATTGCTGCGTGAGATCTCTTTCGAGGTGCACCCTGATGATTCCGTTCTCAGGATGGGGAGACTCGTCTACGGCATGAATTGAGTTGATTACCGCTTCAAAAATGGGCAACAAAGCACCTGAAAAAGGCAGCTTGGTGTTCTTGATGCGGCCTGGAAGATCAAAATCCATACCAACTTAATCCTTTAAGAGGCCAAACGGATGAACACTGGATTCTACAGCGAATCATCATACCTCAATCCAGCGCAGCGAACAAATGGCGAAAATGATATATTGTCGAGGATGGATGAAGGGCGCAAGCGCGTTCTACTGATAGCTGCTGCGATCCTTGCTGCGCGGAAATTGCCACAATATGAAGGTGGCGCGCGAGTCCCTGCAACAATCAGCGCAATCAGCGATGCCATTCGATGGGCTGAACAACTGATGGCGGAGATTCACCGGCGTTGGCCGGTATCAAAGTGAGTCAACGGGAGTTGATCTGCATAGACCACTCCCGCTCGAATCATAGGGCAACGCAACGTTTTGTCTATTATTTTGGAATGCGAAAACGTCGCTGCGCCATTGACCCAGATCTAACCCAAGGAAGCGAAGAGCATCGTTGCTCACGCCTTCCGCAAGGGCCCAATTGAAGACATACATGCTGGAATACAGCCGCAGGCTAACGTCAAGGCACTTTTGCGAATATGTGGTCTCTACCCTTATGTGGGGCCCGCGTGAAATGGGCCTCCAGGTCGGCTGGAAGCCCTGTTTAGAGCAACATAATTTTCTTGTGGCGCCTGTGCCATCCGTTCATTTGTTGAAGGGAAAAAGCCACACCGCTGAATAGTTTCCAGTTGGTCAACGACACGGGAGTTACCGCGTAGTAGTTCGAAAAAGGGAAAAAGAGGATACCAGATCCAGAATACCGGCGGTCGTCAACTAAGAATCTCACTTACGGCGTGATCTTTAATCGGCATTTTGCGCCGGGAACTAGCTATAAGCTAAGGCTACCGTCGCCGGCGAGCGAGCGACGCAGCCGGTTCTCTAGACGCCCGTCAGATAGAAGGCGGCCCACCAGAAGGGGTGGGCAAAGTCCCGGCGGTCCAGATCCAGGCTCATCATGGCCTGTGTGAAAAACTCAACGGCCACGGATTCGGGCATGCGAGTACCGGACAGCTCCGGGCTGTAGCGTTTGAAGTACTCGGCTTTCTCGCGGTTGGTGGTGTCGCGCAGCCACCGTTGGGCAGCGCGCAGCGCCTGGGCAGGCGGGAGCCTGTCCTCCCGCCAGCGACGATAGAAGTGCTCCATGAGCATGGCGGTGCTGATGTCGTCCACCGACCACAGCGATGCCGCCACGCCGCCAAACCCCGCCTGGAGCAGGGCGCTGGGCAAGGCGACGACTTCGTCAGGGAGGGCCGTCCCGACGATGCCGGTCTCGCAGGCCGACAGGGTTGCCAGCCGACCGCCGGCCTGATCCGAATCCAGCAGGTCGCGTACGGTGAGCATGACATTGTTGCCGGTCTCATCATCGGCCATCAGCAGACCACTATCCAGCGGAGACTGCCAATTGTTGCTGCCGTGACAGGAGAAGTGCACCACGTCAGCCTGCGGGAGGGCGGCACGCACGGCCTGACGTGTAGCCTTCTCGCGCGCGAGGATGACCGGATTGTCGAACAGCCCGGCAATGGCTGCGACTTCGCCGTGGACGTTGGGCAGGCGCGAGGCGGCGGCGGCGAGGGGTTCCTCCACGGCCAGCAGGCGGTCGGCGGGTGCGCGCTCGGCTTCGTCACGCGCGTGGCGGAGCGCGAACGCTGAGGGGGCATAGTTGACGGTGAAGTCATCCAGGAAGTAGCGGCGCTGGGTCTGTGTCGATGCGTCTTCGGTCCAGGCGGCATGCAAGGGCAGGAGGGCGAGCAGGCCGGCAGGGATCAGTGTCACCGTCGGCACAGCGGATGGCTCGACGGGCAGCCGTTGGTGCAGGGCCGCCGCCAGCGGTTCCATGATGTGTGCCCAGAGCCGGTGGGTAACGTCGTCGATAGCCGCAAGCCAAGCCTGGTGCCCCTGCGGTGTGTGCTCGACCAACCAGTTTCGATAGGCACCCAGCCAGCCACCCACTGCAGGATCATCAGCCCGCCCCCTAAGCCACTCACGCACCGCAACGTCGGTTAGTGCGTCGAGCCAGACGGGCTGCACGTCGCCGGCGCGGACGAGGAGGGCAAGCCCGCCAGCGGATGTGGCGATGAGATATGCCACAGGTGTGTCGTAAGCCGCGGACTGGATTTGGGCGAAGCTGGGTTCAGCCAGGAAATCCGCATAGCCGGGTATCTTTCGGATGTCGGCCACAACCTGGTCAAACGCAACGTTGGCGGAAGCGATGGCGTCGAGCCGTGCCTGGCTGCTCATATAGTCAGGTTGGTCCTGCCGGGCGGCCGCCGGCTGCGCTAGTCGCTCCTGTGCCTCCACGATCTCGCGATAGCGCCGGTAGAGATCCTCGTGGCCCCGGCCAGGCAACTGCTCGAGGTCGCGGCGATTGCGCTCCAACGCCTCGGCCAGGAGACGGGCGCGGCCGCGCTCCATCATGGCGACCGCGTCCTCGTAGTGGGCGAGCTTCGCCAGCGCATAGGCTGCCGACCCCGACATTTCCTGCAGGTCGCGCAGCCAGCTCTCCTTGTGCGCTCGCAGCAACTGTCGGGCCAGGATCTGCCTGCCGGTTGCCAGGCCGGAACCATATGCTTCGGCGGCCTCGCCCCACTGTTTGCGCTGGACGGCCCAGCGTCCCCAGCTGCCTGCAGCGGCGAGCGCGGCTTGTGGTGCGCTGAGCGCCCCTAGCTCACAGGCGCGGCGAAAGACCCGAATCGCTTCTTCCAGGTCCGCCTCCCGCCCCATGCGCGTAAACCGGTCGCGCAAGCCGGTCCCCAGGTTTTTGAGGCACCCTGGCAGGACGGGTGAGTCCGGTGTCGTCCCCTTCACCGCCTGTTGAAAGACCCAAATCGCTTCTTCCAGGTCCGCCTCCCGTCCCGTGCGCGCAAACCGGTCGCTCAAGCCAGTCCCCAGATTGTTGAGGCGTAAGGGCAGGACGGGCGAGTCCGGCGTCGTCGCCTTTACCGCCTGTTGAAAGACCCGAATCGCTTCTTCCAGGTCCGCCTCCCGCCCCGTGCACGCAAACCGGTCGCGCAAGCCGGTCCCCAGGTTGCTGAGGTACCTGGGCAGGACGGGCGAGTCCGGCGTCGTCGCCTTCACTGCCTGTTGAAAGACCCGAATCGCTTCTTCCAAGTCCGCCTCCCGCCCCGTGCGCACAAACCGGTCGCTCAAGCCGGTCCCTAGGTTGTTGAGGCCTGAGGGCAGATCGAGCGAGTCCGGCGGCGTCGCCTTCACCGCCTGTTGAAAGACCCGAATCGCTTCTTCTAGGTCCGCCTCCCGCCCCGTGCGCACAAACCGCTCGCCCAAGCCGGTCCCCAGATTGTTGAGGTACATACGCAGGTCGGGCGAGTCCGGCGGCGTCGCCTTCACCGCCTGTTCCCATAGGTCAAGCGCACGGTTGAGATCGTCGACACGTCCGCGCGCCCAGTAGCGGCGCAGGAAGACGCCGCCGGCGCTGTTGAGGGCACCCAACCGGAAGTGCTCCGGCGCGAATGAAAAGGCCGCATGCTCCAACATGCGCGACCAGGCCGCGGCTGCGCTGTCCAGTGCCGCTCGATCGCCGGTGTTCAGGTAGCGTTGTTCCGCTTCGCGCGCCGTACGCTGATCCTCTGCGAATTCAGCCGGCACGGCTGGTCCGTCGCGGGATGACCGGCTCATGCTTTCCTCCTTTGCGTTCGGCACGCTTGCAGGACATCGGACACGTAGCACTCAGCGCCAACCATCACTCGCGGCGTCTGTCGCGATGCTACATCAGCCGGTCGCCACGCGCGCATTGGGGTGACCGTAGACGCTGTATGCCAGGTAGGTCGGATCGCCGACCTGCTGGGCGGCTACACGCGCCTGTTGGGTGGCGATCGCGACGGTCTCGCCGGAGAACAGGCTCTGATAGAAGGAGGTGGCAAAGGTCAGCGCACTGCTGTCGCCCACCGACCAGAGCGAGCCGACGAAGAGGCCGGCGCCACAACTGATAAGCCGGTTTGCCCAGCCGCCGATGCGCGTCAGCGCCCAGCCCTGTCGGCCCACGTCGCAGGCGTTGAAGAAGAAGACCGGCCGGTGCTGGCGCAGATAGCCTTCGATCTGCATGCCGGCAATGTGCTGCGGCGTGAGCGCATTGTCGCACTGCAAGTACGGCGCTTCGTTTTTCTCGTGCGGCTTGCTCGGCATCTGCCTCCTGTTGCTGTCGATATTCTTCAGCGAGTCTGGCCTGCTCCGCCTGTGCCGCCAATCTTGCGCTTTCGACAGCATCACGGAAGTGCTGTGCAGCGTGGATAAGATCGCGCCGCGTGAATGGCCTTTCAGACCGGCATTGATTCGGCACCATCCCTTGGCGCATAATCGGCGGCACTATGAGTATCGTATATGTTCATGGCGTTGCGAATCGTGACGACGACCCATCTTACAAACCCCACCTGCAGGATATCTCAGAGTTTTTAGACCGTTATGTTGGAAAGGACATCTGGCCCTCCCGCAAGGTATTCAATGCTTACTGGGGAGATTACGGAGCTTCGTTTGCATGGGATCGCGAGTCCCGGCCAAAAACAGTTCTTTTCGGCCAGGGCGCAGCGCCAGCAATTGGTAATGTCGAACGTGCGCTCGTGCTGGCCTCCGTAGACGGCGATCAAATCACGGACGCTCCACTGGAGCCCCGCTCACCCTCTGTGTTGGTTCCCTCCGGTCCCGCGGTCGGTGGTGCCAGTTTTGGTTCAGGCGTCCGCTTGAAGGATCTCTCGCCGGACGATCTAAGTGACTTGTTATCCACGGTAATTGTCGAGAGGGCTACCGATCCGGGGTCCCGCGCCCAGATGATCATGGCAGCTGATGATGTTGCACATGACCCTGCAACACCTGGTGTGTTAGCTCAGTACGGCACGGTTCAGGAGGAACTGGAAGGGCTCAGGGTGCTGCTTGACAAGAAACAAGCTGGGCCGCTGGTTGCGCAGGGAACAGGTCTCTGGAGCAAGATTGTCGATCGCGTTGGGGAGGCAACTTTACGCGTTGTCAGCGCGCCGGCATTCACGCTTTCCACAGTTGTGGCGGAAACTCGCGAGCCCATCAATCGATTGGTGACGCTGTTCATCGGCGACGTGTTTGCTTACCTCAATACACGTAAGGACTGGAGAGCGCCTGGACCGATTCCGCAAGTTGTCATCGATACTCTGGACGAAGCCAAGACGGCTGCACCGAACGAGCCTTTGATCGTATTGACGCACAGCATGGGCGGGCAGATCGTATACGATCTAGTGACGCATTTCTTGCCGAAAAGCAAATCGACGCTACGAATTGATTTTTGGTGTGCCACCGCTTCCCAGGTTGGTTTATTCGAGGAGATGAAGCTGTTTCTCGAGAGCAGCCTCAACTATTCCAAGGCGAAAGCCAACAAAGTGCCTTTTCCTGATCAGCAGTATCTCGGCGTATGGTGGAATGTGTGGGATCACAACGACTTTATTAGCTACACTGCCGCACCCATTGTCGATGGAATTGACGACGAACCCTACGGCAGCGGCGTCTCGCTGATTAAGGCTCACGGGGAATATCTGTTGCGGCCGAGCTTTTACCGGAAATTCGCCACCAAACTGGCGGCGGCGAAGAAAAAGAACTGGAGGTAGGAAGTGCTCAAGCCTGACTCCTCGCGACCGGGCCTTTGGGTGAACGATTCGTGGGCACCTGGCTCACCTGGAACGTTTGCCGTGATAATCGGCGTCAGCCGATATCGGAATCTCGATGGCAGTCCGGCGTGCTTTGGTCTCGGCCAACTGTTCGTATCGGCTGTCACTGCCTTCGGAGTTTTCTCCTGGCTGGAGAAACAATATTTGCTTACAGGGAGTCCACTTGCGAAGTGCTGGCTCTTGTTGGCACCCACACCCGAAGAGATCAACACTTCCGGCGCGCTGAACGCTCACATTGCTGAGCCCAATTTTGCGAACTGTGAGAAGGCCGTCCAGGAATGGAAACTTGAGATGTCTAAGTTGCCGGCAGCGGCCGCCGCCAAGAGCAGGTCGATTTTCTTTTTTTCGGGCCACGGACTAGAGGTCATCGAGGATCGCCAGATCCTCCTCCCGTTCGACTACCTTGACCCGGGTACGCCGATTGACCGCGCACTGAGTACGCAAAATATCTCAAGGGGACTCAAAGCCCTTGCTATCCCCTTGCATTTTCTCTTTGTGGATGCGTGCCGCAACGATCACAACAATCTCGGCCGTTTTGCTCCCCTGGAGGGGACAAGAGTATTGGATGAGCCGGCCAACACCGCCATCAATCCCGATTGCTTTGTGCCCATTTTCTATGCGTCTGCGGCCGGGACACAAGCTTTTCAGCCCAATGATCCGAAGACTGGCTTCTCACTTTTCGGTCAAGCACTACTGGACGGCCTGAACGCGCGCGGCTTGGCTCCTGACTGCAGCAGCGGAACTTGTTACGTTTTCCTGCATCGCCTGCGCCCATTCGTGGGCGACAAGATTAAAGAGATTGTCCGAACTCGCTACAATCAGACTTCGAGCCAACGCGTTCGTGTTAGGGGGGATCAAACCGAAGAACCTGTTACGCAGGTTGCGCCACCACCATTTGAGCCGCCGCCGGGAGGCCCTCGTCCAGGCGGGCCAGAAGCCATTTCGAGAGGTCCGGCTGGACCAGCCGGGCCAGCGCCTAGAGGCGGTCCTGCTGAAAGAATTGTAGCTGTTCTCCCGACCACCGGAAACTGGCAAGAGGTCCACGAATTCTTTGGCAGCGAAGCCATCACTGATTTGTGGATGAACAAGGCGCGGGTTTTTGATTACACAAACATGAAGTGGTTGGACAAAGGTGAGGATATCAAGGTTGTAGGGTCGAAGCGCTCCGCAGATAACACAGCATCGCAGTTTAATCTAATCGTCCCAGCGGCCCGACCGGGACGTACGTATTGGCTTCAAATTGAAGACTCGGTGCAGGCACAGGCATTCGTGCTTCCTATGGATCGGGAGTCCACTTCGACATTCCGTGTCGAAATGGACTTTCAGTTCAATCCATCTGTCATCAAGAGATTCGATGTCAGTCTGTCGCTGCAGGCCAATGATTTCGTCGGTCCCGGTTTTCTTGGTATAGCGGCAAGACTGTGGGACACCTACAACAGGGTGAGCGCAAACGAAGCCCTACGAGCAGTGGGCGACATCTTCTTGCTCCATGCAGATCAGCTCGAAGATGTGCTTCTTCACAAGGTGAAATCGCCGCTGGCGGCTGCTATCGCGGGTACAGTCCTGCTTCGAGGACGGAAGTGGGACAAATTGCACAATTGGCTACGAAATCTAGCTAACCTTGCTCCAGAAATTCCTGACGGTGCCGTGCTTTGGGCGGAACAATGCTTACGCCAGCCCAATTCCCCAAGTCGGGGTCAAGCGGTCGAATACTTCTTGCGGCTTGGGAATAGCTCACTGCCTTTTCTGGCCGAACCCATGGGGTATGCTCTACGCCAAGCCGAGGATTTTGTTAAGAATCCGGAGTACGAGCCGTTCCGTGATCAAATTGAGGGCATTCACCAGCGACTGAAGAGCGCGGTTGGTATGTTTCGCGCCGGCGGGCTCTTCGCAACCTTCGCCGGTCCGGCGTCCGAATTGAGTCCTTTTGTTCTCACGCCAACCAGGACAAAAGGAGCGATGAGTGCATCGGCGACACCTTAATAAGGATAGCTCTACCGAGCCATTACGAGATGGTCGGTTGGGCCGTTAACATAAAAGAATGACGTTATTTCCCCACCGTGAGCAACCTGGGCTCTGGGTCAATAAAGCCTGGCGTCCGGGAACGCCCGGGACCTTCGCTTTGGTGATTGGCGTTAGTGACTACGCAAAGCTTGACACCAGTCTCGAATCACTCAGGCTTGGAAAACTGCCAGTCTCTGCTTTGTCAGCCTTTCGATTCTTCGAATGGCTTGAAAAAGACTACTTTGTTTCCGGCTGCCCGTTGGCGATGTGCTGGCTTTTGTTAGCGCCCACGAAAGAGGAGTTGCAACTTGCACCGCGGATGGCTGAAGGGCCGCTTAACCCGGAATACGATTTCTGCTACAAAGCAATCCACGCCTGGTTTGATGCAATGAAGAAGCTGCCGTCGGCTGCAGCAGACGCGAGCCGCTCGATCTTCTTTTTTAGTGGCCATGGTTTGGAGCAAACTGAAGATCGGCAATTCCTGTTGCCAAGCGACTATGAACCTCCGCAGAACGTTGAACGAGCTCTAGTCACTGACAACCTCGCGAAAGGATTGAAACGCCTAAGAGTCCCATTGCATTTCATGTTTTTTGACGCTTGCCGCGGCGATTATGACAAGAGTTCAGAATATGCACCACTCAGCGGCACACCGGTATTGAACCCACCCACACCGAATACAACAAACAAGAATTCCCGGGTCTCAACGTTCTACGCATCGGCGGCCGGCATGACCGCGTGGTCACCAGACGTGAAGGTCGGAGTCATGTCGGTATTTAGCCAGGCGCTGATTGAGGGACTCAGGGCGCACGGTCTCAATCCCGAATGCGATTCGGAGAAATGCTTCATTTATCTAAGACTTCTCGAACCCTTTATGGAAGTCAGGATGCCGCAGATACTGCGATCACAATATCGAAGTTTGGAAGACCAGAAGCCGCGTGTCCGCGGCGACCAGGTCCTCAAAGAGGTTACGGAACTAAGCAGCCCTCACCCGCAGGATTGGCTTCCTCCATCCGGTCCTGAGCCAACCCTGGACTTGGGCGGCCCGACTCTGCCGATTTCAGGAGATGCAATAGGAATCTCTATTCAGGGCGCGACACCTGGAAGGATTACTGACGATGAAATGCAGAATTACCTGGATCGGGCCAGGCTATACAGCTTTGCGACCAAAACGTGGCTGCCAGATGGAAGCATCCAAATCGCAAACCTTCGTCGCGAGCAGGGCACGAACGTCTACCAATTTGATATCCGCCTGCCGAAGGCGCTGAAGGGCCGCCTCTACTGGCTTGAGCTGTCCAATGCGCTCCAGACCGTTGGGTGTGCGTTGCCGCTGGATTTGGTAGAGCAAACAGTGTTTCACGCAAGAGCAGTTGCGATTTCGCAGGCGACCGTGCTCATGCCGTCGGTGGCCCTCGTCAGCTTTGATGTGACGCTATCAGAGAACAGTAGCGGCATACTGCGAGAGGCCATGCGACTATGGTGGCGATCCGAAAAGGGAGTTCTGACCTTCCCCGAATTGCAGACCTCTTTCTTGCAGACACCGTTTGCTGAGCTGCATTCAGGAATTGAACGTTCAAGAATCTCAGCGCTTGCGGCAATGATCACCGCGTCAACCCTCAGCCGCACTGCACAATGGGAGTTGCTCGGTACCTGGAGCCGATCACTCACATCGGCTAATTTTGATACAACGGACCGAGCTGTGTTGTGGACTGAACGCTGTTTGCAACGAGAGGTGGGGTCGGCAGTCGAACCATTGAAATATTTCATGCTCCTGGACAGCTCTGCGTTACCGATTCTTTCTCATACCATTAGCCTAGCATTACGCCAGGCAGAGTACTTCGCCTCGATAAAGTCGTTGCCTGACGCCTTTAGGGCGGCGATTACGCGGATCCATCGACGGCTTGCGGGTGCTGTCGGCACCTTTAGACCGGGAGGGCTCTTCGGTTGTTTCATGGGAAGGACTGGTCAGTTAGGTCCCGATACGATTGCTGCCCCAATCGTACACGATCAATTTCGCATGGCCTTGTCCAGGGCCGTGTTAACGTCAGCCGGAAGAGTGAAAAAGGTGGCTCCGCAGCCTCACCTTGAGGAGCCAATTGAAGAGGTCATGGTTTCCGGTGAGGAAGAAACACTTAGCGCCCTTCGACGGGCGCTGCAGCAAGAGACCGCTACTGCAGAAGCAGGTGAAGCGGAGACCAAGGCCGAGAGTTGACGGAGTCAGGACGGAACTGAATGAGACGATGAGATTTTGAAGCTTACGCTTTCTGCAGTCTTTGAGCTACAAATTTGTCAGCGACTGGCCTGCGTGGTGCAGGTCAGCATTTCGTTAACTGCAACTCCTCGCCGCTCTCGCCTTACGCGAGAAACCTCCAACTCCTCAAGCGCTCTCTACACCACACACGGGTTCTACAGAATCCCTCTGGAACCAGTGGCGAACCAAATTCGCTTCTCAGGCATAAAGTAACGGGAGGGTAAGCGCTGGAATCAGGATCGCCGATGAGTGCCAGAACACGAGTGTTCGTCAGATGTGCATAGCCAACGAGATAACCGACGATGTCTGCGCCAAACAGTCGCCCTTCGGGATCATCGCCAGGCAAGAATTCGATCGTGCGGAGCCAGAGTCATCTTCATCTTGCCAGTACGGTTCAATCTCATGTTGCCGGTTCATACGAAGACCGCTTAATCTCTACTATTCAGTATTCCTCGCTGAACGTCGTGATACGTCGACTCCCGCTGTGCTTCGATGCGGCTCTTATGTCGGGTGCACCGCACTACGGATTACGCTACGGTTGTGTTCCCGCTACCGGGAATTTCCAACGACTTAGAGGTCGTCCGCCTCTTGTAAATCCTTTAAAGTCTTGTATGGGCCGTTCTTTCACGGCGGTAGCCATGGGGCGGGTCGCCGATCGGCGTTGTATATGTTGTTCCTTCAGCTCGCGAAACCCCTGATCTGGGATCTCGTGAGTTCGACATTCGTACGCCTGAAATGCAATCGGACGCGGACTGCTTGCCAAGAAGAACACACGGCGAACAAAACTTACCGGCAGTTTTACCGGCAGTTGGCCTTGCCTGCGGTGACTATCAGTAACTTACAGCGCCGGGAGGCACCTCTAAGTATTTGAAATCACTGAAAAGGCTGGCGTCGGCGGTTCAACTCCGTCCCTGGCCACCACTCATTCTAAAGAACTTAGTGGAATCACCTCTTGCCCTCCCAGTCCGCTCTCAGTCCGCTGTTTTTCGGCGAGATCCGCTTCGGTTCCTGGCTACGATGATGGTGAAGGACTTAAACTCGAATTGCCTCTCGCTCAGTCCGCTCTCAGTCCGCTTCTGTCTGCGGCGTGGCTGAAAATCGCAGTCAGCATTGCCCCTGCCGCAGCCATGCGATCCTCCTACTCGTTTGCGTCGGCCGTTCGCGAAGTCATGGGATGGGGCTCGACTCCGGTGAGCGCTGTCGCGCGTTCCAGCCACATGGAAGACACGGGTTTTCTCCAGCCGCTTTATGGCGACCGTTCGCAGAAGTGCGAAATTCACAATTTCGACGCCACAACGGCCGAGCAATTTGCTCGTGAGCGTATCAAGCGCTCTGGCCTGTCAGGCACAAACATCAGCGAATTCCTCGATAAGGTTCTGAAGTTCAGTGGGGGAAACCCAGGAGCCATCATCGCGCTGATTGATATGGCTACCTTTCCGAAGTACCGCTCTGAGGAACACATCAAGATTTCGCCGCTGTACATCGATTTTCGCATGAACGGGGGAGTTGCAAGGTGACGAGCGGGTCCAATTCGCTCAATTCTAATCACGAGCGGCGCCTTAGCGTGACCTGCCGCCACATTGACAAGCTGCTGGCGGAGATGGAAAGCGCCCTCAATGTCTCAACGTCCAAACTAGCCTTTCCGCAATATGCTCCTGATCTGAGCCCAGCGCAGCGGCGTGTGATCGAAGACTACATCGGCCGCATTCGAGCACAGTTGGTTCGGGTGCTCGATGGTCAGGGTATTGAGCGCCCGCCCGCTGATATCCCGGTTTCACGATCGTTGCATTCACATCTTACCTTCGTGGATATCGCCACTGAGGAACTAAAGCCCGAATACATGCGCAGCTACGGGGAAGTTCCTCCCGGGGCTGCGGTTGAACTGAATGGCATCGCCGGAGAACTCCAGGGTTTGGTAAGACAGCTTGATCAATATCTAATGCGTGGATCCAGGGAAAACCTGCAAGAACGCTTGGAAAGGCTAGAACAAACTGGAGACGAGACCCCGGTTCTCAAGAAGCTGGAGTCGGTCATTAGTGAGCACGGACTGGTCGAATTCCGGTCCACCTTGTCGATGATTCTGGATCGTTTGGAAGACAACAGTTTCGAAATCGCCATCTTTGGACGCGTCAGTTCGGGCAAGTCGTCTCTGTTGAATGCGATGCTAGGAACCGATGTACTTCCGGTGGGAGTCACTCCGATTACCGCCGTTCCGACACGCTTGTTGTATGGCGAGACTCCGGTGGTCCATGTCTGGTTTGCCAATCGTACGCCCGAACGGTTTGACATTGCGCAGTTGCCGGAGTTTGTGGCGGAGCAGCTCAATCGTGGGAACGAGAAGAATGTAACCAGAATCGTAGTTCAGCTACCGTCGCCCCGCCTTCGCGAGGGCATCGCATTCGTCGATACTCCTGGGTTGGGATCTTTGGCAACTCGTGGAGCCGCCGAAACACTCGCGTATTTGCCGCGGTGTGATCTGGGCGTTGTTCTCATCGATGCCGGATCGACTCTGACTCCTGACGATCTTCAAACCATCCAGATTCTCTATGACGCGGCAATTCCGGCCACTGTCTTGTTGAGCAAGGCCGACCTCTTGACGCTCGAAGATCGCTCGCGGGTTATCGGATATGTGAAGGATCACATTAAAGAAGAGTTGAACCTTGATCTGGCGGTGCGCGCCGTGAGCGTGATGGCTGACAGCAAAGATCTCGTGGCTCAGTGGTTCGAAGAAGACATCGCTCCCTTGTACAGTCAGCGACAGGAACTGAAGCTGCGCTCCATCCGGCGCAAGCTGGGAGCGCTCCGCCAATCGGTAGAGATGGCGTTGCGCACTCGCCTGCGCCGCAAGGATCAGATCTCCCCCAAGAAGATAGAACAACTGCGTGTCGTCGAAGCTGAATTGCGTCAGGCTAGTGGCCGTCTTGAAGAGATGAAAAAGATAGCGCGAGGCGTGGCGAACGACCTGGAATATTCAAGCATTCGGACGTTGCGCTTTGCGGCCGCCACTGTGGTTGAGTCATGGTCCAAGCAAGGTGCCGGAGATGAAGCAGTAGCGGGAATCGTGCGCAACGCAGTGACATCGACGGTTCAGGAACAAACCGAATCTCTTCGCCGGCGCATAGATGCAATGGCGCACAAACTCCATGAAACCCTCCGAGCCACCTCCAAGGTGCTTGAGGTTGAGGACGTGCCTGGAGAACAGGAGTTCTCCGGCGTGGTGCGAGAAATGCCAGCGTTTGACCCAGGCGAGCTCAATATCCACTTAAAGCGGCCTTTCCTGTTCAGCCTGCTCGGAGGAAACATTTCGAGATCGATAGTGACCAAGCGCCTGGCGGGTATGATCGGAGGTCAACTCACGAAATCCTTATCCGCCTACCACGCTTTGCTGTATGACTGGTCGGAGAGAACTTTGGGTCAGATTCAACGCAGATTTGACGCTTATGCCAACGGCTATCGCGCTCAGGTAGAGAGGTTGGTCGGCGATCATGTGTCGCCGGCCGAACAAGAAGGCACCATTCGTCGTGATCTGGAGGGCTTGGAAAGTGCCCGAACCGAGCCGACTGTGGCTTCCTGAGCAGGCGCTAAGTCTGGTGAAAGCGCATTGTGAAAAGGAAAGGAACGAGGCAACTTGCTGAAATACGTGATGGTGGGTGTGGGAGGTTGTCTAGGTTCGATGTTGCGTTTCTGGGTGGGCAGTTGTATCGGCAGCAGAATGGGAACGCGGTTTCCCTACGGGACACTCGTGATTAACATTACGGGCTCGTTCCTGATCGGCCTGGTCTTTGCCTTATTGACAGCCAGAACTCATTGGAGCCCGAACTGGCGATATCTGGTCCCAATTGGCTTCATCGGAGGCTACACAACATTCTCCAGCTTCGAATATGAGACCTTGCGCACGATCCAGGATGGCCAGATCGGCGTGGGCTTCCTTTATGTGGCACTGAGCGTGATCGTCGGGTTTGTTGCAGTCTGGGGTGGCGTTATGGCGGGGAGGGCGATCCCATGAAAGCGGAAGCTTCAACAGCGGGAGCTAATGTAAGCCAGGCACTCACCAAGGGAGCGTGTCCCATCTGCGGAATCCTGAAGGATTTTCAGTGGACATTGGTGGAAACAGCTCGACCTCAATCCGACCTGCGTGTATGCAATTTTCATGGCTGGGCGCTCGCTCGATCCAGAGCAAAGATTTCGCGTTCCACGCCGGGGGAAAGCGTAACCAATGTCTTCTTAGAAATGTTGAAACCGCCTCTGGTGGGGAAAGTGAACAGCGAGGAATGCACCCTGTGTCATCGCGTCCTCGAAGAGGAAGTCACTCGCTTGCGTGAGCTAGCGCAGAAGCTCCAAGGGACCATGTTCGCGCAGTGGATGAAGAGTCAAGGTACTCTTTGCCTGGAGCACGGCCGGAAGGTGAAGGAATTTGTCCCATTGCGCTTGCGAACGCTGGTTGACGAAATCGTCGAGCGAAATCGAGCAGAGTTGGAACAGGAACTTGAAACTTTCCTTGAACAGCTAAAACACGGAATTCATGAGGGCGGAGGACTTTTGGGTCGTGCCGCTGAGTTTTTGGTAGGTCAAAGAGGACTCTAACGACAGGAGGAAAATGTGCTGACAGCAGGGCCGGGTAAGAAGGTCGGCATTTACGTGGCTGAGGACCAGCAGTACCACGGGAG
>Ga0187852_1002347_pt1 | contig 15640 bp, 13 predicted proteins | sample June2016WEW_6_40_FD_134511 | JGI IMG/M metagenome (GOLD analysis project Ga0187852, IMG submission 134511) | Peatland microbial communities from SPRUCE experiment site at the Marcell Experimental Forest, Minnesota, USA - June2016WEW_6_40 | ecosystem: Environmental > Terrestrial > Soil > Wetlands...
TCGCGATTGGGAAGCGTGGTCGGCTGAACTCATGGAGAGCCACCTTTCTTTTCCCGTGCTGTGCTATTTCCGCTCGCAGCACGACAACCAATCCTGGCTTGCCGCTCTTACCGCCGTCCTTGATACCTGCGCCCTGCTGATATCATGCGCGGAGGGCGCTCTCCAGTGGCAGGCGCAGCTCACCTTCGCGATCTCACGACACGCTCTTGTGGACCTTGCTCAGGTCTTGCAGATTCCACCAAAACAACCCGTCGCAGATCGCCTGTCCGCAAATGACCTCGAGCAGTTGCGCGGTCTTCTTGCCTCGGCGCGTGTGGCGGTGTGCAGCAGGGGGGCCGGCGAGCAGAAGTTGCGGGATTTGCGGTCCACGTATGAGCCCTACCTTAATGGGTTTTCCGAGCGGCTTCTAATGCCTTACCCTGCCTGGAAAGTTGCGGCCGGACGGGCTGACAATTGGAAGACCAGTGCCTGGGAGAAAATCTCCTCCCCGTCCTCGGTAGCGACGGGCGCCGGGGTGGATGAAGAGCATCGCTGAGACGCGAGCGTGTTATACTGATTTCTTAGGGTTAGTATTCAGGCGGGCCGTGGCGCTATGCGTCTGGGGCCTAATTGACGAGCATCCCACACATTCTTTCTAAATTCTTCAAAAGGAGCATACCACTATGGCTGTTCGAACTGCGGAAGCCGAATGGAAAGGGAATTTACGGGAAGGGCAGGGCACTGTGAAGCTGGGGAGCGGCGCCTACGAAGGCAGCTATTCCTTCGCCTCGAGATTCGAAACCGGGAAAGGGACTAACCCGGAAGAGTTGATCGCTGCCGCGCACGCCGGATGCTTTTCGATGGCGCTGTCTGCGGGCTTGTCGAAGGCCGGCTTCACGCCCACACGAGTACATACCACGGCCAAGGTACACCTCGAACCTGTCGAGGGCGGATTTGGCATCACCAAGATTGAATTGCACACCGAAGCCCAGATCCCGGGCATTGACCACGCGACTTTCCAGCAACAGGCGGAAGCCGCCAAGAAAGGCTGCCCCGTATCCAAAGCCCTCGCTGCTACCCCGATCACGCTGGAGGCGAAACTGGTTTGAGGAAGACAGCAGTCAGGAGTCAGAAGTCAGGAGTCAGAATCGAAAGTCGAAATTCGTTGTGTGCAACGTCACCCCCCGTGCAAGCAGGGGTTTACGAGGTTGTGGATTCCCCCTTTCGCGGGAATGACCTGTTGGCCGGTTTTCGAGTTTCGGTGTCATTCTGACTCCTGACTTCTGTCTTCTGACTCCTCTTTGTCGCTTGTCACTTTACTTCCAGAATAGTGGTGGATTGCGTGGGGTTTCCCTGATGGAATAGAATGCCGTCGGAGGTTCGTGTGCACACGCACGCCCACATGCGGAAGCCGGACTGGATTGTCAAGACCGCCTTGGTCGTGACGCTGGCCCTGGTGGCGATTGAATTCATAACGGGTCATTTCGCGCACAGCCTGGCGCTTATCGGTGATGGCTGGCACAAGCTGACGGACCTTCCGACCCTCGTCCTCGCCTGGATTGCTCTGTATTTCGAACGCAAACCTCCCGATCATCAGAGAACTTACGGCTACCAACGCGCGGGTGTGCTGGCTGCCTTTGTAAATGCCCTGCTGCTGGTGGCAGTAGCCGTGCTCATCTGCTACGAGGGTTACCAGCGGATTCTGAGGCCGGAACCGATCGCCGCCCAAGCCATGTTGGTGGTGGGGATCGCAGCTTTTGTCATCAACGGAAGCATTTCACTCTTGCTGGCATCCGGCCGCAGCGACTTGAACCTGCGCGCGGTTTTCATCCACAATTTGGGCGACGCGCTCTCCAACCTCGCTCTCGTCGCCGGAGCCTGGCTGATCCAAAGGACTGGCCTATGGCTGATCGACCCTCTGATCGCATTCCTGGTTTCCGGCATGATCGTATGGACAGCTCTGGGGGTGCTCAAGGAATCGACGAATATCCTGCTCGAGAGCCTTCCCAAGGGCATGAGTCTGGAACGCGTGGCCAGCGCACTGCTCGAGGTTCCCGGCGTGCGTGAGGTCCACGATATTCACATCTGGAGCCTGGGAAGCCAATCTCACGCGCTCTCTTGTCACATTCACATACTCGACATGCCCACTTCGGAGAGTGAAAGAATTGGCCAGCGGATTCGCGACGTTCTAGCCAGCGAGTTCGACATCACGCATTCCACCATCCAATTCGAACACACCCACCCACCCGGCGACTTTCACCGCTATATGCCGGAACCCGCCCCCGGCAGCGACCAGCAGAAGTAGGCAGTGGGCAGATGGCATTAGGCAGGTGGGCAGTGGGCAGATGGGCAGTCGGCAGAAGGCAGAAAGCAGAGGAACAAAAAAGGCAATGGGCAGCAGGCAGTGGAAGGAAGACAAGCCACATGCCGACTTCATTCTTAATGGACGAGAATTTTCGGGAAGCTCATAGAGGTGTGTACGACACATGCTTCTAGCTGAGATTCACGGCCACGGCATTGGAGAAGTGGAGAGAAACGAGGATTACCTCACGTCGGCAGTCTTTGGCCATCTGCGCTACGTGCCACCAGGGATCTTTTGGGAAGAATTCTTTTTGCGGGCGAAAGGCCTTCCCGGTGAGGAAGGCGAGGGCACTCTCGCGGGTTACATTGCGAAAAGGGGTCCAAGAATCTCAGAATTCTCGACTCTGGAAGTGCATTTTTGGTCTTCCCACCCCAGATTTGGACAGCCCGATGTGTTGCTCCACTTCGTAAAGGCGGGAGCGCGTCCGGTTGTAGTCCTGATAGAGGTGAAGCTCTGGTCGGAAAAGAGTGGAACCGGGGAGGACGACCAACTGGTCAGATACCTTCGGGTACTAAATGACCTGTCAGCTCTGGTGCCGAGTCTGCCCAAGAACCCCACAGCAGCTTTGGTTTATCTGACCCCCAGAGAGTCAGTGGAAGAAATCCGCTCTACTCTGGCCTGCTGCAAGGCGGACGTGGACCCTGGGCTTCTATTTAGAGTTCAATGGCAAGACCTGTTGGTTGCGGCCAATCGTGCTCGTCCCGGAGCGGACCGAGTCTCAGAATTGGTGCTTCGAGATACCAGCCTCCTCCTTGGAAGAAGAGGTCTCGAGTACTTCAACGGATTTGGCGAAGAACCTTCGCTGCCGTTTTTGGGGATGGACGACGGTCTGTTCTACCGGTCGGAGGGTTTGTTCGAGGGATTCACACAAGTCGAAGGTCTGGAGTTCATTCGGACTCGGGGGTCTTATGGCGGATGAATACGGCAAGAAACTAACAACGGCGCTCGCGGCGGTCCGCCAGTTGCACTCTGACACCAGCAAGCTTATGGTTGACTTTGACGGGAAGATGTTCGCCGGTGGCTGGTCCTCGGTATTTGCAAACACAGCCACGAGTGAGCTGACCTACCAGGTTAGAGCACAGTTCTGGATGGCACAGGGGGTGTACAGATATTACGCCAAAGATGGGAGTCCTGGCTACGTTGAGGGTCTGGCCGTTGTCTTTTTCAGAAAGGGCGTAGAAGAGCCCTTGTTCTTGGTTGCCCAAATCCAGTATCACATGGATCCCAACAAGGTAATCAGTAGCGTGTGTCAAGTTTGGGATATCTGGTACCTGTATTTCAAGCATGCGGATAAACGGGACCTCGAAGCGGTCAACAGATTCCGGAATATCGAAAATGGTCGGATTGAAAGGGCTGCGGTGCTGGCAGTGCCGCTCCTATCCATCAAAACCCTCGCAGACGCCATGGCCGCGCTGAACAAGGTCCGCGAAGCGAGATTCTGACCTCTAGCTGCCTATTGCGTCCTGCCCATCTGCCCACCGCCCACTGCCTACTGCCTACTGCCCATCTGTTCACTGCCCATCTCTGCACTGCCCACCAGCCCACCTGCCTTCTGCTTTCTGCCTACTGCTTACTGATCTTCTCGAGGCCATCAAGGTACGGCCGCAGGGCCGCGGGAACGATGACCGAGCCGTCGGCCTGCTGGTAGTTTTCGATAATGGCGAGCCACGTCCTTCCCACGGCCAGGCCACTGCCGTTGAGGGTGTGAAGAAATTCCGTTTTGCCGCTCTTGCCGCGCCGGAACCGCAGGTTCGCCCGCCGAGCCTGGAAAGCCTCGAAGTTCGAGCAGGAAGATATCTCCTTGTATTCGCGGGCAGCGGGAAGCCAGACTTCCAGGTCATAGGTCTTCGCAGAGCTGAAGCCCAGGTCGCCCGTACACAAGGCCACAACGCGATAGGGAAGGTCGAGGCGCTGGAGGATGACTTCGGCATTGTGGGTGAGAGACTCGAGCTCGTCGAAAGAGCTTTCCGGAAGCGCGAACTTCACCAGCTCGACCTTCTGGAACTGGTGCTGGCGGATGATTCCACGCGTGTCTTTGCCGTAGGAGCCCGCTTCACTCCGGAAACAGGCGGTCCAGGCGCAATGCTTCACCGGTAGCTTTTCGGCTTCCAGCACCTCTCCACCGTACAGATTGGTGACAGGGACTTCCGCGGTGGGGATCAGCCAGTAGTCAGTCCCCTCGAGCTTGAAGAGGTCTTCCTTGAACTTCGGCAACTGGCCGGTGCCGAAGAGGCTCGCGGAGTTCACGATAAAGGGAGGAAGAATTTCGGTATAGCCGTGCTCCCGTGTATGGATATCGAGCATGAAGTTTGCCAGAGCTCGCTCCAGTTTTGCCCCCAAGCCGCTGTAAACCGCGAAGCGGGCCCCGGCAATCTTCCTGGCACGCTCGAAATCCAGGATGCCCAGGGCAGGGCCTAAGTCCCAGTGCGCTTTGGGTTCAAAGCCGAACTGGCGCGGCTCGCCCCAACGCCGAACCTCCAGGTTGTCCTCTGGGCCCTGGCCGACGGGAACGCTCGTGTGAGGCACATTCGGAATGTTGCGCAGGAGTTCCTTTAATTGTTCATCGTACCCCTTGGCCTTGTCATCCAGCGCCTGGATCTCCGCGCCCACCTGCCTCATCTCGGTAATCAATGCGTAGGCATCCTGCTTCGCCATTTTCAAAGCGGCGATTTCCTCGGAAACCTTATTGCGACGCGCCTTGCGCGTTTCTGCCTCCAGCAGGAACTTGCGCCTTTCGCGGTCGATGGCTTCAAAGTTTGCGAGCGAATCCCCCAGCCCGCGCTCGCCCATTTTCTGCTTCACAAATTCCAGATTGTCGCGCACAAAACTCAGATCGAGCATGTCGACTCCTTATTGCTTTCAGCAGCCTGCTAGAAGCTGAACCGTCAATTTAAACCAGGCGGGTGAGGGTGTCAAACTTGAACAGACGTGTAGGATCTCAGAATTGGTGACATTCGTCTCAGGATACGTGACATAAAGTTTCACCGTTAATGACAGAGAGCAGGCTACCTTGTCCGGGTTCAGCCACGACACGAGCGTCCGGCAGTTGATAGCCCCTGGACCAAGGTGGCAGGACAATAAACCAGAGGATCTCACCCCGGGCCGTATGCGCCACCCGCCAGCAAGCGTTCGACGGCTCTAAGGTCTACGCCCTCCCCGCACCAGAGATCTCCACAAAGGAGGCCGCCGCCTAGCTGCTCCGTCAGGCGTCCCGTAGCGGCGCACGGCCACCGGCAAGCGGCTCCTTGGCAACCGGAGCTCTGAGCGCAGGTTTTCGGTGAGTCACCACCTGACTTGCCATACGGGGAGTCCGGAGGCGATGTCATTGCACGGTGAGCGTCAACGCAATCGAGCGCGACAAGCCATTGGATGTCGTTGCGGTGACGGTGAGCGTGTAATTGCCAGGCGGCGTGGCAGGTGGTACGCCCGTGCCCGTTAAGCTGATCGACTGCGGGCTCCCAGCCGCGTTGTCCGTGATGCTGATGGAGGCGTTCCTTGTGCCCGTCGCGGTGGGAGTAAACGTCACGTTGATCGGGCAGTTCGCACCGGCGGCGACGCTCGTGCCGCAAGTGCTCGTCTGGGCAAAGTCGGCGGGGTTCGCGCCGCCCCGCGCAATGCCTGAGATGCTGAGCGCCGCGTTGCCGCTGTTGGTCAGGGTCACTGTTTGTGCCGCGCTGGTCGAGTCCATGTTCTGGGAACTGAAGGTCAGGCTCGAGGCTGACAAGCTGACCGCAGGCTCAGAAGGAGGCGGCGGCGACGACCCTGCGCCGCCGCAGGCCGCCCAAGTCACAATAAACAACAGCGTTGTCCCCGGCGCCACCCATGCCGTTCGGCGCCGAGATGCCGCAAGGCGCGGCGACAGGCCTAGCACCAAGAGCCAGACCGCGAGCCAGGGCAGGAGAGGGAGTAGACGCAGTTCTGGCACTTGCGTCTCGGGCTGGGAGCGTGGCGCGAAGGAAGTTTTGGCAGTGGTGGTCACGGTAACCGTCGCGTTCACAGGTCCCGAGCCAGTCGATGAAATGGAGGTCGGTGATGGCGTGCACGTGGCCCCAGCGGGCGCACCAGAACAGGCCATGGACACTGTCCCGTTGAAGCCGTTGACGGGAACGAGCTCCAAGGTGAATGTCGCCGTTTGGCCTGCCGTGATGCTGGCGGAGGTATCCGAAGACGACAACTCAAAATCCGGAGTGGAGGAGGGCAGAGTGCTCAGATAAACTGAAAGGGTGTTCGATCCCGCATACACCACAGCCATATCGGGGTAACCGTCTCCGTTGAAGTCGCCCACAGCGACTCCTTGAGCATAGGCCCCGGTGACCGTCCCATAGACGCCTTGTGAACGGAAGGTGCCATCACCCAGGCCGTCAAATATGTTCACCAGGCTGTTGCCGTAGTTGGAGAACGCCACGTCCAGTTTTCCGTCCGCGTTGAAATCGCTTGCCACTATCGCTCTGGGGAGGCGAGCCGGGAGTCCTGGGAAGCCCTGTGAAACTTGAAAGGTTCCATCCCCATTACCGAGCAACATGGTGAGTCCCGCGAGTCCGTCGGGATCGTCTATCCCCACCATGACGGCCAAGTCGGCCTTTCCGTCACCGTTGAAGTCACCCTGGGCCAGATATTCCGGGATCGCCCCAGCGGCGAGTGGGACGTCCGTGTAGGGCCGGAAGGTGCCATCACCGTTGCCCAAAAGAATTGAGACGAGCCCTGGCACCGTCGTTGGAAGTGAAGGCGTGCCGTAGTCCGCAACCGCGAGGTCCAATTTGCCGTCACCATTGAAATCACCTGTGACTATTCCCAGAGGAATGGGGCCCGTCGCGTAGTCCACATGAGGCTGGAATGTTCCGTCGCCATTGCCCAGCAATATGGAGACCGTGTTATCAGCCCCGTTGGTGACGGCCAGGTCGAGTTTACCGTCCAGGTTGAAGTCGCCCGCCACCACCTGCTCCGGAATCGCACCTGTGGCGAATTTGACGGCGGGCTTGAACGTGCCATCGCCGTTGCCGAGAAGAACAGAAAGACTGTTATCGCCTTGGTCCAGCGCCGCCAGGTCCAGCTTGCCGTCACCGTTAAAATCACCCGCCACTAGGCTGACCGGCCCGGCGCCGGTTGCGTAGTCCGTGCGAGCGCTGAATTTGCCGTTTCCCAGACCGAGAAGAATTGAGACCGTGTTGTCGTTGAAGTTGGCGACGGCCAGGTCCAGGTTCCCGTCACCATTGAAGTCGTCGGCAATTACCGCGGAGGGCCCGTTGCCCGTCGCGTAGTCAACGGGATTGGCGAGCGTTCCGTCCCCGTTCCCAAGGGTAACCGTTACACCGAGGTCGACGACATCCAGCTTGCCACCGCGGTTGAAGTCGCCGACCGCGAAGGCCCCTGCCCCGACGCACTCTACATAAGGCTTGAAGGTTCCGTCGCCGTTGCCCAAAAGGATTGAGACAGCAGCTCCACCGTCATCAACCACTAGATCAGGCCTGCCGTCTCCATTCATATCTGCCACGACGATGTCACTCGCCCATCCGGCCGTGGGATAGCTGACGGGCGGCTGGAACGTTCCGTCCCCGTTGCCGATCATCACCGTGATACTCATTCCCCCAGTTGCGACGAGGAGATCCAGCCTGCCGTCCCCATTTACGTCCGCGGCCGTTACCCCATATGGGGGGCCGCCCACTTCCACGTTGGTGGGCGGCAGAAACGTGCCATCGCCCTTGCCCAAGAGCAGGGACACCGTATGGCTCACCAGAGTGGGAGCATTGGCCACTACAAGGTCCAGCTTGCCATCGCCGTTGAAGTCGCCTGCCACCACGCCAATGACGCCCGTGCCCGCCGCGAAATTAAGAGGGGGCTGAAAAGTTCCGTCCCCGTTCCCCAGCAGGATGGACGCGATTCCCGGGCTACCCGTAGAGCCCGATTGGAGATTACACGCGAACGCCAAGTCCAATTTTCCGTCGCCATTAAAATCCCCGACCGCCGGAGTGCCCCCGCAGCCGGGGCCCGTCGCGAAGTCCTTGTGGGGCTGAAAGGTTCCGTCGCCGTTTCCCAGGAGAATGGAAACCAACCCGGGAGGGCAGGCGGAGTTTAGGGGACAGACGGCGACCGGGACGGCCAGATCCAGCTTCCCGTCACCGTTGAAGTCGCCTACCGCAACACCTAGGGGGGGAGCCGCCAGGGGGTAGCTTACACCTGTGTCCCTGAAGCTGCCATCCGGCTGGCTGAGCTGAATCGAAACGGAGTTGTTCTGGGAACCCGTCAAAAAGTTCGGAGTGATCGTCACGAAGTCCAGCCAGCCGTCCCCGTTGAGGTCGGCCACCGCCGCGAGCCGCCCACCATTTGCGGCAGCAAAATTCGCACGGCCATACACGTAGACCAGCGGTGAAACAGGGGCTTGCAGCATCGGCCTCGCCATGGCCGTGGGGAAGGAAGATGCAGACGGCGAGGCGAAGCCTAGCTGCGCCACAGCTCTGCCACCGAACCTTGTGGCACGGGCGCCTCTTGTGAAGGAATGTGTCAGGGTTGGAGCGGGAAACAGAATCGCGCCCAAAAGGGCAAGCATGAAAAGGGAAAGCGTGGCGCTTATCCCGGACGTGTGACGACTACGCATGATACTCACAGCGCACCTGCGCCGTCCAAGGGTCGTGCGACATTATACCACCGCAGGCCCGCTGTTGTGGTCTCCATCGCGCCGGAGTTTCATTACGAACTTGAACTCGCACATGGTTGGATGAATCTGTCACTTTGTGCGGGAAGGAGGCCTGGCTCCAAAGGGCCTAAGCCCCCGCCCGCCAAAAAGAACCAGCCGTGACTGATGCGTCTTTCACCTACCAACCAACCCCATTCGATATCTTGTCGCCCCGCTTTAGTCTGCGGGAGCAGGGGGGCAGGCTATGGTCCTTCCCGTCAGGCTGACGGTCTGTTCCCCGCCGGTACCATTGTCGGAAAAGACTAATTGCCCCGTGACATTAATAAGGCAGCCCTGGGGCGCAAAGGTCACTTTGGCCCAGCAACTCTGCCCTTGGGGCAGAGAACTTGTGCATGATGTAGAGTTCAACGAAAACGAGGAATCGCCGGTTACTTCGATAGAGTAAATGGAAAGCGTCCCGGGTCCGTTATTTGTCAGCGTGTCGGTAAGGGTCACCTGCTGGTCGTACTTTGAGGTGAAGTTCAGCCTGGTTGGCGACACGGTTGCGGATGGCGTGGGGGTGCAGTTGAAGAACTGGAAGGAGGCCAGTCGGGTACTCCAATTAGTAGTTCCCGAGTTCCCATAGGCATAGTACTCGTTTGTAATCCAGAAAGTGCAACCGTCGACCGGGTCGACCGCCATGCTCGTGTAATCGCCCCAGCGATTGTACCCGCCTTGGTATCCAAAGCCCGACATAATGTAATCCTCGGGCTCGAGCGTGCCCAAAGGATCGCTAGGAACGCGCCCCGAGTAACGGATCTGCGGGTAGATGCTGGCGCTAGAGGCGCTGTACCCGACTGCGATATCGCCCGACTTGTCCATCGCGATGCTGCCCATCCAACGGTAAGCTGAATCTGGCGCGTACGTGCCTTGCTGATATAGGGTCGGAGTGCTGTTCGGGCTCCTGATCTCATACCAACGCACCCCCACACTGCTTCCCGCAGTTACGGAGTGGTTAGCCACAAGTGCCTCATGGTCGCCGAAGTTTCGGTACGCCAAGCGAGGCATCAGACGGTCGCCCAGAGAGTCGAGTTGTTGGCTCGTTCCATATTGGGGGATGCAAGTTCCATTGATGTAACATGCCTCGGCGAAAGACGCCACAGTGATAGACGTGGGGCCTGTGAAGGTAGAGTTCGAGGGTGTGCCAAAATCCACGTGAAATGTGTAGAGGTCCAGTGCGGAATTCGGTACGAGTTCGACGAAGAAGTTGGGCTCGCCGCTCGGAGGGGCGGTCGTCCCGTCGATGTCCGAAGGCAGGAAGCTGTAATCAGCGTTCGTCCGCTGAAAGCAGATGGGTGTTTGGGTGTTCCCGGCGAGCATGGCGGTACGATTGTATGCGCATACCTGAGCGCCGAGGAACCGGTCAGTGGACGTGTTCCACATGTTATAAGATGCATAGTACCCATCCGGCCAGACCCCGAACTTCGGGGCGTCATTTAGATAGCTGAACGTCTGCTGGTAAAGGTAGAAAGTCCCCGTTGCATCCGAGGTCGTGGACACCGCGATGCATTCCGTTCCCGTGGTAAACGCGCTTGAATAAGAGGCGATGACAGTCACTAGCCAGCGACTAGCCAATGGATCATACAAAACTTCGGGGTCGCTGTAATAGGCGGGTGTTGGGGCGTTGGTCGGCGTACCGCAAACGGTACCATACTGCTGGTAAAGATTTGTCCAAATCTGATAGAGCAGGTTGGGCCCTGCCACGGAGCCGCCCGTGGACTTATTAAAGATCTGGTAGGAGATGTTGACCGTCTCAAAGACCTGCGTGGCGCCCACTGCACTGTTTGGGCTTGGCGGCACCAGGCCGTAAGGGTTGGCGCTGTACGCGATGCCGTCAAAGTTCAGGAGATTTGTAGTTAGGATCAATGGGAGCACCACAGTCTGGATGGATGCGGGGTCGGTGATGCCCTGGGGAGCGGCGCCCACTGGGCCCCTCCGCAGTAAGGGAATCACGTAGGGGGCGCCCTGGCTCGGCGTGGCCTCGGGAGCGGCCGGCAGAGCCGAGAGCGGCTGAGAAATGGCGTGCGGTTCCTCCGGATAGACGATAGGCGTGCTTGACGCATTCTGAGCGTAAACCGGACTTGGTCGAATCCCGAGTTCCAGCATAATGGCCATCGACATTATGCCGAAGACGCACGAGAGGACAATGGATAACTTTCGTGAAATGTTTATGTACATGGTACTGTTACCTCCAAGATTCTCGATCGGTTCCATCGACAAAGTTTGTCGTCTTCTCGGGCCTTTGACAACTACCTTTCCGGGCAGCCTACCCGGCGGGTGGGTACCCACCCGATGGGAGGCGTTCAAGAAACGCTTGGGAAAAACGGTTGCACTTGTTTTCCGATAGAGTTAATGTATGCTTCTACACTAAGGCCTCTGGAGACTGAGGCACCCGTGCTTGGACAGAAAAAAGGGGAGGGGGGACCGATTCCTGTATGCGTTGCGGGTGGGAGCGTGCCTGCCTCGCGGTACATCCTAACTGTCCTTCGCCGTAGCGGAATCATTGAGGCGTTCAGCCTGGAAGAGGCCTCTCAAGGGCAAAGCGTTCCGGCCCCATCCGAATTGGTCCTGGTGATTGACCAACGGTCAGCTCCGCCTCCCCTTGAGCACTTCCTGCACACCTTGAGGTCGCGCTTCCCCGCCGGCAGGGTGCTGATCGTAGGCGACGAATCGTCGGGCGAGGAGCTGTGCCACCTACTCCGCATTGGTATGCGGGGATTTGTGACATACGGCGAGCTCGGCGGCACGCTCTGCCGGGCAGTCGAGGCGGTATGGGAAGGGGGGCTTTGGGTGACTCGAAAGGTCTTCGGGCTGTTTGTCGAGTCCGTTTCACGGCGGTCTCAGAAGAGCGGAGGCAGCCGCGACATTTTCACTCCGCAAGAGAAGATGGTGCTCGAATCGCTGGGAAGGGATTTGTGTAACAAAGAAATCTCCAGGGCGCTTGACGTGAGCGAGGACACTGTCAAATTTCATTTGAGGAATATTTTCACCAAACTGGGCGTGCATGACAGGCACGCAGCGGTCGAGTCGGCAAAACGAAGTCTGGCGCGGGAAACGCCGCACGAGCAGGGCGAAGCCAAAATTCCGCATTAATAATACTTACGGGTAGCGAGTCCGGACCCCCAAAGCACACCAGCGGAAACCAGTTAGCCGGTTCGCCCCTCGTGAGATGTAGGTTCATGCCAGCAACAGTGGCAGAAACATAGCATTTTGCCGGCAATAGTGACACGAGTTGTGACGAATTGGGGCATTCAATTCCGTAACCCCTCTGGTGTCAGTAGGCGGAGCTTCATTTATTGTGACATCCCACAAGACGCAAGGCTCGGGGCGCTGGGTATCAGAGTCATATGTGATGGGATCGCCTTCGAAATGCCGGTCATTCCCGCGAAAGCGGGAATGCAGTCCGTTGCCACCGTATCTGTGATGGTTTGCGGAATGGATTCCCGCTTTCGCGGGAATGACTTCGACGTATAACTCCCGTGTCGCGCAAGTAGGATGACTGCCGCCGGGCGCCCCGTTTTTACATTCCGTCAGCGTAGGGGTAGGGTTGTCTCAGACACAGGAGCTTCGGATGCGGGCGGTAGTGATGAGTCTTTTGGTTCTGGGGTTGGCAGGCTTCGCCGCCTGCAACCGGTTGAGCGGGGTTCATTCCAAAGCGGCGGTTCAGGAGGCGATCGAGGAACACCTGAAGCAGCGCCCGAACGTCGTTCTCCAGAACATGACCGTGGAGGTTGGCGAGGTTGCGTTCAGTGGGGACACTGCCGAGGCCCAAGTGAAGTTCCGCAGCAAGCAAGCACCCAACATGGCGGTTGGCGTACAGTACAAGCTGCGCAGAGCGGGCAATGGATGGAAGGTGGAATCCACTTCGACCACCAGCATGCCCGGAACAACTCCGCATGGGGACAGCGCAGGTCCCACCCCATCCCCGTCCACAAACCCCACTGACATAGGTCCCCAGCCGAGCCACTGAGGAGCGGGAGTCAGGAGAAGAGTAAGGAGAAGAATTATGAATAGTGAATGGTGAATGGTGAATTGGGGATGCAAAACTTGCTTTGCGCGCCGCGCCCAGGGCCTCTGACCGCTGCACTTCTTCAATTCACAATTCAGAATTCACAATTCAGAATTGCCGCCAGCCCCTCAATTCCCGGCATGACGGAACTCCGCCCAGCCCTTGCGCGGCTTCTACTGCCCTGACAATAGCTTCCGCGGTCGCCTCCGCCGCCGCCGTCCCGAGGCTGTTCAAGTCAGCCCGCTTTCTGCCCAGCGAAAGAGCAAAGACCAGATCGCCGTCCAATTGGGTGTGAACGGGGTGAATGGCGCGCGCCATTCCATCGTGAGCCATCTGCGCAACCTTCGTTGTCTGGACTTTGTCCAGCTCGGCATTGGTCATGACGACGACCAACGTCGTGTGGGTAGCTCCAAAGCCTTTGGGCACTTCCCCCTTGAACATGCTTTCCACAGTGACCGCGAATTCAGGTGATTCAGGAGACACCCGCGCTCCGGCAATCACTCGACCCGTCCTGGGATCGACTACATCGCCAAAGGCATTCACCACCGCAAGCGCCTGCACGCGTACCCCGCCAGGCAACCCGCGACTCCCGAACCCCAAGCCACCCTTGGTGGCCTGACCAATCCCATAGAGTTTTCCAACCGTCGCCCCAGTCCCTGCCCCCACCGACCCTTCAACAACTTTCTCGGTTGCATTCCGGCAGGCTCGAAGTGCCATGCTCCGGTTTGGTCGAGCCTTTGACGAGCCCAAGTGGAGGTCGAAGATGACCGCCCCGGGAACGATGGGCACCCGGACTTTCCCGGCAGGGAATCCGACGCCGCGTGATTCCAAATACTCCATAACCCCTGCGGCAGCGTCCAGGCCGAAGGCGCTCCCTCCGCTCAAGAAGATCGCGTGCACGCGCTCCACCACATGACCGGGAAGGCAGGGAGCCAAATCGCGCGTTCCTGCAGCGGAACCCCGCACATCCACTCCGCAGACCGCGCCCCCTTCGCAGAGGACAACTGTGCATCCCGTCAGCCCTTTGAAGTCACTCGCGTGACCGATGCGGACGCCTGGAATCGTCTTGCGTGTTTCCGTTTCCTTGAATCTGACCATCCTGACATTCTATACCTGGTAATTGGATGCCATTGTCACGATAATCTTCTTGTCCAACACGTAGTTTCCATTGGAGACACAGAATGAAGACTCTCTTCCTCGCGATCAGATCTGTCATCTACATGAGCGGTTTTTTGCTTCTCTTTGGCTGTATTGCCCTGCGGGTGCGAGCCTTTGACCAGAGTTTTGGCGCCCCCTTACCTGCTGCGACCGAAATCCCCGGCGCTATCCTGGGGGTCGTCGGAGCAATTCTCGTGCTTGCGTGCGCGGGTGTTTTCATTTCGCGAGGACGAGGAACACCCGCTATTTTTGATGCTCCGCGAGCATTCGTCGCCATCGGCCCCTACAAGTACGTTCGCAACCCAATGTATATCGGGGGGCTGATGCTCCTCGTCGGCTTCGGTCTCTACGAGCGTTCGATTTCGATTCTGTTGCTTGCTTTGCTACTGTTTCCTCTCGTCCATCTGTTCGTTCTCTCCTACGAAGAACCTGCCCTGGCACGGAAATTTGGGAGTTCTTACCAGGAGTACCGTAGAGCCGTGCGCAGGTGGATTCCGCGGCTGACGCGTTCGTGATGCTATTCCCAAGCTTGACTGAAAGCCGCCCTCGGGACCAGAATTACTCGCGCGTTCATAAGGCCAGAAACGGAGAGCCGATGAAACTACTTTCTACCAACGCCTGCATGTGGAACGCCCGACGAGCAGGGACAGCCATCCCCGCATTCAACATCCCGTTTCTGCCCATGATGGAGCCGGTCGTCGAGGCCCTGCAAGATACCGATTGTTTCGGTCTGATAGCCGTGGCGCGGCCAGAGTGGATGAAATTCGAAGCTCGAAGCGTTCGAGCCATCTATCAGGAGTACCAGCGGGTAAAGGACGAACGATTTACGCGCTTGCACTTGGATCATGTCCCCGTAATCGACGAAGACAATCTGAGTGTGGACTACGAGGCGGTAATCCAGGAAGCCGTCCAACTCGGGTATCAGTCGGTGATGGTGGACGGCTCGCGTCTCCCTTTGGATGAGAATATCCAAGCAACGAAGAAGATCGCTCGCCTCGCGCACGCCGCAGGAATTGCGCTGGAAGGCGAATTGGGCGCCGTGTTTGGTCACGAGGCTGGTCCGCTTCCTCCTTACGAGGAACTCTTCACAAGCGGGAAGGGCTTCACGGCCGCAGAGGACGCGCGGCGGTTCGTTCAGGAAACAGGAGTCGACTGGCTGTCGGTGGCGGTGGGGAATGTGCACGGGGCCATTGCGGAGGTCACGCGGCACAATAAAAAGGTTGAGGCAAGACTGAATATTGAGCACTTGCAGCGTATTTACGAAGCGGTTCAAATTCCTCTGGTTCTGCACGGTGGGAGTGGGATCAAGAAAAAGTACATTCAGGAAGCCATCCATGGGGGAATCGCCAAGATCAACATCGCCACCGCAATCCGCCAGCCTTATGAGGTAGCTCTCAAAGAATCGCTGGAGGCTGCCAAGAAGGCGGCGTACGACGCCGCGGTGCAAGTGCTGACTGAAGAA
>Ga0187852_1002359_pt1 | contig 15578 bp, 10 predicted proteins | sample June2016WEW_6_40_FD_134511 | JGI IMG/M metagenome (GOLD analysis project Ga0187852, IMG submission 134511) | Peatland microbial communities from SPRUCE experiment site at the Marcell Experimental Forest, Minnesota, USA - June2016WEW_6_40 | ecosystem: Environmental > Terrestrial > Soil > Wetlands...
GCGCGCTGGCGCCGGAAGCGACAATCAAGGTGCGCGTCCGAATCTCGCCGATCGACGCGTGCAAGCGGATGGGATGGGCGCCTGCTTCCGCGCGCGCCACCTCGGCCTGCTCATACGTTGCGCCAAAGCGCGCCGCCTGCTTCTTCATGTTCTCGATCAGTTCCGGCCCCTGAATGCCCTCGGGCCAGCCGGGAAAGTTCTCGACCAATGAAGTAATTGAGAGCTGGCCGCCGGGCTCGTGGCCCTCGAGCACCAACGGCTTCAACCCGGCGCGCGCGGTGTAAAGCGCTGCAGTCAATCCGGCGCAGCCGGAGCCAAGAATTACGGTATCGCGAATCTCTGTCATGAGTTGTCCCGTGTCGATTGTAGCCGGAAGGGCCTGCGCCGGCCGGTTGTCAGGGCCCCGCACCTGCCCTCCATAGAGATGAGCGAGAGGACACGTTGGACTCTGACGCTATAGCGGATTCAGGGAACGGTGACCGGGCCCTGGTCTTCACGGATACAGTATTCCCTAATCCGTCATAGGCCCGCGGGCCCAACCGGCGGTCACAATGAGCGGTTTCTTATGGTTCAGCCACTCCATGAAGAAGGGCGTCCGATGGAAATCTGGCGCTTTACTGCGCGTTGTGGTTGTCACAATAAATCGGGCGGCTCGCGGTTGAACTGACTCCGCCGAAATTGCCGAGCGCAGCTCCCAGAGCTGGAGTCCCCGTCCCATTCAACGTCTGCCTCATTGTTTCCCCAAAATGGAACTCTCGGGGAGTTTCCTATGCAATGAATTGCGCAGCCGCCCAAGAATCGCCAACGTACCTTGTTGATTCCATGGCACATTGATTTGGCACGAAAAATGCTCCGGGAAAAAGTAAGTGAGGTAGTAGGCACAAAGGGTTTTTGTCGGAACCGGCCTACGCTATCACAGACTTCCCCAAGGGCACTGCTCTCCCAGGATTCGCTGAAAGCTAGCATTGAAGTCTTGGCTTTCGAGACTTCAGTTAGAACTATTGCACGTAAGCGATACGTAAGGCGCCTGCCAAAGGTGCCACAGTGACCTCAACATAATGCGCTCGCCCAAAGCGCAACTGTGACTTCGACATAACGCGCCCACAGAAGGCGCAACTGTGACCTCGACATGACGCGCCCGCACAAGGCGCAACGTGTGTTCGACATAAGCCGACCGCTCAAGGTACTGCCTTGGCCTCAACCCCCAACGAGGGCGTTTCGGGAGGATAATCTTATGAAGAAGCTCTCAACTGCTCTATTCGCATTGGCAACGGCCCTTGCGATTACCCCGGCTGCGATGGCTAACACCATCACGGTCAACTTCAGCTTCACAAGCTCCGGCGGATCAACAGCTGTCACCGGCGTAGGCTCATACACCGTCACCGTAAATCCGCTTACGGGCGCGATCACAGGCATCACAGGGAGGATTTCAGACCCAAATTTCGCCGGTGGCGCCATAACCGACGCCACCATCACTGGCCTTGCTGAACCGGCAGGCAGCACGGGCTATATCGCTTACCACAATGCTGTAGACTTCCACTATTCCGAGAACGTCCAGACGAGCGGCCCCGAAATGTACGAGCCTTTCGGAGAGGCTATCGGGGGTCTCTTCTTTGACATCTCCGGTGGCGGCGCCGCCGCTGGGGATGTGGTGGATCTGTCTGACGGCGGCGTGAACCTTTTCCAGCCGGGAGGCGGAACAATGGACATTAACGGAGGCACCACCGACACAAATCCCGAGCACGATCAAGGGGACCTGAGAGCAGTTACCAGCTTCAGAATTGTCACCACACCGGAGCCCTCGTCCCTGGTGTTGCTTGGCACGGGTCTGCTGGGAGCAGCGTTCCTGCTGTTCCGCCGCAACCGGTCCGCGCGCGCTGGTTCCATGGCATAGGCTGCCTGTGTAAGAAACGAGGCAAGCTTCTTAATGATGAAAGCAGAAGGACGCGCTCCCCGCGCGCCTTCTGCTTTTTCTGCCAAGCCGCGACCAAGGATTCCAAAGAACGCGCCCTTCTCAGAATCCTCCAAGACTTCTCGATGATTTCTACGTCTTCCCGAGCCGATAAATATTTCGTCGGGGAGATTCCGTGCCCATTCCAGCTCATGCGTCCGCGCGCAACACCTCACGCGATCGTGGTGTGTTCCGGGCACTCTCATTTCGCCTTTTTGGTATGTTGTTCGCTCTCGCGCCCTCGATTGCTGTGGCCGGCGGTCCCAAGTACATTGCCGGAACCGCGTACTTCAACGCCGCCGTCGTGGGCCAGCCGGTGCGCTGGGCCGGAGGCCGGGTGAAGTACTACGTCGACCAGGGCGCACTGTCGAGCACCGTCAGCAACGCGCAGGCTACGGCAATGGTGGACGCGGCCGCCGCGTTGTGGAGCGCAATACCCACGGCGGGCGTCACGCTCAGCGACGCGGGCGAGTTGAACGAAGACGTCAACGGGGCCGATATTCAAGTGAACTCCTCCGGCCAGATCAGCGCGCCCTCCGACATCGCGCCCTCAGCCACCAACTATCCCATTGCTGTCATCTACGACCGGGACGGCTCGGTGATCGACGACCTCTTCGGCGCGGGCACGAGCGAGCCCAACGCCTGCCAGAACAACGGCGTCTACGTGTGGCTCGACAACATCAACACCGACGCCAGCGCGGCCCACGGCGTGATCATCCTCAACGGCCTGTGCGCCACCAATGCGGACATGATGGAGATGATGAGTTTCGAGCTGGAGCGCGCCTTCGGACACATCCTCGGACTCGATTTCTCGCAGGTCAACCCCGATGCACTCAGCGACGACCAAAACGGGGGCACCCTGGGCTGGCCGGTGATGCAGCCCTTGAGCGGCACGTGCGGCTCGACCGGCGGCGCCTGCATTCCCAATCCCGCGGTGCTGCGCTACGACGATATCGCCGCGCTCAACCGCCTCTATCCCATCACCGCATCCAACCTCGCGAGCTTTCCCGGTAAAGAGCTTACCGCGGCGAACACCATCTCCATTCAGGGCACGGTCAGCTTCCTCACCGGCTACGGCATGCAGGGCGTGAACGTGGTGGCGCGGCCGTTCGACGCGAATGGCAATCCGCTCTATCAGTACACGGTCACCGCGGTCACGGGCGCGCTCTTCAGCGGCAACCACGGCAATCCCGTCACCGGCTGGAACGACGCCAACGGCTATCCGCTCGCCAATTGGGGATCGAACGATCCCACTCTGCAGGGCGCATTCGATTTGAGCGGCATTCCTCTGCCGCCCGGAGTGACGAAGGCCAGCTACCAGGTGACCTTCGAGGCCGTCAATTCGCTTTACATTCTTGAGAATGCCGTCGGCCCCTACTCCCAGGGACAGCCGGCGCCCTCGGGAACGCTCAACGCGATCTCGCTCGTGAATCTCTCCGCGGGCAGCACGCAAACCCTCACCGTCACCGCGGCCGATTCCGCCGCAGGCGGATACAACGACGCCATCGGCACCCAGGCCCAGCCCCGCGCCATGCCTGCCAGCGGCATGTGGTGCGGGCGGCTGAGCCAGGTGGGCCAGAGCGACTGGTTTCTTTTTCCCGTGCGCGGCAATCGCATCTTCACCGCAGTCACGCAGGCGCTCGACGAGACCGGCGCGCCGTCGAACTTGAAGGCCATGCCCTCCATCGGCGTGTGGGATGCATTCAAGCCCGTAGGATCAACGGCCGTGGGCGCGGCGCCTGGACTCAACGGCGACGCCACCGGCGAAACCTGGCTGCGCGTCGCGACCAACGGCGACGACATTGTGCGCCTCGGCATCGCGGACCTGCGCGGCGACGGCCGGCCCGACTACGCCTACAACGGCTGGGTGCTCTACGCCGACACGGTCGAGCCCACGCGCCTGCCGGCATCGGGCGGGGCTATCACCATCGAGGGCATGGGTTTTCGCCTGGATGACACGGTCATGGTGGGCGGGCTGGAGGCCACCGTCACCAGCATCTCGCCCAACCAGATCACGGCCATCGCGCCTCCGGCCGCAGCCGGCGTCACTGGTTCGGTCGATGTTGAGGTCGACGATCATCCCACCTATTACGCGGCTGCTGTCATCCCCGGCGGTCTCAGCTACGATGCGGGCACCGGCGACGCGCTCAAACTCGACACCGCGCCCACCAACACGGTGCCCATGGGCGTGCCGCTGCCCTTCACTGTCACGGCGCTAAGCTCCGATCTGACTCCCGCCGGCGGCGTCACGGTCATTTACACCGTCAGCAGCGGCACGGCCACGCTCGGTTGCGGCCTAGCCGTCTGTTCGGTCGTGGCCACGGGCGACGGCCGCGCGACCTTGAACGTGACCGCAAACAGCTCTACGTTGTCCATCGTCACTGCCGCGCTCACTAACGGCTCGACCGTCCAGGCGCAGTTCAGCGGCGGAACGCCTCCTGTGCTCTCCTCGCTTTCGCCACAGCTTTCGCTCGCCGCGGGCGCCACCTTCACCTGGACCGTCGAGGCGCTGGTGCTCAACAACGGCACGCCCGAGAGCGGCCAGACCGTTACCTGGCAGAGTCCCACCGCCGGCATCGCCTTGCCCAGCCCGGCCTCGGCCACCACCAACACCTCCGGAATCGCAGCCAAAACCCTCACCGTGGGCCCGCTCATCGAGGGACAAACGGCCACCATCCAGGCCTGTCTGAACGGCACTGGCCAGTGCGTCACCTTCACGGCATTCGGCGCGCGGCCGGAGTACGCGGCCCTCGAGGCCATTTCCGGCACGAGCCAGAGCCTTAGCGTTTCCGGCACGCCCAGCCAGATCGCCCTGCGCCTCATCGACATGGACGGCAACCCCATGGCCGGCGGCACGGTCTCGCTTTACCAGGCGCTCTACGCCTGGACTCCGCCCTGCGCGCCCCACGTGGTTTGCACAGAGGGCGCGCTGCTCGGCACTGAAGCCTCCACCTCCACTTCGGCCGTCGACGGCTCGGTCGTCTTCGCACCTGCGTCGTTGCCCGGCGCAGCGACCAAACTCGAGGGCTTGGCCGCCTCAGGTAACACATCGACTGTCAACATCTCGATCGAGCAGCATCCGTAAAGCAGGGAATGGGGCGAGTCAACATGTGGGGCCGCAACGCAGGAAAAGGAGAAGCCGCGTCGAGAACGACGGCAACGCGCCCGCCGATTTCCGCGCGACGCAAATCCCGCCCGGCTTCGCGCTCCTCGGCCTCGCGCCCTACAATGAAGACAGAAAGCCCAACCATCGAGGAGAATCATGCCGCTTTCAGGAGAAGCCATCCGGCTGATGAATTATATCGACGACGTTGCCGTGACTCTGCGCCGGGTGCTGGCCGCCGTGCCCACGCTGTCCGCCGAGGAGCGGGCCAGAGTGGCCGAGCATCTGACGCACGCAAGTCCCAGCGTCGAGGAAGTGGCTGCGGCCCTGGCCGTCAAGTAAGCCACTGAACCTGCTCGCATTCTTGTGACCACTGTCGCCATCATCGGGGCTGGGCCGCTGGGGCGCTGGCTGGCGCTGGGCGCGGCCCGCGCCGGCTTTCGCGTGCTGCTTGAAGACGTGATGCCCGCGAATCTCCACCACGCGCGCGAATCGATCCGCCAGGAGTTGAGTCCAGAGGCGCTGCCCGCGGTGGCCTTCGTCTCCTCGATTGAAGATGCGGTGCGCGAAGCCGACCTCGTGATCGACTGCGTGCCCGACGAGCTCGAATCGAAGCTGGAGATTCTGTGGCTGGTGGACCGCATGGCGCCGCCACGCACCGTCATCGCCACGCCGACGACGAATCTGTCGATCGAGGATCTGGCCAGTTGCACCTGCCGGCCGGAGAAGTGCGTCGCCATCGCGGCCGCGCCGGCGGAGCTGACGGCGGGCGCGGGACCGGAGATCATGTTGCGCGCCGGTCCGGCGGCAAGCGCGGAGACGATGGCTTTGGTGCGCGATTTCTGGGAGCGTCTCGGGTTTAACCCAAGCGTCGAACTCAGCCAGGCGTAGATTCTCTGCGTTATCTCACCCTAGCGGCAAAAGCAAGAACGCCGCGAGGATGGGGCACCTGCGAGGTCGCTTAAGATGACCAGGCCAGCGTGATGTGCAGGTCTGAATCGATGGCAGGGCAAGGAATTGTGCCGCCGATGGCCGAATCAGGCATAGAATAGAGAGAAGAGGTTATTGTTCGCCGTGACCATCCAACTCAATCCCGAGCAGGAAGGCATCGTCGGGCGGGCGATTCGCGCGGATCTGATCCACACCCGCGATGAGGTGGCCGAGATCGGAGTTGCAAGCCTCCGGCAAAGGCTGATGGTTCGTCATTCAGGTTCCTATCCGGATTCTGCCAAGGAATGGTCCCGGGAACTGGCTGCCTGGAGCGCGAGCCATATCCCAGCAACTCCATTGCTCCCAGATGAAGCTCTTGATCGGGAGTCCATCTATGGTGCTCGCGACCTCTAAGAGCTGATCCGCAAATCGGCAGCGCCGGCCTCCAGGCCGGCCGTCGTGTGGGTTGTTTCCTGCCCCGTACACAGCTTCTGGCAGCGCGGACGCCGCCAGTACAGCCGGTCTTGGAGACCGGCTGTACACAAATCTGGCGGTACGTCCCAGACGTTACAGTCGGCAGATCAGCAGTTCGCGCTGGTAGATCATCTCCGGCGGCAGGTGGTCGTGCAGGTCGATGAACAGCTCCTCGTGGCCGAGGACTTCCTTGCGCCACGCGGCGCGGTTCACTTCCTGCATCTTCTCGAAATCCTCGCGCGAGAAGTCGAGTCCCGCCCATTCCACGTCGTCGAAGTTGGGCGTCCAGCCGATGGGCGTCTCCTTGCCGCGTACGCGACCGTGCACGCGATCCACGATCCACTTGAGCACGCGCATGTTCTCGCTGAAGCCCGGCCACAGGAATTTGCCGTCGTCGCTCTTGCGGAACCAGTTGACGTGGAAGATGCGCGGCGTCGAGCTCAGAGTGCGCTGCATCTTGAGCCAGTGACGGAAGTAGTCGCCCATATGGTAGCCGCAGAAAGGCAGCATGGCCATAGGATCGCGGCGCACGACGCCCACCGCGCCGGTGGCTGCGGCCGTGGTCTCCGAACCCATGGTGGCGCCCACGTAGACGCCGGCGCTCCAGTTGAAGGCCTGGTAGATGAGCGGCATGGTGGTCGAGCGCCGTCCGCCGAAGACGAACGCGCTGATGGGCACGCCCTCGGGATCCTCCCACGCGGGATCGATCGAGGGGCACTGCGCCGCCGGAGCCGTAAATCTCCCGTTGGGATGCGCGGCCTTGGCGCCGGTCTCTTTTGCGATCTCCGGAGTCCACGGCTGGCCGCGCCAGTCCAGACACTCGGCCGGCGGCTCGCCGGTCATGCCCTCCCACCAGACACCGCCGTCGGGCGTGAGCCCAACATTGGTGAAGATGGAATTGCGGCCGAGCGTGGCCATGGCGTTGGGGTTGGTCTTGTCGCTGGTGCCCGGCGCTACGCCGAAGAATCCCGCTTCGGGATTGATGGCGCGCAACTGCCCGTTCGCGTCCGGCCTGATCCAGGCGATGTCGTCGCCCACCGTGGTCACCTTCCAGCCCTTGAATGCTGGGGGCGGCACCAGCATGGCGAGATTGGTCTTGCCGCACGCCGAGGGAAACGCCGCGGCCACATAGGTCTTCTCGCCCTCCGGCGACTCCACGCCCAGAATGAGCATGTGCTCGGCCATCCAGCCTTCGTCGCGGGCTATGTTGGAGGCGATGCGCAAGGAGAAACACTTCTTGCCGAGCAGCGCATTGCCGCCGTAGCCCGAGCCGTAGCTCCAGATTTCGCGCGTCTCAGGGAAGTGCACAATGTATTTCGTGTCGTTGCACGGCCACGGCACGTCTTTCTGCCCTTCTGTAAGCGGCATGCCTACCGAGTGCATGCAGGGAACTACACGCGCTTCGCCCTTGTCGATCTCCTTGAGCACCGGCAGGCCAATGCGCGTCATGATGCGCATGTTCGCCACGACGTACGGCGAATCGGTGAGCTCGACGCCGATGCGCGACAGGGGCGAGCCCACCGGCCCCATGCTGAAGGCCAGCACGTACATGGTCCGCCCGCGCATCGCGCCCTGGAAGAGCTCCTTGAGCTTCTTGCGCATCTCGAACGGCTCGATCCAGTTATTGGTCGGCCCGGCGTTGTCCTTGGAGAGCGAGCAGATAAAGGTACGGTCTTCCACGCGCGCCACATCGCGCGGATCGGAGCGCGCATAGAAGCAGCCCGGCCACTTCTCCTGGTTGAGGCGGATGAATGTGCCCGATGCCACCATCTCGTCGCACAGCCAGTCGTACTCCTGCTGGCTGCCGTCCACCCAGTGGATCGCCGCCGGCTCGGTCAGTTCGGCCATCTTTTCCACCCAGCGGATCAGGTGCTCGTTCGTCGTCAATGGCTTTGCCATGCTGGTGATTCCCTGTTTCATACCGATTCCCCTTCTTCGGGCGATGCCGATCCTGCGGCAGAGTCCATACGGCCAAGGGTACACATTCAGTTTCCACCTGGCCGTCTTTCTTGAACACTGGACAGGTCCGCATCAACCAGATTTTCTCGGGCTTTTGAATCATTTATACGTGAATGTGCGCCGGCGCAGCAAGACAGAAGTCTGGTAAAGGAAAACTGCGTGGCATATCCTCCCGCGTCGACAGTTGTTCTGCAGAGACTTTGAACCCGAATTCGCAGGAATCTGAAAGTATGAGGATTAGCCTGCGAGGAAAGTTCCCTTCCATCCTGTGCAATCTTTTGCATTTTTGGGATTTTAGCGTAGCGCATGGTTTCATGTAACTCATTCATTGTAAACGTATTACCTTCTGCATAGCCCGATTCATCTTTGGCCATACAAATGCATGTAAGGAGTCAGGCCACATAGCTTGGCCTTCTTCCCCAAGACAAATTGTGAAGCGCTGCACGCTCTAGTGAATTTCTGGACGTGAGGAAGAGAAGTGCCGTGATGAAACTGAAGTATTTTTCCCTAGTCTCCGTAGTTGTTCTAGCCTTTGGCATCTTTGGGGCGATCCACGCGAAGGCGGACATGATCGTCAATGGATCGTTTGAGTCCCCGGTTGTGAACGGCTGGGCGCTGATCGCAAATGGGGGCGTACCGGGCTGGACTACGACCGATTCGAGGGGTCTGATCGAAATCGACAATAGCTCTGCTTCGGTCGGTGGACCGGCCTACGAGGGTGTCCAGAGCCTGGAGGTGAACGCCAACTATCCCGAGGACGTGCAACAAACGGTTACCGGCCTGACTGCCGGGCACACGTATTTGCTCACCTGGGCTTACGGCGACCGGCCCGGTTCCGGCGACGAGGAGCTGCAGGTCTACTTTGGCGGACAGCTTGTGACCACCGACTATGACAACCGGGATGGCTCCAACTCAACGCTGCTGTGGTCGGAGAATTCCTTTCTCGTCACCGCGACCGGCACCTCGGAGGTTTTGAGCTTCGATGGAATCGCTATCTACCCCGGAGTGGGTGACAAAGGCGGTCTATCGTACGGGAATGAAATCGATGCGGTGTCGTTGACGCCTACCCCCGAGCCGAGCAACCTGTGGCTGCTGGGAAGCGGCCTGGCCGGCATGATTTACCTTTTGCGCCGCAGGGTATACGCGTAACAACCACGCGCAACGAAGCCCGCCGGGATATGCATTCCGGCGGGCTTTGTTGCGAGTGGCCGAGGCATGCTTTGTCGCGCCGGGAGCGGCCATGCCGTACAATGCTTTGGGATGCTGAACCGCGTAATGGAACGGGAGAAACCCATGCGTCCAACTGCCATCGCCGCACTGCTGTTAGCCACGACCTCGCTTGCTGCCGCGCAGAGCGGAGCCAACTGGAGCTACGAAGGAAAGACCGGGCCGCAGCTCTGGAGCCGGCTCGATCCGGCTTACCAGGCCTGTTCCAAGGGCCACGAGCAGTCGCCACTCGATATTCGCAATACCCATCTCAACACGGCACTGCAGCCTCTCCAGTTCCATTACATCGCCGGGCCCGTGACGCTGGTTAACACGGGTCGCGGCATCGTGGCCCACGTCGATCCCGGCAGCACCATGACGGCCAACGGCGTCCGCTATCAACTGGTCGAGCTCCAGTTCCACCACCCCAGCGAGCACTCCATCAAGGGCAAGCTCGCCGACATGGAGGTGGACCTGGTGCACCGCAGCGACGACGGCAAGATGGCGATTGTGGCCGTACGCCTGAACCAGGACCGGGGATTTCCCAATGCGTTGCTGTCGACCTTGTGGGCGCACCTGCCCACCCGGCCCGATACCAGCGCCAAAGTAACCGAGATGGTGAGCGCGGGCGGCCTGCTGCCGGCCGGTCGCGGCTACTGGACCTATGTGGGTTCGGAGTTGGAGCCGCCCTGCACCGAGGGCGTGCGCTGGTTCGTCTTTCAGCAAGACCTGAGTATCAGCCGCGATCAGTTCCGCGCCTTCAACAATCTCTACAAGATGAACACGCGGCCGCTGCAGGATGCGCACGGACGCCGCATCGAAGCCAGCGAATAAGGCAGATCCTCAGGGCCGGGTCTCGGGGTTTGACCTGTTTTCCTTGCGCCCGTATCATCGAATCTGGAGGCATGGCGCGCTTTCGCGAGCAGCCGCGCCCCTCCCGGCGGGGTAGCTCAGATGGTTAGAGCGTGGGATTCATAACCCCAAGGTCGACGGTTCGATCCCGTCCCCCGCCACCAAGCCCAAGCGTTCTGCTTAAAATCACTTGCAATTCATTGAAGAATGGCGCCTGGCCAGGAGCCCGGTACGGCGTTGCGCGTGCCCGCCTGAGCTGCGGGGCAAGTTTATTGCAAGAGGGAAAACGCCAGGCTCTGCCGGGGCGACAGTTGCTGTTTAACATCTATGGGAGTTGCCCCGGTTTGAGCATTCCCTTCTTTTCGCTTAAAGGGCACATAGGATGCGTGTCATCATGCACCGTCCCTACGGGACTCCGGAGGTCTTTTTAGTTTTGCCGACCCCACGCTGAAGCGCGGGGCTAACTTACTCTGCGCCTACGGCGCGGGGCGACTGCCTGCTATTGGACGAAGCACTCCGGCACAGACCCACTTCAGGGGACGCCAACCATAGGGCCCCTGGCTCTGCCGGAGGATGTCTACTTAACTATTCGCGCGCCGGTAGAGGATGGTCCGCTTTGCCGGCTGCGGTTCTTGTGGTTGCGCACCATCTGAAGGAAGAGTTGCTGCACGCGCGTGTCGGAGGTCATCTCCGGGTGGAAGGTGGCGACGAGCAGATCTGCCTGGCGCACGAGGACGGGGAAGCCATCGCGCTGGGCCAGGACCTGGACGCCGGGCCCTACGCGCGCGATGCGCGGGGCGCGGATGAAGACCATCTCCAGCGGAGGGCCCGGCAACTCCGTGGGCAGGGTGAGAATGGTGGAGTCGATCTGCCGGCCGTAGGCGTTGCGCTCCACTGTCGCGTCGAGAACGCCCAGGCTGTGCTGCCGGGGATGAAGCACTTCGCGCGCCACCAGAATGCAGCCCGCGCATGTGGCAAAGCAGGGCGTGGCCGCAACAAAGGCGCCGAGGGTCTCGAAGAATCCCTTCTTCTCAAGAAATCTGAGCATGGTGGTGGATTCGCCGCCCGGCAGCACCAGGCCTTCGAGGCCCTCGAGTTCCTCCGGCTTGCGCACCAGCGCGGTGCGCGCTCCGGCACTCCGGAAGGCGCGCGCGTGCGCTTCGTAGTCGCCCTGCAGAGCGAGCACGCCAATGGTGATGGGATAGGTTTCTCCAGCGCTTTCCTGCGCCGGTGCGCTTCTGGTCTTGGCCATGGTTTCCTTCTTCATGATACTGTGCGTTGCGATCCCCGACCGCCACGCGTTCAAAGCACTGCCAGGTTTCAGCCCGAACCGCGCCGGAAGCCGGCGGCAAGAAGTGGGGAACGGTTGAACCATTGGGAACGTACAAACGTCTTATCGGTGTATTCTTCTCACGACCAGGAAATAAGCAATTTGCGTCCTTCGTAATCATTGAAGCGAAGGCAGGGTCTCCGCAGTGAACACGGAAAGAGCGAGGTGCAGTGTGCGATTGAAGGCAAAAACGTTGTCCTGGCTTGCAGTCTGGGCCGTGGTATTCGCCATGGCGGTTCAAGGAAACGCAGTGTGGGCCCAGAATGCCGCGCCCGCGGCGCAGAGTCCGGCGCCGGCCGCGACAACCCCGGCAACTGCGGCCTCGCCCACAGGCATTGTGGGCATCTGGCAGGGGACGCTTCATATTGAGCAGATGAACAAGGATCTTCGCATCGAGATCAAGATCGCGAAGGACGATAAAGGCGGCTACAAGACGACCTTCTACAGCATCGATCAGGGCGGCCAATCGTTTGTGGCGACAAAGACCGCGTTTGAGAACGGCTCGCTCACCTTCTCGCTTGACCTGATCGGCGGCAAGTACGAAGGCAAGATGAGCGCCGATGGCAAGAGCATCGCGGGAACGTGGACGCAGGGGCCGAGCCCCATGGCGTTGAACCTGGAGCGCGTGACGCCGGATGCGGCGTGGCCGATTCCCGAGCCGATCAAGCCGATGGCGGCCGACGCCAATCCAGGATTCGACGTAGTGACAGTTAAGCCGAGCCCGCCAGGCAGGCCGGGAAAGCTGTTCACACTGCGCGGGACTCATTTTGTCACCATCAACACGAACCTGAACGATCTGATTGCGCTGGCCTATGGACTCCACGCCAAGCAGATTGTTGGTGCGCCGGATTGGGCGGGAACAGAACTATTCGACATCGACGGCGTGCCGGACGTGCCAGGTCAACCCAACATGAAGCAGATGGGCATTTTGGTACAGAAGTTACTGGCCGATCGATTCCAACTGAAATTCCATCGCGAGACAAGGGAGCTTTCGGTCTACGCCATCGCGCTGGCCAGCGGCGGACCGAAAATGACAAAAACCACGGCAGGTCCGAATGGCCTTCCAGGCTTTGGTTTCAGGGGACTCGGCGATCTGGTTGTGATAAACCTGAGCATGAAAGAATTTGCCACCTGGATGCAATCGTCGGTAATGGACAAGCCGGTAGTAGATCAGACAGGACTGACCGATAAATACGACTTCACGTTGAAATGGACGCCGGACGATTCGCAGTTTGCCCAGTTCCGCGGAGCCGTGCCTCCGCAGCCTCCGGCGGGCGACAATCCCAATGCCCCGCCGAGCCTCTACACCGCGATGCAGGAGCAGCTTGGGTTGAAGTTTTCGGCGACCAAAGCCATGGACGATGTGATTGTGATCGACCACGTGGAAAAACCCTCGGCGAACTAAAAACGGGGGTCAGGTTTCAGGGGTCAGGGATCAGTAAACAGAAAAAACAAAAGAAAATCTGAGATCGATGCGCCGGCTTCGAAATCTCGTCTGTGTAGCGGTGTGGCTGGCGGTTTCTGCGCTGGCCGCGGCGTCGCCCTATCGCGGCGTGGTGACTTTCGGCGGGTTGCCCTTGCCGGGAGCGACCGTCATGGCAGTGCAAGGGACGAAGACGGAGACCGCCGTCTCCGATGCCAACGGCGGGTTCGAGTTCGACGATCTGGCCGACGGCAAATGGACCATCGACATCGCGATGCAATGCTTCGCGCCGGTGCACGCTGAAGTGACCGTTGCGCCTAATCTTCCCGCCGCAACCTATGAGCTGAAGCTCCTCGACTCTGCTCAGATCCAGGCCAGTGCGCAGCCGGCCAAACCCACTGCGGAAACGCCGCCCGCTGCCGGGCAAACCAGCCTGCCGCAACCAACCAAGGCCAAGGAAAAAACGCAGAACAACGCGCAGATCAATCCGCAGGAGATTCCTAAGGCGCCCGAAGAGAACGAGGAGAGCGCCGATGGATTTCTGGTACAGGGCAGCGTGAACAACGCGGCGACCTCGCAGTACGCAACCAATCCCGCCTTCGGCAACACGCGCTCGGGCACAAAGGCTCTCTACACCGGCGGCATTGCGGCATTCGAAAGCAACTCCGCCACCAATGCGCAGCCCTACGCGCTGAGCGGGGTTCCAACGGCGAAGCCGGCCTACAACGATTTCACGGGCGCGGCAGCGCTGCAGGGTCCGATCGTTCTTCCCGTGAGCCGCCGCCGCGGGCCGAACTTTTTTGTCTCCTACCAGTGGACGCGCAACAGCAGCTCGCAGGTCTTGCCCGGCCTGGTGCCTACGGCAGAGGAGCGACAAGGAAATCTAGGAGGACTGACCAACGCGCAGGGACAGGCGGTGACGGTGTACGAGCCGGGAACGAACACACCGTATCCCGGTAATATGGTCCCCGTCAGCACGCAGGCGGCGGCGCTGCTTGCTTTGTACCCGCCGGCGAATCCGGAGATACCGAGCACATCGGGCTACAACTACCAGGCCGCGGTGCTCAACGACGCGCATCAGGATTCGATGCAGTCGAGGTTCGACAAGAACCTGGGCCTCAAAGACAACCTGAACGGCGGGTTCGCGTTTCAAAGCACGCGCTCCGACAGCGTGAGCCTCTTCGGCTTTGTCGACCATACCGGCACGCTGGGCATCAACGGGAACATCCAGTGGGCGCACCGGCTCAGGCCGCGCATCTTCGTGTATACCAACTACTCGTTCAGCCGTTTGCGCAGCGAAGTAACGCCGAACTTTGCCAATCGCGAGAACGTGTCGGGCGCAGCGAGCATCGCGGGCAACGATCAGGACGCGGTCAACTGGGGTCCTCCGGCTCTGAGCTTCAGCGATGGCACATATGGGCTGAGCGACGCCAACAGCTCGTTCAATCGCAACCGAACTGACGATGTTTCGGTCTCGACGCTCATCTACCAGAGCAAGCACAACATCACGGCGGGCGGCGAATTCCGCAAGCAGGAGTACAACGACGACTTCCAGCAGAACCCGCGTGGCACCTTCACGTTCACCGGCGCGGCGACACAGGGCGCGTGTAGCAATGCGGCGGTCTGCGGATCGGCGCTGGCGGATTTTCTCATCGGCGTTCCCGACACGAGCACCATCGCCTACGGAAATGCCAACAAGTACTTTCGCGAGCCGGTCTACAACGCGTATGTGAACGACGACTGGCGCGTGATGCCGATTCTGACGATCAACGCCGGCCTGCGCTGGGATTACGGCGCGCCGATTACCGAATTGTTCGGCAACCTGGTGAATCTCGATGTCTCAGACGGCTTCACGGCCGTGGAACCGGTGGTGGCCAACAATCCCGCGGGAACTGTGACAGGGGATCACTACCCGTCTTCGCTGATCCGGCCGGAGCGACGGATGTTTGAGCCGCGCATCGGCATTACCTGGCGGCCGATTCCGGCTTCGACTGTGGTGATCAAGGCGGGTTACGGCCTCTATCCCGACACGTCGGTCTATCAGAACGTCATTCTCAATATGGCGCAGCAGGCATCCCTGCCGAATACGACAAGTTTCAGTATTCAGAACAACGTCATTCAGAATAGCCCCACTTATTGCCCGCTCACGCTGAGCAGCTTTTCCGTGCCGGCCTCGACATGCACGGCGGGAACTCTCGACACCTTCGGTATCGATCCCAACTTTCGCATCGGCTACGCGCAGAACTGGCAGTTGTCGGTGCAGCGCGATCTGCCCTTCGCACTGCAGATAACGGCGACCTACAGCGGCATCAAGGGCACGCATGGCCCGCAGGAGATTTTGCCCAACAGC
>Ga0187852_1002360_pt1 | contig 15574 bp, 19 predicted proteins | sample June2016WEW_6_40_FD_134511 | JGI IMG/M metagenome (GOLD analysis project Ga0187852, IMG submission 134511) | Peatland microbial communities from SPRUCE experiment site at the Marcell Experimental Forest, Minnesota, USA - June2016WEW_6_40 | ecosystem: Environmental > Terrestrial > Soil > Wetlands...
ATCGGCCTTGAAGGGGAAAAAAGCCCGGCCTCCTGTCTGCTCGGCCAGGCGTTTCAAAACCTTGTCTCCGTGCGTCTGCGCGCCGGGTTCGCTGGTACTGACCGCGTAGAGGGTCACCTCGGCGTGTTGCGCCATCTTAAGCGCTTCCTCGCGGGTGTGTTGCTCTGGTTGTCCTCGCCGTCGCTGATCACGATCATCACGCGGCGAAGGTAGGGCTCGGGAGGCGGAAAGACGAGCATTTTCTGTTGGCAGGCGGAATGAATAGCGTCAAACAGGGTGGTCACGCCACCCGCCATCATGCTCCGAATCGCCGCAGAGAGCTTCTCCATATCGTCGGTGTAGTCCTGCACCGTCTGCGGTTGCACGTCAAACGCTTCTACGAAAGCCAGGTCCTTGCCGGGGCGCAGCGTGGTCTCAAGGAAATCGATGGCGGCCTCTTGCTCGAAACGCAGCCGATCGCGAATGCTGGCGCTGGTGTCAACCAGTACGCCGATGCGCAGCGGAAGGTCTGTTTCGCGGCTGAAATACCGGATCGTCTGCGGCTGGTTGTCCTCGAAGACTTTGAAGTCCTCCTTGGACAGACCGTTTTCCAGGCGATTCCTCTTGTTGGTGACCGTCATCAGGACGTTGACCAGGTCCACCCGCACCTTGATATTCTCTGCGGGATTCGTCGCCGGCTGTTGCGCCGCGAGCGAGCCAGCCAGCGCAAGAAACACAGGCCATACGACGAACGGTCTCTTCATCACTCTACCTTCTCCGAGCCTGCCGTTTCTCTCGCAGTTCGCGTTCTGTGCGCGCCTCCTTCAGCTCCCGGAGCAGTCCGGACAGGGACTCATCGGGGGCCTCCAGCCGCAGATCGTCTGCTCGTTGGCGAACGTAAGGGACGGCACGGACCAGCGTTGCAATGATAAGAGCGGCCAACGCGGTGCTCAAGACGCCCAGAATAACGTGCGAGTTGAACACGTTCACCCAACCCGCAATCAGCAACAACAGCAGCAACACGATGAGCGCGGCGGCGATGCCGGCGGCATAATCGGCCACCCAAAACACCCATGCTCTTCTCATTGCACTCGCAACGTTAACTCACTCGCAAGGGATTGGCAAGAGCCTTAGAAGAAGTGGGCAGTGCTTAGTGGCTAGGCGCTTGCAGCGCCTCTATCGACAAAGAATTGTCTATGCGGCCACTCCCAATTCCTGGAAGAGGTTTCGCATGTTGAGGCGAAGGGTTTCATAGTGCTGATCGATGCTGCTCCAGTTTTTAGGCTTGCGGCCCAGTCTGGGCGTGGCGATGCCTGCCAAGAGGGGCTGGATAACCTTTTCGCGGAGAACCGACAGGGCGGCGACGGTTTTGAGGCCCGGCGAGAGCGGCTGGTAATGGCGAGAAGAGCCGATTTTCGCAGCCAGGTCCTTGCCTCGGAGTTTTTTGAAGTCGTAGGCGGCACGCCGCGCTCCGTATTGCTGCTCCTTCTGTCCGGTGATGGCCCGCACCTGCGAGACGAACTCCGACATGGTAAAACCATGTGGAGATGGGGCGAGCGCCAGGAGGGCTTGCAAGGCAGCGTGCATGCGGGGTTTATTCGGGTCGATCCCACCCACGCGCGTCTTTCCCACATAGGTCGGAGTCGGCAGCTTTTCGAGAGTCTCAGTAGCAATAAAGGAGATATCGACGCAGTGGAGATGATTGAGAAAGGTTTCCAGCATGGTCTTCAGCCGCGCGACGATCTGGGTGAACTTGCCCAACAATCGGCCGCAGCTCAAGGCCCGGGTGTTGTGCACGACAGCCTCAAAACGGAGGACGCGCTCGCCTTTGGTATAACCCTTGAGGGTCAACTGGCCAAAATGCAGCTTGAAGATGGTCAGGTCATACGTAGGTGTCTCGAGGGCGACCCCCAATGGAGGGGTTTTCCCTTTTCGATCTCGGTGCGCACGGGCTTTCATCCCAAAAATCGTCTTCAGGTGCTTCACGTTGAGACGGGCGCGGGTGCGGTCAATCAATCCTTGGAAGATCTGCTCCATTTGTCCGCCCACTCGAAACAACAGGTTGTGGCTGTATTCACCCTGATAGATCGAATACTGATAACGAAAATCGCTGGCGGCTTGCTCTTCCGAATCCAGCGCCAGGCTGAGGCAGGTATAAATCCAACGCTCGCAGACTTGCTTCAAGCGCCCTATCGCCGGCTCGGCCGACAAGGTATCTGCAACTCTCGCCAAGTCTGCGGCGTCAGAGATGTCCGTAAAGCAATTCCCGTCTTTGGTAAACCGAATTCCGCTCTTTTGGGCCTGACAGGCGACATACTCGTGGCCGTTCAGGATGATCTGGGCTCCAAAGGGCGGATGTCCCGATATCTTGATAGTCACGTGCCCCCATTCCCGGTCCAGAATGTGAAAGCTGTAGTGCTTCACGTAAGGCTTCTGCTGAACCAGTTCGCGGATATGCCCTTTCTTCGCGCGGCGAACTTTCCACACCGGAGCCACCGCCCGCGATACCAAGATCAGAAACAAACCTTGGACCGCCGGATGAGTGGCGAGGTACTCTTCCGCGATCTCGTGCTTTCGCTCGCCGTGCTCACAGTCGATCACGGGGATGCCCCGGGCTTTGGCGAAAGCATAAAGACGGCGGCTGAAGCGGCCCGCCATGCACATCAGATGGGCATCGTCCAACTCCGCGTCCGAACCGCTCCAAAGCCGCCGCCACCAGGTCCGAAAACCACCCGGCGTATGGAGAAGCGGATTGTACGCATTCAGCACGATGCGATCCACGCATGCATAACTGCCGTCAAGAAGATCGGCGTAGTAAGTACTCAGTTCGTTGGTCATGAACCCGAACGCTACACGCATCGGACTCGTTTTTCAACTGCCCCAGCAGGGGCCACTTTTTCCGAGCGCAGTCTCGGAAAAAGCGTAGAAATCTTGAAGTCGAAAATCTGGTGTAAATGAGTCAAGTTCTTGCAGTGCAGTAAAGCCCCTGAAACACGCGTCGTTGGGCTGGGGCGAAGCCCCGTTAGTGTCCCGAGTCAGAAGTTCGTTGAATAATTCAGCCCGTCAGCCGACGGGCGGCAGCGAATAGCCCACGGCGTAAGCCGTTGGTCACGAGAGCACCGCCCCTCACCCCATCCCCTCTCCCGCGCCGCGGGAGAGGGGTGCCGAAGGCGGGGTGAGGGCCGTCCAACCCAGGGCTTACGCCCTGGGCTACTCTATGCCGCCCCTAACGGGGCTCTAAAGAACGGTCAAGCTTGAAAAAGACTTTGTTAACGATCTTCTGACTCAGGACACTGGCACTCCAGTGTTCGAGATTAGGAATGGCCTAACTGCCACCCACGGCGCCAAAAGGCCGCGGCGAGAAGGACGGCGGCAAGGGCAAGATAAATGCAACCGTACTCGACGGTATGCCGGCCGTTGGCGCCACCGGTGAAATCGAAACCCGGAACTCGGTTCAGCGGCCCGCCGTACCACAGCGCTGTGAAGAACCCTTCGAACGGGCGGCTGGATTTTGTCCAAACCCCAAGAGCCAGCGCCAGACTCGGGATAAAGAGTGCGCCGGCGAGCCAGCCTAAAACGCCCTGGTAGTCGGCTGCGACCAGAAGTCTCGAGGCAACTCCCCCGCCCGTGACCACCGCAATGAGCGCTCCGGCAAGCCACGCGGCGGGGAGTTGCCGGGGCAGAACTCCCGGGCAGGAGAAGACGAGCTGCTCCGTGCCGTGTCGAGTTTCGCGCGCGCCCATGGCCGACCACACGACTACGGGCCAAATCCACGCGGCGGTCAGCAGCGGGCCCCGCGAAACCTCAAGGGGGGCGGCGCACTGCGCCACAAGCAGCCCACCGGCCACCGCATACCACCACCAGGAGTATCCCTTCAACGCAAGCTTTAACTCCGCCATGAGCATCCCGGGGAAACCCCAGCTCCGTGCGGCGGCGAGCGGGGTCAAGTGAGTGACCGCATAACTGCGAGAGAACCCAACGGATACAGCGTTGTTCCCCTCCTCATTGAGGAGGGGACTAAGCGGTGGTGTGGACTTTTGGCGAGAGCGACGTCCGGCACCGGACGGCCTGCCGCGCGCCGGATCGAAGCGGTCGAAGAAAAGAGCAGCACATAGCGCGAGCCCCGCCGCGGCCCCAATCCATCCCAGCCGCAATAATACGTGCGCCAGGTCCCAGTGGATCCCCGGCCAACGAAGGCCGCCGGCGACAACCGTCTTGCGGGCAAATTCAAGCTGTAGTCCGAACTCCCCGTTATAGTTCGGGATGGCTGCGCTTGCCGCGCGCGTGACGCTTGCCATCACCGCAAACAGGCCCGTGAAATCGAGTCCCTCGTGGCCGGTGATGACCGGCAGTGTGATCAGGAAGCTCCAGGCAAAGAACCACACGACATTGCCGACGCCGCCGCGCAGGACCGGCACAGACTCGAACAGCGCCGCCAGGGCTCCCGTTACCGCCATCGCCGGCAGCGCCAGCAGGAGGAAAGGCGAGAGCAGGGCCCAGAGGTCAACGTGCGGGTCTTCCGCCACCACGAACTGCATGACGATAGAGGCCAAGGCCAGCACTCCCACCTGGACACTGAGGACTGCGGAATTACTGAGCCATTTACCCAGCAAATAGACAGCGCGTGTTAGGGGCGTGGCAGCGAGGATTTCGCCCACACGGGTTGCCCGGTCCCGCTCGATCGCGTTCTTCACCACGTAGAAGCCCACCAGGGAAATAAAGCAGGAGGCCACCATGGCCATGTTCGCGCCGATCCAGGCCGAGGTGTAAATGCCCCGGTAATCGCCGAGGCGCAAGGCAATCTTCCCCGTGGCCGCGGCGTAGCCCAGATAGACGGCGAAGAGCAGCGTCACGAGGAAACTGTACCGCCGTACGCGCTCGAGGAAATCAGCTCGGGCAATATGGTAGATGGCGCGAAAATTCACGGCGCGCCTCCCGGGGAGGCTGTCTGGCTGCGGTGGGCCGCCAAAGTGCTGAGATATGCGTCCTCGAGCGATGGTTCGACAGGGCGTGCCGACGCAGCCGGGCCATGGTCCGCCACCACGCGGGCGTGGACTCCGTCGCTGCGGTGCGCCGTGTTGCTCACCAGATAGTTCTTACGAAGTTCGCTGAGGTCTGAACTGGGTATTACCATCTCCCATACGCGGCCATTGACCGATTGAAGCAGCGTTTCCGGGGCGCTCTCGACAACCAGCCCTCCGTGATCGATCAGCGCAATGTCCGTCGCCACCGCTTCCACATCGGAAACAATGTGGGTCGAAAGGATCACAATGCGCTCCCCGGAAAGCTCTGACAGCAGGTTGCGAAACCGCACACGCTCTTCCGGGTCAAGCGCGGCCGTCGGTTCGTCCACGATCAACAACCTCGGATCGTTCAGCAAGGCCTGCGCAATTCCCACCCGCTGCCGCATGCCCCCGGAATATCCCCCCAGCGGCCGGCGCGCGGCGTCCGTGAGGTTAACCAATTCGAGCAGTTCGGAAATGCGCCTTCGGGCGGCCGAGGCATCGATGCGTTTTACTGCGGCCAGGTATTCAAGAAATTCCACCGCATTCAGGTTCGGGTACACGCCGAAGTCCTGAGGCAAATAGCCAAGCACGGAACGCACACTGTCCGGGGACTTCGCGATATCGGTGCCGTCCCATAAAACTCGGCCCTCGGTCGCTCGCGTCACGGTGGCGAGGACGCGCATGAGAGTGGACTTGCCGGCGCCATTCGGCCCTAGCAGGCCCAACACTCCCCGGCCAAGCGTCAGGCTGAACCCGCGCAACCCCCAGACCTTGCCGCGGTAGATTTTGCCCACATTCTCAATAACGAGCTGCATTAGCGTCTCCCGATTGGCACTTGATTATACGCGCCGTCACGCCTCAGAGTTCCAGCCGGCAGGCGCAAGGACAGGCATCACTAAGGCTCGTAGCGCTGGCCTTTAGGCCAGCATCTGGAGTTTCTACATTTTCATCGCCCTTGTTTGCCGCATGGCCGTTCTCGGCCACATGGAAGCGCAAAGCTCGCATCTGTGTCTGCCTCAAGCCCCAAAGGGGCGATCTATCACAGCCCAGGCTAACGGCCTGGGTCAACGTCGCCCCTTCAATCTCGAAGCCCTGTAGGGGCGAAATACAGCTCCGGCGCATGGGTTCGCGATGCTTGGCGCCGAAGGCGACGTGGACGTGCAGTTGGGACAAGAATTGCGGCATGGGAACTACCCTATTCCGCCCTTGCAGGGCTGACCCAATCTCAACGGGCCGACATTGCTGACCCAGGCCGTTGGCCTGGGCTTCGTTAGAGCGCCCCTTTGGGGCTCAGCAGCCGACCTGAGCACAACTGTCTCGACGGCGAGGCGACACGATAAGGAAGTCAGGTCGAAAAAGCCTCGCCGGATATGTAGAAACTCCAGGCGCTGGCCTTTAGGCCAGCAATTGCCGACCCTTCGCTCCGCTCAGGGCAGGCTCTGAAGGTCGGCGCTACGTCCAGACTAAAACACGTTGTGCTGAGCCTTGGCATTGTAAGTCCTCGGTTTAGATGTTATATTGGAATATAATCGAAAGGATCGGCGATGCACAGAACGAATCTACGCAAGGTCGGTGGATCAGTGATGCTGGCGGTGCCGCGTCCCGTGCTGGAGGTTCTGCACTTGGGGCCGGGAGCAAGCGTTGACATTAGGGTGGAGCGCGATCGGTTGGTGGTGGAGCCGCACGCGCGTCCCCGCTACGCCCTGGAGGAACTGCTTGCGCAGTGCAATCCTAAGGCCCGGCGCAGCAAAGAAGAGCGGGAATGGCTCAGTAACAAACCCGTGGGCGGCGAGCTGATCTAATGCGGCGTGGTGAAATCTGGATAGTGGGACTTGATCCCGTTGAAGGACACGAGCAAAAGGGCCGCCGTCCGGTCTTGGTCATCTCTCCGGACGCCTTTAACCGAGTCACCAAAGTACCGGTAGTTCTCCCCATCACGAGCGGCGGGAGCTTCGCGCGAACGGCCGGATTTGCGGTTTCGCTCACCGGCGTCGGCACCAAGACGACTGGAGTAATCCGCTGCGACCAGCCCCGAGCGCTGGATCATGGCGCGCGCAACGGAAGAAGGCTGGAGAGTGTGCCGGATACGGTAATGGATGAGGTCCTGGCGAAGTTAGCGACAATTCTCGAGTGAGCCTGAAACCTGCTTCAGTAGCACAGCCGCTCCTGGCTGTGCGGGAAGAGAAGGATGGCGGCAAGACCCAGCACCGGCAGGAGTGCCGGTGCTACCCGGGAGGTGGACTTATGAAGAAGGCGACGTATCTCGCGGCTTCGATGTTGCTGGCGGCGTTGCCCGCGTTTGCGGCGGATCAGTCGCCGCCGGACGTCTTCACCGTCACCAGTGAGATCAAGCGCGTCGTGCTGGTGCGCATGAAGTACAACACCGACCTGTTGGGCGGCTTGCAGCGGGCGGTGAATAGCGAAAAGATCAAGAACGCGGTGATCCTGAGCGGCGTCGGATCAGTCACCCGGTATCACGTCCATGCGGTGAATAGCACCACGCTTCCGGCAAAGTTGGCCTATACGGAGCGCGCAGCTCCCATGGACCTTATCGCGGTTAATGGGTACGTGCTGAACGGACGAATCCACGCCCATATCACCATGACGGACGACCAGAAGGCCTTCGGCGGACACCTTCACGAAGGAACTACCGTTTTCACCTTCGCGATCGTTACACTCGGCATCCTCGACGATAAGGCCGACCTCAGCCGCTTCGATGACCCGAACTGGCGATGAGCCGGGTCATATTCTAGACTCGCGGTGGATCTCTCGCGGGCGTCGTCTCCGCACTACGCAGCGTATTCCACGCGCGGTGACCACAGCAACAGGGAATATTCGAGAGTTCAGTAGCTTGAGAAAAGAAGTTGTAGGAACGTACTCGCTTGCCTAGGAAGGGCCATCATAGGGGTTGTCGTGCGCGCTTGCACGTCAAGGCCTTGTCAATCGACGGGTAGTTTCGGATATCTGGAGCAGAGAGCGGAGGGCCTCATTCACTGCCGCTGATGTGCGGAACGCCTTGGCCACATCGGGTTCCAAGACAGCAACATTTGCGCCCTCCCTCATGATGCGACGGTAATACTTTCCACGCACGGCTTTAGAGTAATCGAAATTGTACTCTGGGCGCAGGTCATCCCCTTGCGCCCGCATCTTCCCCTTCATGACGCTACATCGCCTCCTGTGCCTGCACCGGCACGATCTGCGCGACACGCTCCATCACTTTCTTGTTTTGGGCTGCCTTCTTCAGGTCGTACTCCGCTTGCAGGCGCATCCAGAATTCGGGAGTGCTGCCCAGTAGTCGGGAAATCCTCAGGCACATGATCGCGGACAGAGGTCTCCGCTCAGCCAAGAGATCGTGCATCATCTGGCGCGACACGCCTAGTGCTTTTGCCGCCGCCGTGACCGACAGTCCGACCTCGGGAAGAATATCCTCCCTGAGAATTTCGCCCGGATGTACAGGTGGCAATCCGTTCTTACGACTCAACTTTTCCTCCCTAATGGTAGTCTAGCTTGGAAAGCAGGTCCGCGCTACGCCTTGACTGCCCAATGCACGCCGATGCCGCCGGCAATATAGGAGTGCGCGTCGACACGCGTATACCCCATCCGCCTCAACAACCAGGAGAAATCTTCGATCGAAATGAATCCTCGCAGAGAGTCGGGAATGTAAGTGTAGGTGCGGGGACGGCCGTGCAATAGAAAGCCCCAGAAAGCACCCTGGGCGTAGAGATATCCGAGATAGAGCGCGCGCCAGAGGCGATTGGCAGGCAGAAAGAAATCCAGGCTCACCAGCATGCCGCCCTTTCGAGTGACGCGGCGAATCTCTTGAATCGCGCCGTTCAAGTTGGGGAAGTTGCGTAGACCGTAGCCAACAAAGACGCAATCGAATAGATCGTCGGGGAAGGGAAGCGCCATAGCATCGGCGCAGATCGCCCTGCAGCGACACCGCCGTCGCGCCGTCTCGAGCATCGGTTGGGTGATGTCCGCGGCGACGACCGTGGCGGCTGGCAGAGATTGAAGAACGAGTTGCGAGAGGTCGCCTGTGCCGCAGGCAAGGTCCAAGACCAACGCACCATCCGGCAAAGCGGCCTTGCGGACTGCGAGCTGTTTCCAGCCACGATCCATGCCGTACGAGAACACGCTGGTAACGAAGTTGTACCGAGGAGCAATGGCGCCGAACATCTGGCGCATCAGGCGCCGATCGGACTTTTCCGCAGGCACTATCATGTGGAACAGAAATCGTACCATTGTTGCGTCGGCGATGTCGCAGCCATTCCCGCGAAAGCGGGAATCCATCGGTTCTTGGACTGACAATGGATCCCCGCTTTCGCGGGGATGACGGACTCTGCGGGAGCTGTACGCGGGGGGAAAAGACCCCTCACCCGTCACGCTCCGGCTGATGAAAACGCCGGCAGCGCGACACCCTCTCCCCACGGGAGAGGGCTGCCCCGGCACATTAGTTTGCCGAAAGCTGATAGCTGACGGCTGACAGCTTATTCCGTAATTCGCGTGACCGCCGTGCCCTGCAACGCTTCGGGGATGTTTTCAGGGGAAGTGATGCTAGCCGTCTCTCAAGAGAGCAGTGCCAGGAGCATTGCCTTCTGAATGTGCAAGCGGTTCTCGGCCTGGTCATAGACAATGGAGCGAGGTGAGTCCATGACCTCGTCCGTCACTTCCTGGCCGCGCCGCGCCGGCAGGCAATGCATGAAGAGCACCTGAGGCCCCGCGGTGCGCAAGAGTCCTGAATTGACCTGGTAAGGTCGGAAGACGCGCTGGCGCGCGTCGGCTTCGTCTTCCTGGCCCATGCTGATCCAGACATCGGTATAAACGGCGTCCGCGCCCGCCACGGCTTCGAGGGCATCGTGAGTGAGGGTGATGTCCCCGCCTTCGCGTTTGGCGTCGGCTACAACGGAGCGGTCCGGTTCGTAGCCCGCCGGGGTGGCGATGCGCATGCGCACGCCCAGTCGCGCGGCGCCGTAAATAAGCGAATGAGCCACGTTATTGCCGTCGCCTACCCAGGCGAGTGTTTTGCCCTCCAAGGGCCCTTTGTGCTCGAGCAGGGTGAAGTAGTCGGCCAGCGCCTGGCAGGGATGCTCGAAGTTCGAGAGGGCATTGATGACGGGAATCGAAGCGTTGGCGGCAAACTCCATCACAGTCTGATGGGCGAAGGCGCGGATCGCCACCGCGTTCACCCAGCGCGATAGATTCTGCGCCACGTCCTTCACTGACTCGCGCTTTCCTAAGCCGACTTCCTGCGGACCGAGGTAACTGGCCTTCCCGCCCAGTTGCTCCATGCCGACCTCGAAACTCACACGGGTCCGCAGGCTCGGCTTCTCAAAAAGCATCGCCAGGCTCTTGCCCTCAAGAGCGTTCTTGAATCGGCTCGGTTGGGCCTTTACGCATTCGCCCAGCTTGAGCAGGTATTCAACCTCCGCCGGAGCCAAATCGTGCAAGGAGACGACGTGCCGATGGGCTAGTGATGTAGGCCGTGACGGCAGCCGAGTCTCCCTATCAGCCCGCGTTACAACCCTGAGTCTGCGCATGATCAAATCCTTTCTACCGTTTTCCAGAACACCTGTGGTGCGGGCGTCTCGCCCGCAGTCGCGGGAGCGTCCCGCTCCCGCGCGAGGGCAAGATGCCCTCGCGACCGCGGGCGAGACGCCCGCGCCACAACGCCTTCACGCGATCTTCGCCTTCCTGGGCCACGCCGCGCGCGCTGGCCCTTGATCCGTTCCGGTTCGGCCACCGTCACCCGGCATTCGGTTTCGATCACCTGGGCGCCGGGGTTGATCTTGCGAATGTTCGACCGCACGGCTTCGATAGCCTCCTGGCCCGCCGTATCCACGTTGTTGATCACCAGCACTTCCGCGCGGCGGAAATTCACTTCCCCGGAGTAATAACTCAGCTCGTGCCCGGCGGCCGTGAACGCCACCACCCGGTAAGCAGGATCGTCTCGAAACACCACGTTGAAATTGTGGAAGTCCCTGCCTGCCGCACCAAGTATGATTACTTTTTTCATGGCATGTGCCTCAAGTTGCAGTGACGAGTGACAAATGACAAGTGACGAGACTACCTCCGTGGAATACGACCGCCTCGACCATGAGAGTGGCATGAAGCAAGAGGCGGGCCAAGTTCGTAACATTCTCCGGAGTGATCTCGTAACTTATTAGTTTTAAAATGGTTAAAGGTAAAGGAGGGTCAGGGCGTGGAGAATTCATGCAGACCTTTGGGGGTTATTACACTGCTTCTTTATGTCCCTAACTCATTGGATGTAGAGGCCGTTCCCAGCTACGCGTCAGTCGACGAGCGCGAACACGCAAAACCCGAGCCGATGTAGCCGACTGTTTGTCGCTTTACGTATCCGCCCTTCGGCTCGAAAGTCTTAGCTTCGTTTTGCGTAAAATGCGCCGTTTTTGCTCCTTTCAGCGTTCAATTTGTGCAAACTTGCGCGTAAAATGCGCGCAATTTGCACCACTAAAAAAAGTGATGTCCTTTGTTTTCAAGTACTTCTTAGCTTCGTTCCCACTGTTTTTCATTTATTCTATTTCCCAGCTTGCCCCTCTCGGCGGGACCATCCCGCCAACCCTCGCGCCTCGCCGGTTTCCGGCGCCCGCCTACGACAATTTGTCCACAAAATGACCACAATTATAGGCTAGCACGCACCCCGGGGTTTGTCAAGTAAAGAATACGTAAAAAGTGAAGGGACTCTCCCGAATCTCATCGCGCTACGTCGTTCGTGCGATCCCATGGCGCCTTATCAAGGGACGCGAACAGGGGAAGGCGGGGGTTGGCCTCCACAGAATCCGGCGGAAATGACGGAGTGGGTCATGGGCTCGAATGCCACGAAAAAGTGGGAACCGTCTGCAAGAGGGATGATGGCCGAGTACCACGAATAACCCAGGGCGGAAAGGCTATGGGGCTGGGGTTTCTCAGCGCAGCCGAATTGGCCGTGATGAGGAGGCTCATCGAGAGCGAGCGTGATGTGAGAATTGCCCAGAAGGCGCCGCGTACTCTTCGAGAGCGTAAAAGCCTTGGCCAGGTCGTCCACCGTGAGTTGCAGCGGATGCGCCGCATCCAGCTTCACGCCGCCGGCTTGTATCTTCTGGATCGCATCGATGGTTTCAAAGAGGGCTATCGATCTTTGGTTCCGGGCTCGGACGACAAAGGAGAAGAAGGCCATCAAAGAAAAGCTGCACAGGAATGTCACTAGGGCCAAAGGCAGCAGATTTCGGACCAATGAAAGAGCGCTGTCCTGGACCTGCGCCCGAAAAAGTCGGTAACTTTGGATCGTTGCCAAGGACAAAGTTGGGACCAAGACGGCCCACTCCATGGGCACGAGGTACCCCCGATTGTAGAAAAACTCCCAAAAGGTGGATCTGGAAAATGGGAAGGTTTCGAATATCGAAGAAACAGCCTCGGCGAATTTCACGTTTGAGAACGGATCGAACCTTGAAAAAAAGAGGTTCGTGAGTGCGGGTCCCGCCCACTTGCCGAGCTCACCGGCGAAATAGAGGGCGATCATCACCGGAAGAGCCCAGAGCACGGCAGGCACCGTCCCTTTGACTGCGCACGCGCACCAGAAGGCGGCAAAAGTCAGAAGCACCGCCCCGACCGGCAAATCCCTTCCGATATGCACATCTGCAAACGATCCCCATAATCTTCCGGCAATTAAAAGCGGCACCAGCCCCGCACCTACGAATCCCGCAAACAGCGCCATGCACAGCTTGATGAACCACTGGCGGCGGGCCGACACCGGCAACGTCAGTTGCCACGCGTGCGTCCCCGACGTTCTTTCTTCCCCCAGCGGCAGGCTTCCGGCGAGAATGGCTATCATTAACGTAGTGATCACACCTGCGCCGACCACCACGATTCCGGAATTCACGGTTAATCCTTGCGGGTACAGCAACCCCACCAGGATCAGGCATGCCCAGCCCACGGCAGCCAACAAGCTGATCAGCCAGACCGGGCGCAGCAAGCGAAGTTCCTTGCGCATCAAGTTCAGGACCGCTCCGCTGGGGCGGCAGCGCAACCAACGGGCCCATGCTCCCGGCATCACGTCTGCACCGGCCATCAACAGATCATCGCCGGCCATGCCTCCCGTCGCCTGAAACCGCGCCAGCATTCGCCCGCCCAGCCAGAGCATTGCACCTGCATAGCAAACGAAGACGAAAACAACGCTTGAAACAACCATGGGGTTTCCCGGCGCGAGATATCCGCGCGCGCGAAGCCAGGTGGCCAAGTTTGCCCAGGGAAGAGCAAAGCCGATGAAGGATTGTACGCCAATGTTCAGGACGATGCCGCCCACCGTTGATCTTGTGAAAAGCGTCCAAAACGTCGCCGAGGCCGTGATGGCGACGATCCACGCACCCCCAAAGACCCATAACTTCCAGTCGTGCCGAAATGAGGTCGCCCGCAAAGTCAGTGAGAAAAACAGAACCGCGGACAGGACCGCAACCACCGTAACGCTCAACTTTTCGCCCCAGATTTTCGTCCGCCGTATAGGTTGAGAAAGCAGCAGGGAAAGCGTCCGGTGCTCGAACTCGTTGCCCAGCGGGAGAGTCGCGAGCAGCGGGATCCCGAGGAAAAACCCAATCGGCCAGATCAACTCCATTAATTGTGGCGGGTGCGCGAGCGGCAGCAGGGCCGCCGCGACCACGGCGCACCAGGGCCAGAAGAGCGGATGCGCTTCCTTATACATTCTCTGGGCGTTCATGTTCGTCTCCTTTTCTCGTAGGGGCAGGCCTTGTGCCTGCCCCACCCGTCGGTACGGCCGACACCAAGGCGCCCACGAGGGGCACAGGCGCTAGAATAAGCCCGTCACCTGACGCCAAGCCGCATCAGCGGCGCAAGAATGTGGCCCACGGCGCCAGCCGTGGGATCACGACAAACAGCGAGCAAGCTGAGCCACGTAGTGGCGACAGAAGAGATTATGAAGACAGCTCTGTCGCCCCTCCCGGGGCTTTTCGGGTGCATCGGCCCTCGTCCCTCCCCACGGCTGTCGCCGTGGGCCACATTCTTGCGCCCGCCCCGGCGGGCTTCGGAATCGGATCGAGCCTACTCTGGCGCCTATGCCCACGAGGGGTGCCCCTACGCCTTCAAGGTCGCGACAAAAATCTCTTCCAGTGTCAGCGACTCGGTGGTCAGCGACTCAGGACTGTGTTGCTTCAAGCGCTGCATCAATTCGGGGCCCGAGCCATTAGCAATCAATTCCAACTCGCGACCGTCGCGGCGCACGTGCAATGCTGTTCGCAGGTCGATTTCCGGCGGCGCTTGTGCAAAGCGGGCGCGAATCTTCTGGTAACGCTCGCGGGCCTGGTCGGCGTCGAGCGTCAGCACCGTGCGGCCATGATCGATGAGCGTGAACTCGTCAATCAATCCCTCGAATTCGGTGATGAGGTGGGTGGAAACCAGGATCGTGCGCTTGCCCGGAACGCCCTGCTGATAGGCGCCGATCACCGCCTCGATGAACTCGCGGCGAACGATGGGGTCCAGACCCGAGGTTGGCTCGTCGAGCACCAGCAGGTCCGTCTCCGGGCAGACCGCGGCGACGAGCGCCACCTGCGTCCGCTGGCCCTTCGACAGATTTCCGGTGCGCTGCGCCGGATCGAGCTGGAAACGCTCAAGCAACTCTTGCTCCGTCCGCCGGTTCCAATGGGCGCGGAATGAAGCAAGGTAGTCCAGCGTCTCGCGCACGCTCATCCACGAATAGAATGCCACCTGGTCCGGCACGTAAGAGAGAAGGCGTTTCACCTCCACTTCGTGTTTTGCCGGATCGAGGCCGAAGACGCGCACCTGGCCGCTCTGCGGACGGAGCAAATGGAGCAGACACTTTATGGTGGTCGTCTTGCCCGCGCCATTGCGGCCGAAGAACCCGTAACAGCGTCCGGGCTCGACCGTCAGGCTCAAGTTACGGACCGCTTCCGCGCGCCCGTAAGCGTAATTGAGGTTTTCGATCTGGATCGGGAGAGTTGGAGATTCCATGGCTGCTCAAGCCTCCTTAGGGTCTTCATGGGCGCGCCGTTTGTCGTCGAGCACATCCAGCCGCTCGTGGATTAATTCCAGGAATTCATCATGGGGCACCTGCAAATGGTGCGCTTGCACAACCACCTGGTCGATGTGCTCGATCAGCAACTCCCGCCGGACCTTCTTCCGCAACGCCGATTGATTCTCTTTCAGGAAACAACCCCGCCCCGGCAGGGTTTCGATTACGCCCTGACTTTCGAGCTCCGCATAGGCTTTGGCAACCGTGTTGCGATTGACGCGCAGTTCCTCAGCCAGAGGACGGATCGATGGGAGCGCCTCGCCGGCCCGCAGCGCCCCTGAAGCGGCGGCGGTGCTGATCTGACCCACGATCTGGAGATAGATCGGCATGCCTGACTTGAAATTGATTTGAAGTATCATCTGTGGCTCCTGTCATATGACACTAGGACAGTTGAAGGGCGATGTCAAGAAGTATTTTCAGGGGTTCCTATTACTACTACGTTAAGTCAAGGCGGTCGCTTTCGCTTGCGAATTTTGCTACCACAATACGCACAATGTCCGGTCCAGGTGAACAGGAGGCGTTGGATCTCACGGCGCGTCTGTGGCAGGGTCCA
>Ga0187852_1002366_pt1 | contig 15549 bp, 11 predicted proteins | sample June2016WEW_6_40_FD_134511 | JGI IMG/M metagenome (GOLD analysis project Ga0187852, IMG submission 134511) | Peatland microbial communities from SPRUCE experiment site at the Marcell Experimental Forest, Minnesota, USA - June2016WEW_6_40 | ecosystem: Environmental > Terrestrial > Soil > Wetlands...
CTAACAATGCGCTGCAGCCAACAGCCCCTACGCACTCCGTTCGTGGCTTGGTTGTGCTTATTCATGTTTCTCCTTTCGCTCAACCTCACCCGACGGGGCTGTGGCTGAGCTTGATTCGTTAGGACTCAAACCATATGAAAAAACATTACATACTATGGCGTCTCCAGTTCCGTCCCGCAATGCGGGACGGACGACGTCATCAGCCCCGCGTGCCTGAGCGCTGGACGTTAGACGGCATCCCGTGTATGACTCTCAACACTGAATCGGCACTGGACATTTTGACGCGGATGGTTCAGGTGATTGGACGCGACCGAAAGTTGCGACAGTGGTTTTCGGCGTTGACGCAGCAGTCTGCGGTCGACAGGCGTAATGAGATTTTCATGACGAGTGAGAAGATGCGGGCAGAGGGCAAGGACGCGGATTTAGCTGCGTCGTTTAGATTGCTTGCGGACTCCAGGGTATTTGATGCAGCCCGTCTGGCGCTCCAAGAGTATGACAAAAAAGCCGTCTAACAATTCGCTGCAGGCAACGCGGGATGGCGTCTCCAGTTCCGTCCCGCAATGCGGGACGGACGACGTCATCAGCCCCGCGTGCCTGAGCTCTGGACGTTAATGCCTAACAATTCGCTGCAGGCAACGCGGGATGGCGGTTCCAGTTCCGCTTCGCGGTTCACGCTGGTTGGTCCCGCGTGCCTGAGCTCTGGACGTTAGACGGCATGTGGTTCACTTATATGAAAGCATCTTTATGAACAAAATAAAATCATTCACTAATTGGAGCCTGGTTTTTCTTTGCACCACAGTCTTGTGGTTAGTTTTTGAGCAAAGTAAAAAGATGTTAACAGGTGACGGGACACAAGCTGTTTCTTGGCCTATTCTTGGCGCTATGTGCATCATGGTATATTATGAGCGCAAAATCCGATTCCTGATGAAGGGATCAGTTCCGAATGGTGCCGTCTAACAAATCGCTGCAGGCAACGCGGGATGGCGCCTTCAGTTTGTCGAGAAGTCGCTGGTTGGCCGGTATCACCAGCCCCGCGTGCCTGAGCTCTGGACGTTAGGCTACTCGATGCGCATGAAACGAAATCAGATCGCTTGGTGGTTGTGGGCGGCTGGCACAGTTCTGATTGTGTTGAGCTGGATGAAGGTGGTCAGCACGACCGTTGGCTGGTGTGGCTTCGTTATCGGCTTTGTCGGCAGCATCATTTCATGGGGGCTTCGTCCTCCGCCAAGCGAGGCACAGCCAGAATCGCATCTCGGGCCCCGATGTGTGAGTTGTGACGAGCCTATCTCGCCTGGAATTGGGATCTGCCCCAAGTGTGGATGGACACAACCAAAATGATGTCGCCTAACAAATCGCTGCAGGCAACAGCCGCTGCACCTGCCAGTTGCGATTGACTTATGAAATTGATTTGTCATTATTCCATTCAACGACCCGCTCGGCGGCTGTGCCTGAGCTCTGGACGTTAGGCGACTCAGAGCATCTCTCGTGAAATGAACATACTTCAAGAGCGCGTTCAGCGAGTCGTCCACGAGGATGTCGGCATCTTGCCCTATGACTCGCGCTGGCCCGATCTGTTCCGGCGCGAGGCGGAGCATCTTCGCTCGTGTATTCCGGCAGCACTAATCCGCCGCATCGAACACTTCGGCAGCACCGCCGTTCCGGGACTCGCTGCCAAGCCGGTTGTGGATATGCTGGTTCAGGTAACCAGCCTCCGCGCCGCCCGAACTGAGATTGCGCCCATTCTCCAGGCGCAGGGCTACGAATACTTTTGGCGCCCTAGCTTCGGCGATGACATCCCGCCGTGGTATGCATTCTTCATCAGGCGCGACCACCGGGGCATCCGCACGCACCACATCCACATGGTGACCGGTCGGCGGACATTCCAAGGGCACTGGGAGCGCCTTCTCTTCCGCGACTATCTTATTGCCCACCCGGAGACCGCCCATGTTTACGAGCGGCTCAAAGTCGAGTTGGCCGCCGCTCACCTAAACGACCGTGTCGCTTATACGAACGGGAAGACAGCGTTCATCCAGCGCATAACCGCCAAGGCAAAGAAGTCGCCCAACAAATCGCGAGGCTGTGTGAAAACTCCAGCGCGGTGCGAGTGATAGGCGGAGAAAAAGTTTGACTGGCGGTCCAAAGTTCGGATCGCCGGTTTGTTTTTTCCGGAAGTCCAAGTCTGTTAGGACAGCCGCCGGGGCGCCTCCGGCAGCGACAGCGCGAAAAAAAGCTCAGCCTACCCACTTCAAGGCCCTTTGCGGCACTTTCACCCCCACCGCCGCCATCAACAGCCACTGCCCCTTTAGTTTTGACCAAGATATGAAATTCGATTATCATTGTTCCATTGCTGGCTTGGCCGCCGGTGGCTGTGGCTGAGCTTTGGATCGTTAGGCAGCTTAACGCACGTCACTATGATAAATCGCAAAAACATTCATCGGATACTGTGGTATGAAACCATCGGCTTCTTGCTCCTCATTGCGCTGTCGTGGTTGGATGAGTTGGTAAGTTTGCCCGCTTTGATTTTCGGCGGCGCCAAGAATCCCCCCAGCATACACGAGGCCATGATGGAAACTGCGGCCATAGTGATCGTGTGGTTGGTTGTGATTGTTTTCACTCGGCGGATAGTGCAGCGGCTTTTTTATTTCGAAGGTTTTCTTCGGGTGTGCGCTTGGTGTCGGAAGATCGGCTACGAGGACGGGTGGACCACAGTGGAGGAATACTTTAGCCGGGGGTTCGCCATCAAGACCTCTCATAGCATGTGTCTAGAATGCCAAGCGAAGTGGGTTGAAGAAACCAAAAAAAATGCTGCCTAATGCGCTGCAGCCGATAGCCGGTGTCCCCGCACGTTTGGGGGATTTTTTCACTTTGAGTCCTTTGGTTGGCGCTCCGCCATCGCCGTCGCCGGCTGTGGCTGAGCTTGGTTCGTTAGGCGGCTATGAGCGTTTTATGAAAATATCGTGCATCATCATTTCCGCACTTCTTCTCGTTGGTTGCGCGAGCAAACCCCATAGCGCATCGTTGACCGCAGAACAGGCCAAATCAGCCGCCATGCGGCTGGCCAACGATAAGGCTTCCGCATTTTATCATTGCCAGCCTTTTCGGGATGGCAAGCCAGCACAGTTTGTGGCGGGTCATTGGGTTTGGGTGGGCCGTCAGGGATACGGTCACGGTGATTTTCAGGCTACGGTCGAGCTTGCTGCGGACGGTTCGACAAACAATGTTGACCTACAGTTATTTGACAGCCAGGTCCCATTCACACCTACCACACGATCATTTTAGATATTCCATGCCGACGCCGCCCAACAAATCGCGAGCCTGTGTGAAAACTCCTAGACTCGAAAAAACTTCGCTCACATTTGACTTATGAAGCGTTTTGATGAAGTGCCGAAGCGGATTCGATGGTCCGAAAATGAGTTTTCACACAGCCTCTCGCTGCAGGCAACCCCGAAAGCTTTCGGGGCTGCCCCTTGAGTTTTGACCGAGACATGAAATTTGGTTATCATTGTTCCATTGCTGGCCCGGCCGCCGGTGGCTGTGGTTGAGCTTTTTACGTTAGGCAACGTCGGCGCACCGAGAGTTTTATTCTGATCATTTTATTGCTTATGTTTCATTCAATCGTTCGCAATTTTATCCTCGTCGGAATTCTTTTCGCAACCTGCGCCTCGTTCGGCCAAACTTGGCGGAGCCTGCCGACTGAATGGAAACTCGGAACCCGCGATTACGAGAATAGTCAATATCTGACTTTCGATGACTCGCAATGGAAAACACTTGACCTTGCCAAGTCTTCAAAGAGACGAGGCAATGACTTTCATGATGCCGTGTGGTGCCGATTGCATCTGAAAGTTCCATCCAACCTTCAAGGGCAGGATTTGATTCTCCACCTCGGAAAAATGGGAAACGAAGCGGCGACATTTTTCAACGGGGTAAGGGTTACGGCCGGTTTCGGCGAACATGAGGAAGGAATTTATATTATTCCCGCAGTGCTCGTTAAATTTGGAGCTGAGAATGTCATAGCAGTGGAAGTTTCGAGCCATTCAGGCGACCTTGCTTCCGGCGAATTTGATTGGTCTGTTCTAGGCTCGGCGGTGAAATCCATGATCGCTCAAGAAATTAAAAAGAGCCGTCTTTTGGAAAAGACATGCGAAGCGGCAGACCCGGGCGCAGTTGATTTTATACTCCCAGGCGTTCGCTCTTCCGACTTCAAAACCATGAAAAAGGAACTTAAGTTCGCACCATCATTCAGTGTTTTTTGGAAAATAGCTTCTCGCTGGAACACTTTGTGCGAAATCGCAAATGATCCGCAACGCTATCTGCAGCAATATGCATTATACAAAAAAGGTGATTTGCCTGGCTTCATGAAAAACCAGGCAACTTATTTGGTGCCTGACTTTCACGACGCCAAACCGCAGCGCCCGAGCATGGGATGCGAGTTGTCAGATTTCGGATCATGGTATGATCTCGCTTTCTCTGGCGGCATAAATCGCTTCATGATCGGATCCGTGCGGAAAGGCGTCTCTCCCAACAACGAATTTTTCAACACGGCCCGTGACGTGGGCTTGCTTGCTTTATTTTTCAAAAATGAATCGGGTGACGTTATTGACGGTGACAATGGCGAGACTTCCGTCACTTGGTATCCCTACGGCTGGCAAACGACGACGCGGCACGCCAATCTTGAGATGAAGTCCGCAGTTTTCTTTACGGCTTTCAATACGATTGCAGTTTACGGCAGCGTGAAAAATGTGGGAGACCAAACAACGGATGTGGCTCCTTGTTTGCTCGTTACCACGCGCTCCGAATACGAAGGACAAACCGGGGGTCGCATAACTGGTTCATTGAACGGGAACAATATTGTCGAAATTCGGAACGTTCGTGTCGGACCAAAAACGACGCCCGAGTTATATGACGACACCCTGGCCATAGGCTCAACCTTTGGGACATTGAAGGCGGATTTTGTGCCCCGCTACCTACCGAACGCAAGAGGAGGGGAGTTAAAGGCATTGCTGAAGGAAAATTCGTCGCCGTCGCTTGATGCTTCCTCTGGAAGTGCCCTCTTGACGGCAGAAGCAGCCAAGCTGAAGCCGGGAGATTCGTTGGAGTTCGTTTTTATCGTAGCGGCAGCGCCCGGAAATGAACAGGCGGACAAACAGTGTGAAGACGCTGTAAAAGAATTCGCCGCTTCGCCAAAATCAGCATTGGAACAGACGGAGGCCGACTGGAACAGGTTTTTTGGCAATATGCCACAGCTCGACCACACAAGTTACAGTTCTATGAAAATTTATTATTCAGCGGCGGCGGCGTTACGCAAGAACCACTATATTCTGGAACATAAAGGCCAGCTTTATGACGCCTCGTTCCCGGCCCGCGGCGGATTTAATTATTTTTATCAAAGCGATTCCTGCTGGAATTTGCTCGGCTATCTTGACTTCATGCCCGAGTGGGCGAAAGGCCACGCCGTGCCGATCATGGATCCGCCATGTGAAATCATGGACCCGCATTTCTTCTGGTCAATGTGGGAATTGTATTCCCGGCTCCCAGAAAAAAAAGAACAGCGAGATTTCGCGGCCACAATCTACCCGTTGCTGAAAAATGCCTATAATGTTTGGACCACCAAGCTCGACATTAATAGCAACCTGTTGGTCTCAACGCCGAACAACTGGGACGACAATCCGCGTTACGACCTAATTTTCAAAGAAATCAAATATGCCCCCGGCTGGAACAGTTGGTGGAACGATTTGGCGAGAGATTGTGTCCAAAACAAACTTGAAGATCCGGCTCCCAGCGCTCAATTGGGCTATGGTGCAGTCGTTATGGGGCGACTGGCTAAAATTCTGGGCAAGAATCAGGAGGCTGATTATTGGGCGCAACAATTCCAGCGCCATTGCCAGGCCATTGATTCGCTTTGGGATGAAGAGCGGGGCTATTGGATTGTCACCTACCGGGATACACTCCGGGATGATGTGCTTACCAGCTCTATTCTCTATCCGGTTTTCACCGATCTCTGTCGCGACCGGACAAAAATCAAACGAGTGATCGAGGAGCACATTCTCAATCCAGCGGAGTTCAACGGCCATTTCCCCATCCCAACCGTAGCCTACAATGATCCACGTTACTATCATGACAAACCGCCATTTGAGGAAAAAAGTCCTGCCGGTCTTTGGCGCGGCAATATCTGGATGCCCGAGACCTGGATCATCGTCAAAGGATTGTATAAATACGGATATGAAAAGGAGGCAAAGGACATCGCCAGCCGATTGATTGAGATGATGTCCAATCAATCGGCTTCCGTGGGCAAATCTCAGCAATTCGCCTTCAGCCCTGCAGAATGGTACAACTCCGAAAACGGACTTGGACAAAACAACCGGGCATTCTCCTGGTCTTCCGCCGTCGCCATGGATTTTCTTCTCGGCAACTATCAGAACGAAAGAGTGGTGGGCACAAATCCAAAGCGCGATCAAATGATTGAAGGTCACGTCCGGGAGATTTTTGATTTTGACAGCGGGAACAGCCTCTTCCGAGTTGAAACCACCAAATCCGTCTTCCCGATTTTGAAAATGAAAACAGCGGATGGTCTGCCCATAAATCAGAGTAAAAAAGTTGAGTTTGGTTTCTTCGATCCAGGCGGCAATTTCAGCCAGTCACAAGTTTTATTTACCATTGACGAGACCCAGTGGAAGGTCGTGAGTGCATCATCTGGACGTGATATGGCAAAAGGTGAAGAGGGTTTATACAAGGCTTTGCTTGGAACAAAACTCATCTTGCTTCCTGTCAAACAAGACGGCTTAAAGGTTTCTTTGAAGAACTAATACCCTTTGACTCGTTGATGCCTATTCCAGCCCAGCCAAAGTTTTTTCAGCTAAATAATGTTACACAACGTTTGAATGGTTGGCGTGGCGATAAGAATGCTTAAAACCATTGACAACAAAGGCGATTCTTGCGATTCTGGACGCTGCACACAAACCAGATTTGAAAAACTTCGCGCAATAAGGCAAGACCCGGAAATAATTTTCGGGTTACTCTGAAACGCATCTTCTCCGAGACAGATCTTCCATCAGTAATCACAACAGGTCGGTGTCAGCGGACGGTCAAAACCAGCCACTTTGAGGTGGGGATTGGCTCCAATTCATTCAGTTCGTCGCCAGCCCGGAATGCTCACTGTTTCATCCGCCCACACGTAAAAAGAGTTTTTCCGGCTATGGGGAGGATGAAGTCTGGGTCATCCCGTCAGTATAAGATGGCGGCGCAGTGGCGGGATCGCTTCCCCAATTTGTGTTTGGAGCGGAGCCTAGATCATAAATCATCGTTCCGCCGTTGGAAATATCGGCCAAGTGAATCCAGGGCTTGTTCCAAAGTTGGCCGTTGACCTTCAGGCTCTGCACATACGGTGCATCCTTTTTCGCGCCGTGGCCGATGATGGTCACGTCTCCATTTTGCAAATGCAGCACGGCTTTCGGAAACAACGGGCTGCCGAACACGAGGACGTCCGAGCCGGGAAGCTCCGGATACATGCCCAACGCGGCGAAGATATACCACGAAGACATTTCTCCCACGTCGTCGTTGCCCGGATAGGCCAGATCTGTGGACGAATAAAGTTCGGTCATCACCCGGCGCACAATGCTCTGGGTTTTATAGGGCTGGCCGAGGAAACAATAAATCCACGGTGTCTCCAGGCAAGGCTCATTTCCCAGCCAGGCCATCCAAGCATCCGCGCCTCTGTCGCCGACGTTCAGTTTGATGAAAAACGCATCGAGCCGCTTTGCGGTGGCGTCCGGGCCGCCCATCCTGTCGGCGAGCGTTTTCAGGTTAAAAGGCACCATCCAAAGGTATTGTCCGGCCGTGCCTTCGACGTAAGCCTGATCCTTGTCGTAACGCGGAACGTTGTTGGTGAAGCCCGGCACCCAAGCGCCATCCCGCCGGCGCATTTGGAGGTAGCCGGTTTCGGGATTGAAAAGGTTGCGCCAGTTCTGCGCGTGTTGCATGAGCCTGGCGTAGTCGCTTTCATCCCCAAGAGCTTTTGCAAATTGCGCCAATGCAAAATCGGCCGATGCGTATTCCAAAGTCATGGAAACGTTGCCATAACCGCCTTTTTGATGCTCCGGCACGTAACCCAATTTAAGATAATCCTCAAGGGCGTCGCGCTCGTTCGTCTTCGTCCGCGGCGCGTTGACCGACGGGTCTGTGGCAGCCTGCACCAAGCCGGCCAGCGCGGCTTTGGCGTCGAAGTTCGTCGCGCCGAAAGCGTAAAAATCGGCGATCATGGGCGCCGCCGGATCGCCCATCATGACGCCGCTGTCTTCGGTCATCACTCCCCAGCGCGGGAAGGCGCCGCCTTGTTGGTAGTCCACCAACAATGATTGCGCCATGTCACCGGCCTCCTTTGGAGCGATCATTCCGAGCAACTGGCATTCGCTCCGGTAAATGTCCCAGCCGGAAAAAACGCCGTATTGCGCGTGACCGTCCGCTGTGGTGTAACCCTGCCCGTCGTAACCCATATACTGGCCGTTCCCGTCGGAGACCACGCTAGGACCCAGCAGCGCATGATACAACATGGAATAAAATGTCTGCCGTTCGTCCGTCGTTCCGCCGCTGACTTGGATTCGATTCAACCAGGCATTCCAAGTGTCGCTCGCCGTGGCCACGGCTTTGTCAAAATCCTTTGACGAGAAGGCCGAAACCGGATTTTCCGCCTCCACATTCGCCTTGGCGTTGGCAATGCTGACATAAGAAATTCCCACCTTGGCCAGAACCGTCCGGCTTTTGGACGTGTCGAAGGTGACAAACGCGCCGGAGGCGGTTCCGGCCCCGTTCGTTGCGCCTTTCGTGAGCGCGTCGTCACTCCAGGTGCTGCAAGCCGTGAACGGGCGATCAAAGACGGCGTAGAAGTAAATCGTCCTCACCTCGCGCGTGCCGCAGAAATGTCCGCCGATGGCCCAGCCGCTGATTTCGCGGGTGGCCGGATTGACGTTGATGGCGGACGCGGCGGCGCCATTGACATCACTGGCGGCATTGATCGCCATCGTCGCTGTTTTGCCCGCGGGATAAATGAAGCGACCGAAGCCGGTTCGCACGGTGGCCGTCAATTCCACCTTGATGCCATTGTCTAAAGTCACCGCGTAATAGCCGGGCGTGGCGACTTCGTTGCTGTGTGAAAATGCAGTGGCAAACGCCGTGCAGTAGTTGGTCGGAGACTCCTGTCCCGCGCTGAGAACGGGCATGAACTGAAAATCTTCGCCATACCTGCATCCCGCACCGGAAATATGATCCAGGCCGAAACCAGAAATCCGCTTGTCCCAGTCAGCATATCCACCTGGTTTCAAACCTTTCTCCGTGTCGGGACTCCATTGAATCATTCCGAAAGGCGCGACGGCGCCCGGAAAAGTGTTGTTGTCGTCAAAACCCGTTTTGGGATCGCCGGCTGTGCCGCACATCGGTTTGGCGTATTGAACCAGATTTTGGACGGCGTGGCCGGATTCCGAAGAACGGCCCGCTACGCAGCATTTATGACAAATGCTGCATGAAGTCGTTCCTAATAACAAGCTCAAGCCAATGAGACGGAAGGTTAATTTCTTTTTCTTGGGATACATTTTATCTTTTTGGGGACGCTTGGGACGGCGATCTGGTTACAAAGATTAATGGCGCGGGATTATGCACCTGACAAGTTTTGAGCTAAAAACCGGATGAAATGCCAGCCGGTGCCGGGACGCTTCTTTTGTAGAGACTTTTTGATCGCCGCTTGCCAATTCCCATTCAGCTTCCGTCGGTCTGGTTCCGGGCCGCGCAATGGGCTGTCCGGCCCACGCATGGGCTTCTTTTTGGCAGCTTTCATTTCCGACTCAAATCTTACGCCGCTTTTGCTTCCGCGTAAACAAGCCTTTTGCCATCGGCATTTTTAATGGCTGCAACAACACGCTCGCCGAACGGTCAAACACCCTACACGTCAGGCCCGGAGTCCGTTGTGATCAGCACGTCCGCAAAAGCTCTTTACCACTTTGTGCGAGGGCGGATCGTGAAGTCACCAGTGAAATATCATGCTGACAGCTTTCCCCGAATGGAATTGGGGCACACCCCGTTGTTCTTCTACAAACCCTCCGGCTACAGCTTCGAGCGGGAATTTCGGATGCTGCTCACGCCGGGCGAACATGAATCAGTCCGTGGCGATGACTTGGGACGGCACGTTCCGATTCGGGTAAAGAAGATCGTACGCCCTGTCGTCACACATCCGAAAGCGTCCAAGGAATTCAAGACGAAGGCCGATCACCGGTTGGCGCATTTCCTGCGGTGCATCAAACGCGAAGACTCGGCGCTGCTGCCATAGGACACCACCGAAACATCACGTTGCTTGACTTTGCTTTTCAAATGTCTTTAATTGACTGCATGTTAAATCTAAGTTCAAAACAGTTACGTAGGGCTGCTGCCCTCAAGGACAAAATCGCGTCACTCCAGAAGGAGCTGAGTCGGATTCTGGGAGCGTCAACACAGGCTCAAAGCGGTGCCGCTCCGAAAAGAAAGATGAGCGCCGCTGGAAGGCGAAAAATCGCCGCCGCAGCGAGAGCGCGATGGGCGAAAGTAAAGGGGCAGAAGTCAGCCGCAAAACCGGTCAAGAAGGCCAGACGCAAAATGAGTGCAGCAGCGAGAGCGAAAATTGCAGCGGCAGCCAAGGCGCGGTGGAAGAAGGCCAAAGCTCAAGGCAAAAACACCCTGTAAACCAACGCGCCAAAGATCGAAGCGACGAGGAAATGATTTCCGGTCAACCTTGGTGGTTGGCCGCTTCGTTTCCCGGCAAGTCGGGATTGACATCGCACGTCCGGCGTGGCCGAGTTCTGGTCGTCCGGCAAATATACAACTCTTATGACCACTCGAATTCTTTGCGCGATTTTGTTCTGCCTGCGGATTGGGCTTTCGGTCCAGGCCTCGGAGGTCATTCAAGTGGATGTGCGTCCCATGCTGACCGGGCGCGCGGTCACGACACTCACAGGCGGCAAACTGGTGCCATGGACCAAAGGAGTGGATGGCGCAGGACGCGCGGATGGTTACATGACCTTGGAAGCCTCCGTCGCAAACGGCGACAAGAATGCCAAGGCGCTGCCAGGCGATGGTTGCTTCAAGGCCACCGCAGCGCATCCATTCGTTCGGCTCAACTTCACGAACGCTGACGGCAAGGGTTCCCAGACGCGAAACGTCGAAGGGGAAGGCGGGTTCGCCTTTCCGGTGCCGGGCAAGCGGTACAATCGGATGCTTGTTTTCATGACCAGCGCCGAAGGGCCCTCCCGCCTCAGTTTCAAACTTGCGTATGCGGATGGCACGTTTGAGCAGCGCGAGGTCCTGCTGCCTGATTACTACAACGATGCGCCTGCCGGGGACCCCAACATCTTTTCCCTAGCCGCGGACCTGGCCAAGTGGAACGCTTCCGGTCGAATGACGGAACGGGATCACCATCATATCCATGGCGTGGATTTACATCCTGATGCCCGGAAGAAACTGGTCTCCGTTTCGGTCAGCAAGACGGCTCCCGGCTATCTTGTCTTCTGGGGCGCGACCGGCGTGACAACAAATTAACCGGCAAAGCCGGTTTACGACCGTTTGGCCGTGAGAAAGGCATCAATGGCGGCGGCGGCTTTGCGCGCGTCCCGCACCACGTCGGACAAAGAGGCGGGACCGCGCACAATGGAACCGCTGGCAAAAACGCCGGGAAAATTCGTCATCCGGTTCGCGTCCACCTGCAGACAACCGCGCCCGTCCAGGGACAGTTTGCCGAAATCGTCGCTGTCCGGCAGCCGGGGCACGGTAAAACCGTATGCCACAAATACCACGTCGGCGGGAACGTCGAATTCCGAACCGGCCACCGGCCTTACGCTGCGACGGCCGGTGGGGTCGGGTTCACCCGCTTCCATCCGGACGCAGCGGACATGGGTCACTTCGCCCGCCGCATTGCCGAGCACGGCCACGGCACGGCTCAGGAACATAAATTGCGCGCCTTCCTCCCGGGCGTCTTCGTATTCCTCCGCGTCGGCGGGCAGGCTGGCCTCGTCGCGGCGATAGATGCACAAGGCCGCGGCGGCCCCACGGCGGATGGCGATGCGCAGGACGTCCATCGCGGTGTCGCCGCCGCCAAGCACCACCACGCGTTTGCCCCGCACATCCACCGCCGGCTGGTTCGCCGGTCCGCCCGCAGGAAGCGCATTTTGGCTGACGTAGGGAAAGGACTGGTAAACTCCACGCAACTCCGCTCCGGGCACATCCAGCGGCATGGCATCGGCGAGGCCGAATCCAAGAAAGACGGCGTTGAACTCGCGCCTCAAATCGTTCAACTTCACATTCTGGCCAAAGGCGACGCCCATGCGAAACTGGATGCCGCGCCGTTTCAACGATTCCAGGCGGCGTTCGACCAGTTCCTTGTCCACACGGAACCCGGGCAATCCATTCATCACCCGGCCGCCGGGTTTCTGGCGGGAATCGAAGACAGTGACCGCATAACCGCGCCGGGAAAGGGTGTCGGCCGTCACCAGACCGCCGATGCCTGAGCCAATCACGGCCACGCTCTGGCCCCGGGTGTGTTCCACCGCGGGTTCGGCCAGGCCGTGTTTCCAGCCGTAGTCCAGCAGGAACCGCATGAGGGCGCGAACCGGCACCGGGTCGGATTTTCCCGCCAGGATGCAGGCTTGCTCGCACACGCGTCCGCCCACGCAGACGTGGGACGCCAGTTCCGGGATGCTGTGGGTGATAAAAAGCAGTTCGGCGGCTTCCTCGAACTGTCCGTCGGCAATCAGCGCCAGCAGTTCATGGATGGGAGTGCCCAGCGGGCAGGCCTCGACGCAGCGGGGATTCGGACACTGGATGCAGCGGCTGGCCTGCTCGCGGGCGGTGGCTTCGTCGTAGGGCAGGTGGATTTGCCGAAAATCGGAAACCCGGTCGGTGGCCGGTCGCTTGGGTGGCTCGGCGCGGTCAATTACACTCCAGGCATATTTCGCTTTCCAGCCGGGCAAGGAACTTGGGTTCATGCTCCGCCTTTCGTTTGGATATGCTCAGTGAAACTCGCGGTCGCGCGTCACCGCCGGGCTGCCGTGGCCTGTGGCCATCTCAAGGGATTTCTTGGGACAGGCTTCCACACAATAGCCGCAGGTGATGCACCGCAAACGATCAATGGCCCATTTCTTTTGCGCACGATTCACCAGCAATGCGCCGGTGGGGCATTTCTTGGCGCAGATGTTGCAATAGACGCAGTTGTCCTTGGTGAAAATCAACTGGCCGCGCGAGCCCGCGATGGGATTGCGCGGTTCGAAGGGATAGCGGGTGGTCGGCGGCTTCGTGAGCGCCCACTTCAGGGCCAGCTTGGACATTTCGAAGTAACCCATATCACCTTTCCGTACAACTGATGCAGGGATCAATCGTGAGCACAATCATCGGCACGTCGGCCAGGTCGCATCCCGGCAGCACCTTCAACATGGCCGGCAGATTGGCAAAGGTCGGTGTGCGCACGCGGAACCGCTGCAGGTTCTTGGTGCCGTTGGCTTTTAAATGGTAAACCACCTCGCCGCGCGGCTGCTCGGTGCGCGTGATGGTCTCGCCGGTCGGATTGCCGGTGACTTTCACGGCGATCTCGCCATCGGGAATTTTCGCAAAGGCCTGCCGGATGATCTGCACCGACTGGAAAAGTTCCCCGCAACGGACGGCGCAACGGGCGTAGGAATCGCCTTCCGTGCGCGTGACCGGTTCCACCGGGATGTCCTTGAACGCGGCGTAGCCAAGCTTGCGCATGTCTTGCGCCACGCCGCTGGCCCGGAGCATCGGGCCGACGCAGCCAAGATCATACGCTTCCTGTTTGGTCAGCACGCCGATGCCGCAAAGCCGCGCCTTCACTGACCGGTCGTTGAGAAAGACCCTGGTGATGCCCCGCAGGTCCTTCTCGATTTCGTCCAGGTCCTTCAAAATGGTTTTGATGGTTTCGGCGTTTATGTCGCGCCGCACGCCGCCGATTTTGCAGGAGCCGAAAATGACGCGGCCCCCGGTGGTGGCTTCGATGATGTTGAGCACCTTTTCGCGCACGCGCCAAGAGTGCATGAACAGGCTTTCAAAACCCATGCCGTCGGCCATCAACCCCAGCCAGAGCAGATGGCTGTGGATGCGCGAGAGTTCGCCCCAGACCGTCCGCAGATACAGCGCGCGGGGCGGCACTTCGATGTTCATGATGGTTTCAATCGCCTGGCAATAAGTCTGCCCGTGGATGAAGCTGCAGATGCCGCAGATGCGTTCGGCGACATAAACGAATTCGACGTAGTCCTTCGTTTCCGCCAGCTTTTCCAGCCCGCGATGGATGAAACCAATGGACGGCCGCGCCTCGATGATTTTTTCGTCTTCGACGACGAGATCGAGATGGATCGGCTCCGGCAACACCGGGTGCTGCGGGCCGAAGGGAATGACCGTGCGTGGCATAAAAATTTATTTGGTTGGCCCCGGGTTGGCGGCGGGAGCTGTGGCGCAGGGTGCCGTTCCGGACGCCGGAGTTGTCGCGCTGCTGGCGCACGCCACTTTAGTGCTGCCAAACGGGAATTTGATTGCCGTTTTGTAAAAGTTGCCGTGAAAGTCGACGGTCAATCCGTCCACCTTCACGTTGAACAGATCGTGGATTTCATTCTCGTAAAGTATCGCACAGCCATAGATCGAACTGATGCTTGGCACGCAGGTATCAACCCCGGAAAGAGACAGGCGTAAATTGGTGAGACGGCTGTCGAGATCGAAGCTGTAGGTCAGCTCAACCTGTTCGGGCAGGCGCGTGGCGCTCATTTGCACCAGCCGATGTCCCTGCTCGCGTTTGGCCCGGATTTTGTCCAGCAACGTGTCAACCGTGATAATCTCGATTTGTTCCTGGCTCATTTACGTTCCTTTTGCAGATAGACCCACGTGATGGCGGGCGTGAACGGCTCGGTCTTGAACTCCTGATAGCCGTGGTGGCGAAACTGGAACAGGTTCCGTTCGCTCCGGTGGCCGGTTTTGACTTCGAAGCGTTTCGCGTTGGGAAAGGTTTTTTCGATTTCCTCCACCAGCCGGCGTCCGATGCCACGACCGCGAAAGTAAGGGTGAACAATCACCCGGCTGATGCACGCCGTGTCGTCCACGGCGTGGCCGCGCACGGAGCCGATGATCTTGCCGTTGACCACGGTCTTGATGAAGACCTGCTCCGGACGTTCGAAATCCTTCTGAAGTTCTTCGAGCGTCTGCTGCAAGGCCGGCAGGCTGTCGTCACCGTAGATTTCCGCCTCGCTCTGGTAGGCGGTCTTTTGCAGCGCGAGGATTTCCGGCGCGTCGCTTTTCTCCGCGCGCAGGTAAAGCGCCTGGTCGAGGCTGTTGGCGAGGGAGGTCATCTCCTTCTGCTTTTTCTCCAGGACCCCGAGCGCCTGGACGACCCCGTCAATGATCGCCTCGGGCCGCGCCGCGCAACCCGGCACGTACACGTCCACCGGAATGACGCTGTCCACGCCGCCGGAGATGTTGTAGCACTCGCTGAAAATTCCGCCGCTGAGCGCGCAGGCGCCGACCGCCACCACCACCTTCGGC
>Ga0187852_1002367_pt1 | contig 15541 bp, 10 predicted proteins | sample June2016WEW_6_40_FD_134511 | JGI IMG/M metagenome (GOLD analysis project Ga0187852, IMG submission 134511) | Peatland microbial communities from SPRUCE experiment site at the Marcell Experimental Forest, Minnesota, USA - June2016WEW_6_40 | ecosystem: Environmental > Terrestrial > Soil > Wetlands...
ATTGCAGGTGCGACTCTCGGCATGCCGGTTACAGTAACACAGAGCCGAGAATACTACAAGGAATTTACCGAACGATGTACTAGAATGTAAACCCTCCAAACGGCGATGTGTCGCCGCCAACTCACCCTTGGCAGAACAGCCGACACGGCGGTAGAATCTCTCCTCCGCAATTATCGACGGGGCTACTATAGGTAAGTCTAGAATTCGGGCCGGAGGTGGCTGGAACACACAATTATGAAATCGCGAAAGGTAGTGGTTACTGATTACATCGAGCCAGATCTCGACTGGGAACGCCAGGAGATGGCCCAGCGGGGCGTGGAATTCCTGACTTATCAGCTCAAATTTGCGCCGAACTCGGAGGTTATCTCGGCGACACGGGATGCCGACGTGGTGGTCGTCAACATGGTGCCCATTACGCCCGACGTCATCTCGGGGTGGGAGAAGTGCAGGTTGGTGATCCGCCACGGCGTCGGCTACGACAACGTCGATGTGGCGGCGCTTGAAAAAGCCGGCATTCCACTTTGCTACATTCCGGATTATTGCGCCGAAGAGGTCGCCGAGCAGGCGATAGCGCTTCTGTTCGCTTGCGGCCGGCGGCTTACCGCCAGCCGTCGAGCGCTCGATATTTCGTCGGCGCGCGGCGCTTGGGATTTCAAAGAGGCGATACCCATTTTCCTGATGGCGGGCCAGACCTTGGGAATCATCGGCTGCGGCCGCATCGGCTCGCTCGTCTACCGCAAGTTGAAAAGCTTCGGCTTCAAGTTCCTGATCTCGGATCCCTATCTTTCGGAAGAACGGAAAGCAGAACTGGGGATTGAAGTGGTCGACAAGGAGACAGTTTTCCGCAACGCGGACTTCATCACCATCCACACTCCGCTGACCGCTGAGACACGGCACCTGGTGAACGACCAGACCCTCGCCATGATGAAGCCCACGGCCTACCTCGTGAATACTTCACGCGGGCTGATGGTGGATTTGCAGGCGCTTGCCAAGGCCCTCGAAAGTGGCGTAATCGCCGGGGCAGGCATCGACGTTTTCGATGTCGAGCCTCCGCCGCCGGATTCTCCTCTTTTCCGGTTGCCGAACACTATTCTGACACCGCATTTGTCCTGGTACTCGGAGGATTCCGGACGGCGCATCCGGGAACTGATCGTTCTGGAGATTGACAGATTCCTGGCTGGCCAGCCGCCGCGGTTTGTGGCGAAGTCAGGTGGCTGAGCGGCAGAGCCTCGCCTGCTGCGCTCTCGAAACTCTGTCATTCTGAGCGAAGCGAAGAATCTGCATTGGTTCCTCTCGGAACGGAACTACAGATCCTTCGCTTCGCTCAGGATGACAGCGGCTTCGTGAGTTGCATCGGTTACATTCGGCTAGGGCCGCTAAAGCGAGAGGTGTGCGATGAGTCAGAGGATTACATCCGTAAAAGGCCCGCTGCCGGGCCCAAGATCGAAGGAGTTTTTCACGCGCTGGGCGCGCGTCGAGGCGCAATGCACGGGCTACCAGGCGCAGGTTGCCTGGGACCACGCTTCGGGCGTGGTCGTGACCGACGCCGACGGCAACACATTTATCGACTGGACCTCCGGCGTGCTGGTCACCAATGTGGGGCACTGCCATCCCGACCTGGTCAAGGCCGTGCAGGCGGCCGCCGGCAAGCTCTTGAACAACTACGAGTGCCTGCACGAATCGCGCGTGATCGCGGCGGAGAAGCTTGTTTCCGTACTTCCCAGCTTTCTTGATAAGTGTTTTTTCCTAACCACAGGAAGTGAGACCATCGAGGCCGCTCTGCGGATCATGAAGCGGAAGACCGGCAAGTTCGAAATCATCAGTTTTTATGGAGGTTTTCACGGCCGCACCTCTGCCGCTTCGAGCGCCGGTGGCTTGCCCGGCCCGAAGAAGGGATATGGCCCGACAATTCCCGGCTCAATTCGAGTTCCGTTCCCGTATTGTTACCGTTGTCCGTTCCGCGCGGAGCCCGCCACGTGCGACATGCTCTGCCTGGACTACCTCGAAGATGCAGTGCGCGCCAACAGCACCGGAAGCCTGGCAGGCCTGATTGTGGAGCCCTACCAGGGCGCGGCTGGGTTTATCTTTCCTCCCCAGGGGTGGCTCACGCGCCTCGAGCAGTGGCTGCGGGGGCGCGGCCTTCTCTTCACACTCGATGAGGTGCAGTCCGGCTTCGGGCGGACAGGCAAGTTCTGGGCGATGGAATGGGAAGGGCTAACGCCCGACCTGGTCTCGATCGCCAAAGGGATTGGAAGCGGCGTTCCGGTCTCAGCGGTCGCGGCGAAAGGCGAGGTAATCGGAGTGTTGGGTTCCGGGGAACTGAGCAGCACCTTTGGAGGGAACCCTCTCGCGAGCTCCGCCGTGAGCGCCGTTGTCGACATCATGCGGCGCGAGAAGTTGGAAGAAAATGCGTTGCGCATTGGAGCGCTCATGAAATCGCGCCTGCTCGAGATGCAAGAGAAATCGCCCTACGTAGGCGAGGTGCGCGGCATGGGGTTGGTGATGGGAGTTGAACTCGTCAAAGACAAGAAAACCAAGGAACCCGCCCCGGACCTCACACGAAAACTGATTGACCAGGCGGCTGAAGTCGGCCTGTTGATTGGTTCCGTGGGAGTCTTCGGCAACGTGATCCGTGTGGCGCCGCCCCTGGTCATTTCAGAGAATGAAGCCAACGAAAGCCTCGATATCTTTGAGAAAGCGCTGTTGCGCCTATGAATCGGATAATGCTGCCCGAAATCCGCGCTGCGGTCGGAACCCTGCGCGGCATCACGGAACAGTTTCTCTGTGACTTGATTCGTTTTCCTTCGCTTCCCGGCAAAGAACAGCAAGCTGCGGACTTCGCCGCGCAGCGCTTTGCCGAGGTGGGCGAGGTAGAACGGATACCGCTCCTGAATGCGCTGCGCGAGGACGTGGACTACTCCGACCCGGTGCAGGGTATCGAGTATGAAGGCCGCTCGAACCTTCGCGTGCGCGTGCCTGGAACCGGTGGAGGGCGGTCGCTGCTCTTCAATACGCATCTCGACGTCGTACCGCCCTCCCCAGGACAAGACCACGCGTTCGAGCCCCGCGTGAGCGCCGATCGCGTGTATGGCCGCGGCGCTTGTGATGCCAAAGGCCAGGTGGCGGCGCTGTTCACTGCCTTGCTGGCCGCGCAACGGTTGGGGGTAAGACTCAACGGAGATGTCCTGGCGCATCTCGTAGTCGAGGAGGAAGTGGGCGGCAACGGCACATTGGCAATGGTGCGCCGGGGCGAGCAGGCCGATGGCTGCATGGTGATGGAACCGACCGAACTGCGGATCCTCTCCTCGGTGCGCGGCGCGGTGTGGTTTCGCATCACTTGCACGGGCAGGGCGGGTCACAGCGGCAGCGCCGGCGAGACTGTCAGCGCGCTGAAGATGGCCATCCGAACGCTCGAGATTCTCGAGCAGTACCATGCACGCCTGCTGGCTGCCTCCCGTGGCATCCCCTTGTTCGACCAGTTTGCCAACCCTATGCCGATTACGTTCGGCAAACTGACGGCGGGCGTCTGGCCGGCCACCACGCCCGCAAGCGCCTCAGTCGAAGGCGTTCTGGGCTTGCTGCCTAACAAGACTCGCGAGATCGTGACGGAGGAAATGCGCGAGGCTATCCACGACGGCGGGGACGAGTGGCTGCGCGATCACTTCAAGCTGGAATTCATGTACCGCCACGACTGCCATGTGCTGGATCCGGGCCACCCGCTGGTCAAGGGGCTTGCAGAGTGCTGCCGGGAAGCCGGAGCGAGCGGTGAAGTCAGCGCCATGACAGCCTCGTGCGACTCCTGGTTCTATAACAATCAACTGCGCATACCCACTGTGGTTTTCGGACCGGGCAGCCTGCGTTTTGCTCACTCGAACGAAGAGCAGATCGGACTGGATGAAATCAGCGAAGCGGCCGTTATCCTGGTGCGATTTCTGGCGGAATGGTGTGGAGGCGCTAACCGATGAAAGCTCTAGTCAAAACTCAAAAGGGCGACGGCTTTCTCGAGATTCGTGATGTCCCTGAGCCGACGCCTGGCCCTGGCGAAGTGCTTATCGAAGTTCAGGCTTGCGGAATCTGCGGCACGGACGTGCACGTCTGGCACGATGAATTTCCGTATTGGCCGCCGGTAATTCTAGGGCACGAGTTCTCAGGCCGCATCATTGAGGTCGGTCCGGAGACCGGACTCTTCAAGACCGGCGAGCGAGTAGTGGGAGAGCCGCACACTCGCGCCTGCGGCCACTGTTACTTGTGCCGAACCGGAAACATCCAGATCTGCCCTCTGAAGCGCTCGCCGGGCTGGGGCATCGACGGCGCGTTCGCAAAGTACCTGAAGATGCCCGAGCGATTGCTGCACCGCATTCCGGACTCCATGAGCTACGAATTGGCTGCCGTGGTGGAGCCGACTGCCAACGCCGTGCACGACGTCGTAGAGCGGGCCAGAGTCGATGCGGGCGACTTTGTGGTGGTTCTGGGGCCGGGACCCATCGGCTTGCTTGCGGCGCTGACGGCGCGGGCTTCCGGCGCGCGGCATGTGGTAATTGTGGGAACGCCGGCGGATGAGGCCTTGCGTCTGAAGAAGGCGAGGGAGCTTGGATTCGGAACGGTGCTTAATGTGGCCCAACAAGACCCTCTCAAAGTCGTGCAGGAACTCACGGGAGGCCTGGGCGCGGATCTCGTCATCGAATGCAGCGGCGCGGCTCCGGCAATTGCGTCGACCGTCGAACTGATCCGTAAGAAGGGGCGCATCTGCGTGATCGGATTGACCGGCAAGGACTCGATCCCGTTTCCGTGGGACAAGGCGGCCTTCAAGGTGTGCGACGTGCTCTTCAACCTCTCGACCAGCTACACAAGCTGGGATAGAACGATTCACCTGATCGCTAGCGGCCAGTTGCCGGCAGGCGAGATCATCACTCGCCGGGCGCCGCTGCTCGAATGGAGGAGCGCTTTCGAGGATATCGAGGCGAAGCAGGCGCTGAAAGTGCTGCTGGTTCCAGATTGAAACCACCACTCCCTACCCCCTCCTCAGAGAGGAGGGGACAGCCCGTCGACTCCCCTCCTCTCTGAGGAGGGGCGGGGGTGGTGGGAGCGAGGAACTGATGGCGACAGATTCACGGCTAGGTTTTGGACTTCTCGGGACAGGGTTAATTGCCCCCTTCCACGCTAAGGCGATTCGGGCATCGAAAGTAGGCCGCCTGGTGGGCGCTTCCGACTTGTACGCCGATCGCCTGGCTAAGTTTACGAGCGAGTTCGAGTGCAAGGCATACGCCAGCCTCGACCAGATGCTCCTCGATCCCGAGGTTCAAGTGGTTTGCATTCTCACTCCCAACCATTTGCACGTCGACGCCGTGCTCAAGGCCGCGCGCGCGGGGAAGCACGTGCTGGTGGAGAAACCGCCCGCCATGTCATTGCGGGAAGTGGATAAAATGCAAGAAGCGTGCGTAGCCGCCGACGTGAAGATTGGCGTGGTGCTGCAGTGCCGGACGCGACGCGCCGTGCAGGCCATCCGCAAAGCGATTCTGGAGGGCCGCTTCGGGAGAATCCTCCACGCCGATACCTACATGAAGTGGTTCCGTCCGGCCGACTACTACGCTTCGGACGCTTGGCGCACCGAGCGGCGTTCCGGGGCCGGTGTCACCATTCAGCAGGCCTTCCATTATATCGATCTGCTGCAATATCTCGCCGGCCCGGTGAAGCGAGTGCAGGCGCAAATGACCAACCTTGCGCACCCCGGTATCCCCGTCGAAGATACAACGCTGGCCTTCGTAACTTATCAGAACGGGGCGCAAGGCATAGTGCAGGCGTCGACGGCGCTCTGGCCGGGCACGGATGTTCGCGTCGAAGTGAACGGCGAATTCGGCACGGCGATTATCGTGGGCGAACGCATGGACACCTGGAAGTTCAAGGACGAGCGGCCGGAGGATGAGGAAATCCGCCATCACGGAAGCGCCGGCGTGGCCACCGGCGCTACGGGCGCGGCCGCTCTTGGCTTCGAGGACCACCAAGCCGTGATTCAGGACATGGCATCCGCAATTGAACACGGCCGCGAGCCCATGATCACCCTCGAAAGTGTGCGTCCAACCCTCGAGTGGGCGCTCGCGATGTATCAATCGGCCAAGCAAGACGCTCCCGTCGATTTGCCGCTTGAGGACGAGCAGGCGGTCTGGTGATAACAGCTATGGAGCCGTCCACTGCCAAGCTGCACCGTTATGTAGTTCGGTCGCTGATGGCCATGGCGCTTTTTTATGCCATCATCGCCGGGTTGCGCACGGTGTGTGACTTCGATCTCGGGTGGCAGCTTGCCACCGGGCGATATGTAATCGAGCATCATCAGGTTCCTTTCACCGATGTTTTCTCCTACACCGCGCAAGGGAAAGAGTGGATTTATCCTCCCTTTTCCGGCGTTCTGTTCTATGCACTTTATGCTCTGGGAGGTTTCGCCGCGCTTTCCTGGCTGAGCGCAGCGGCATGCGTGGCCGCTATTGCCCTGCTCTTGCGACGGGATAGCGCCATCACCGCGGCCATGGCGGTGGTGTCGGTCCCGGCGATCAGTTACGCCACGACGACGCGCGCCGAGCTGTTCACCACTGTCCTGTTTGCCGCCTTTCTGGCCATTTTGTGGCGGTATTTTCATGGTGAACGCGCCTGGCTATGGCTGCTCCCTCCGCTCATGCTGGCGTGGGTTAACCTGCACCTCGGCTTCATTGCGGGCTTGGCGCTGTTGGGGGCATACGTGGCGCTCGAATTACTGGAGATGCCCTTCGCGAGCCGCCGGAGCGCGGCAGTGGCGCGACTGCGGAGGTCCCTGCCTTGGCTCTTCGCGACGGCCCTGGTGACCTTGTTGAATCCCTGGGGGCCGCGCATTTATGTGGCCATTGCCCGCCAGGAGCGAAGCATGAAAGAGCTGGGCGGTTTCATCAGCTTCTGGCTGCGCCCCGTCGTTTCGCTAGCCGCCTTGCGACAAGCCGTTACCTGGAAAAACCCCGAAAGCAGCTACTGGTGGCTGATCGCAGCGGTGATCGTCGCGGCCTTCGTTGCACTCTGGCGAGGGCAGTTGGGCGCGGCCGCGCTGCTTGCCGGCGCCACCTACCTTTCCTTCGCTCATCTGCGTAACGAGGGATTGTTTGCCTGCGTGGCGGTGACCGTGGGCGGATCCGTCCTCTCGGGGATGTCGCTGCCGGAATGGGGCACGCGCGCGACGCGCCTCATCGATACGAAGCTTGGCTGGAGCTCTTTGGGTTCCTCGGGGCTGGCACGCCTGGTCCTCGTGGCGGGAACGCTCTTGCTGGTGGTGACCCGGTGCGCAGACCTTGCATGGAATCGCTACTACTTATTCGCCGGACAGGTTTCCCTTTTTGGCCCTGGGGTCTCCTGGTGGTATCCGGAACGGGCTGCCGCGTTCCTGCTCCGCGAGCGTCTGCCGCGCAATATCTTCAACGACTTTAATCTGGGTGGCTACCTCACTTGGCGCATTGGCCCCGAATACCCGGTTTATGTGGACGGCAGGTTGATCCCCTATGGGGCCGGTTTCCTTACGGCTCAGCGGGAACTGATGCAGGAGCCGCCGGATTCCTCCGCGTGGCAGCGTGAAGCGGATCTTCGCAACATCAACACAATCCTGGTCTCAGTTGCACGCTACGGCGGCCTGGGGAATTTCCCGCTGCAACAGTTCTGCGCAAGTGAAGCCTGGCGCCCCGTCTACCTCGATGAGGTGGCCGCCATCTTCGTGCGGAACCGGCCTGAGAATGCGGCGTGGATTAGTCGCCTCCAGATCGATTGCAAGACGGTTCAGATCCGTCCACGGGCCACCGTAGTGATGGGCTCGCGGGCGCGTCAAAACGCGGAACTCTTTAATTTCTATGCCAACGCCGGGTCGCTCCTTTACGTACTCGGGCGGGGAGAAGAAGCGCTGCGGTACTTGCAATCCGCCAACTTGATCTTCCCGGATGACAGCAATCTGCATTTGACTCTCGGGCAGCTGTTTCAGGCCTACGGCCGGCGCGATTTGGCCCGGCGAGAGTATTGGACGTGCGTCGAGCTTCGGCCGAACGACATGGGCTGGTACCTGTTGGGCCGGTTGGACGTCGAGGAACGGCGCTACCAAGATGCCGCGCGCGCGTTCGTCCAAGCCGCGGACTTCTCCTATGACGCCTGCGACCGTTACCTCGAACTCGGTGAGCTCTACATCGAAATGCAGCGACCCAAGGACGCTCTGAAGGCTTTTGCACGCGCAGTGCGACTCAGTCCCTATTCCAGCAATACCCCGTGGGGAAGTTCGTTCCTGGCTCGCGTGGCGGCGGGGCGGGCGCGGGTCTGGCTGAGCCGAGGCGATATCGATCGCGCCATTGAGTTTCAGAAACAAGCGGTGGAACTGACCCCGCACGACTTCGCGCGCTCGGAACAACTGGCAGAGATGTACCAAGCGCGAGACACCGCCAACCCCGCCCAACAAACCAATGATGGCGCTTCAAAACCACGCTCGAAATGAACCATCGCAGTAATCCAGTTGCCTTTAGAGGTATAATAAACGGTGTAAGGGGCTTGCGATTGAATCCTGGGGGTTTTCCGAGAGCAGCTCTGAGGCGGGCAAATGGGTTGGATTGAAAATCGCTTTGAACAGAACTTTATTGTCACCACGGTGGACCAGATTTTCAACTGGGCGCGCAAGTCTTCCCTTTGGCCGCTCACCTTTGGTTTAGCCTGCTGCGCTATTGAGATGATCGCTTCCACCACATCGCGCTTCGACATGGCGCGTTTCGGGGCGGAAGTGTTTCGCCCCAGCCCGCGCCAAGCCGACCTCATGATTGTGTCCGGCACGGTGACGCTGAAAATGGCCCCTGCCATCAAGCGGATCTGGGAGCAGATGCCTGCCCCGAAATGGTGCATCTCGATGGGCGCCTGCTCGAGCGTCGGTGGCCCGTTCAATACCTATGCGGTGCTTCAGGGCGTTGATAAAATCGTGCCCGTAGATGTCTACGTGGTGGGCTGCCCGCCGCGTCCCGAAAACCTCTTCTATGCTCTCCTGAAGCTTCAGGAGAAGATTGACAGCATGAGCCTGGGCAAGCGGCCCACGGATGTCCGCCTGGAAGAGAGCATGCTCGAAGAGTTCAAGAAATCCGTCCGCATCGGCAAGCCCGGGACACCGGAAATGGTCCAGATTGGTTAGGCGGCGTTCGGGGCGAAGGCCTTCAAACCCACTTCAGGCACCCCGTGTCATTCCGAGCGAAGCGAGGAATCCGGCTCTGGTTTGGGCGCATGGCAGAGCGAGTTTCCTCGCTGCTTTGAAAATGACTCCCCTCCTCAGCGGGAGGAGGGGCGGGGGTGGTGGGTGCCAGCACCACGACGGGCTCAACAACCCCCTACCTCCTCCTTAGCTAAGGAGGGGAGTCGTTTCGTGCTTTCTGGGTGCCCGTCAGCAGATGGCCATGAGCGACTGCCATGAGAATAGCGAAACCGGACCCCCTCACCCGACTCGCGCCGGCTGGTGAAAGCGCCGTCGCGAGCCAGCCTCTCCCCCAAGGGGGAGAGGGTATTTTCATGACCAAGGGCAGTGCGAAACGCTGCTAAAAAGGAGGAGTACGCATGGCTGAGTTTGTCAAAGCTGCAAGCCTTTCCGAACTTTCTCCCGGTTCGGCCAAGGTCGTCGAAGTGGCGGGGAAGACGATAGCACTTTTCAACGTGGGCGGCACGATCTACGCCACCGACAATACCTGCTTGCACCAGGGCGGACCGCTCGGCGAAGGTGAACTCATGGGCGAGGTTGTGGTTTGTCCCTGGCACCAGTGGGAATACAACGTCCGCACCGGCGAGAACGTCGGTGACGCATCCCTTAAACTGAATACCTACCCCGTGCAAGTTGAAGGGGGCGACATCAAGGTAGGTGTGTAGCCCCCCGGTCCGTCTTCCCACTTATCAAGGTTGTAGGGGGCCCGTTGCTGCCACGGGGGCGACGACAGAGGCGTCCCTCGTGAAGGTGTGTCCCAATTGCGGACAGGCTAATCCCAAAACCGGACAGTCTACCCTTAATCAAGCCCGCACCGCGCCTGTATCAGGCAGCCAATAAAGCACTTATCGAAGATTCAAAATGGCGTCTGAATTGCCCCAAGCAGAAGTCTGCGGCTAAACAGCTCCGGAGAAAATCCTTCTGGCGTGTCATGCCGAGAAGCCGTTGGCGACGAGGATTCTCGCACTGCCTGGAAAACAAACCAGGGCGAGATTCCTCGCTGCGATCGGAATGACAGGGAAAAAGGTTTTTCCGCAGACTGTATAGCTGCGAGCCACTGATCGATTGAGGGCAACGCAGGTGAACACACTCTTTCAAGACTTGCGTTACGGCTTGCGCATGTTCGCGCGGAATTCGGGATTCACCGCCGTGGCAGTGCTGACGCTGGCGCTCGGAATTGGCGCCAACACGGCGATTTTCAGCGTCGTCAACACTGTCTTGCTGAAGCCGCTTCCCTACTCACATCCTGACCGCCTGGTGGCAGTCGAGTTGACGAACTCCCACGGCGCCCTGACCGCCGGCAGCCTGTCGTTTCCAAATTTCTTCGACCTGCGCGCCCGCAACCACGTCTTCGAGCATCTCGTGACAGGCCACGCCTCGAGCCTGACGCTTACGGGATTCGGCGCGCCGGTACAGCTCGATGCCGGGGCGGTAACATGGGATGCGTTCTCCGCGCTTGGCATTCAGCCCCGGCTTGGCCGTGGCTTCTTGCCATCCGAAGAGACGCCGGGGACGCACGTCGTGGTGCTTAGTCACAAGCTCTGGATGGCGCAACTCGGGGGTGACCGTGGCATCGTGGGTCGTACGATCACGCTCAATCAAACCCCTTACACGGTGGTGGGCGTTGCCCGGAGCGATTTCGTCTTTCCGGTCGATGCGCCCAATATCCAGCTCTGGACAACCATTGCGGATGACCGCGAGATGTTCGACCAGCGCGGCGCGCGTATGTTGACTGGACTCGGGCGTCTCAAGCCCGGAGTCAGCATCGAGCAGGCGCGCGCCGACCTCAATGTCATCGCGGCAGCTCTGGCCAAGCAATATCATGATTACAATGCAAACTACAGCCAGGCCTCGGTTCGCCCGGAACTCGATACGCTGGTCGGTGAGTCGCGCGCGCCGCTGCTGATCTTGCTGGGTGCGGTCGGTTTGGTGCTGCTGATCGCCTGCGCGAATATTGCCAATCTGCTGCTGGTCCGCACCGCCAACCGCTCGCACGAGATGGCGGTTCGGGCCGCCCTGGGCGCGGGCCGCCCGAGGGTGATCCGCCAGCTCCTTACCGAAAGCCTGCTGCTGGCCATGTTGGGCGGAGCGGCCGGAGTTCTCCTGGCGGATTACGCCTTGCGGGCGGTGCTGCCGCTCGGCGGCCAGAGCATTCCGCGTCTCACCGCAACCCGGATTGACGGCTGGGCGCTCGCCTTTTCTTTCTTCCTTGCGCTGCTGACCAGCATTCTGTTCGGACTGGCCCCGGCTCTACAGGCTTCCAAAGCTGATCTCACCGGTTCACTTCAGGCGCCTGGCCGCGGCGGCACTAAAGGGCACGACCGAATCCGCGGCGCACTGGTAATTGCGCAAGTGACTCTGGGTTTGGTCCTGGTCAGCGCAGCGGGGCTGTTGATGGCGACCTTTCTGCACCTCGAAACGAGCGACCTCGGCTTCCGGGCCGACCACCTGCTGACCTTTTGGTTCAGCTTGCCGGAATCGCAATACAACACGGCCCGGCAAGAAGCCTTTTACGATGACTTGCTCGAGCGGGTGCGCGCCCTGCCAGGGGTGGAATCGGCGGCAGGCGTGTGGCCGCTACCGCTGGGTGGCGCCAATGCCACCGTCGCGTTCAATATTGAAGAACGTCCGGCAGCTCAACCCAACCGCCCCCACGCGCGCATGGCATTTGCTACTCCGGGGTACTTTTCCACGGCCGGCATTCCCTTGCTCAGAGGCCGATTCTTCACCGAACGCGACGACGCCGAGGCGCCGCGCATATTGATTGTCAACAAGGCATTCGCAGATAAATACTTTCCGGGTGAAGACGTGCTCGGCAAACGCATTACTTCAGGCGCCGGTGCTCCCGGCCGGCCGCCGTCGCCCGAAGAAATCGTGGGCGTAGTCGGCAGCGCCAAGTTGTTCGCCCTCGATGCCGAGCCGGAGCCCATGTATTACTTTCCTTATAAACAACTGCCCTGGCGACCTCCGACGGTAGTGGTCCGCTCCGCGGTCCCGCCGCAGACGCTCGAATCCGCGGTTCGCGCGCAAGTGGCGGCGCTCGACCCGGCCGTTCCAGTATTTCAGGTGAGCACTATGGAGGAACTGCTGGCGACGCAACTCACCGAGGAACGCTTCCACACGCTCCTGCTGGTCTGCTTCGCCGGCGTCGCGCTGCTCCTGACCATGGTGGGGCTCTATGGCGTCATGGCCTATTCCGTGACGCGGCGCACTAGGGAAATCGGAGTTCGAATCGCGCTGGGCGCCAGCCGTCCCGCGGTGCTCTCGATGGTGATTAAGGAGGCGGCCGTGCTGCTGGCGGCGGGGCTGGCCCTGGGGTTCGCCGCTTCGCTCGCCACAGACCGCCTACTTGAGAGCCTGTTGTTTGGCGCTGCGCCGCTCGACCTGGGGGTTTTGGGCTTGTCAGTCCTACTGGTCGCCTTCACCGGTTTGTTGGCCGCTTACTTGCCCGCCCGCCGCGCCGCCAAGGTCGATCCCATAGTCGCGCTACGGCGCGAATAGGTGTCAGTTGCCGGGTGTCGGGGAAAGAAGCTCTCAGCAGTCAGCTTTCAGCCGTCAGGTACCAGCAAGAATAGGTGCCAGATGCTGGTTCTCCTTGCACCAGGCGCCTGACACCTTCTGTTTGCTGAGAGCTGAAGGCGGATGGCTCCAGAATTGTCGAGGTGAATGATGGTGATCATGCTCCAGGATTTGCGTTATGGCCTCCGTATGCTCTTGCGGAATCCGGGATTCAGTGCGGTCGCGGTGCTGACGCTCGCTCTGGGCATCGGAGCGAACACCGCGATCTTCAGTGTGGTCAATGCCGTGCTTTTGAAACCACTGCCGTACAAGAACCCTGGCCAACTGGTCATTGCATGGGAACAGAATCCGGAGCGGGGCTGGTACCGCAACATTGTCTCCGCCGCCAACTTCCGCGATTGGCGCGGGCAGAACGATGTTTTCACCCAAATGGCGGCGGTCTACCCTCAAAAGGGATTCAACCTCACAGGCACGGGCAAGCCTGAGGAGGTCCTGGGCGAAGTGGTCACTCGAAACCTCTTCACGCTTCTGGGTGTCGAGCCATTCCTGGGCCGCGGCTTCCTGCCGGAGGAAGACAAAGTAGGCGGGCCGCGGGTAGTGATCTTGAGTTACGGTTTGTGGCAGCGGCGTTACGGCCACGACCCCGCCCTGGTGGGCAAACAGATTTCACTGAATAATGAGAGTTACACGGTGGTGGGCATCATGCCTGCCAACTTCTATTTTCCTCCTTTCTGGCGGGATTGGGCGGCTGGAGAGTTGTGGGTTCCCGGCCTCGACCTCTCGAATCCGGAGCGCACCGCCCATGCGTATGTCGCGGTTGCCCGATTGAAGCCCAGCGTGACACTCGAGCGCGCGCAGACCGAGTTAGACACGATTTCCCGTCGCATTGTGCAGCAATCGCCGGACGACAAGGGATGGAACGTCCAATTGGTTCAATTCCGCGAGCAAGCGGTTGGCGAAACGCGCCGGCCCCTTCTGGTGCTGTTCGGCGCTGTGGGCTTCGTTCTGCTGATCGCTTGTGCCAACGTTGCCAATCTGATGCTGGCCCGGTCGGCGGGGCGCGAGCGGGAAGTCGCCATTCGTACGGCGCTCGGTGCGGCTCGTGGACGGCTGGTACGCCAGTTCTTGACAGAAAGCCTGCTGCTGGCGCTGGCTGGCAGTTTGCTGGGCTTGCTCGTGGCGTCGTGGGCTATCAAAGTCTTGGTCGCTGTTTCCGGCCAATGGGCCCTGGGCTTCTGGGGTGGCGCTAGTCTGGCCGACGTCAGCGTAAACGGCACGGTGCTCGTTTTTGCCGTAGCGGTTGCAGTCGCCACAGGTATCCTCGCTGGGCTTGCGCCGGCTCTGGGCGTCGCCACCCCTGATTTGAACCGATCACTGAAAGAGGGCAGTCGAGGTGCGGGTGAAGCGGCGCATCGCCATCGCCTGCGCGGCGTGCTGGTAGTTTCCGAATTTGCCCTGGCGCTCATTCTGCTTGCCGGCGCCGGGCTCATGATCAGGACTCTAGTTCTTCTCGGCCGTGTTGACCTCGGATTCAATCCCCATAACGTCCTGACCATGCGGGTCTCGTTGCTCGGACCTCGATACCCGGATCAACGCGCCCAAGCGGAATTCCTAACTGCGCTCCTGGAGCGGGTGCGCGCGCTCCCCGGTGTTCAGTGGGCGACGGTCTCGCGCGGGTTGCCGGTGGAAGGGTGGAACGGATGGGGCTTCGTGACAGAGGATAAACCCTCCCCGCCCCCCAACGAAACTCCGGATGGCAACTACCAGATTATCGGGTCGGACTATTTCCGGGCGATGGGTATCCCTCTGCGCCAGGGACGATTCTTTGCAACCCAAGATACGCAACAGTCTACGCGGGTGGTGATTGTGAACGAGGAGTTGGCGCGCAGGCAGTGGCCGGGCCAGAACCCCATCGGAAAACACCTGAGAGTTAATGGAGTCAGCAAGCCCTGGCTGACCGTTGTGGGGGTGGTGGGAAACGTCAGGACGCAGTGGCCAGATCCTGATTTCTTCCAGGAGTTCTACCTGCCTTACACACAGTACCCCTGGGATCTCGTGCCGCGTAATCTCATCGTGCGCACGCCAATGACTCAAACTGCTTTGGCTGTCGCCATCCAACGCGAGGTGTTGGAGCTCGACAAGGATCAGCCGGTTTCCGACGTGAGGACGCTCGAGGACGTCGTCGGGGAAGCCGTCGGCCCGCAACGCTTCGCGATGATGCTGCTCGGCGTCTTCGCCGCTCTGGCTCTGGTCCTGGCCTCGGTTGGGATTTACGGCGTGATGGCCTACTCGGTGTCGCAACGCACTCACGAAATCGGCATTCGCATGGCGCTCGGCGCACGGGGCAACAACGTGCTCGGCATGGTGGTGGGAGAGGCCCTCGTACTAACGCTTATCGGCGCGGGGCTGGGGCTGGCGGGAGCGCTGGCGCTGACTCGTCTCCTCTCCGGCTTGTTGTACAACGTGCGTCCTACGGATCCCCTGACGCTGGCGCTGGTCTCGCTGGGTTTGTTGGGTGTCTCAGCCCTCGCCAGCTACATCCCCGCGCGCCGCGCGACTCGCGTGGACCCCATCGTGGCGCTGCGGTATGAATAGGTGTCAGGCGCCCGGTGCCAGGTGTCAGGGAAGAACCGGGTAGCGCGGACCCTCGACCTTGGGGTCCGCGGCTTGTCCAAGGGCTAGCGCATTTGTAATTTAAGTGTATACATTTATGTGCGATAATGCCTCTGCCGGTTGAGGGAGGCAGAGGATGCAATCCTATTCACAAGATTTGCGGGATCGGGTGTTATGGGCATTGGATCG
>Ga0187852_1002368_pt1 | contig 15540 bp, 9 predicted proteins | sample June2016WEW_6_40_FD_134511 | JGI IMG/M metagenome (GOLD analysis project Ga0187852, IMG submission 134511) | Peatland microbial communities from SPRUCE experiment site at the Marcell Experimental Forest, Minnesota, USA - June2016WEW_6_40 | ecosystem: Environmental > Terrestrial > Soil > Wetlands...
GTCGGCCTGCGCCTTGTAGTTGTAGATGCCCGCCCCATTGCCCCAGCGATTGGCGGCAAAATAAAGCGACATCACAAAGTACTCTTCGCCATCCGGCGCCGGCGTCTCGTCGTTCGGCTCGCCGCTCACCTTGCAGGACCATGAAAAATATCCCTGCGACGGGTGCGTGGGCGAGCCGATGTACATGTAGGTCTTGGCCCAGTTCCACAGCCCATCGAATTCCGCCTTGTGATTGAGTTGCACCGCGATCATCATCCCGTAGGACATTCCCTCGGTGCGCACATCGTGGTTGAAAACGTCGCTCAGATAAGCCAGCGGCCCGTTGCCGTTCGAGCCCGCGGGATAATAAACCGCCTGCGTCTCCGGGTCGCCGTGGAAGAACTGTTGAAACGCAGCCTCGACCTTGGCGTCGATCTCCTTTTGCGGGTGCCCAGCCTCGGCAAAAAGATTCCGGTAGCGGTGCGTGGCATATGCGCCGTGGCCGTCATCCAGCGGCGCGTGGCGCTGGTCCAGCGGTACAATCTTTGGCTGCGCGGTTTGTCCCACTGCCACGAGTGTGGCCAGGGTGGTGGAAAGCAAAGCGAAAGACAATCTATGGATCATAAATCTCTGGTCACGCGGCGCCATTTTGCCAATTCGGTTTATTATAGGCGAATCTGCGCGCCATCCCTAGCGGCAACCGCCTCTCGCGCTGCCCTGCTCACAACCATATAGCTCCATGTTCTACACTTTGGAAGGCAGTACGCTAAACCGTTTTCTGCGCAACCGCCGGTTAAAGAAGCAATCCCTGTGACGGCTGCGTCCCCAAGCCAGGCTGATTCGTCCAGACATACGTAGGAGTGCCGACAGTGAATTCACCGCAAAGAACAACAGGTTTGAACACGGCCAGATGGGCCGTGCCAATGGGGGCCGTATTGGCGTTCGCGGCTCTTGTGCTTGTTTCAACCATGGCTCTGGCCCAGACCGTGCCGGTTGTCACCGGCGACGCGCGCGTAGACAAGCTGCTCAGCCAGATGACGCTTGAGGAGAAGCTCACCCTGATCCACGGCACGCATGAGGATCCAGCGGTGTACCAGGGTCAGGCCGGCTATCTGGCCGGCATTCCGCGCCTCGGTATTCCGGGGCTGCGCTTTGCCGACGGGCCGCCGGGCGTCCTCACCCGTCATCCGTCGCAGGGTGAAACCGCAACCATGGGCGTCGCCGCCACCTTCAGCGTCAAGCTGGCCGAGGAAAACGGCGTAGTCATCGGACGTGAAGACCGCGCCCTGGGCATAGACGTCTCCCTCCAGCCCTTTGTAAACATCGACCGCGACCTCGAATTCGGACGCGGCTACAACACCTTCGGCGAAGACCCGTTTCTGACCGCCGAGATGGGAGTTGCCGAGGTCAAGGGCATCCAGTCCCAGCACGTCATGGCCCAGATCAAGCACTACGTGGCCTACGACTCCAACAGCGGCAACATCTGGGTAGACGACCAGACGCTGCACGAGGTCTACGTGGCCCCCTTCGACGCCGCCATCGGGAAGGCCGATGTCTCCTCTATCATGTGCTCCTACAACCGCGTCAACGGAACCTTTGCCTGCGGCAACGACTCCACGCTCACCAAAATCCTGCGCGACGAGATCGGCTTCAAGGGCTTTGTCACCTCCGACTGGGGCGCGGTCCACGCCGTCAACTTCATCAACGCCGGCCTCGACATGGAGATGCCCGGCGAACCGCTGCCGGGTGCCGGCGGCTTCTCGATTCCCTCGTTCTTCGACTCGATGCCCGTTTCCCCTCCGCCGCCGCCGCGCCCGGCCGCTGATGCTGCAATGGCAGGGATGATGGCCATGTTCGGCGGACATATTCCCGAAGAGCCCGCTCCCCGCCGCGGCGGTGGCGGCGGCGACTGGGGCGTCAAGCTGGACCCCAAGAAGATGCCCGAAGCCCTCAAGGACGGCGCCGTCACTGAAGCGACAATCACCCGCGCCGCCGGCCGCGTCCTCTATGAAATCGTCCACTTCGGCTACCTCGACGGCCTATCCAAGCACGACGTCACCGCCCAGGCCATCGAAGCCAACGCCAAAATCATCGAGAAAACCGGCGAAGATGCCGCCGTGCTCCTCAAGAACGACGGCGGCGCGCTGCCTCTGAAAGCCGCCGGCCTCGACTCGGTGGTTTTGATCGGCCCCACCGCCGGCCAGGTGGACTCGATCGGCATCAACGGCGAGCGCTCCGTCGGTCTGCCCCAGCGCCAGGTCGGACCGCTCGACGCTCTCAGAAAGATCTCCGGCAACTCGAACATCAAGTTCGCCGTGGACGACGACATGACCGGCTCTCCGGTTCCGGCCTCTGCATTGTCCCACGATGGCAAGCCGGGTCTCCTCCGCACCGGCTCTGGCGATCCGCAAACCGACGCCCAGCTCAACTTTACTGGCGCCAATTCCTTGCCGCCCAACTCGACCGTGACCTGGAAGGGCTCGCTCACCCCGCCCCATGCTGGAACTTACTGGCTCTATCTCCAGGCCATGGGCACCAACGCCAACATCTCCCTCGACGGCAAGCGTCTGGCCGCAACCGGCGCCTACCAGGGCGGCGTCCACGGCGACATTCTGCAAGCCAGCCAGGACAACGCGATTCCCACCACCGACGGCCTCGACAACCTGCGCCGTGCTGTTGAACTGACCCCTGGTCCGCACGACATCGAAATCAAGACCAGCCCCGACACCTCCGACTCGCCCGTCCAGGTGCGCCTCAACTGGTACACCCCTGAGCAGCGCCAGGCCGACCACGAAGCTGCCATCGCCGCCGCCAAAAGCGCCAGGATCGCGGTGGTTTTTGTGTGGACGCGGGGCACGCCGGTCTTCGGCCTTCCCGGCGAGCAGGACAAGCTCGTTGAAGAGGTGGCCGCTGTGAATCCCAACACCATCGTCGTCCTCAACACCAGCCAGCCCATCGCCCTGCCTTGGGTCGATAAGGTAAAGGCGGTTCTCGAAATGTGGTGGCCCGGCGATGAGGGCGGCTGGTCCACGGCCAATCTGCTGCTGGGCAAGACCAGCCCTGCCGGCCGTCTGCCCGTCACCTGGGCCAAGCGCCTTGAAGACTATGCCGCCACCGACCCCAAACACCCCGAACGCTCCTCCAAGGGCGTGGACGGCAAGACCACGTACAGTGAAGGCGTCAACGTCGGCTATCGCTGGTTCGATCATGAAAAAATCGACCCGCTCTTCGCCTTCGGCCACGGCCTCTGCTACACCACCTTCGCCTACTCCGGCCTCAAGGTCGAGAAGGCCTCCGACGGCGGCCTCGACGTGAAGGTAAACATCAAGAACACCGGCGGCGCGGACTCAGACGAAGTGCCGCAGGTTTATCTCGGCGCGCCCAGCGAGATTCCCTCGGAAGTTCAGTTCCCGGTGCGCGCTCTCGCCGCCTTCGACCGTATTCACCTGGCCGCCGGCGAAGCCAAAACCGTTACCCTCCACGTCCCGCAGCGCCAGTTGCAGTACTGGTCCACTCAGGACGCCAAGTGGGTAACCGCCAAAGGCAAGCGCACCGTCAGCGTGGGCGCTTCCTCCCGCGATCTGCGCGTCGAGCAGAGCATCGACTGAGGCATTGCCTCCAGTCTTGCTTCGCCGAACTAAGACCTGGGCCGTTCATCCATTGCGCCTTGCGCAATGGATGAACGGCCCAAATTGTTTGCGGCTTACTGAACTTCGGCTACAAAACTGTAACTGCCCGCCATCAACTCAAACCCGCTCTCAAGGCCGCGTGTTGTTGCCTTGACCAGCTTGCTCTCCACCAGCGGAACACCTTCCAGCTTGTACTTCCCGGCCTCGGCCTTGCTCAATTCCAGCCAGCCCGTCGTGTTGGCGGGCAGGATCAGATGCCACTCGGCCCTTGTTCCCTTCACCGCCCAATCGGAATGAATCACGCCGTATGTGGAGGCATAGTCGAACGCAACGCTGCCCAGACGCGCATCGAAGACGGGATGCAGAACCACGGTGTGAAAGCCCGCATCGAGCGGCGACGCGTCCACGCCGGCGTCATAACGGTAGATCCAGTCGGCCACCGCGCCATAGGCGTAGTGATTGTAGGAGTTCATGCTCGGATCGCCGCGCATCTGGTCGCCGTTCCAGCGTTCCCACATCGTCGTGGCGCCGTGCTCCACCAGGTAGCCCCACGACGGATATTCCGTGTTGAGCAGCAGCTTGTAGGCCAGCTTCGTGTTGCCCGCCTTGGTCAGTTCTTCCAGCAGATACGGCGTGCCCAGGAACCCCGTGCCCAGCAGGCCATGGTTGGCCTCGATCTTCTCCGCCAGCTTTTGCGCGGCCGCCGCGCGCAACTCCTCCGGCAAAAGGTTCATGTGCAGCGCCAGCACGTAGCCGGTCTGCGTGTCGCCGCCACTGCTCTTTGCGTTGGGATTGTTGATCCCTCCAAAGGGCGATGGACTATTGTCCGCGCCCGCCACAAAGCCATCGGCGCGCACAAACTGCTTCTGGAAGGCCGCGCGAATCTTCTCGAACAGCCGCGCATACTTCTCTTCATCCGCGGTGCGGTTCGTTGCGTGGGCCATTTGTTGCATCAGCGTCGCGTCATAGGCCCAGTACGCCGTGGCGATCAACGTGTAATCCGTCCTTCCCTCGGGCGAGAGCCAGTCTCCAAAGGGAATCCCGGCCTCATGCTTCCACAGCCCATCGGGATTGGCGGCCGCGATGGCGTCCAGATACTTCTCCATCGCCGCCCAGTTCTGCTCGATCACGCTCGTGTCGCCGGTCTGCAGCCACGAGGTCCAGGGAATGATTACGCCGGCGTCGCTCCAGCCGGCCGCGAAACCGGAATTAGGCTGCGCGGTGCCCGGCGCATAGATCCCGAAATAGGGCGTCCCCACCTGCGTCCCGCGAATATCCCCGGCAAACTTGCGCGAGAAGGCAGCCAGATCCATGTTGTAGCTGGCCGCTCGCCAGAAGACCTCGGCGTCTCCCATCCAGCCAAGGCGCTCGTCGCGCTGCGGGCAGTCTGTCGGTACGCCCACAAAGTTCGAGCGCTGTCCCCAAAGAATATTGCTCCACAACTGGTTAATCATGGCGCTACCGGTTTCCAGCTTGACCGTAAACGGCGCATCGGTATGAAACACCACTGCGCTCACCGCGTCCTTGCCCGGTGCGGTGGGCAGCCCCGTCACCTCAACATAACGGAAGCCGTGAAACGTGAACTGCGGCGTGAACTCTTCGACGCCTTTGCCGTTGAGAATGAAGTGATCCGTAGCTTTAGCCGTGCGCAGATTGTCGGTATAGATGGTTCCATCCGCATTCACGATCTCAGCAAAGCGCAGCCGCACATCCGTGCCCGCCGGCCCCTGGACGCGCAGCCGTTCCACGCCTGAAAAGTTCTGGCCGAAGTCGTAGACGTAGACGCCGCGCTTCGGTTCGCTCACGGTCTTCGGCGTCATCGTTCGCTCCACGCGAATCGATGGATAGTCCTGCGCCTCGATTATTGCCGGCTTTGGATCAGTGGTGACCGCGCTTTTCCATGCGGCCCCGTCAAAGGTCGCCGAATTCCATCCCGGCTGCGTGCGTCGCGCATCCTGCGTCTCGCCATCGTAGATCTCCGCGTGCAAAATACTCGACGTGCTGGCCAGCCAGCTTGCATCCGTCGCCACCCACTCCACGCTGCCGTCCGCGTATTCAATGCGCAGCTGGGCCCGCAGCGCGGGCGGCGTATCGCCGTAGTTGTTGGGCTGCTGAAACCATTCCAGCGGCGTCTCATACCACCCCGGCGCCAGCAGCGCGGCCATAGCATTCTTGCCGCTCGTTAACTGGGCCGTCACATCGTATGTCTGGTATTTCACGTGTTCGCGATAGTCGCTCCACCCCGGCGCCAGCACATCGTCGCCCACGCGCTTGCCGTTCAAGAACATCTCGTAGGCGCCCAGCGCCGTAGCATACAGCCGCGCCGACTGCACCGGCTTGCTTACCGTGAATGTGCGCCGCAGCGCCTTCACTGAGTCGGGAATCCAGGGATGCTCCAGCGGCTGGCTTCTCGCTCCCGGTGCCTGCTGCCACTCGACCGCGTCACTCCAGTCCGAATCGTCAAAGCCCTTCTGTTCCCACCCCGGAGCGAGATGAACAGCCGTCTTCCACTCCCTTCCGCTCACGAAGTCAGCCGTGGTTCCGTCCGTGTACTCCACCACCAGCGTGGCAATCATCGGCGGTGCATCGGCCGCGGCCGCTCCGCTGGGATTGTCAACGAAATGCACCGTCTCGATGGCAATGGAGTTGACTCCGGCGGTCAGCTTGCCCGAAATGTCCGCGCGCACAAACTTCTTCCACGGCATCTGCTTCCACGCCGGAAATTCGCCGGCTGTGAGCACCTGTTCGCCGTTGATCCAAGCCGAAACCGTATCCTGTCCGGTCGCGTAGAGCGCGGCCCGCAGCACCGGCTTGTCCAGATTCATCGCCGCGCGAAAGGCAAAGTGCTGTTCCCTTCTGTTCTCCGCCGCCAGAGCCCGCGCATCGGGGTTGGTGATCCACGCCGCCGCTGCGTGACGCACCACATCCTCCTCCGCCGTCTCGTAGCCGATCCACCGGGCGCGCCACCCGTCCTGCTTCAGCAGGCCCGTCTCCCACCAACTCGTCTCGCTCTCCGCATACGGATTGCCCGCCGCGTCCCACACCTTTACCCGCCAGAAATAGCGGGTTCCCGGCGCAACCGCCGGCCCGGCGTAACGCACATTCACCGACTGCGCCGACTCAATGCGGCCGCTCTCCCACACGTCCGCATTGCCCTCGCGCAACAACTCGGCCCGCGAAGCAACCAGCACCTCATAGGCGGTCTGCTTCGCGCCCCGCGCCGGGTCCCGCAACTGCCACGAGAGCCGGGGCGCGGGATCGTCGATGCCCAGCGGCGTTTTCAGATTGTCCACGCGCAGCTCGACTGGCCCGGTGAATGCCGGAGCCTGCCCCGCCGCCATCGGCACTGCCGCCGCTCCCAGGACCAACCCCATTGTGGCCCAACACATCATTCCGTTTTTCATCTTGTCGCTTGCCCCTTGAAACAGACCTTACCATTGTGCGGCTTGTCCCCTGCCTCCTACGAGAAGTTTTCGAGAGAACATCATGCAAACCGCCTCCCTTTTGTAAAAAACCGTTTGTGCTTCGTCGCGAGCGGAAAGAAAATGGAATGTCGCCCCGCCCGTTACACTTTTTCCATGGCCCTCCGCCTCTACGCCGCCACCTCCAGCCAGGGCAAGCTCCGCGACTTCCGCGCCGCCGCCCAGGCCCATTCCCTCGCCATCGATCCCCTGCCCTTGCTCGCCACCATCCCTGCCCCCGAAGAGAACGGCGCCACCTTCACCGCCAACGCCACACACAAGGCCGTCTACTACTCCCGTTTTGTCCCCGGAAACCTGGTCCTGGCCGACGACTCCGGCCTCGAAGTAGACGCCCTCAACGGCGCCCCAGGCGTCCGCTCCGCCCGCTTTGCCGCCGACTCCGGCCTGATCGACTCGCCCGACGCCAACGACAACACCGACGTGTGGAACAACATGATCCTCTTGCAGCGCCTTGCCGGGGTCCCGCCAGCCAGCCGTACCGCCCGCTACCGCTGCGTGCTGGTCGCCGCCCGCGACGGTGTGGCCCTCCATACCGCCCAGGGCACGGTCGAGGGCCTTATCCTCGAAGCTCCACGAGGCACAGGCGGCTTTGGCTATGACCCACTCTTCTACCTGCCCGCGCTCGACCGAACCATGGCCGAACTGGACCTCGAAACCAAGCTCTCCCTCAGCCATCGTGGCCGCGCCATCGCCGCGCTGCTGCCCATGCTCCACGCCTGACCTTCCACAACTCTCGTCCAAAGGATCAAAGCGCGGAGCGCTGGGTTATTCCAGGTAGACGGCAACTCGATCGCGATGTGCATGACCTTGCGGCAGCCCTGCATTAGGCCGGCCGCTACTCCCAAGGGGCATTCGTGACACCTGTGACCGCAAATAGCCAAGCGCCGTCTCGTTGCCGGCGGACGATGTGAACTCCTTTGCCATTCATATCAATGGGGCTACCGTCAGGACCTCTTGCCGCGAGCGTCCAGTTGTCGTAGAGCACAGCAAGGTCCTCTCCTGCTCGCACCACTTTTTTCAGGCTAACCTTGAGCTTCGGCTGCATTGCGACGAACTCATGAAGCACTGATCGGATTGCGTCCTTACCGTGTGCTACGGTGCCGTCCGGCCCAATATGGCTCGCTTGCGGCTCGTACAAAGCTAATAAACTGGCGACGTCTCCAGAATTGAGATATTGCGCGAACAGATCGTCGCACGCCTCCGGATTTTGTGCCGGCATCGCAGAACCTCCCACAAACTCCACTCGATACTACCCCAAAACACCCCCTGAATCCGGATCGTGGGGGCGATCCGGTTGGCCGGTTGGTCGAATCTGACCCAACATCAGCCGCGAAGGGCCCTTGACGGCTGTGATCTGCAACACAAATAATGCATGTGGATTTAGGCGAAGATTCTCTGTCTCTCTATCTGGCACAGCCTCCACCTGAAGCCCGTAGGAGCCTCGACCCCAATGGCCACTGCTCAACAACCTGCCGTGCACACACTTAGCCCCGGCGTCCCTCCGCTGCGCGCCGCTCAGGGAACCAGCTTTCTCTGGCGCAAGCTCCACTCGCTCCTCGGCGTAATCCCCATTGGCGCCTTCCTCATCGAGCACCTGCTCTCCAACTTCGAGGCCCTCAAAGGCCCTGCCGCTTACGGAGCCCAGGTCAGGTTCCTCAACAGCCTGCCGCTGGTCCGCATCCTGGAGTGGACCTTCATCTTTCTGCCTATCCTCTATCACGGCTGCTACGGCGTCTACATCTGGCTGCGCGGCAAGTCCAATCTGGTCTACTATCCCTGGTCCGGAAACTGGCTTTACACCGCCCAGCGATATACCGGCCTCATCGCCTTCGCCTACATCGCGCAGCACGTCCTCCGCCAGCGCTTCATGGGCGTTCAGCTTCCCGAGCACCCTTACGCGGCCTTCGCCAAGGTGCAGCACGAGCTGGCCAACCCCTGGATGCTGGCCGTTTACATCGTCGCCATGCTCGCCATCTGCTGGCACTTCTCTTACGGCGTCTGGCTCTTCGCCGCCAAGTGGGGCATTACACCCGGAAGAACCGCCCGTAAGCGCTTCGGCCTGGTCTGCGCAGCCATGGGACTGGCGCTGGCGATCATGGGCCTGGCCAGCATCTGGGCTTTTGTTGGTCCCAAGTACAAGAACGCGCCTGAGAACCCGGCTATCTCGATCTCCACAGCCCCGGCGGCTACTGGAGCTGATTCCGTATGAAAAACCTTTTTGAAGCGGCGACGGCGGAAGAAGTAAGAGATCGCCTGGCACAGATGCAGCCGGATAGCGAGCGGTTGTGGGGCAAGATGAGTCCAGCGCAGGCGCTGGCGCATTGCTCAGCGGCGATGGAGGTGTCAGTAGGGCTGAAGTTTCCTCCGCGAAGCCTCATAGGGCGGCTGTTTGGGCGGCGCGCTAAATCGAGCCTTTTGAGCGAGAAGCCGGTGCCCCACAATTTGCCGACGGACAAGAGCTTTGTGGTGAAGCATGAAAGGGATTTCGTAGCGGAGAGGCAACGGCTGCGCGGATTGATTGACCGGTTTGCAGCGGGTGGGCCTGCAGGATGCACGAAGCATCCGCACAGCTTTTTCGGGCCGATGACGCCGCAGGAGTGGGCGGCATTGAATTACAAGCATCTGGACCATCATCTGCGGCAATTTGGAGTTTAGTGCCAGCCGAAGAACGCCAAGACGTCTGGCGAAAAGGAACGAGGATTGCATATGGCAGCACCCAGAATCATCGTGGTTGGCGGAGGCCTTGCCGGACTCGCCGCGGTCATCAAGATCGCAGAAGCCGGCGGCACCGTCGATCTCTTTTCCATCGTCCCGGTCAAGCGTTCTCACTCCGTCTGCGCCCAGGGCGGCATCAACGCCGCCAAGAACCTCAAAGGCGAGGGCGACACCGCCGCCCAGCACTTCGACGACACCATCTACGGCGGCGACTTCCTCGCCAACCAGACCCCCGTCAAGGCCATGTGCGAGGCCGCGCCCGCCATCATCGACCTCCTCGACCGCATGGGCGTGCCCTTCAACCGCACTCCTGAGGGCCTGCTCGACTTCCGCCGCTTCGGCGGCACGCTCTACCACCGAACTGCCTTCGCCGGCGCCACCACCGGTCAGCAACTGCTCTACGCCCTCGACGAGCAGGTCCGCCGCCACGAGGCTGCGGGCAAGGTGCGCAAGTTTGAGGGCTGGGAGTTTCTCTCCGCCGTCCTTGACTCCAGGGGTGCGGCCCGCGGCATCACCGCCCTCAACCTCCGCTCCATGGAGCTTCGTTCCTTTCCCTCCGAAGCCATCATTCTGGCCACCGGAGGCATCGGCGCCATTTTTGGCAAGAGCACCAACTCCGTGGTCTGCACCGGATCGGCCCAGTCGGCCGTCTTCCAGCAGGGCGCGTATTACGCAAACGGCGAGTTTATTCAGGTCCATCCCACCTGCATCCCCGGCGAAGATAAGCTGCGCCTGATGTCGGAGTCGGCGCGCGGCGAGGGCGGCCGCCTCTGGGTGCCCCGCACTCCCAAAGACCCGCGCCCCTTCAACCAGATTCCCGAGTCCGAGCGCTTCTATTTCCTCGAAGATTGGTTCCCAAAATACGGCAATCTCATCCCCCGCGACGTGGGCACGCGCGCCATTCACAAGGTGGTCTACGAAATGGGCCTGGGGATAGACGGCCAACCCATGGTTTACCTTGACCTGACCCACATCGACCGCGCCACGCTGGATCGAAAACTGGGGGGCATCCTCGAAATCTACGAAAAGTTCGTCGGTGAAGACCCCTGCGATGTGCCCATGAAGATCTTCCCCGGCATGCACTACACCATGGGCGGCCTGTGGGTGGACTACAACCAGATGACCAATATTCGCGGCATCTTCGCGGCCGGCGAGTGCGAGTACCAGTACCACGGCGCCAATCGCCTGGGCGCCAACTCCCTGGTCAGTTGCATCTTTGGCGGCTTCCGCGCCGGGCCGAATGCGCTTCATTATACGCATGGCCTGGAATGCCCGGACGGCGATTGCGGCGACGCTGCCGAGCTTGCCCGCCAGGCCGAAATCAACAGCAGGCTGCTCCACAATAAAGGCACGGAAAACCCCTTCAAACTCTGGCGCGAGTTAGGCGAAACCATGACCAAGCACGCCACCGTCATCCGCTACAACAAGGGCCTCCGGCAGGCCGACGAAAAGATCGTCGAGCTGCTCGACCGCTACAGGAACGTCAACCTCGCGGATCGTAGCCAGTGGGCCAACACCAGCTTTGCCTTTGCCCGCCAGCTTTATAACATGTTGCAGCTCTCCCGCACCGTCGTTCTCGGAGCGCTCCTGCGCGACGAGTCCCGCGGCGCGCACTACAAACCCGAATTCCCCAACCGCAACGACGAGCAATTCCTGAAGACCACCAAGGCCAGCTTTGCCGGAGAAGCTGCAGGCCCCCGCTTCGAATACGAAGAAGTGGATACCCAGTACATCAAGCCGCGCCTGCGCAGCTACGACGCAACCAATTAATGGATTTTGGGTGCCCCATCCTCGCCGCGTTTGTGTTTTTGCGGCTAGGGTGGGATAAGAAAACTCAGTTCGGAGAAATCGACGAGAGGGATCATGGCAAACAAGTCCGTAGCATTCGAAATCAAGCGCCAGGCCAGCCCCGATGCTCCTGCCGTGTGGGAGAGCTTCCAGCTCGGATGGTATCCCGGCATGAACGTCGTCTCCGCCATGATGGAGATCGCCGCCAACCCGGTCACCGCCGACGGCCGCCCCACCACGCCCATCACCTACGATTGCAATTGCATGGAGGAGATCTGCGGCTCCTGCGCCATGCGCATCAACGGCAAAGCCCGCATCGCCTGCTCCGCGCTGGTCGAAAATCTCGAGCAGCCCATCCGCGTCGAGCCGCTCACCAAGTTCCCCCTGGTCCGCGACCTCCAGGTGGACCGCTCGGTGCTCTTCGAAAACCTCATGGCCGTCAAGGCCTGGGTTCCTGTCGACGGCACATACGACCTCGGCTCCGGCCCCCGCGTCTATCCCCAGCAGCAGGAAGCCAACTACCCGCTCTCCAACTGCATCTCCTGCTGCTGCTGCATGGATGTCTGCCCCCAGTTCAACGAGCTTACCGGCTTTGTCGGCGCGGCCACCATCGCCCAGGTCAAACTCTTCAACAACCACCCCACCGGCAAGGTCTTCAAGGAAGACCGCCTCCGCGCCCTGGCTGGCGACGGCGGCATTCAGGAGTGCGGCTTCGCACAGAACTGCGTCGATACATGCCCCAAGCAGATTCCGCTGACCGACGCCATCTCCGACGTAAGCCGCGACGTAATCATCCAGAAGGCCAAGGACTTTTTGCGCGGATAAAGATAGCCGCTTTGAATGGGCGGGGCTTCAGCCGCGCCGTACGAGTCTGGAGTAAGAAGGCGCTTTAGCCCCCGAGGTTTACATTTTTCGGATGAAATGAAATGGGTGCCCAAGGTCTCGATTCTGAGACCTGGGATTCTCTCAACATCCCCGCAAATGCTGTCATCCTGAGCGAGCGCATCGAGTCGAAAGCCTGCCCTGAGCAACGTCGAAGGGGACCTGCGGTTGCACATTTCACCAGCACACAATAGCCCCGTGCCCCATCCATGCGCCTTCTGTCTGGCGCATGGGTGGGAAACCGCAAACCCGAATCAGGGCGCCTTACATAGCCGGATAAAAGCTCTCGATCCACCCTTGCAACAGCGCCGGAAAGCACCCCAGCCCTACCACCGCCGCCGCAATCCCCACCAGCACCGCCATCGTCACCGGATGCGCCTTGATCGGCGTCTCGTCGATAGCCGGCATCACATACGCCCGCTTGAGCACCTGCAAATAGTAGTAGAGCGAGACCGCGCTGAACGCGACTGCCAGCGCCACCAGCGCAAACGGAATCGGCCCAGCCGAAGGCCCAAGCACCGCCGCAAACAAATTGAATTTCGCCCAAAACCCCACCAGCGGCGGAATCCCCGCCAGCGACAAAAACAGCACCAGCAGCACCGCCGCCAGCACCGGATTGCGCTTGTGCAGTCCAAGGAAAGAGTCGAGCCGGTCGCTCCCCGTAGCCCGTTCAACAACGGAGACTACGCCGAATGCGCCGATGGTCGTCAGGCCGTAGGTGAGGACGTAGTAGAGGACGGCCTGCGAACTGGTAATAGTCGGATCAAACGAACTTGAAAAGGAATCCAAAGTGCTTAGTTGGCCTGGATAGTCAGAGTGGGCGGCGATCCCTAGCAGTATGTATCCCGCATGTGCAATTGCCGAATATGCAAGGAGCCGTCGCACACTAACTTGCGCCAAAGCGGCCAGATTTCCCACTAACATTGAAGCGGTAGCAATAACCGGCAGAATCAAGCCAAGCTTCTGCCAGGATAAGTAAGACAGGAATAGATAGAAATTGATAGATTCGGTAGATCTACTCAGATCTCCTCCCGGAGAGAGCCAAATCAAGCTGAGAGTAAGAAGCAATGCAAAGCTCGCGATCTTCGATACCGAAGCAATAAACGCCGCTGCTGGAGCAGGTGCCCCTTCGTACGTATCAGGTGCCCACAAATGGAACGGTACCGCTGCCACCTTAAAGCCAAGCCCCGCGACCACAAGAATCCACGCCATGTAAAACAGGGGGCTTGGCCCTGAAAGAGAGATAACGAGTTGAATCTTAGAAAGATTTGTGCTGCCGCTCAGTCCGTAAAAATAACTGAACCCAAACAACAGAAACGCCGCCGACATGCCGCCGAATAAGTAATATTTGATTGCCGCTTCCGCGCTCTTTCCCGAACTCTTCGCAAACGCGGTCAGAATATAGAGCCCCAGGCTCAAAAGTTCTAACCCGACAAAGATCACCAGCAAATCCTGTGCTCCGGCAATCAACAAACCGCCCGTGGCCGCCATCAGCACCACGGCCACATACTCGCCCACATGCCGCGTGAAATCCCCGTCGATCAGCAGCAACAGCGTCAGCGCCGTCAGCACCAGGATTCCAGCTTGCGCCACGGCCGTATACCCGCCCGTTGTCAGCAGCAACTCATGGCTGTCCTCAAAACTTAGCCCGCCCTGCCCTTGCAGCAGCACCGCCCACAACGCCGCCCCGCACCCGGCCACCCCCAATAAAGCAGCCACTATAACCCGCGCCCTAAGCGCCGCCTTGCGCAGCAGCCCCAAATCCACCACCAGCACCAGCAGCGCCGCTACTTCCAGCGCCGTCTCCGGCAGCGTCACGCGAAAGAGGTCTGCGTAGTTCATTGTCCCCCTCCCGCAAGCAGCGCCTTCACCGCCGGTTCGATCGCATCGAGCAGTATCCTCGGATACAACCCAACTGCCAGGCTCACTCCCGCCAGCAGCGCCACGCCGGTAATCTCCGGCCACGTGATCGCCGCAAACTCGTGTCCATGCTCCTGCTCAAGCACGTGCGCGCTGGGCAGCGCATCGCTGAAGAATGCCTTTTGCAGCGCGCGCCACGTGTAAGCCACGCTCACTACAATTCCCACGCCCGCCGCTGCCACCCACAACGGCTGCACCTTCCACGTCCCCGCCAGCACCTGCAACTCAGCCACAAATCCTGAGAACCCCGGCATCCCCATCGACGCCGCTCCCGCAATCACAAAAGCCCATGCGGCAAATGGCATCCGCCTCGAAAGGTGCATCGTCTCCAGTTCCGCGAATTGCCGCGTATGGGTGCGGTCGTACACAATGCGCCCCACAATGGCGAACAGCAGTCCCGCCAATATCCCGTGTGAGAACATCTGCAAAACCGCGCCCGTCACGCCGATCTGGTTCAGCGTCATGAGGCCGAGCAGCACAAAGCCCATGTGGCTCACGCTGGAGTAGCCGATGACAAACTTGAAGTCCGTCTGCGCCAGCGCCGCCAGCGCGCCGTAGACAATCCCCACCACCGCCAGCACGGCAAACACGTCGCGCCACGAGCCAATCCCGGCGAATGAAAATCCCCACGGGTCCAGCCCGCGCGGAAACAGCGCAATCGCGACCCGCAGGCACCCATAGGCGCCCAGCTTCATCACCACCCCGGCCAGCAGCATCGAAGCGGCCGTCGGCGCGGCCACGTGCCCTGTTGGCGCCCACGTATGAAACGGCCACATGCCGGCCAGAATCGCAAACCCCGTGAACACCAGCGGGAAGCACCACATCTGAAAGCTCGCCGGCAGCCCCGCGTGCGCAAGCTCTACCAGCCCGGTCGAGTGGCTGCCCGCCGTCGCATACGCCGCCAGCAGGCCGATCAGCACCATCGCCGAGCCAGCGAAGGAATAGATGACCAGCTTCATCGCCGCGTACTCCCGCCGCGTCGAACCCCAGATCGCGATCAGGAAGTACTTGGGTACGATGGCAATTTCATAAAAAACAAAAAGCAGAAAGAGATCGAAGCTGAGAAAAACTCCGTAGACCGCGCCGATCAGCGCCAGAAAGAACGCAAAAAACTCGTTGGTGCGCAGCTCGATATTCCAACTGAA